>OCTW013405128.1_pt1 | contig 47455 bp, 42 predicted proteins | sample 1539671 | NCBI WGS metagenome assembly OCTW01 (sample SAMN02144230, study PRJEB22623) | gut metagenome | biome: sheep rumen | host: Ovis aries | place: New Zealand
GACTCGTATTAACGAGTCGTGTTGGCGAGAGTGAGGCGTAAGCCGAACGGTCATTATCCCTGAGCGTCAAGGAAGCCGTGTTCCCGTTCGCCAAGTTACAGAAACATCCTCGGCTCGGTTATGCCCGCTCGAACAAGTTCGGCGGTCGCAACGCTCGCCTTGCGGTGTTTTCCCGGGTGTGGACATCACGCTTTCTCCGGAAATGAAATCCACCGGCGAAGTCATGAGCATCGATCGCGACCGCGGCCTTGCCTACCTCAAGAGCCAGCTAGCATCCGGCAACAAGGTCCCGAGCCAGGGCAACATCTTTGTGTCGCTCAAGGACGAAGACAAGCAGAAGGCCGTCCCGCTCATCCGCCAGCTCGTGAACCTCGGATACGAACTGTACGCCACCCGCGGCACCTCTACGATGCTCTACAACGAGGGCATCAAGACCCGCGCCGTGTTCCACATCTCCCGTGGCCGCCCGAACCTGCTGGACCTCATTCACGACAAGGAAGTGCAGTGGATTGTGAACACCACCGAAAACGGAGCCGAAGCCATGGTCGATGAAATCCAGATGCGCTCCAAGGCCGTCGTGTCCGGCATTCCTATCACCACGACCATCGCCGCCCTCACCTCCACTGTCGAAGGTCTCATGGACAAGCACGACTTCGGAAGATTCGAAGTTTGTAGTTTACAGGAGTACCACAGGCACGTGAAGAAGTAAGAAGCAGCTAGAGAAAGGTCCCTGAGCCTGCCAAAGGATCCAGACCCGCATTTGTCATTCCGGCCTCCAAGCCGGAATCTCCATTCAAAACTTTAAACGCAGACTCTGAGCCTGCGTTTTTTTAATTCCCAATTTTGCATCACTTTTTATTAGCGTCTTCGCATCCACTAAAATGCAGCAATTTATCAGCAATTTGCTCGGAATAGGCATAGGACACTACCAAAAGATTGGTTCATCCTCTGAAGATGTTGTGTGCGGTCCCTCATTTGCAGGGTGATTAAAATCATCGCCACATTTTTTGAAGCTCAAGAGTTTTGCCGCTATCTGTTCCGGAGTCATGACAGTATATAAAATCCTATACCTGTCATTTTTGATGCATTTTGCATGCTTTACATAGTAATCGTCACCGGAATAGAGCATCGGATCATAATCAGACCCATAGATAAAAACGGCCGGGTATTCCGTTCCTTGAAGGTCAAAATGAAAGAAAAATCCCATAATATCGGTTCTATCGTCATCTACTCCACTCACCCTGCAGGTTTTCGTTTTCTGCTTTGAGATTGTCTTGACAAAGTTACGGTAGATTCTTTCGCACTCCGCGTCGGCAAAAGATACGACCGACAGGGCTAATACAAAATAAAGAAGGCTTTTTAATTTCATATTTTTTCTTTGATTATCTAGTAAAAAAACGTGTTTAATGGGATTTACTTTTCGTATACTTTTATCACTTCCATCCACGATACATTCTGATTAGAGTATTCTTTTATTAAGACATTTACTTGTTTTCCTCTTTTTTTATCAATCTTTTCTTTTAACGAGCTTTTCAGGTAATATTTTTCAACAGTCTTTTCCGAAACAATGCGTCCATTGGAGTCAATGAGAACTGTTTCTTTTCTTCTCACGACTTTCTTTTCAATGCTTTCACAAAACAACTCGAGTGTACTGAATGAAGACTCGTTGAAAATCACACCATTTATTTGTGCTGATTCGAAACGGCATTTTCCAAACCATTTTTTTAACAGCCTTACAGCTTTTTTTACGACTGCATAGCAAATAAAAGCATCCTGTCCCAATTCAATTAATTGACCTCCATTTTTTAAAACAGTCTTTACTGTTTCCACCCAATTTATTCTCGAAGCAGTCTCAAAGCCTTCAACTATAAGGTCAAGAATGATGGATCCCTTGTTGATGTCAGCTATTTTCACGACAGACTCGTTTTCATAACCACAATAGTTCACGGAATACATATTTGCCAAATCTATCAGGCTAGCGGAAAAATCTTTTAAAGGTGGAGGATTTCCCGTATCGGGGAATAATTTAATGTTCACATTCATTTTTAGTAATCCTTTTTTTGGGGGGTCAATGGTTGTTTAAGTCTTTTTGAAAATTCTGATACTTTTTTTACCCAGAGCGAATTTTAGTCCCCTAGTCCCTAAGGCAACGAACGGAGATAGCGTAGTCCTTGCTCTCGAAGCCGCTCAAGCTAGCAAAGTCGTTGAGGTAGCGCAGGCACATTTTGTACGCCTTGTTATATTTCTCCGTGGCACTCCAGAAGTCCGCGAAGTATCCCAAAACGGTGAAGCCGCCGAGAGAAGGGGGATTGCGGAAGCCCGCGGGGAGCGCGGAGAATCCATAGGCATCGATGCCATTTCCATTATCATACCACCCGCTCTGGGACTTCAACATTTTGCCAGCGGTGATTTCACCACCCACTGCGGTGAACAATGTTTCAAATTCCACATTGCTCGGCAAGTGCCAACCGCTCGGGCACGCCTTTATCGCAGCATTCCATGTATAAAGCCGACCATATTTGGAACAATTTGACTCCTTATTGTCCTTGCACCAGCTATCATTCGTTCTGAAATTCAGGTTTTCGGCCATCCAAATTTGCGAACCAATTTTTACAGTCTTATACGTTTTTCCATCACGAGAATCAGTCATTGACCTTTTATATGTTGATCCTTCGTGAGAATCGGTATTTGCATCTTTGGAAACACTACTATTATCCTTATTCAATTGGATGCATCCCAAAAGGATGCCCAAAAGCAAAATTATTATTCCAATAATCCAAGGCAGTTTGGATTTTTTTTCAGCAAGCTCTTCTGCAAACGGATTTTCTATAGGAGTAATTTTTTCAATCCCCTGGAGGTTTGTTTTAGAGTCTGTGGAGATTTCAGCACTTGCTTGCAAATTTGAAGGAGATTCGTTTTTCGAAATTGTGTTTGGTGTCTGTTTCTGGTTACAAGGAGTAGCAACATCCTTAAGAACAATCACATCCTCGCCATTTCTAAAACACTGAACATCATCACCAACTTTAGGTTCAAAATCAAGTTCATCTACAGGAACATTCAAAACATCTCCGCTACTTGATGCTACAGATGCAACACCATTCAAAACACGTATAATTTTAAACGCATCCTTCGGATTATCCTGTGATTGGTCATTCGTCCCTGTTTTTGCAGGTACAAAATTTTTTGCAACAACAAGAATCTGTTCCCCATTCTTAAAGCAAAGGACTTCATCTCCTGTTTTAGGCTCAAAATCTAATTCATTCACAGAAATGTTAAAAACGTCACCGCTATTTGACGCTACAGACGCAACACCATTTACAACTCGGATAATTTTATAATATGTTTCGTCTTTTACACAACGAACTGAACAAAAAGAATCATCGCATTCATTATCATCAAAGTCTATATCAACACAATCACTATCATGATACAAATAGATACTTCCCGAATCAAACCATATAATAGATTCTTTACCTATGCAACCGAAGGGATTTTCTTCTGGGTCATCGTCGGGCAAGAAAAATCCTGCTGGAAGAGCTGAAAAACCAACAGAATCAAGATTTTTTTTACTTTGTCCTTCTTCACTTTGCCAACCACTTACAGATTTTAGTGATTTACCGGCAATAGACATGTCACCTACGGCATGGACCAAGCTTTCAATTTCATTACTTGAAGGTAAATGCCAGCCAGGAGGACATGCATTTTTCGCATCGCCAAACTTATAAAGTCTACCATATTTTTTTGCATTTTCCTCGTCATTATCATAACACAGGCTGTCTGAAGTTTTATAGCTCAAATTTTCAGCCAACCAGATGTGCGAACCAATTTCAACAGTCTCGTAAACTTTTCCATCACGAGGGTCTGTCATAGAACCCTTAACTACCTGAGACGAAAGGCCCTCTGTTTGCTTATTAATTATCATTCGTTCACCATTTTTAAAACATTGAACGACATCACCTTTTTGAGGCTCAAAATCAAAATCCTTCTCAGGAACATTGAAAAAAGTTCCATCGCTAGAAGCAATAGAAACAACGCCATTTAAAACGCGAAATATTTTGTAAGACATAAAAATATTCTCTTCCTTAGTTGTTTGATATGATACAATTTTTTGTTTTGATCCCCATCCAGTCACCGCCATCCACAATTGTACACTCAACTCTAATACGCATACCCTTATTTAGTTTGGCAATCTTATCTTTCTGGTTTCTTTTCATGGAAGCAGGAATACTACTTGGGAACCATCTACCACATTCTTCAATATTAACTATCATATTATATTCTCCATAAGTCCCGTCAATATCCCCAACACAGCCACTAATCCCTATTCGTTTGCCATTATATTTTTTTCCTGCTCGAATTTCATGTTGAACAAATTCATTATGCAATTCCGTAATCGACACATTCATCTCAACCTTTGCGGGTTCGCTGCATTGTTTTATAAGAAACATCACTGCTATGATAGGAATGGCGATGCATAATGCAATCAAGATGCGTTTTCCTACTGAAGGAAACACATACCCACAAAATGGGCAAGTTTTAGAAAATTCGTAACAAGAATTATAGCATTTGGGACATACGATTTGGGGACCCTGAAGATCTAGAATGTTTGCTTCATTTGTTATTTTTGCCGCATTATGAGATTCCTTGTCACCACCTGAAGGTGAAAATCTGTTTCCGTTGTCAATCTTGGTGATTATCTTGGCTTCACCATTGCTAAATACGTTAACTTGGTCTCCAACTGACGGCGAAAAATCTAGTTCACTTATACTAATATCAAAGAAGGTTCCATCAGTCAATCCGACAGAAATAACATTATCTGCAATTTTAATAATTGTCCCCTGATTTTTAGCCATAAATTAATCCTCTATAGATAATCCGATTTTTTTTCCAGACTCTTTCGCCAAATAACCAAATAGACTCGTGCCTAACATAAGACAGCACCATATGCCACATCCGTAAGAAAGACCAAGTTCTTCAACTATAAAATCGCAAAAATCTTCAGATAAAAGAAGGAGAACAATATAAGCAAGCATAGCTAATCCAAACACCCCACCCAACAAGCAAAAAATAGCATACAAGTTTTTTCCCGTATTCAATTCTGATTGTTCTTCAATTCCAAAATTGAATACATTTCCATTAGGGTTAAATGTATTGTTGTTATTTGTATTTAAAGAATTTTGTATAGGTTTAACAGCAGCAACGTCTGCCTTCTTCTCTTCAACAACATTTACCTTGGTCACAATCACAAGGTCTCCGCTGGAAAACACAGAAACATCATCACCGATTTTTGGCGTAAAATCCAATTCTTTTCTGCTGACATCAAAGAAGGAGCCATCTTCCATTCCGATAGAAGCTTTATCATCGGAAACTTTTATAATTGTCGCTTTTTTTTGAGCCATAAATATTTCCTCAATTATGTTTACTCACCCCACTCGTCTGAAACCCGTTTCCAGACACAATGAGGATAAGTGATTAGGTTTGACTGAATTGCGGCTATGTCATTCTGGGGGAAAGCAGAATTTGTTCGCATTACAGCAACAATTGAATTACTCGGAAAAGACGCAGGATCCACGCTATAGCCGTTAGCATTCTTAAATGCTAGAGACGCACCTTTATCAAGTTCATACACGCCCAAGAAGACATACTGTGGCTTACACTCGCGAAACACTCCAAAAATCAGACGCTTCGTGAAGCCTTTCTGAATAATGTTTTCTGGTTGATATTTGCAATTATATTCCTCTGCCCCGGGTTTTTGAGGCTCTCGCAAAGGTGAATATATCTCATGCACAATTTTTGTTTTCTTCAGCAGCCATTGCAAGTCTTTCAAATTTGCAAAGACATCCGCCTTCGTCACCCCATGAAATTCGTTCCAACGCTTTAGGGTTCCATTCGGAAATGTCGTCGCATAAAAAACTTGTTTGGCACAACTGTAATCAGGGAGTCTAGTCAAGTGCTCGATAAATCCACCTGTCAAAAAGCCCTTCTTAGGGAACTTGTCCCCAAGAGCTAGTTCAAACTCTTTCACTGTCGAAAAAAAGTCACCTGTTTTCATTTTTCAAGACCATTCAGCCAAAGGCTGTCTTCGAGCAGCGGTCTTATTCGATAAGCCGTCAGAGGTTGTCCGCATTCAGCTAACAACAAATTCAATGGATTCTATCGTTTCGCCTTCGGCTACACTCCAGAATGCCCATCTCTGCGATCCATACTTTTTTCGGGAAACAAAAAAAGGCATGGTGTCGCTCGGCTTATGCTTTGAAGGCTCTGGTAAACCCGCTATCTTAAGCGCAACGGCAATCGTCTGCCACCAAAGGCAGAATATAGCCGCGGGCAAACGCCCAACGACCCACACCCGATCGGTGTGAGCGTTCGTCTTCTTCCCAGATAGCAAGGCTTACGCCCCACGAAAGTTCCAGACTTTTCAAAGCGGGAACAAGAGTACTACTCTAATTCATTATGTCAATGGAAATATAAATTTTTACAACACCTTGGGATTAACGCAAGCCCATCTTTTGGCGAAAAACAGCCTTATTTAAACGCCAAACCACCCCAAACTTGCGTTTTTAATCAGAAAAATGTATATTAGTCTTGAAAACGGAGGTAAATTATGATTGTTACCTTGAGAAATGTCGATATGCCGTTTTTGAGCGTTATAGAGAGTTTGTTGCAACTTCGCAAGGATATCTATATGGAAACATCTGAAGAAGAACCGAACGATCTCACCGCCAAGGTTATGGCAGAAAGCGAAGCCGGGAAAAATCTCAGCCCCGTTTACAAGAATACCAGCGATTTCATGGCGGCTTTGAATGCTTGATTTACGGTTTACGAACCAGTTCAAGAAAGATTACAAACTTGCCCAGAAACGTGGCTATGATTTGTCCGAATTCGAAGCAATCGTAAACAAACTTCGCAATAGAGAAGAACTTGATCCGAAATACAAGGATCACTAGTTATCCAACAACAGGAGAAACCATCGGGATTTCCACCTGCATCCTGATTTGGTAGTCATCTATCGCATTCAAGAAAACGAACTTATTTTAGAAATGGTCCGCATGGGAACACATTCGGACTCGTTTAAGAAGTAGCATCCGCGTTAGGGATAGCGAGCTTGCGAAGCGTGACCCCTTGGGGACAAGACCCGCGTAGCGGGGCTTGGTTCTAGGAGGCAAGCGACAAGCGTAAGCGCAGGCAATTGCCCCTAGAATATAGCCCGACCGCACATATATGTGCGGGAACGCCCATTTTCTGTAAGTTCAGAGACCCAGCCTCATAAAACAGGTCTTTTCTGCGAAAGCGAAAGTTTTCTATATTCCCCACTATGCTTATCAGGCAATACAACGAAATGGACCTTGCGGCAATGATCCGCATCTGGAACGAGGTGGTCGAAGACGGCATCGCCTTCCCGCAAGAGGACTTGCTCACGCCCGAAACCGGCAGGCAGTTCTTTGCCGCACAGACCTACTGCGCCGTCGCGGTCGAGGACGGCAAGATTTACGGGCTATACATTCTGCACCCGAACAATGTGGGCCGTTGCGGGCACATTTCAAATGCGAGCTACGCAGTCGCTTCGGAATCCAGGGGCAAGCATATCGGCGAAAAACTGGTGAAGGACTGCCTGGAACAGGCCAAAAAACACGGCTTCGGCGTCTTGCAGTTCAACGCCGTCGTCGAAAGCAACACGCATGCGCGGCACCTGTACGAGCGTCTTGGATTTGTCCAGCTCGGAACCATCCCGAATGGATTCAGAATGAAGGACGGGCATTACGAAAATATCTGCCCGTACTATCACGAGCTTTAATTTTCTTCCGCAAAAAAACAAGATTACTTTATTCGTCACACCCTGTCCTTGCGCGGCCGGGATTTTACGTTTATTGAATATTATTCAATAAACGTAAAACATTATCCGTAAAGCCAGCGCAGTTTTCTTTCATTTTCCCCGCGATTTCGCCGTTTTTCGCGAAATTTCGCGCATTTCTCTTTTTTGGCACGCTCTTTGCATATATGGCGCGAATTCCAAAATTCCTTGGAATGAAAACAAGGACAAGCGCCATGAAACTCGTTACGGCTTATATCCAACCCGAACGACTCAATCTCGTGAAGCAAGCGCTTTACGAAAACAACATTTTCAAGATGTCAGTAACCAACGTGCTCGGCTGCGGCCAGCAGAAGGGCTATAACCAGCGCTTCCGCGGTGTGGTGACCGAGGTGAATTTGCTCAAGAAGATTTGCCTCAAGATCGCAGTAAACGACGAATTCGTGCAGCCCTGTATCGACGCCATCATCAAGGGGGCGCGCTCCGGCGAAATCGGCGACGGCAAGATTTTTGTCACCAGCCTCGAACAGTGCATCCGCATCCGCACCGGAGAAACTGGGCCGGAGGCGATTGGATAAAAGGGGCTAGAGACTAGGATTTAGAGGCTAGTGATTTTTCGCCCTACATTCACCCCTAGATCCTAGATCCTAAATCCTATCCCCTAACAACAATTTTTCAAGAGGAATTTTACCAATGAACGAAGTTACACAAGTCGTACCTGTCAGCGACGCCATCTTTATGACAGAAAACATCTGGATCATGATCAGCGCCATGCTGGTGTTCATCATGGGTCTCGGTTTCGCCTGCGTTGAAGCGGGTCTTGTGCGGGCCAAGTGCTCGGCGAACGTCGCGTTCAAGAACATCGCGGTCCCCGCCATCGGCATCACCATGTATGCCCTGCTGGGCTTTGGCCTCATGTATCCGGGAACCTTCAACGGGATTCTCGGATTCGCAGGCCTGGGTATCGGCGATTGGGCTAACCCGGACAGCTTCACCGCCGCCTACAACGGCCACTTTACGTTGTTTGCAGACTGGCTTTTCCAGGCCATGTTCGCCGCCACCGCAGCCACCATCGTCTCGGGCGCTGTCGCTGAACGCGTGAAGCTCCACTCCTTCCTCATCTTCACCGTCATCTACGTGGCCTTTGTCTATCCCATCGTGGGTAGCTGGACATGGGGCGGCGGCTGGCTTTCTACCCTCGGTGCACACGGTTTCCATGACCTGGCCGGTTCTACCCTGGTGCACTCCGTAGGTGGGTGGGCAGCGCTTGCTGGCGTGATGATTCTTGGACCCCGTATCGGCAAGTATGTGGGCGGCAAGGTGCATGCCATTCCGGCTCACAACATTCCGCTCGCTACCATCGGCGTGTTCATGCTGTGGTTCGGTTGGTGGGGATTCAACGCCGGTTCCGCTCTCTCTGGCGACCCGAAGGCTACTAGCTGGATTTTGGTGACCACGAACCTCGCCGCCGTTGCAGGCATCATTACCGCGACACTCACCAGCTGGATCGTCTCCAAGAAGCCCGACGCCACTATGGCCTTGAACGGCTGCCTTGCCGGTCTCGTTGCCATCACTGCCGGTGCCGACGTGGTAACCCCGCTCTCCTCCTGGATTATCGGCGCTATCGCTGGCGTGCTGGTTGTGGGTGCGGTGTTCATGTTCGACCGTCTGCACTTGGACGACCCGGTCGGTGCCCTCTCTGTTCACCTGGTGAACGGCGTGTGGGGAACTCTCGCCGTGGGTATCTTCGACATGACCGGCGACTACAGCGTGCTCACGCAGCTCATCGGTGTTGCCGCCTACGCCCTGCCCTGCTTCGCCGGCGCTAGCCTGATATTCTTCGTCATCAAGAAGACTATCGGCCTGCGCGTTACTGAAAGACAAGAACTTCGCGGTCTCGACCAAAGCGAACACGGTCAAGAAGCCTACAGTGGATTCCAGATCTTCAGCAACATGTAGTTTGGACAAAAAAAACTCTGTTGACTAAAATGCCCCGGGACAAAGGTCTCGGGGTTTTCGTGTTAAAGGAATTGCAAAAAAAATCGTAAACCCACATGAAATTTTACGATTTTTTCAACTCGGAGATGTAGAATTAAACTAAAGTTTTGCGACTTTCGCCTTCGCGTCAGCCATGGCGCGTACCACGAGGGAGGCGCCGTTCGCGCAGTCGCCCACCGCATAAATATGTCGGGCAGGATCTGCGATAATCGCCGTACGCGGGGTGAGTTGCAGTCCCAAGTCGTTCACGATTCCCTCGGCAGGCACGCCGGTGAATCCCATGGCAAGCACCACCAGGTCGGTATCGATGACCTCGGTAGAATTCGGGACTTCAGCAGGCTTGAGGGGGCGACCCTGCGGGGACATTTCCCATTCTACGCGAACCGCTTCTACGCCTGCCACGCGACCGTCCTTCACAATGAATTGTTTGGAAGAAACATTCCAGCGACGCTCACCGCCTTCGTGCTGGGCGTAGCTGGTGCGCAGCATGTACGGCCAGTCGGGCCACGGAGTGGACGGAGAGCGCTCCTCGGGCGGCTTGGGCATGAATTCCACCTGGAGCACGCTTTCGCAGCCTTCACGGATGGCCTTGCCTACGCAGTCGTTACCCGTATCGCCACCGCCAATCACCAACACCTTGCGGCCCTTCGCGCTGAACTTTTCGGGATTGCTTTCACCCGGCATTTCGGCACCGTGCAGAAAATCAAGGGCAAGGAAAATTCCTTCGGCTTCGCGGCCCGGGATTTTCAAGTCGCGGGCGTTCGGTGTACCGATGGCGAGGAATACCTCGTCAAAATTCTTGTGGATGTATTCTGCGGCAATGTCCTTCCCTATTTCGGTATTGTAGACAAACTTGATTCCAGCGGCTTCGAGCAAGGCGATGCGGCGGTCAATAATGGACTTGTCCAGTTTCCAGTTCGGGATACCGTAGCGCAGAAGGCCACCCGCCTTCGCTTGCTTCTCGAAAACAGTGACAGCATAGCCCTTGCGGCGCAATGCCTCGGCAGCAAACAGGCCCGAAGGACCGGAGCCGATGACGGCGGCAGACTTTCCGTTGGGCTCAGCCGTCGGCAACACCACGCGACCTTCCTCAAAGGCAGTCTCGATGATGAACTTCTCAATCTGGCGCACCATCACCGGGTCGTTATGCACGTTGCCGGTACAGGCGGACTCGCAAAGCGCTGGGCAAACGCGGCCAGTGAACTCCGGGAAGAACGCAGTCTTGCTAATGATATCGTAGGCCCGTTCCGCATTCCCGGCAGCAATGGCCGCATTGAATTCGGGGACGAGGTTACCGAGCGGGCAACCCGCACCATGGCAGAACGGGATTCCACAGGTGTGGCAGCGTTCCGCCTGGCCGATGATTTCTATCGAAGTGAGCTTGCGCTCGACTTCGTTGTTGTCCTTGACACGCTCTTCGACAGGGCGGTAAATATCTGCGATTCGGTTAGTTTGCTGCATAATAACTCCGTAAAAGCTATGAGGTCGGCGTTGTACGCCTTTGAGGTATGAGGTCGTGCCCCACAGGGGCACTTTGAGCTTTATAATCGCGCCAATGGCGCCAAACTATTACTCAAAGCGACCGAAGGGAGCGAGCTCAGTCCTCAAAGCCTTGCTTGCAAGGCGCGCTCACCTCCTTTCAAAAGTGCGTTCCTGTAATCCACCGGGAATATCTTCACGAACTTCGGGCGTTCGCTGTTCCAGTTCTCGAGAATGCGCTTGCCCTTCTCGCTGCCCGTCGCCTCAACGTGCTGCTTGATGATGTCGAGCAGTTCGCTTTCGCTCTCGGTGCCCGGAAGTACGCTTTCCAGGTCGGCGGAATCCACGTTGCAGCTCAGGTCGAAGTGGCCCGTCTCATCGTAGACATATGCAAAGCCACCCGTCATACCCGCGGCGAAGTTCACGCCCACGCGGCCAAGCACCACAACGCGACCGCCAGTCATGTATTCGCAGCCGTGGTCACCCACGCCTTCGCTGACCAGAAGCATGCCCGAGTTGCGGATGCCGAAGCGTTCGCCCGCGAGGCCGTTGATGAAAATCTTGCCCGAGGTTCCGCCGTAACCGATGACGTTACCCGCAATCACGTTGTCTTCGGCCTTGAAGCTTGCATTGCTGGGCGGGCGCACGATAATCTTACCGCCCGAAAGACCCTTGCCCATAAAGTCGTTCGCTTCGCCCTGCAAATCGAGAGTGATACCCGGAGCGAGGAATGCACCGAAGCTCTGGCCCGCGACACCCTGCAGGTGAATCTTGATGGTATCTTCGGGGAGGCCCTTCACACCGAAGTGTTCATCCACCTCGCCGGAAAGTTCCGTACCCACGGTGCGGTCGATGTTGTGCACAATGGTGCAAAGTTCTACGGACTCACCGGTCTTGAGGGTATTGAACACAAAAGGCAACAGTTCGCGACGGTCGAAGTTCACCAGTTCTTCTTTCACAAAGTTCTTATCGAAGGACTTGATGCCGCCACCCACGGTCTCGAAAATCTTGGAGAAGTCCAGGTTGTGCGCCTTGTAGAAGGTAATCGCCTCGTCGCGCTCCAACAAGTCGCTACGACCGCAGGCTTCTGCCAGCGAACGCAGGCCGAGGCTTGCAAGAATCTCGCGGACTTCGTCGGCAATGAAGTAGAGGAAGTTTTCCACGTATTCGGGCTTGCCCGCAAAACGCATGCGGTATTCAGGATCCTGCGTAGCGATACCCATCGGGCACTGGTTCGTATGGCACTTGCGGTCCATCACGCAACCGAGACTTACCAGAAGGTTCGTGGCAAAGCCGAATTCTTCGGCACCGAGGAGGGCGGCCACCACCACGTCACGACCCGTCTTGAGCTGGCCATCCACCTGGAGCTTGATGCGTCCGCGCAAATCGTTCAGCACCAGCGTCTGTTCCGCTTCGGCAATACCGAGTTCCCACGGGAGGCCTGCATGCTTGATGGAAGTCAGAGGAGATGCGCCCGTACCGCCATCGTGACCGGAAATCAGCACCACGTCGGCATGAGCTTTGGCGACACCCGCGGCAATCGTGCCCACACCTACTTCGGATACGAGCTTCACGGAAACGCGGGCCTTCGGGTTGGCGTTGCGCAGGTCGTAAATCAACTGCGCCAGGTCTTCGATGGAGTAAATATCATGGTGCGGCGGCGGAGAAATCAGCGACACATTCGGAATGGAGTGGCGAATGCGAGCCACGAATTCGTTCACTTTATGGGCTGGCAGCTGGCCACCTTCGCCGGGCTTTGCGCCCTGGGCCATCTTGATTTGCAAATCCTTCGCATGACGCAGGTAGTCGATGGTCACGCCAAAGCGGCCCGAAGCAACCTGGCGAATGGCAGAACTGCGGATATCGCCGTTAGCGGCCGGAGTATCGCGGTCAGGGTCCTCGCCACCTTCACCGCAGTTGCTCATGGCACCGATGCGGTTCATGGCAATGGCAATAGTCTCGTGGGCTTCGGGGCTCAAGGAGCCAAGGCTCATGGCGCCCGCCACAAAGTGGTGGATAATAGATTCGCGAGATTCAACTTCGCTAATATCAATCGGGGTCGCCTTCTTGAACTTGAAGAGACCGCGCAAAGTCGCCTGACGTTCAGACTGGTCGTTAATCAGCTTGCTATAGACCTTGAACTTCTCGTAGTCGCCACCCTGCACCGCCTGGCGGAATGCGGCAAGCGACTGCGGAGTCCACAGGTGCTTCTCGCCTTCCTTGCGGAACGCATACTGGCCGCCAGACTGCAAAACCTTACTTGCATCGGCAAAAGCAATCTTCTGACGCTCGCCCACTTCGCGGGCAATTTCTTCGAGGCCGATACCTTCGATACGGCTTGCGGTACCCGGCAGGAACTTCTCGATGAGTTCGTGATTCAGGCCCACGGCTTCGAAAATCTGTGCACTGCGATAGCTGCGGAGCGTGGAGATACCCATCTTCGACATAATCTTGAGCAGGCCCTTATCGACAGCCTTTACATAATTTGCAGCAGCCGTCACCGGATCCACATCCAGGTCGCCGTTGTGGCACATGTTGGTGATGCTCTCGAATGCGAGATACGGGTTGATGACCGTCGCACCATAACCGAGCAGCAACGCAAAATGCATCACTTCGCGCACTTCACCGCTCTGCACGATCAAGCCGATTTCGGGGCGCACGCCCGCTTCCACCAAGGCGCGGTTCACGCAAGCCGTCGCCAGGAGCGAAGGCATAGGCACGTAGCCCCAGTCAATATTCTTGTCCGAAAGCACGATGATGTCGAAACCATCGTTCACCGCGCGAACGGCATCGCCGGCGAGGTTCTGCAAAGCCGCTTCCAGCACGGAACCGTCACCGCCCAGCGGGAACTGCATCTTGAGCACCTTCGCCTTGAAAGCCTTGTCACCGATATTTTCAAAGCGGCGGATTTCATCTTCCGTCACAATCGGGCGCGGAATCTTAATCAGATGAGCCTGTTCCGGAGTTTCTTCCAGAATGTTGCCGTGGTTCCCGATGTATGTCGTAAGGCTCATCACCAGCTCTTCGCGAATCGGGTCAATCGGCGGGTTAGTCACCTGAGCGAACAGTTGCTTGAAGTAGTTGAACAGCGGTTGCGGCTTGTCCGAAAGTACGGCCAGCGCGGCATCGTTACCCATGGATCCAATCGGCTCAGCACCGTTCTTCGCCATCGGCTGCAAAATGATGGAGAGATCTTCGGCAGAATAACCGAAGCGCTTCTGCTGCACCAGAATGTCATCGGGAACGTCGGACGGATTGATTTCGCTGAAGAGCCCGCGAACGCTCATCTTGTTCTCGGCAACCCAACGGCGGTAAGGCTTGGCGCGGGCTACTTGCGCCTTCATTTCCGCATTCTTCAAGATGCGGTGGTTTTCGAGGTCGAGGTAGATAATCTCGCCGGGCTTGAGGCGGCCCTTTTCTTCCACCTCATCGTTGCGCAAATCAAGCACGCCCGTCTCGGAGGCCATCACGAAAAGACCGTCTTTACACAAAGTGTAACGTGCCGGACGAAGACCGTTGCGGTCGAGAATCGCACCCGCATTCACGCCATCGCTGAACGCCACGGCAGCCGGGCCATCCCACGGTTCCATAAGCATAGATTCGTATTCGAAGAAGCCACGCACGTCGCGGCCGAGGTAATGCTTTTTGCCCCAGGCCTGCGGCATGAGCATCATCATCGCGTGCGGTAGGCTACGTCCCGCAGCGACGAGGAGCTCAAACATGTTGTCAAGGCTGGCCGAGTCGCTCTGCCCCGCCGGAACGAGCGGCAAAAGCTTCTGCAAATCGTCGCCGATAATCTCGCTCTTCAGGTGCGGCTCGCGGGCACGCAGGCTGTTGAGGTTACCGCGCAGGGTGTTGATTTCGCCGTTATGAGCGAGGTAGCGGAACGGGTGCGCGAGCGGCCAGGTCGGGAAAGTGTTCGTAGAGTAGCGCTGGTGAACAAGGGCAATCGGGCTTTCGAAATCGAGATCGTTCAAATCCTTGTAGAAACCCTCAATCTGGCTGGCCAGAAGCAGGCCCTTATAGACGATGCTACGACGGCTGCAGCTGCAAACGTACAAGCCCCTGCAGGCCTTTTCCATCAGGCGGCGGGCAACATACAACTTAATATCGAACGCGCTGTCGGATTCGAAAGCGGAACCGTCGAAGAACACCTGACGGATATGGGGCAAAGTCTCGCGGGCCGTACGGCCAATCTTTTCGGGATTCACCGGCACCTCGCGGAAGTTCAGCACCGGCATGCTCTCGGCAGCGGCAATCTCCTTGATCTTCACGTCAAAAGCATCGGCATCCAGCGTATTGTCCACAAAGTACATCGCCACACCGTAACGTTCAGGGAGCGTCGGGTACAGCTTACGGAAAAACTTGTGGGGCATCGAAAGCAAGAGACCCGCACCGTCGCCGGTTTCCGGGTCTCCACTTGCTGCACCGCGGTGCATGAGCCTCTTCAAAACAGTAATGCCCTGCAGCACAATCTGGTGCGAGGCTACATTATTAATATTGGCGACCAGGCCGACACCGCAGGCGTCGTGTTCGTTCATCGGGTCGTAAAGAGCTTGAGCGTTCATACTCGTCCTTTCCTAATTTTGCGAATCATTCTCAAATTCGCGCATTATTCCTTTTTTTGCGAAAGGACTTTGCAAAAACCGTGCCAAATTGCGGCACAACCCGCCAATTATTGAAAAAGCGGAAATAAAATGTAAAGAGTGGGATAGCGTAGTCTAAATACGGCGCTTACATATTTTCATTTTTCGTAAAGAGAAACTCAACGATTACAATTTTTGAAAATAGTTGATATACTGACAAGCTTCTTTTTCGGTGAGAGTTGATTTACGTTTTCCGTAATAGTAGAGACGAATTTTCAAATTTTGGAAAGTCATCAATTTCTGTAACCGGCCTGCTTTTGGATTTTTGCAGAATTTCGCCATTTTCGCTTTTGGCACGCATTTTGCAATAGGGTCTCCGAAAAAAATTCAAACTAGGAGACTCACAATGAGCAACGAATACAGGCTGAAGGCCATCAAGGAAATCGCGAGCGAAGCCGCGGGCGCAAACATGCCCGCAGCACCCGCAAGTCTCGACTTTTACGGCGAGGACGTCTTTAACGCGGAGGCCATGCGCGCCTATCTGCCCAAGGATATCTGCAAGAAGCTCTTCGCCACCATCGAGGAAGGCGCCCCGCTGGATTCCAGCATCGCGAACGAAGTCGCACATGCCATGAAGAAGTGGGCAATCGACCGGGGTGCCACCCACTTCACGCACTGGTTCCAGCCGCTCACCGGTTCTACCGCCGAAAAGCACGACTCCTTCCTGGAACCCGAAAAAGGCAAGGCCATCATGGCCTTCAGCGGCAAGAACCTGATCGTCGGCGAACCGGACGCGTCCAGTTTCCCGAGCGGCGGCCTGCGTTCCACATTCGAAGCCCGCGGCTACACTGCCTGGGACCCGACCAGCCCCGCATTCATCAAGCGTCACGGTAACGGTGCAACGCTCTGCATCCCCACCGCGTTTTGCAGCTACACCGGCGAGGCGCTAGACAAGAAGACTCCGCTGCTCCGCTCCATTCAGGCCCTGCAGAAGTCCGCCGACCGCCTCATGAGTATGTTCGGCGTGGCCCAGCAGAAGGTCACCGTCACGCTCGGTGCCGAACAGGAATACTTCCTCATTGACAAGCGTTTCTACCTGCAGCGCCCGGACCTGTACCAGGCCGGCCGCACGCTGTTCGGCGCAGCCCCTGCAAAGCACCAGCAGATGGAAGACCATTACTTTGGTAGCATTCCTGCCCGCATCTTGAACTTCATGAACGACGTGGAAAAGGAACTCTGGAAGCTCGGCATTCCGGCCAAGACCCGCCACAACGAAGTCGCTCCGGCACAGTTCGAACTTGCCCCGATGTTCGAGGAAGTGAACCTCGCCTGCGACCACAACATGCAGATTATGGAAGTGCTCCGCCAGGTCGCCGACCGCCACGGCCTCGTGTGCCTGCTGCACGAAAAGCCGTTTGCTGGCATCAACGGTTCCGGCAAGCACAACAACTGGTCCGTGAACTACGGCAAGACGAACCTGTTGAACCCGGGCAAGGACCCGCACCAGAACGCCATCTTCCTCACTACGCTCTGCGCGGTGATTTACGCCGTCGATACTCACGCCGACCTGCTCCGCATGGCTGTTTCGGGCGCGGGCAACGACCACCGTCTCGGTGCCAACGAAGCGCCTCCGGCAATCATCTCCATGTACCTCGGCGACCAGCTTGCCGACGTCATCGACCAGCTCGAAAAGGGCGACCCGAAGTCCAGCAAGCAGGCTGGCGTCATGAAGCTCGGTTCCGACACGCTGCCGCCTCTCCCGCGCGACGCGACCGATCGTAACCGTACTTCTCCGTTCGCCTTCACCGGCAACAAGTTCGAATTCCGCGCTCCGGGTTCTAGCCAGAGCTGCTCCGAACCGAACGTCATCTTGAACACGATTGTTGCCGAAGCATTCGACATCATCGCCGACAAGCTCGAAAAGGTTCCGGCCGACAAGTTCCACGAAGAACTGCAGTCCTTGCTGCAGAAGATCGTGAAGGAACACAAGAAGGTTATCTTCAACGGCAACGGCTACACCGACGAATGGGTGGAAGAAGCAGCCAAGCGCGGCCTCCCCAACACCCGCACCACCATGGAAGCGCTCCAGGCCCTCAACAAGGCGGAAAACGTCGCCCTCTTCGAAAAGTACGGCGTGTTCAACAAGCGCGAACTGGAATCGCGCTACGAAGTGAACCTGGAAGAATACCACAAGAAGATTCACATCGAAGGCAAGATTTCCGATGACATCGCTAAGAACGTCATCTTGCCGCAGGTGCTTTGCGCCTACAGTGCGGCCCTCAAGACCAACGCCATGGCCAAGGAACAGGGCTTTGCCGCGGTGGATTCCTACGCTCAGGAACTGGGAGAAGGCTACAAGGCTCTCGCCTCTGCAATCGAGCGCATGGAAAAGGCCCTGGGTGAAAAGCACGAGAACATTCTCGAAGCGATGGCGGATCTCCGCGTGCAGGTGGACAAGCTCGAAAAGGTTATCCCCGACGAGAAGTGGCCGCTGCCGAAGTACAGAGAGATGTTGTTTATTTACTAATAAGCAACATCGGCCTCCCGTCGAAGGTGGGAGGCCCAATGCCATTTCATCTATTAATCCCTCCTTATTGCTCAATAGACACACAAAGCGCCATCGGAGAAATCCGATGGCGTTTTTTTCTACCCTGCCTGACAATATGTTATCTTTTTGGCATGCACTACACCCCTTACCGCGATTTACTGCTGAAACTTTTCCCCAACTACCTGAAGGTGCGGAAGCTCCCCCTGAACGGGGGTATGAGCTGCCCGAACCTGGACGGCACCAAAGGTTTTGCGGGCTGCTCTTACTGCAACAACCGCAGTTTCAGCCCTGTCTTTGACCAGGCGCAGGTCGCCATCCAGGAGCAGCTGGACAAGTTCGTGCCAAAGCTCCGGGAAAAGTACCCCAACGCGGGAATCCTCGCCTATCTGCAGCCCTACACCAACACCCACGCACCTCTGGAAAAACTGCAGGGAATTATCGACCCGATCATCAAGCACAAGGAAATCGCGGGGCTTGCTATAGGCACCCGGCCGGACTGCCTGGAAGACGAAAAGATTGCCTACCTCGCGGAACTGAACCGCAAGAAGCCCATCATCGTGGAAATCGGGCTACAGACGGCCAACGACCTGACCCTTGCCGCCATCAACCGGAGGCACACCCTGGCCGAATGGACCGATGCCGTCAAGCGTTGCCAAAAGGCGGAACTTACCGTGACCACCCACGTAATCGTTGGGCTTCCAGGCGAGACCCTCATAGATTTCAAGCACACCGCCGAAGTGATTCGCGACATGAAGCTTGCCGCCGTAAAAATCCACCCGCTGCATATCGTGACCGGTACAGTCATGGCCCAGGACTACATCGCAGGGCAGTTTAAGCTGCTGGAATTCGAGGAATACTGCTACGCCGTGGCCGAGATGATCAAGATTATCGGGAAGGATACCGCCATCGAGCGGTTCAGCGGCGAAAGCCCCAGCGAAATGCTCATCGCCCCCAACTGGTGCGGCGAGCGTGACCGGATTATCGCCGAAGTAGAAAAGTTGCTGTAAGCTAGATGGCGGCTCAAGGCCGCCATGACGTTTGCGCTTTCGTCATTCCGCGCTTGACGCGGTACCGCCATGACGTTAAAGTCCACGTCATTCCTCTTCGAGGCTTGACTAGTTCGTCTCGGCAATGCTAGCCTGCAAGTAGCCTGACATTGCGCTCGACTCCTACGTCATTCCACTTTGTGGCATGACTAGTTCGCTTCGGATATAGAAACATGCAAGCATGTTTCTGCATCGCTCAGCTCCTACGTCATTCCGGGCTTGACCCGGAATCTGGCCTTGTTGTTTACTCTTTAGAATCAATTATAGACTTGGCGTCTTCCACCTCGACGGTGCTGAGAGTGGCAGACAGCACCTGCTTGCCGCCTACGGTCGCAATACCGTCGAAAGTGACCGCCATGTCCATGCGCATGGTCTGCTTGACGCAGATTTCCACCACGTCGCCGGGCTTGAACGCCGTCAGTTCGGCCTTGCAGTTGGAAACGCTCATGATAAAGCCTTCCTTGGGACTCTTGCCGCAAGAACGTCCGTGGATTCCAGAGAGGGCGGAAATGCTCTGGGCCATGTATTCGAAGGCCACGTAAGAAGGAACACCGCCCAACTCTTCGCTGTAGAACATGCAGTCTGCGGAAATGTCCACCTGGGTCGTGATGGTGATTTCTTGCAGGTCAAAACTCTGGATACGGTCCAGCAGGAGCATCTTGCCCTTGTGAGGTACCAGGGTGGCAATTTCGTCGCGGGTCTTGAATTCCATCTTGTCCATCTTACTTTTTCCCCAAGACTAAAGATACATTACAGCCGCCAAAGGCGAAGGAATTGCTGATGCAGTAACGCAGGCCTGGAACCGTCTTGCCGGGCTTCACCAGGTTCAGCGCCGGAAGTTCCGGATCAGGAACGCCGTCGTACAGGTGTGCGGGCAGCGCCCCGTCGTGAGTCAAGGCCAGGCAGCAGAAGGCGGCCTCCAGGGCGCCTGCCGCCCCGAGGGTATGGCCCGTAATGGCCTTGGTGGAGCTTGCAGGAACATTTTCGCCAAAAATTCGGTTTACCGCACGGGATTCCATGGCGTCGTTCAGCTTGGTGCCTGTACCGTGAAGGTTGATGTAACCGATGTCGGAGGCGTCCAGGCCCGCATCGGCAAGAGCGGCAGACATGGCAAGGTATGCTCCTTCCCCGTCGGCGCGGGGAGCGGTAATGTGGTCGGCGTCGGCACTTTCGCCAAAGCCCAGCACCTGCAAGCCTTCGTAGCCGGGGCGGCACAGGTCCGGGCAGCTTTCCCGGGTCACCACGAAGTAGGCCGCAGCATCGCCCAGAGTCAGGCCCGAACGGTTCGCGCTGAAAGGATTGGTGGGCCTGTCGGACATTGCTTCCAAAGAGGCAAAGCCGAGAATCACAGAAAGGGAAGCAATGTCTACGCCGCCAACGATGGCGGCGTCGCAAGTGCCAGCGTAAATGTTGTTCCGGGCCGACACAAAAGCGCTGGCACTTGACGCACAGGCCGTAGAATGGACCTGGCACATTCCCGTGATGCCGAAACGTTCCGCAATGTAGCGGGCCGGAAATTCTGCACACTGGTATTCCAGCTTGTAGCCCTCGGGAAACTTGCCCGTTTCCTTGAAGCACTTGAGAGCGGCAAGGGACGATTCGGAGCCGTTGTCGCAGGAACCGATGAAGATGCCCACCCTGTCGGGGCCGAACTTTTCCACCGCATGCCGCACGGTATCGTCCATCTGGTCCAGGGCCGCACGGCTCAAGCGGTTCACCCGGTTGTCAAATTCGGCGTTCTCCACCCGCGGAAGCATGTCCGGCTCGATGGTGGCCGCTGGCCGCATGACTCCGGCCACGTCGTGCATGGTAAAAACGCCCCGCTCCCCGCGAGTAAGCTTTTCAAAAACTCTTTCCTTGTCACCACCCCAAATGCAGTGAAGACCGAAATCATTGACATAAAGCGGACGGTTCATTGCTCATCTCCCAAGGTGATGTGGTAACTATAATGGCGCAGGCTGTTGACCAGCGTTATCTCTTTACCCTTGCGCTGGGCGATAAGTACCAGAGTATTTCCGTCCTTCAATGTCCGCACAAAGTCATGTGCAGTCCCGCGAGCCTCTTCAAAAACAAAACCTGCCGCCTCAAAATTCTTTTTCAGAGCATCGTAAGGATAAAAGCACACCTGGAAATCCGCAAGCACATATTCCGCCTTCATCTTTTCCACATCCATCACGGAACTTTCAAAATGCAGGGAATCCTTGCCATAGGTAATTTCGGCAATGGTGGTACCGAACCCGCTAAACAGCATAATGGAAAGAACGCTATCGTTGGCCCTGACCCAGGAATCCCCCTCAAAGGACTTCAGGGAACCGTCCTGCTGGGTGAATTCCCCCCGCAAATGCTGGGGCATGTCCAACTTTTCGGTCATAGCCGTCGTGGGGAGCAGCGCCACGGAACGGGCGTCCGAATAATACACAGGGGCGGTTCCGGGCTTTACGTTGGAGCGGCTGCAGCCAACCAACAGCAAAACACACGCCAGCAGCCCCAACAGGTGGCGCATCTTGCAACCAGGGGATTTGAAACTACCGGCCATCTTCAAAGTCAGGGTTCCGCCTCCAGGGCCGCGCGGACCTGGTCTACAAAGCAGGGCGGGCACACCATCAGGGATTCAAGAGTCTGCATGTTCACGGCCATCTGCATACTTTCAGCCTTGCAAAGCAGCGTTCCAGAGGCCGCGTCAAAGAACCTATACGAAAGCTTGAGGCACACCTCGTATTCCTCGAGAGTCACCTCGGCGCGAATCCGCTGCATAAAAATCATGGGACGCAGGTAGCGCACGTGCATGTCAACCACGGGCCAAGCAAAACCGCTCTTTTCCATGGCAAAGTAATCGTACTTGATCTTGGTGAGCAAGGCACAGCGGGCCATTTCCATGTACTTCACGTAGTTGCCGTGCCAGGCCACCTTCATGGAATCCACGTCATAGAATTCCACCTGAAACTCAACTGTCGCCTTCAGTTTCTTCTGAGCCATGGCCACCCCCGCTTACACTGCGTAGTGCTTTTCGCGAATCAGTTCCAGAGTCTTGCGAAGGTCGCCTTCCAGCTGGCGGTCGCAGGTCAGGGGCTTGAAATGCTCAAAGACCTGGTCCAGAGTCTTGCGCACGCCATCCAGGCGCTTGGAATCCACCTCGCCCCGTTCCAAGCGGAAATGCAGGGCCTGGGAGGCGGCCAAAAGCACGGCCGCAGCCACCTGTTCGGTAAGCTCAATCACGCGGATGCAGTCGCGGGAAGCGATAGTGCCCATGCTTACCTTGTCCTGGTTGTGGCATTCGGTAGAGCGGCTAAAGACGCTCATGGGCATGGTGTTGTGGAGGGCTTCTGCCGTCCAGGCCGAAACGCCAATCTGCACTGCCTTGAAACCGTGATTGATGGAGAATTCCCCATTACTACCGGACAAGTTGGGCGGCAAGTTGCGGTTGAACTTGATATCCACGATGGTAGCCAGCTGACGGTCCAGAAGGTCGGCCAGGTTCGCCACGATGTTCTTGAGGGTATCCATGGCCAGGCAGATATGGCCGCCGTAGAAATGCCCGCCGTGGAAAATATTCTTGGTTTCGGGGTCCACGATGGGGTTGTCGTTAGCGCTGTTCATCTCGATTTCGATAAGCTGGCGGAGCAGGGGTTCGGAATCGTAGAACACGCCCACCACGTGGGGTGCGCAACGCAGGGAATAGGGGTCCTGGATCTTTTCGGGAACAATGTTCTTTTCCACTTCCAGGTTCATGGCGTCACGCATCTTCTTTGCGGCGGTCACCAGGCCCGGATGGGGTTTCACGGCAAAGAGCCTTTCGTAGAAGTGGTAGGCGTTACCCTTCATGGCGATGGTGTTCATGGCCGTAATGCGGCAGCTCAGGTCAGAAAGGTATTCGGCACGGCTAAAGGCCATGCAAGCCACGGCATTCATCACTGCCGTTCCGTTCATGATGGCAATGGCTTCCTTGGGACGGAAACGGTGGGGCGTAATGCCCAGTTCTTTCATCACGTCTATCGACGGGCGGCGTTCGCCCTTGTACAGCACATCCCGCTCGCCAATGACGGCTCCCGCCAGGTAAGAAAGCGGCGTCAGGTCGCCACTGGCCCCTACGGAACCTTCTTGCGGAATCAGCGGCAAAATGTCGTTCTGCAAAAAGTCCATAATAATCTTCAGCAGGGCGTAGCTCACACCGGAAAAGCCCTGAGCCAGGGTGTTCAGGCGCACCGCCATGATGGCGCGGGTGGTCTCTTCGTCAAAGTAGGCACCGAGACCGCAGCCGTGGAAACGGGTCAGGTTTACCGGCAGGTCGTAATAATGGTCAGGCGGCACCACCTGGGTGCAGGAATCGCCGTAACCCGTGGTTACGCCGTAAATGCCACCGTGCTTTGCCAGGGCCTCGTCCAAGAATTCAGCACCGGCGTTGATTTTCTTCTGGAACTCGGGAGAGCTTTCCAATTCTACGGAAACCTTGCGTTTTGCGATGGCCACCACCTGTTCGATGGTGAGCTTTCCACTTCCAATTACGACCTTGTCCATTTCAACAATCCTTTAAAAATTTTTGTGCCAGAAATTATAGAAATTATACCACTGGTACGGGTGACGCTGGCAATGCTTTTCGAGCATTCCCACGTATTCTTGTACCAGTGCCGTCACACGGGCAGAGCGCTCCTTGCGGCTGCAGTCAAAAGAAGTCTTTGCCCGCACGATATGCATCTCGTAAGAAGAACGGATATCAAAGTCCTTCTTGCGGATAGCAAAGGCAAAATAAATCGGGGCATTCAAGATGCTCGCCAAGGTAAAAGCCCCCTCCGGGAAATTGGCGGTCTCCCCCAGGAACTTCATCTCCACATTTCGGTCGGTAGAGTTGGCCGACGTGCGGTCCCCGGCAATCACCACCAGGTCGCCAGAAGCAATCCAATCCTTCATCCCTACGGCGCTATCCACCCCGATCTTGTTGGCATCCACCACCGTATTCATCAGGTCCGGATTCAGTTCGTACAAGAGGGCATTGAACTTGGATGTTCCCGAAAAATCCACCACCGGGTGCACCGTAAACTGCCTGTGGGTATGAATCTTGCCATACCCCGTGAGGGAACGGAGCATTTCCATGTTCCCCAGGTGCGAACAAATTAAAAAAGCACCTTCCCCACGGTCCAGCTGTTCCACCAGCATGTCCAGGTCATCGCCCTGGGTTTCCACGTTCTTAAGGGGAATCACGCCCCGCCATCCCAAAAGCTTTTCTATCATGGAAAGGGCAAAGGAAAGTACGTGCCTGTAGGTGGCAAAGGGCGGAATGTTCCGGCCCTGCAGGGCGTAGAGCCGTTTCAGGTAGGCCTTGGACCGAGCCCGCACAGGGGCCGCCCCGAGCCAAAAGAAAAAGCACACCACGGCTACCAGAAATTCCACCACCGGAAGCGGCAGGTGGCAGGTAATCCACAGCATAAAGCGGAAATGCCAAAGGCTTCCGCCCACTTCTTTCAGTTCAAACCAGTTTTGATTTTCGGCACTCATTTCTTTTTCGCCAAGCGGCGGGCCAAAAGCATGGGCAGGCGCAGGAGCATTCCCACACAGAGCTTGGTGTGTGTCCAGGAAATTTCAACATTGCTCCCGAAAACCCTGAAATTCGAAACACCGTCTTCGGGGTAAGTGACCTTGATGGGGTAAAAACGCATCTTGATTCCCGCCCAAGAAAGGCGAACCAAAATCTCGATATCGAAACCCATGCGGAAGCTGGTCAGTTTCTTTGCCACGGGCATCGTGGACTCTACCGGATAGATCCGGAAACCGCACATGGAATCGGGAATGTCCTTCGAGAGCGTCTCGATGGCCACCCAGAAGTTGGTAATTTTCCGCCCCTGTTCCCGGGACTTGGGCACGCTGCCGTCGTACTGCGGGAACCCCGCAATCAAATCCTCCGGATGCTTGCGGGCGGCCTTCAAAAAGAAGGGGATAGCGTCGGCGTCGTGCTGGCCATCGGCATCCATCTGCAGGGCGTGAGTAAATCCCAACTCGTGGGCCTTTTCAAGCCCGCTGACAACAGCCTTGCCCTTGCCGCCATTCTTGGTGTGGGTCACAAGCACCGTATTCGGCACTTCGCTAGCCACAGCCTCCAAGATGGCATGACCCTCGGGAGCATTGCCGTCATCTACCAGAATTACCGAAAGACCCTGGGCCGAAAGGCTTTCCGCCACCTTGCGGGTGGTAGATTCGTGCCTATACACGGGCACGATAGCGCAAAATTTTAAGTCGGCCAATTCTCTCATGTTTCCGCCTGCATTACCAATGTTCCTGTCGAAAGCATGCGGCCTGCCTCGTTGGTATAGGTGAACAGCACCTTGTTAGTGTCGGCCTTGAAAGTCATCTCCAGGTTGGTTACCGCGTCGGGCAGCACCGGGTAGCTGAACTTGGTCCGCTGGATTTTCTGCACCGCCCTGGGTGTTTCCAGCAGGGCGTGGGCCAGCAGGGCCACCATGTCCACCTGGGCTACGGCAGGCAACAGCTTGAATGCCGGAAAATGCCCGTCGTAAAAGTCGCTATCCGCAGGGAACACCAGCTTCAGCGAAAGGGCACCCGGTTCCTTGTGCATTTTCAGGATCCTAAAATTCTTGGATTCAGGGAGGCCGAACAGGGCCTGGATATCACGCATCTTAATTTTTCCTTGAGTATCCTGGGGCAGTTCTTCCAGGTAGCGCCATTTCTTGGGCGTCACCGTGTTTTCCAGGAACTGGTTCAGGTGAGCCTTGAAGAAATTGTTTATCTCTAGCTTGGGCTGGTCCTTGAACCGCGCCACCCCATCGGCATTCAGCACGATGGCGGCGGCCAGGTACTGCCGCTTGCCCACCATGGGCACCACACGCACATCCTGCACCAGGCCCGTCTGCTTCAAGCGATTTTCCACCTCCGGCAGGGAAATGCGTTTCTCCTCAATTTTCACGATGGAATCGGCACGGCCCTTCAACAGGAACCGTCCGTCGTCGTAGATTTCCACCAGGTCGCCGGTGGTAAAGCCTTCGGGCTCCAGAATGTAGCTGGACTTCACGTTCAGGCAGTCGTTCTCGCCGATGCTCATCTTGCAGACCTCGAATGGCGTCCAGATGGGGCCGTTCTTGGACTGGCGATAGGCGATTCCGCCTGTTTCTGTACTGCCGTAGATTTCGGTGGTCCAGTAGCCCGTAACGCCTTCGCACTTGCGGGCCACTTCCTCTGGCAGAGGGCCGCCCGACGAATAGATGATGGGCGTCGTCTTAAAAGCTATGGGCCCTTCGGCATCGGCGGCAAGGCGTTTCAGGTAGGCCGGGCTGGAGGCAATCACAGCCGCCTCCCCTGCAATGCTTGCAAGTTCGCTGGGGTAATCGATGCGGTGCCTGCGGTAAGGCAGCCCCGTAGCCGTGGGGAGCAGCACCGTGAACAGCAGGCCGTAAATGTGGTGGTGGTTCACCGTGCTATAGACCTTGCGGTTCACCCAGTCGTCGCCAAAGACCTTCACCAGCTCGAAAAGCTCGTTCTCAAACTGGCAGAACATCTTGGGGACCATCTTGGGCTCGCCGGTAGTGCCGGAGGTGTACATCACCATGGGGGCGCTGTCCTTGTCGAAGGTATTCCAGCGACCGTCGGACTCCGTGTTCTGCAAGACATCCTGAATCAGGGTAGCGCCCGCAAAAGGTTCGTCCGTCAAGAATCCATAGCCGGGCTTCTGGATTTCCTTGATAAAAGCCTCCTGCCGGTTCGCCGTCACCAGCGCCTTGCGGCCTCCCTGGAGCATGGCCAGCAGGCCAACCATAAAGTAGTAGGAATCCTCGCAGTGCAAAATCCAGGGGGCGTTTTCACGCTCCTCCAGATAGCGACGGACCTTGGATACGTCGTCGGTGAAGTCGGCCCAGGTGCGTACGGAGCTACCATCAAAGCAGACCACCATGCCGGCCGGGCGGGAATCCCGCTGAAGCTCACACACGGGAATATAGGAATGCATCTTTTTCTGCATCATTTTACGAACCATGAATTCTACGGCAAAAAATATACCGATTAAAATATAGGAGATTAGGCCGTTGTACAGCGACCAGATTTTCTCATCGCCTACAAAAACTGTAAAAGACGCCACCACGGCGTTGAACACGAAAAAAAGGCACCAGGCAAGAGTCACCCGGTCGCAGTACCGCTCCACAAAAGCCCGCTCCGGCGAGGCCTGCAGCCGCCGGTCGCCGAGGCAGGCCATGCGGAAGGCGAAGCTGGGCTTTTTCCAGAGGGAAATCCCGAAAAAGACCAAGAGCGAGAGGCTCACCAGCACAGGGTAAAACTCCAGGAACAAGAGGCTGTCCGCAAAAAACGAGACGCCCCCGCAGGCGAGCATCAACACCACCAGGGCGTAATCCTTGAGGCTGTTCGCCGCGCCTTCCCCACCAGCTGTAGCCGTGCCGTTCCCTTGAACCGCGCCTTCCCCACCAGCTGTAGCCGCGCCGTTCCCTTGAACTGTGCCGGCCCCACCGACCGCGTTCCTGCGGCCCTGGGTCGTGTTGAAGAACAGCACAAAGGCAAGGCCTATGAGCAAGAGGCTCAGGCGTCGGGGCGAGATATCCCAAAACACCAGTCCGCAAAAGACCAGCGCCGGGTAAAGTACCGAAAGTGCGGCAAAGATGACCTTTCCCGCCACGGATTTCATTACTTGGATTCCGTTTCGTGGATCAGGCCGTAGATGGCGTCCACCACGTCTTGCAGGGTGCGCACGGCCTTGAACACTTCGGGGTCGATATTGCGGGGCAGCATGGACTTGAGCTTCACGATCAGGTCCACGGCGTCGATGCTGTCCAGTTCCAAATCTTCGTAAAGCCTAGCCTCGGGAACAAGCTTGGAGGCGTCCATGTCGAATTCCTCGACCAGGGCGTTCTTGATTCTGTCGAAAATTTCCTGTTTTTCCATGTTCAGTCCTTTATCAGCTAGGGGAGTTGGCAGAAATGTAGGCGGCCAGGGCGTTGACGGAGGCAAAGTGCTTCTTGGTCTCTTCGTTCACGGTAGAGAAAGAAACGCCGAAGTTCTCCTTGATGGCAATCCCCAGTTCCAGGGCGTCGATACTGTCGAGGCCCAGGCTGTTTTCGCCTTCGCCAAAAAGGGGTGCATCGTCAACGATATCTGCGGGGGTGATATCTTCCAGCTCGAGAGCCTTGATAATCACTTCCTTGATCTTCTGGTTCAAATCTGACATAAAATCTCCATTGTTCGGCGCAAATATAGCAAAAAAATCACGAATTCCTGTTGTTGCCGTCGCCCTTGTTGCCGCTGTCGCCCTTCTCAAGGCGCATCTTCTGGAAAAAAGCCTTCAAAAGGCCCAGGCACTCGTCGGCAAGCAGGCCCCCAGACACCTGGACCTCCCGTTTCAGGGCGTTCCCCGAAATCACGTCAACCGTGGTGCCGCAACCGCCGAACCGGGTATCCGGCGAACCGTACACCACCCGGGCGACGCGGCTGTTCAGGATGGCCCCCGCGCACATGGGGCAAGGCTCCAGCGTCACGTACAGGGTGGCCCCGTCCAGCCGCCAGTTTTCGAGCTTGCCCGAGGCGGTGCCGATGGATAAGATTTCGGCATGGGCCGTGGCGTCTTTCAGCATTTCCACCTGGTTGTGCCCACGCCCGATGACCGTACCGTCCTTCACGATGACGCAGCCGATGGGAATTTCCCCCTCGTCAAAGGCACGCTCCGCCTCGCGAAGCGCCATGCGCATATACCGTTCGTCGTCTGCCGATACGCCGTCTGGGGAAATGTCCTTTACCTCGTCCATCATGGGCGAATATAGAAAAAAAAATAGCGGGCGTTCCCTGCTGCGCAGGGGCGGGCTCTCGCGGCCCTTCGGGTTTCAAGCCCTAACGCGGGAAGCAGGACACAAGGATTCAGTCCAAGTGAATTGTGCAGTTAGAATCTGCACAAATTTCGTAAGGATCAGATTCGTTGCACCATTTGGACCAGGTTGTTCCTTACGTTGTATTCTACAAAACCGTTCTTCTGGTAGAAATCCATCAATCTAGCATCTTTTTCGCATTCCAGAAAAACAATCCCGCCGCCTACGATATCCTGACATTCCTTAACCTTAGCCATACAAATGTCAAGCAAAGCATCGCCGCTTATGGGGTGTTGAACCACCTTTGAATAATTTTTCCCTAATTGGGCAATAAGATACGATGAAGCGACATAGACGTTTCGATCTCTATCGTAGGAAGCGAATTTCGACCATTTGCGCTTTGTGCTATTGGACATCTCCACAAACTTAGCGGGTATAGAAATCGGCTTAATCGTCAATGAAAAATATCCCAACAGTTCCTGATTGACGGACGACAAAACTAAATGAGTCATGGAGAGATTCTGCCTGGAAAAGCTCTCCGCCTTCTTTTTTTGAAAGGACTCCACATCGTCATTCTTTTGCGCAGGCATCGTTCCCGAAGCGGACTTATATGTACTGGAGAAATTCTTGATTTCTCCATTTACAAAAAAACTTGCTCCGGAATCGAGCAAGTCAATAATACGGTAACTAGAAAAATCATTCATCATTTGGCAAATAACTTATTGATTCGTTTTATTTCAGCTGTTTTGTTCTTGGATTTCCATGAAACCCACTTGGACTTCTTGCCAGACCGAATCAATGCGTCTAGCAAGGAGTCAGCCACCTTCTGACTCCTTATCGAAAAATCCTTTGAAATGCTAGCCGTTGACATGCTATACCTCGGCGCAGGGACGCCTTTTATACATTTGTTCACTGTTAAATATACACAAACGCGGGTCGGTTGTCAATAGCCCCCTCCCCCATGTCATCCCGGCCTTGTGCCGGGACCTTATGCAACTATTGTTGACATCAAGGAATCACGGGCGTTCCCTGCCGTTTATTTCGCCAAGCATTTAAAGCTTCCGGCTTTTATTTTCACGGAAAAACATCAAATAAGATGTCCCGAGAGCATCGGCCAACTTCTTTGACATGAGCATAGAAATGGGCCTGGCCCCCCGCTCAAGCGAATTGTAGTTCTGCTTCGCGAGGCCAACCCTTTGGGCCAACTGCGCCTGCGTAAGCCCCGCATTCACGCGCATTATTTTCAACGCCCTGGCAGGATCGATCCTCTTTTTAGCCTTCCTGTACCAGTCCATTCCCTCCACCGGCTCGAGGACATCGTCGTCTTCATCGATACGGACGGAATCGGGGAACAGCGCATCCAAAAAGGCGATTACGGGTTTCGGGATATTCTTGCCCGTGACCTTAAATGACACCGGTTCATCAGTGTTCTGCATAGGGGGCGCTTCCACGACTGCCTGCATATGTAACCTCCACCGTTATACCTTTTTCCGTTTCAATCCAACATGCCACCCATTTGTGGGAAAGATGGCAATGATGAGTTGATGTTCCTGCCAATATTCCATAATTTGGCCAATTTGTTCTGACGGGGCCGTTCATCCGTATATCGTCAACAAGCAACGCAAGTTTTTCTTGCTGCTTTTTTGGCATTGCAGAAACAGCCCGAGAGACTCTTCTTGACATGAAAACACTGTACATAATAAATATATATTACTTTTTATTACTTGTCAACAACTGCATAAAAAAAAGGAACCGGACGCAATTTGCGACCAGTTTCCACCAATAGATTCAGGACAGCACTCAACTTCTTTCATCATCAACTCCTTTGCGTTACAAGCGGGAAAAAAACGCAAAATCACTACACAAATAAATATACATTCCCGTTTTGTCACAAAGTGTCAAAATGGAATTTGTGAAAAAAAAACGTGAAGCAAGAAAAATTACATACGGATTTAGATACGGAAATACATGCGGATTTACATGCAGTCTAGCACTAGAAAGGCCATTTGCCTTCGGCCCTCAGCTTAGCGATACGTGCGGCGTTGCGCATGTCGAAACCTCTCCACTCGGCAGATTGCCGGGAAAAGTCGACGGAGCCGCGGTTCTCTTCGGCAACCTTCGCATTCTCCACGAAAGTCGCCGCAGCCGCACCCGTCAGAATCGGTATGTTGCTAATAGCTAGGGCCATAATTCCTCCACAATATACATTTTTACCGCACCTTTTGCAAACACCATTCTACCAATTCCTCCGTTTCTTCCGCCAAATGCTACACAAATGTTCACTATATCAATATACAAAAACAATATGCCAAAGTCAATACCCCACTCCCTCCTGTCATCCCGGCCTTGAGCCGGGATCTCATTATGCAACTATAGTTGACATCAATGGGCTACGGGCGTTCCCTGCTGCGCAGGGGCGGCTCTCGCGGCATTATTGACATTATTTTCCCTTTCCCAGAACTTCCCAGCGACCGCCCTTGTCGGGACCGACACGCTTAACAACATTATCTCTTTTGAGCGAATTCAATTGCCATTCAACGCCCTTTACGGACACTTCTAGCGATTCAGCCAATTGATCCGTTGTTATTGTCGGATCCTCTTGTATAAGCCGAACTATTTTCTCCCTAGTTTTCTCCCTAGTTTTCTCCCTAGTTTTCTCCCTAGTTTTCTCCCTAGTTTTTTCATGCAGATCTCTTCCTCTCCAAATGCTGACCATCATGCCGCCCATAGTCGCTTGGAACGACGGAGAAGCTAGTCCGGCGGTCTCGAAGCCGGACTTGATTTTCTGAATGCCACGGCCCCACGATTCAATGAAACCAGCACGGTAAAAGGCATTGGCGATATTCTTGTTGCGTGGTCTTGACGTATGCTCGCCAAGCAAATCGTCCATGGTAAAGCCTTCAGGAAGGTTACCCTCGTTCCACAAAAGAATCCTGTCGGCATAGACCTTCATTTGGATAGCCGCCCCAGAATAATCTCTATGGACAATACTATTGAAAATAGCTTCCCTGAGCGCATCTTCAGGAATTTCAAGTGGTTCAATCCGTTGCAAGCCCTCGTAATGAATCGGCGAAATCAAATACTTGGACTTTAAAATCTCAACAACCCGGTCGGTCATCTGTATAATGTTTCCATCAACGAGGTCCTGAAAAATCAGGTCCGTTTCGTCTTTGCCAAACCGCCCAATCTTGAACTCTACCGATGTAAAAAATTTGCCAGGGTTCTTACCGAAAAGTAAAATTGCCGCATTCTTCAATAATCCTTCTTCATTCACCAAATTGAGATTTCTCAAAACAGATTCTGTCGGCATCCTGAGCGAACCAACAGGCAAACGCTGCGCATCAACAGCCTTTTCAAGGAAATAGGTGACAGCCTTACGGTCATTGTCTTTTAGAGTCGCCCCCTTGCAGACAATATCATCCCAACTCATACCCATCTTTTTAAGGATAAACTGCTGCAATGCGGTACCGCGAAGTTCCTGCTTGGTCGCCCCACAACGGTAATGATAAACACCATTTAAAGATATTGCGACATTACTCGGCTTGACAACAATTTCGAGATACTCCAAGCCAGACTTTTTATGGATATTCACATCAGGGACGATCCCCATCAGCGAAACAATCTTGTTCGGGATATCCTCGGCCAGTTTCTTTGCCTTTTCCACCCCGACCAGGTTGCCCTTGTCATCGATACCGATGTACAAAGTTCCGCCTTGGGCATTCGCAAAACCGCATACCCACTGCAAGTACTCGTCACGCCAGGTCTTCTTGAATTCGACATCCTGGGATTCAGACTTGGATTCGAACAGTTTTATCTTCTACTCCTTCCCGCAAACAGGCTTAAAATTGCGAGTCTTAACTATTTCCTGCAAGTTGCAACTACTCACTTGTGCACTAATATAGGTTTACGAAATAGTTCTGTCAAGAGGTTTCCGCAAAAAAATTGAACAACCGTCAACACCCCACCCCTCGTCATTCCGGGCTTGACCCGGAATCTAATTATGCAACTATTGTTGACATCAAGGAATCACGGGCGTTCCCTGCTGCGCAGGGGCGGGCTCTCGCGGCATAAAATTGCGGCCTCCCCTCCCACGTCATTCCCTTTCAGGGCATGACTAGTTCGTCTCGGCAATGCTAGCCTGCAAGCAGTCTGACATTGCTCTCGACTCCTACGTCATTCCGGGCTTGACCCGGAATCTGGCCGCAATTTTTCCGCCTAGAGGGCCGAGCGCAGGACACCAGCGGCCCTCCCGGCCCTTCGGGCTTCGATCCCTAACGCGGGACGCTGGGAAAGCAGTCATTGCCATTATTTACCATCACCCAAAACTACCCAGTAGCCGCCATTGTCGGGGCCAATGCGTTTTAGTAGTTCCGCATCAACGAGGTATTTAAGGTATGTGGCAACCGTTCGACGGCTAAGATTTAGCGATTCAGCCAATTCTCCCGATGAAATATTCGGATTTTGGTTTACAAATTCCATCAAGCGAAAGCAACCATCACAAGCCTTTTTGAAGGACGATTCCTGTTTGAATCTGGAACGGATTTTCTGTGCAAAAGTCTGTGCAAAAGTCTGTGCAAAAGTCTGTGCAAAAGTCGTAGTTGCCGCAGCATTCATTGGATTCGCCACCGATTCTACGCTTGCATTTTTTCGTTCTGCAAAGTTTTTCTTCTGGGCCACATCCAGGCGCATAACCTCTTTAATAGAAAGATTCTCGTTGTTCGCTAGCGCCCGCGCATATTTCATGTCAAGAATTTTTCCATAAAGCGTAAGTTTCACCGTATGGCCCGAAAAAACAAAATCAGGAAGCGGGAAGAATTTCTTTCTTTGGATATCAAACAAACGTTTTATTCCGCTGCCAACCGAATCAATCATATTCAAATTCACCATCGCCGATACAAGAAACGGATTCCGGTACACCGACTCAGGCGCATCAGATTCTATCACATTTTCAACAGATCCCGGAATAAAGTCGCCCGAGTTCTTGAAAGTCAAACACCCATCTTCGTTTTCGACAACAATAATTTTTCCGCCCAAAGCATAGTCCTGATGAGCAATGCAGTTGTTCAAGGCCTCGCGAATCAAATAAGGGTCATACTGCAAGACTTCTTCAGGGAAAAGCGAACCCTCTTGCATATAGCGATACGTAATGTTGCGGATTTTCTTGAAAACTTGCTGTGCCGAAAGAATTATCGGGCATGAAAAATGCTCATAATCCTTTTCTACCCCATCGCGATCTTTCAGAATCCATGTTATTTTTGCCTGCGCAGGGCTAATAAAGTGTTCTGCTTCAGGCTTGCCCAACAGCAAAATAGCCGCATTTGTGATTCTGTCGTTAATCGTGAGCCTGGCCCTATTCAAAAAGACCTTGTCGCTCCACCCTAGAATCTCTTTTTTCAGGCGGCGATTTTTCTCCGCATATTGCTTGCGAGCAACATCAATAGCCTTTTTGGACAAGTCGTCAATCGACGCTCCATCTACAACTTTGACGCTCCAATCCCTAAATACCGTCTGGTTTCGGATGCGCTCGATTTCGCCAATATGCAAGCCACCCAGGCTCTCGCCTTCGCGACCGTAAAAATGGTCTTTCCATGCAATCGGCATACCCTGCGGAGCCGCCGGAATAACGCAACAAAGAACATCCTTCCCACCAATTGAAAAACGCCCCACATCGATAAAGGACATCGTCGGCGAAGTGTGATTCGCTATTTCGTGCTTAAAATTGTTAATTTCAACATCGGATAACTGGGTTCCAACAACAGTCTTATCGTTTTTGACGCCAAATAACAGATAAGCACGGTCTTTGCCCGCCAAATTCGCCTCGTTTCCCAATGCAGAAAAATACTTGCCCAACTTGTTCGTATCATAATTGAACTTGGCCTCTTTGAATTCAAGGACCTCTGTCTCAGTATTTGACCGCAGCAATTCTTCTACATCAATCATTACAATATTCCCCACCGGAGTTCATTCCCTAAAAATAAATAATCCTTTTTGACACTTTGTGACAAAATGGATTTATTTGTTGTTCCGCGAGTGGCGACGGTGTCGCCGCTCACGAAATTAGGATGATAGCGTCTAGATTATCTACTTTTCCTTTCTTACCCCCTTAAATGGCGCACCATTTTGCTTGACGTCCATAAAGCGGCCCGTTTCGGCATTACGCTTTACAAACTGCTGCGTCCTCGGATTAAAGGTTTGGGAACGGGAACGGACCGCTCCATTCCTATGATTGTCTCCAGATGGCGGATTTGTCGCCATATTGACCTCCTTTCTTATGCTGACAACATCGTCAGGCATTTAAACAAAAAAAAGCTTTTCCACATCAAAAAAGTCATTTTTATGAAATTCTTATAAATTCAGTGTTATTTATCCCGTTTTCAAGCGGCAGGGAATTCTCGCCTACCCCATGACATACCATCCTTGGTTTAATGTTTACGGTTTCCCGCCAAGGATTACACAAACCTTAGCGAGGTTCAGACCTCCCTCCTGCATTGGAGAAAAGCTCCTATTATATATATAGCAGGGAATATCAAATTACCGCAAAAAGCACCACTCCGCCGGCGCGAAAAAGTTTACAAAAGAGCCGACTTTTTGCCTTTTTTGAGCGAATTAAGCTAATTTAGGGCATCAATCTCGTAAGAATATTTTTACAAAAATCGCCCAATATCGTGACCAGATTTGGTTCGCCGAGAAGGGCAAGCCCCACGAAGCGATGGTGCTAAAGCGGCTTAGCGGAATCGAGATGAGCGACGAGGGCGAATTCCGCAAGGTCCGCAGGGACAGGATTTTCGAAAAGGACTACTTCGACAAGAAATACGGAGCCCTGCCGGAGGTCAGCGACGGTTTCGATTTGATCGAGGCCATGAAGGGGTAAGGGCGTTCCCTGCTACGCAGGGGCGGGCTCTCGTGGCATAAAATTGCGGCCTCACGCCGCAATTTTTCCACCTAGAGGGCCGAGCGCAGGACACCGGCGGCCCTCCCGGCCCTACGGGCTTCGATCCCTAACGCGGGATGCAGGAGACGAGATGCTCTGTTGCAGGTGGCTGGAGGCCTAACGCAATCGCAAGAATGGCAATTGTTGCATTAGCGATTTGAATTCACGAAGCTATTTCTTGACGACTTCCCAGTGACCGCCCCTGTCGGGACCAATACGTTTGACAAGCCCCATTTCAACAAGTTTTTTCAAGTTTTTAGCGACATTGGCGCGGTTAATCCCAACAACCTGTGCAATTCCCTCCTGCGACGCAGAGGGGTTTTGCTCTATAGCGGAAAGAATCTTCCTTTGATTTTCTGTAATATTTTCTGTATCTTTTTCTGTATCTTTTTCTGTATCCTTTTCTGTATCCCCGTCAACAGCTTTCCACACGGTCACACGTATTCCGCAACCAATTTCCTCAATCCTGGGAACAGGTAAACCGGCCTCTTGGAACAGCCCTATAACGCGGGTAACACCGGAACCGTACTTTTCAATCTCGCCCAACATATTGAAGTGGTTTGCAATCGCCTTATTCCGAAGAGTGGACAAGTAATTTCCCGAATTCAAATCGTCAGGAGTCATCCCATCCATCAGTTTTCCCGGATTGAAAAACTCTATACGATCATCAAAAATTTTGACGCACGATTCCGATGCCGAACGATAATCTCTGTGAACAATCATGTTCAAGATTATTTCCCTGATGGCCTTTAGCGGATAATCCCAAACAAGATCATTTTCAAGCTTGTCGCTTATGACGACCTGACAATTGATGTGCTTTTTCACGAACTCATAAATTTCTTCTACCTGACTCACCAAATCGCCATGGGCTTCGCCCCTGTCCTTGATTATTGTCGGGGACTGGAAAAAGCCCATCTGCACAGCCGTGTTTATATGCCAATCCTTTGCGAAAAGCATTTCGGCAGCAAAAGTAAGCTTTCCTTCCCGCAGCAATCGATTCTTGCGCAAAAAATCAAGGGGATCCTTGGAGATATGATACCCTCGCTCGTTGATACGCCGAATACTCTGCACGACTTTTTTGAGGGAGATGTCGTCCATCGAACCGGAATCGTCAAGTACAAAATCCCAGCTAGAATTCTGAGTGCGCAACGTGCAATCCCCAATCTCAATCGGGCTCATCGCATGAACACTGTTCTCGTGCCGAATAAAGTAGCGTCCCTGCACCGCCACCGGCTTTATTGGGCTTTCCTTGACATTTATCGCAACAAGCGTCTTCCCTTTGTACTTTACGACTTCAACATCGGGGACCTGCACAGGCTCCGTCTTACTTTTGATTTCGTTAAGCCATTTCTGTAAGGATTCCTCGGCAAGTTCCAAACCAAGTACTCTATCGCACGACTTCAGCCCAACAAAGATGACACCTCCGTGCTTGTTGGCAAACGCGCCCACAGCCTCGATAACCTCTTGATTGAAAGAGGATTTGAATTCCACTGTAGAGGATTCGCCAGCCTTGATTACCGATTCGTACCGCATTCACAACCTACACATTTGTTCACTATCAAATATACACAAGCGCGGGGCGGTTGTCAATACCCGCGGCGAAAATTTTTCATTATGCAACTATAGTTGACATCAATGGGCTACGGGCGTTCCCTGCTGCGCAGGGGCGGGCTCTCGCGGCACGAAGCCGTGGCGTCACCCCACGTCTTCCCCGCCTAGAGGGCCGAGCGCAGGACACCAGCGGTCCTCCCGGCCCTTCGGGCTTCGATCCCTAACGCAAAACAGATGTCAAGAAACTCTTTCGCAAGTGGCTGGAGGCCTAACGCAAAAACTACCGCTTAGCCAAAAATTCTTCGCGCACAAGTTCGTAAATATAATCGGCGCTACGGGCACGCAAACCCGTGTCAGGCGCGTTCAACGACTCGAACACCTTCGTCTTGTATATGAAGGCAAAAGCGGACTCCAAATCCAAGGAGAACTCGTTCATCAAAAGCTGAACGTTTTTCTCGACAATTTTTGATACGAGAGATTCGCTTTGAGCTGCCGTCATTATTTTACCCGATGCAAAAGTGAAATTGGCCGATCCGTCAAAAAACAGAACTGATTGTTCAGGTCCTTGTATTCAAGTTCCTTTGCCAGTTCTTCCAAAGTCCGCAGGCCTTCTTCGTACAAATTCAACAAATAGGCAACTCCGTCATCTGCAATGGGCCCTTCCCCAAATTAATTTGGGAAAAGTCAGAATTGGTCCCATGATACAGAATCATCCAATGGACCCACCGTTATTTTTGCAGACGGCGACAAGGTCGTCCAAGGCATCTTCCACAGGCAGAAGATGTTCCGAAGGATAGCTGTCATCCAGAAACCGAATTCCCTTAAACTTGCACAGGTAATCTGCCGCCCCCTGAAGCGTCATTTGGAAACGCCGCGCAAAAAGACGGATGCACATGTTCACGTAAGGTATTTTGTACTTGTCGGCCATAATTTGAATATAGATTATGTAGTCGTTAAAAACAAGCCGGATTTCATTTTCGGGCAGAAAAAGGAGTCAAAAACATATAAAAGGCGTTCCCTGCTGTGCAGGGGCGGGCTCTCGTGGCATAAAATTGCGGCCTCACGCCGCAATTTTTCCACCTAGAGGGCCGAGCGCGGGAAACCAGCGGCCCTCCCGGCCCTACGGGCTTCGATCTCCCCTAAAGGGGACCATAGCCACCAAGCAGCAAAGCTGCAAGTGGCTGGAGGCCTAACGCGGACGTAAAATGATCATCTTTATTCGTTCAACCTATTGACATTTGGCTTATAATTAAGTATATTCTCATTGGGCTGGTTGAAAGACCCAGGTCCATCTCTGGCGAGGAAGTTCCTCGCTTTTTTTGTGGAGAGAATCTTGAAGGAACTAAGCGTTTTCATCGATGAATCGGGGGACTTTGGCGAATACAGCCCACATTCTCCGTACTACATAATAACAATGGTGTTCCATAAGCAGGATATCGACATTCAGGAAAATGTCCACCGTCTTGACACGGAATTGTCATATCTCGGATTAGATAATCTTTGCATCCATACCGGCCCAATTATCCGCAAGGAAGAAATTTACAAAGACATGAGTATCGTTGAACGGAGACGTATTTTCAACAAAATGATGGCGTTTATTCGTTCTGCAGGGATTCAATATAAATGCTTCTCTATCGAAAAAAAGCACATCAAAGATTCTGTAGAAGCAACAGGCAAACTTTCAAAGCAAATTTCTTCATTTTTAAGAAGTCATTATGATGAATTTCTCACTTTTGACGATGTCAAAATTTACTACGACAACGGACAAGTTGAAGTAAGCAAGCTTTTATCGTCCGTATTTAACGCTCTGTTGCCCAATCCGATTTTTCGAAAAGTGATGCCATCCGATTACAGATTATTCCAAGTCGCAGACTTTATTTGCACGATGGAACTTATAAACCTGAAACTTGAAAGCAACCTTTTCTCAAAGTCAGAAATGGCATTCTTCGGCAACAGGAGAGATTTGAAGCAGAACTAAGCCACCCACTCACGGGCGTACCCTGCTGCGCAGGGGCGGGCTCTCGCGGCACGAAAAAGGGGCCTTACGCCCCTTTTTCCCCGCCTAGAGGGCCGAGCGCGGGATACAAGCGGCCCTCCCGGCCCTACGGGCTTCGATCCCTAACGCAAAATTCACACAGCAGTCCTTACAAACCGTTCTAAGCGATATACATCATCAAAAGAACTTCTTTGTGAATCCTACGCCGTTCGAACAACAGTAATCTACAGCAGATATGATGCAGGCGTATTTACAACAATCAACTTCGCATTTAGGGCACTAATTTTCTTCATGCCCTTTTGGATCAGTGGCGAAGATGCCGGGAAATGGTTCTTACCTACAACAAATGCAAGTTTTTGTTGATCACAATCAGGATTCAGTCGAGGATCCGCAAGAGAAGTCTCAAGTTGTTTGATAGCGTGTCCAATATTACCACCCTTCAATTCTACAAAACAAAATAGCGGACTTGATCTTTCTACAAGCAGCTTATCACAGCGCAAGCTGCTCTCTGCAGACGGGATAATACTCCCATCGACATTTACCTTCAGGCAAGACTTCTTTGACTTATTAACAAAAGTAATGCTGCTTTTCTGTTCTTCGAACTTGATGTTAGAATCCCTAGTCGAACAACAAGAGCCTTTGGGCAACGAACCCGCCCATTCCTTCAATGCCGATTCAAACTTTTTCATAGATCAAGCAGCCGACTAAATTCGTTCGAAATATCCAGTGATGCAGAATCCAGGAACGACTGCGCAATCAGCCGGTTTTCCTTGTCCATCAAGTTCTTTACGCGCCCATTGCTTACACCATAAACGCGAACATCGTCAAAATCAACAAAATCCTTTTGACCCACAATCTTCTCAGCACTCTGCCTAGCAGCATCTCTCTTCGCTGCAGAATCGTGCGCCTGAATCAAATTATTCAACGAAGACAGTATATATGGGCTATGGGTACTTACAAACAAGGAATTGTTCGAATTCCCGTTCAGCTTCTGAGCGAACCACTTAACAAGCCCGTACTGTGCCTTCGGGAACAGATTCTGTTCAGGTTCTTCAAGGAAAACCTTGACACCGCAATTTTTCAGGTAGTTATCGGCAATCCCCATATTTTTCAGTTTTGGGTCTTGCTCAATAATATCCTTAAGCATCAGGTCTGTCTGCATTTTCCGGAGACTCGCCGGCTCGGACACAAGCGAGATATCGAACAGATATGACAAAAGGGCATACTGCGGAATCAAAGACTGCAGGCCGCTTGAAGCATTAGAGAACTTCAACTGTTTCCCGTTCAATGCTACATGGTCCGACTTGTCCGCATCATCATAGAAATACGACACGCCCATATTCAGAATATCCAACTTGTGCCGGTTGTCAAAATTTCGGCGTGCCACATCCCATTCCGCCATATAGTTGCGAATGTTGTTGAACTTGTCAAAGTTTACATCGAGCCAATTTGGGATAGACGCAACAATGTTACGCTCTGCAGGGATATAGGTATTTTTTGTACGCCTATAATTCCAACGCTTATTTGTCCATTCAAAATGCGTTCCAATGAGCAGATTCTTATCAAAGTTTATCTTGAACTGTAAAGTCTCCGACTTATAGGAAATTTCAGAACCCGGATAGGCATAACCATCCAGTTTATGGAATAAAACCAAATGGTACTTTACCACGTCTGGATTTACCCAATCGCCCGGGGACTGAGTCAATTGAATATGTTTTTCAATCCAATTGCAGAAACTGGCAATTTTAAGGATAGTGCTCTTGCCCGAGCTCTGCGGTCCAACAAGGACATTAATCCTCTTGAAATCCACCACAGCCTGTTTGACAGGTCCAAAATTCTTAATTGACAGCTTCATACCACAAAAATACAAATTCATCTTGTCACAAAGTGACAAATCATGAGATTTTGGCAGATTTTTTGCCGTTCTTCGGAATTTTGCTTATATACGGTTCGAAATACTTATCGAAATTCTCATCGGAGAGTTCGTTGTTCCAGAAGGCCTCTATATCTCGTTCTAGCTCAATAACGTCTTGGGTGTTGGCCAACTTGTTCAGCATATTGAGCGCTTCCTGATTCAGCCAGACATCTTGCAAGGTGGCAACGCCCTTATCTGCGAAAGCGGCCCTCACCTGCTCAAAAGCCCTCATGAACACTTCCCTTTGCGTAAGGATAACCTGGAGTTCCCTTGAACTCAGTTCAAGGAATTTTTTCATAATCTTTTCTAATTGGCCTATAATCACCGGATCAGACTTAAAAATCAGTTTCGCCATGCCAAACGTATTGCAGACTAGACTTCTATGTTCCTGCTGTTTTTTCACGTTTGATTCATTCGGCAAAATTCCCAACTTGAGATTTACACTCGGGTATTTCGTAATAAAAACTCGCCCGCAATCAGCAAAAACCTTGTAGATATCAAGGATTCTGTTTTCGCGATCCAGCAGAAGTTTCTGCTCATGGCTGTTTTTTTGGAAACGATATTGATACCAGGCAATCAAGATTGTCGCCACAACTAACAAAAGGGAGAACAAACCTAACACGCAGGTGTTAAGGAATGTAGAGTTGAGAAATTGGTCGGTAGCGAGCTCACAATAATCCATACATGGTAATATAATAACTTCTTTATTTAAAAAAGAGCAATCCCCGCTGCGCAGCCCCTTATACCCGCCTAGAGGGCCGAGCGCGGGAAACCAGCGGCCCTCCCGGCCCTTCGGGCTTCGAGCCCTAACGCAAAAAAGCCACACAATCATTAAGCAATTCCGCAATAAAATCACCCAAACTAAACTTTTTTGATTATTATTATGGGAACACCTTATTTGATTTCTGAATTCCCCAAAGGATACGCAACATGATTCAAGCAAACTGGGATATTTTTAACGCCAAGTTTACCAATGGCAAAGAAAAGGCGTTTGAATGGCTGTGCTATCTTCTTTTTTGTCGAAAGTATAATAAACCCGAGGGGCTCCCCGCATACTTGAATCAATCAGGTATCGAAACCGACACCATAAATTATGGGAGCGACGTTATCGGTTGGCAAGCGAAATATTATTCAAATACGCTATCAAAAGAATCCAAGAAAATTGAAAAAACTTTAAAAGATATACGCAAGAATTATCCAAATCTGACCATCTTAGTTTTTTATACGAATTCAGAATGGGCTCAATCAAATGGAAAAGTTCCCAAAGGCAAAATAACTACTGAATCCTTAGCAAAAAAATTAAACATCAAAATTGAGTGGCATACGAAATCCTTTTTTGATTCTGATTTCGTATGCATTCAAAACGCAGATATTGCGTCATTTTTCTTTGAACAAAAATGCATTCTTGAAGACATTCATAAAAATGTGCAGTTTCATAACAATTCAATTTTGCAAAGTATAAAGAATACAATATCATATAATGGATTAAAATACAAAATAGACCGAACCCCCTTTTTTAGTTCCATAAACAACTCAGGAAAAGACCTCATCGTGATTTCTGGCGAGGCCGGTGTTGGGAAATCTGCTATAATAAAGGAATATTTAGAAAAAGACAATGTTCCATTTATAATAATAAAAGCTGTTGAATTAGAAAATCCATCAAACGACCTTCAGCAACTCTTTAGGCATTTGCAGAACTACGTTCAAATATTCTCAAATGAAAAAAGAAAATTTTTCATTCTAGATTCTGCAGAGAAACTCATTTATCTACCTGATTCCACACTTATTTTTAACATTCTAAAAACATTCACACAAAATGGCTGGAAAATAATTATAACAACACGTAAAACATATTGTGATACAGTAACTCGTTTTCTAAATGAGTTTGGGCAAAATTTTGATATAGAAAATATTGATGTTGGTGAAATCAGTGACGAATCTTTAATCAATATTCTTTCTAATTTCAAAAAAGAAATTCCGTCCGATTTAAGACTTCAAAAAATTATTAAAACACCATTTTACTTAAACAAATATATTCATTCAACCAATTCAGGTTCCTTCAATAATTTTAAAGACTGCCTTTGGAAAGATTCTTTAAAAAACTATGGTTCAGAATTCATTGAACTAGTTGTTAATAATTTAAAAGAAGGACATGTATATCTAGAAAAAATCAATCCATCCTGTTGCCATTTTTTACAAGAACAGAATATCATTGCGCAAGATCAAAATGGTTATTACATTTCACAAGATATATACGAAGACCTTGCTTTAGAAAAATTTATAAATCTGAGGTTTTGCAATACGGGCGTCAAATGCTTTTTTTACAATTTTCCTTGCAAATATCCATTTGTAAAAGCCTTTAGAAAATGGTTTCTTGAAAGCATCGATGAAAACCCTTCGATTATAAACAGCTTCTTAGAATGCAATAATATAATAGAGCCTAATTTATATACAGACGAAATCATTTGTGGTATTTTACTGTCAAAAAAAGGACATTTTTTATTTGATCAATACCATAATGAATTGTTAGATTCTAGAAATAATTTTTTGAAAAGAATTTCTAAAATACTATTTGTAAGGTGTCGAATACTTGATTTCGAGATGTGTAAACTATTTGGAATTCCCAGCACGTCTGAAAATGTGGAAATTTATTTTACAAAACCTATTGGAAGTGGGTGGTTTTACTACTTTAAATTCATCTATGATAATTTTAATTCTTTAGAAGATGGCTGGATAGAATATACTATTCCTTTAATGAAAAATTGGAATTCCTCATATAAAACTGGGAAAGAAACTGCAGTTGTTGACAAAATCGCGCTAAAAATATACGACGATATAACAAATGACAAAATCAACATAAGTATAAAAAATGAGGAGAAAATCTTTGAAATAATATCCAACGGATCAGGTGAAGAATGTGTTAACATCAAGAATGTTTTAGACCGCATTATAAATAGCAAACGCCATTCAATAAATAGAATTGACGATTCTTTCGCTGAATATATTCTTAAATCACCAACACCAGGGGCTTTATTTAAAACGCATTTTGACGAAATATTAGAAATCGCCCAACATTTTTGGATAAAGAAAGAAGATGACGAAAACTGGCATCATTATGATGCAGACTATTTCTATGGACTTGACGATTCATGGTCTCATTCTTATAATGCCGTTAGCGCAATGCAGACGCCATTTCTTTCACTTCTTTACACAAATCCAAATAAAACGATAAACTGGATTATCCGTTTTGTTAACTTTTGTGCAGAATCATATCACACGTCAGATTTCGGAAAGGAATCACAAATTCTCAATTTTAAATTCAAATCCTCAATAATACAACAAATTACTGATATTGATCTATGGGAAATGTACCGTGGGATTGGAGGTCGTGTAAAACCGGATGTTCTAATATGCTTACATATGGCTTTAGAATACTATTTATTAAGAAATGTTGATGAAAATTGCGAACTCATAAAAAAAGATCTTTATTATATTCTAGAAAATACTAAATCAATTTCTCTAACTGCAGTAGTTAGCAGCGTGGTCATGGCATATCCCGATAAATTTTATGACATTGCTTTTGAATTGTTTAGAAACAAAGAATGTTTTTTGTTAGACACGTATCGTTCAAATAGAGAAAATATTCCTATACAATATTCAGATAAAGATAGATTCCCTATGCAATTCAATGAACGAAAGAAATCTAACGCATTACCTCATAGGAAAAATTCCTTAGTCGACTTATGCCTGTCATATCAAATTCTAGAATACAAAACAGTTCCAAATGATTTCAAAAAAGAAATAATAACTCTAATTGACTCTTATTATGCAGAAAACGATTCTAATGAACTATGGCATGCTATTTTACAAAAAATAGATTCCAGGAAAAATAAAATAGCAATCAAAGTTGATAACAACAATGTTTTTATGCAATCGCAAACAGAATTTGATGACCGAGCAAAAGCTTACACAAAGCAATCGGAGGCCAATTGTTCAACACTTTTCATGCATTCCGAATTAAGCGAATGGGCGAATAAAACATGGAATCAAATACCATTAAAAAATTCAAAATATTCAGACTTATCCATTGTTTGTGAAGAAATAAAGACCATTGAACAGGAACTTCAAGAAAAAGGAACCTATTATATACCCATTTATCATTATAATGACATTATAACATTAGCTATATGTTGTTTGGCTAGAGATAATTGGAATGCTTTGTCTCTCGGTGACAAACAATTTTTCCGTGATGTAATAAAAAGGTATTCGACAAGACCATTCTATTTGGATTACAGATACCAAGTTGGAGATGGAACAAATAACGCAATCCAAGCATTAGGCTATCTTTCCATCTTTGACGACAATATCGCCGATGAATGGATATACATATTACTATGCACATTATTTAGATATGGAGATGAAGGAGAATTATATAAAATAAATTCTCGAAAAGCGTTAGCCAATCTGCATTCCGTTAATCGCGATATTTCGATTCAATTAGTCCAATGTTTTATATTCTTGACGCATTCTTGGAATACGTTCCTTTTTTCTCGACAAGCATTCCATTCAAAAGATGACGGTCCGTACTTATGTTTTTTTAAACAAAACGAATCTACAATCGAATCATTTTTAGACTATAAGCAAAGTTTACCCTCTGATTGGACGTGGAACGAATATACCTTAAAGGATTTTATCCCCATATTATATTTACTTGGTCTAGTTTCCATTGACACTTCATTAATTAAATCAGCTGTTAAAAAGTCTTTCGAATTATTCAAAGAATCCTACAATCATTATGAATATGATTACCCCAGAGCCATGGCAAATTTGGCAATGCGATTGCCATCAAACCATTTTGTATCTATCTTCGAACCGATTGTAAAAAATTACGATGCGTCAGAATTTTACAGTGATTTCTTAAAAAATCTTATTTACGAAGAATGCGAGCTACAGCAACCAGACAAATTTTGGGTTATATGGAATGTCTTTAAGCCTCATATTATTAGTCACCACAATGCAGTCAAAATTGAATGCTACAAAAAAGAAATATTTTACACATATTTGTTTGGTGGAATAAGGACGTCAAAAGAATGGAACATCCTTTTTAAAAATGAAAAAATCAACGCATTCATCAGCGATTTATGCAATGGTCTTAATCAAACAGATTGCCTACTTTTTCCGCTTAGTTCGTTACTTTACAGACTAATTCCACAAAACCTGCCACAGAATATTGAAAATTTACACAAATGCATTCAGTCTAAAAATTCAAGATACTATGACGATAATGCCATTATTTCACTAGAATACGCAATGAAAATGTACGCACATAACTTTAGATCAGATTTTATAAGAAATAATCAAAAGAAATCTATGTTTATTGATCTTTTAGATTTTTTAATCGAAAATATGTCCATTTCAGCATTCTACATGAAAGAAGATTTCATGTAATATTCTGGCAACGTATGCTTCAATGGCCCCCCATCTAAAGCGTCGTACAAGGCATGATTCTAAATTCCCTCCCCTACACCCCCTTTAGATACCCGGCGATCTTGTCCAGATTAAGATAAATCGTTGCCTGGTTTATTCCGATAGCATCGAGTTCTCTCAAAATAGAGGCCTTCTTGTCGGCGGGGATTATAATGTGGATTTGTGACATAGGTAACGTATATTTTCTTTCGCAAATTCCTCTAAGGGGGTAAAAAAAAATAGGATGTTCCAATTTTTAGATTTGAAATAACCACAAATCAACCTAAAAGAAGAGCATCCTATGGATAACAATATAATCAAAA
>OCTW011584962.1_pt1 | contig 47442 bp, 37 predicted proteins | sample 1539671 | NCBI WGS metagenome assembly OCTW01 (sample SAMN02144230, study PRJEB22623) | gut metagenome | biome: sheep rumen | host: Ovis aries | place: New Zealand
GTGCTAAACTATTTTTATCCATTTGGATATCCTCCTTTGTTATTATTGTACGGTTGGCGAACCAATACATATTATAACATTGGAGGTTTTATTACTTGAAGCTAAAGCTAGCTGGGGACCACCTGCATAGCAGGTGGTTTATTTTTTACTGTGATACAAAAAAAGCAACCTCATTTGTTGAGATTGCTTTACCTATCGCTTATAAACAATGCAACAACCAATACTCTCAATCAAGCATCATTCAATAAGCAACACAAAGAGTACCAGCCTACCAAATAGTCTCTACCTCATACTTAGGGATTATTCTATCCTTAGTAATAATTGTGTAATTATTCAATTGTGCCTGAGCAATAATTATTCTATCAAATGGATCACTATGTATCTGCGGTAAATCTCTCATTCTGTCACAATGCATTGGAGAAATATCTATTATAGCTATACCATTCTTCTCACAAGTTTTTGCAATCTCATTAATAGACTGCTTCAACTCGAGTTTTCCTATACTATTCTTTATAGCTATCTCCCACAATGAAGCTATACTCACAACACAGCAACCCGGCTGATTAAGTTCATTCTTTATATCATCAGATAATTTCTTGCTATCATATAACGCCCATAGCAACGCATGCGTATCTAGTAAATATTTCATACATACTCCTTAAAGCAATCTGGAGTTTCATCAAAATCATCCGCCATATAAATCATATCCCCGGCAAAAACATCAAATGGAAACCCCTTCTCATCTTCCGATACTTTTGTTTTTTCACCTAAAAACATTATAAAATCAACTACTTCAGCCTGCTGTTCTTCCGGCAACATTTCAAATGTTTCTTTTGCAACAGAATCAAACATAATAAAGACCTCCCATTTCATACCTCTACTCATATTCTACCAAAATAACTTCCCATTTTCAATGCAATACCTATACAAGACAATTTCACAATACCTATACAAGACAATTTCACAAAAAAAGCAACCTCGCTTATTGAGATTGCTTTACTGGCCCACAAGGATTCGAACCTTGAAATGACGGAGTCAGAGTCCGTTGCCTTACCATTTGGCGATGGGCCAATATATAATTATCTTCTGTGTTTTCACACAGAAGATATTATACACATTTCTACATAGGTATGTCAATATCATTTTTCACACACATATTCTATTATTTTTCACACACATATTCTATTATTTCTGCATAGTTGACTTTAATATCGTATCACATCTCTAATAACTTCTCTATAAGCTTATATCCATTCTCTTCAAGAAGACCAGTTTCCATTGCATTTTTTTCACAATATGTTAAATGTGGCTCCTCACCGAGAGTCTTACTCGAATCATAAAGCATATATGGAATCGGTTCATCTGTATGAGTTCTTATCTTGATAGGGGTTGGATGATCTGGCATTATAAGCATTCTTATTTCCTCACCAGCACCTGTTACGCCTTCATAAATCGGCTTAATAATTCTAGAATCAAGATTCTCAATTGATTTAATCTTCCTCTCAACACTACCCTGGTGTCCCATTTCATCTGGCGCCTCAACATGAACATAGACAAAATCATTGCCATCATTTATTAGTGTATCAACTGCCGCCTTAGCTTTCCCCTCATAATTCGTATGAAGTCCACCATTAGCACCTTCTACCATAATAACTTTCATATCTGCGCCAACAGCTATTCCTTTAAGCAAATCAACTGCTGAAATCATGGCACCGTTTTTCTTGGTTTTCTCTGAAAAAGATGAAAGATTAGGCTTAGTACCTGCTCCCCAAAACCAAAGGGAATTAGCAGGATTAAGTCCTTTCTTTTTTCTTTCTATATTAATTGGATGATTGACTAATATATCATAACTTTTAATCATCATTTCTCGAAGCACTTGGTCTTTTGGCAATTTGTCACCTACAACCTGTCCTAATACATCATGAGGCTGAACAAGAGGCATAACAGTACCTTTATCAATTATAAGAAGATGCCTATAGCTTGTTCCAACATAGAACTTATATCCGTCTCTTTCAAGTTCTTTCTTAACAGCATCAAGAAGTACTGCTGCATCTTCTGTTGATATCTCTGATGAACTGTGATCAATTATTGTTCTATCTTCATATCTATCCTCGTCCTCTGACAAAGTAACTATATTGCAACGAAGAGCAACATCAGTATTCTTCATCTCAACACCGATACTAAGGGCTTCAAGAGGGCTTCTTCCAGAATAGTATTTTCTTGGGTCATATCCAAGAACCGACAGATTAGCTGTATCAGAACCAGGGCTCATTCCCGAAGGGACTGTCCTAACCATCCCTTGCTCTGCCTTCTTACTCAATTCATCCATAAAAGGTGTATTCGCATATTCAAGCGGTGTTCTACCATCTAATTCATCTATTGGCCAGTCAGCCATTCCGTCACCAAGTATAACTACGTACTTCATTAGTCTCTCCTTACATGCTACTTAAGCATTTTGCATTCTGCTAATGCATATTTATCTCACACGAATCATCTTAACTACATCTAGAGTTGATGCCTTAGATTCATATTCTGCTTCTGTCATAACCTCAGTTGTAAATCCAATTTCGTTATCTACAACACCTTCAACAAATTCCACATTGCCAAATGCTTCTTTTACTGCGTCCTTTCCTGACTTAGTTCTTACAAAGAATGCACTTTTAACAACTGATGAATCTGCAAGTTCTTTCTTCTCGCTCTTCCACTCAAGCGGAATATTCTCATCAACATGTCTTGCCATCTCAACAATATCACCTACAACAGCTGATGCTGTAGGAAGAGAACCTGCGCCCGAACCATAGAACATTCCATCACCAAGCATATTACCGTGTACAAATATAGCATTAAATACATCATTTACCGCATATAAAGGATGTTCCGGAGAAAGAAGATATGGTGCAACTCTTGCAACATATGTATCACCTACAGCTGTTGATGTTGCAAGAAGCTTGATGTTTCTATTAATCTTCTTAGCATATTTAATATCATTTGCAGTGATGTGACTTATTCCCTCTGTTGGAATGTCTGTATACTCTACTTGTTGACCACATACGAGTGAAGTAAGGATGGCGATCTTTCTCTGCGCATCATGTCCTTCAATATCAGCAGTTGGATCTTTCTCTGCATATCCAAGATTTTGAGCTTCTTTTAATACATCTTCAAACTCGCTACCTTCTTCTGTCATCTTAGTAAGAATAAAGTTAGTTGTTCCATTTACAATACCAGATATTTCTTCAATAACATCTCCTGTTAAACACTCTAAGATTGGACGAATAATTGGAATTCCTCCACCAACTGATGCTTCAAATAAGAAGTTAACATTATTATCTCTGGCTGTCTTAATAAGATCCGCACCTTTATCAGCAACAAGTGCTTTATTACTTGTTGTTACATGCTTACCAGCTTCTAACATCGCTTTAACAAATGTATATGCCGGCTCAACTCCACCCATGGTTTCAACAACAATATCAACATCAGGGTCGTTAGCAATGATATTATAATCACCAACAACAAGCTTCTCCCAAGGTTCACCCGGGAATTCTCTTCTATCCAATACATATTTAACTTCTAATCTCTCTCCAACTCTTTTAGCAATTACATCTTCATTAGTTGTAAGAACTTTATATACTCCTGAACCTATTGTTCCAAATCCCATTATTGCTACTTTCATTTTAATTTACTCCTTTTGCCTTTTTATTGAATTATATATGCTATTAAATGTCTATTAACAACAATAAACACCAAATAATATTATGTAAAATCACTTTGCAAGAATCTTCACATAGTGAATTCCACTTTCTGATTCTATAGCATTTACCATAGCAGTCACATCAGTTGCTTTGGGAAATACGTCTATGGACAATGTAAGACTTGCAACTCCGTGAACCGGTATACTCTGATGAATCGTAAGTATATTTGCATGATGCTTTGCAACTATGCTTAGAACCATTGACAATAATCCCGGCTCGTCATCAAGCTGAATAACCATGGTAATGGTCTTCCCTTTTGCACTTTCATGAAATCTTGAAATATCATCCTTATATTTGTAGAAAGAACTTCTGCTGATTCCAACCTTGTCAGTCACTTCCTGTACAGAAGAACATTTGCCGGAATCAAGTAAATGTTTAGCTTTAACAACCTTAAGCAAAACCTCCGGAACAGCTTTCTCTTTCAATACATAATATCTGGTCTTCTCCTCCATCATTATCTCCTTACATTTTCAATAATCATCCTGGAAATAACTCGCATCTTGTGTTCGCTACACAAATACATCTGTACGCAACACACAAATTCTATCATATAAGATTAAGTGTTGCAAGGATAATTTGCTCTTTGCATAAAATAAGCCTTATAACTATAGATTTATCTTAAACAAATAAGACTTCTCATAGTATAAGGCATTTTATATATTACTTATTATATACTTTATCAAGGAACTCTGTTAGCATCTTCTCATATCCTTCCGGGTCGGAGTCGATTGACAAACCATGATTGCCTTTGGGAAATTCGTGATACTCACTATAACCTTTATAAGCTTCATGCATACGAATACTATTAATGGGAAGGATAAAGTCATCAATACCACCGTGAGCAAAACAGATTGGTATATTACCATTTCCCATATGTTCTATTGGCGCAATCTTCATATAATTATATCCGTATAACATATTTGAAACCGCACCGCCAACTGCCCCCAAGAATGTCGGCAAATGAAATTTCGTCTTAAGCCCATTCTCTACAACATTGGCAAGATCTGCATAACCACAATCAGCTACTATAAAATCCAGTTCCGGCTCATACTGCAATGCAGTGATAGATAGTCCTGTTCCCATAGACTCACCATGAGCACCAAGCGCAATATCTTTACCGAATCTCTCTCTCGTATCTCTTATAACAGCAAGAAGGTCCTTGGATTCTTTTAATCCAAATGTGGTAACTGTCTTCTCGTTCTCTCCATGACGACGATCATCGTATATTACGCAATTATATCCCAGTCTTCTGAAAATGCTTGCATACTTCATAGAACCATGTCTGTTATATGTATAACCATGACTAATTATAACAAACTTCTGACCATTGCAATTATCATTTCCATCTTTTCTACGATACTGCTCTGGCGCGAAGCTTCCGTCAGACAGATGCGACTTAGGATTCTTATAATCATAATTCTCAATGCGACCATAATCATCCATATAATCGTAAGCAGGAAGAAAAGAAGCGTGCAATACATATCCATCAAAAGACGTAATTGTATAAACAGATGATGGATTCATATCCAGCTTTTTCACAAAATCCTTACTCATTTCCAACTTCCACGCATCTTCCAAAGACGTCTTCTTCGGATGAGTAGTCTGGGTCGCGACATAGATAATTAGACCTATGAATGCAATAAGTAAAACAGCAAGGATTATTATTAAAATTGTAAGAAATAGGGTCATATAAAGCCTCCAAATCATGTAAAATGCTTTTAAATTATATCACATAATATCATATACTTTACGTATTTTTTTTCTTAGGAATTAATTCAATAAGATTAATGAACTTCTTTGATACAACCTTTACAATAAGTGTAAAAGGAATAATCAATATTATATATAACATAAATAGTGCTGCATATTCTACCTTAGAAAGAACTACATCACTAAATCTCATCATAAGCTGTGAATAAATAAAATGATGCACTAAGAATATGTAATATGAATTTGCACTTATGTTACAAACAATCATATTAACTGCAGCATTATTCATAATAAACTTAAATTGTACAACGATTAAAAATAGTGCTATTCCCATTATCTTCATAGCATATGCACGAATATGCTCATTATCAAAATAAAATAGCAAAAGAAATACAAAAACAACAACACTCGCTATAAATACTATAATATTTGCTGTCTTATTATATCGTTTTTCTTTAATAAAATATTTCGCATAATATATTCCAAATACTACCTCTATAACAAAACTAAATGGGTTATGCCTTAATTCCATCTGGTAGAAATAAGTCTGTACATATACAATAAACAAAACTAGTACAACAGCCCACATAACCTTAGGAAATCTATCAATTAGATACTTTACAAGTGGATAATACATATATGTGATTATTATTGCTCCAATAAACCAATCACCTACAAGATAAAAATTAGGAGCTGCATATAAAAACAACCCATCCATTCCAGTTATAGATAGCCAAATTCGATGTATAGGTATAGACGGATCGATTTGTCTAGTCAAAAGGAATCTATACAAAAAAGCTATTATATAAGCAGTCCAAAAAGCTGGATATATAGCTTTAAACCTCTTATATATATAGGTTTCAGCATGAAATCTATTATCTCCCTTAGACATGGACAAATACAAAGCCGCCCCAGATATAATAAAGAAAAGAGAGACCGCAAGTCCCCCTAAACTATTGTTAGATGTAGAAATACCAAAAGATATATCTTTTTGTTCGACAAAGAAATGATAAACTACGATCAATATACATGCAACACATCGCACTAAATCAAGACTCTTATCTCTTTTCATTAATACTCCTCTTATGCTTTCTTATATTTATCTGCTATCTCAACAAGCTTCATCTCGAAATCTTGTCTATTCTTCCATGTAATAGTATGTAGAATCATACCTGAGAAGAAGGATAAAATACCAATAAGAATCGATATACAACATACAATAAGGGTTGGCACCTTAGGAACCAATCCAGACTGAGCAAACTCAACTATTACCGGAATCATAAAGCCTACACCCAGGGCAACAAAAATAAGCGCAATCACACCAAAGAAAAACATTGGCTTGTAAGTTCTAAGTAACTTGATTATTGTGAAAATAACCTTAAAACCATCTGAATATGTATTGAGCTTAGACTCGCTTCCCTCTGGCCTGTCTCTATATTCTATTACCACATTTTCAAGGAACATATTCTTATCTACTGCATGAATTGACATCTCTGTCTCAATCTCAAATCCTTGAGATAGTACAGGAAATGACTTAACAAACTGATATGAAAATGCTCTATATCCAGTCATAATATCTTTGATATCTGATTTAAACAATGTATTAATAGACCATCTAACTATAGAATTACCAAAGTTATGAAATGGTCTCTTATTCTCCTGAAAATAAGTACTAGAAAGTCTATCTCCTACCACCATATCAACATTTCTTGTAAGTACCGCATCGCACATCTCTCTTGCATTATCAGCTGGATATGTGTCATCACCATCAGTCATAATATAGCATTTTGCATCAATATCACGAAACATACGACGAATTACGTTTCCTTTTCCTTGCTGATATTCGTGTCTAACAACAGCTCCAGCGTTAGCTGCAATTTCAGCTGTATTATCATTTGAATTATTATCATATACATAAATAACTGCTTCAGGAAGCACTGCTTTAAAATCCTTTACAACCTTTTCTATTGTCTGTGATTCGTTGTAACATGGTATTAATACTGCTATTTCATCCATTATCCTTTTCTCCCATCTCATCCTTTACTCTGTTGTTATCATCTTCTAACATAACACCTTCACCACTTGGTGTGCCGGCTGCTATTATATCATCAATCCTCTTATTGAGAATACCAACTTCCTGTGTTAGCCTCTTGACTCTTCGCGTAAGATTTGAAATCACTATAGTTTGCGTAAAGATTATCATTAATACAAAGATAAATCCCGCAAAGAAGAGCATATTAATCGGAAGTTCTATTCCCAGAAAACTAGAAAGAGCTTGTAGCCAATGCTTATTAGCTGCAAATATAATTACAAGTACACCAACTAGAAACCAGATTAATGCATACTTTAATTCTAGTCTTCTTACTCTAACCAAATTACCTATGTATAGTATACCAAGTCCTGCCAAAACTATAATTATTACTTGAATCTCTGTCGTCATATTATTCTACCTTAGTTAGTATTATCAATAAGCTACACAGACATAGCCGCCATAACACATGCCAAAGAAACCTTTATCATATAATATACTGATCTCTTAGGAGAAATAGAAGATGTGCCAGCTTGTCGCTCCTTCATAACAACAGGAATTTCTTCTACCTTCCATCCCTTCTTAACAATGGTAACTGCCGTCTCTGGTTCAGGATAGTCTTTCGGATACTCCTCTGCAAAATACTCTATAATATCTCGACCTACCATTCTCATTCCGGATGTAGGATCAGTAATTTTCTTACCAGTTAATAATTTAATAAGAACAGTAAAATATTTGATACCAAATCGTCTAAGCCCAGAAGATTGAAATCCTTGCTTCTCAATGTATCGAGAACCTATTAACATCCCCGTACCATGTTCTTCCATATATCTAGCCATAATTCCTAGAAATGCCGCATCATGCTGTCCATCACCATCCACTTGAATAGCATATTTATACCCATAACGCTTTGCATATAGATAACCTGTCTGCACAGCAGCACCTATACCACTATTAATTGGAAGATTAACTACATTAAAACCATGCTCAAGACAAAGCTTATAAGTATCATCCCTTGAGCAATCGTTGATTACAACATAGTCAAATTCCGGTGCATTTTCTATTATATCATTTACCGTATTAACGATACAACCGGCCTCATTAAAGGCCGGTATTATAACCAATTTATCTTTCATAAATATCCATCTCTCTATTAGGAAGAGAACAACATATTAATCAACCCTCTAATATTAGAACCGTATGACGCACTAGATGCCCATTTTCCATTACCCAAGCTCTCCACATACGGCGCACATCCTCTGTCTACATAATTAAACCTAGGATCCACACACCATTGATTAAGTGGATCATAAGATGCATAAGCCTTAAGGTGTTGTACTTGAGCTCTAGCTCCCGTTCTAACATCCGGGAACCAATTGTAGCTTCCTGGAGAAGAATCTACAGCTCCGATTCCTGCGAAATTATATGCAGCGATGTCAACTGCTCCTCCAAATTGAAGCCATCCAGTCTCTAACATCGCCTGACAGAAGGCTACCTCCGCACGAACACCCTCTAAAGCACATTCATCAAAGAATATCTGACACATATCTCTAATAGACTTTGCATCGCTATACGCAATATAATATAACGGATACTGCGCATGATTATTAAAGAAACGTACCATCTGATCTACGGTAGTGCCTGAAGAACCCATAATACCATAATTATTATTAAGTTGAGTAATAGTAAAGCTGGTCAAGCCAAGATCTTCTGTTGTCCAATTATCTCGAATTATTTTAGGCAACACATAAAATGTACCCATCTTACCAAAATCATTCATTGAAAATACATAGTTATAAGAGCCATCATTTTGACGCATATTAGTAGTATAGCATTTTATATCATTGCCTGAATTCCACACAAAGAATTGAACACCAATAATGTGTTTTTCATATGGCAACTCCCAAGCTCCAACAGAAACATCGGACTGTTCATGGACCGGAATAGCACAGAACTGTGAATTAGGATGATCTAGCTTATAAAAAATTGTCCCAGCTTCGCACTTAATTCCGTATTCATTGGTCACATAAACGACAATCATAAATGTTCCATAATTATAATTATGATTTGCCACATCAACTTGAAATAAATAATTGCCATTACCACAATTCAGGGCACCATACGAATGTGCATCAGAAAAATCAGATTTAGTTAAAACCAATTCACTTATTCCTTTAACACCTCCAACTCCTTTTACACCAGTAATCATAACATCTATGGTTCCTTGCTTATTATTAGACCCATATGCCCATATAGATTTAGCTGAAGCCATCCTTACGTCAAAGCTACTACCACCATAAGTAATCTCTGGGCCAAATATTTGCTGCCCATTTACAAGAAAGGAGAATTTGCCATCTTTCATGTAATCAGTTACAGAAAAAATCGCAAGCCATCTATTACCATCTCTAAATCCTTTATAGCCTCTAAAATCTGAAATCCCTTGATTCCATACATAGAAATTCACTGATGTACAGGTAGATTCATAAGGAAGATTTTCTGCAATCAAAAAATAGGAATTCCCATCAATATCATATGTACTTATTTTTACTTCCGGTTTACTTATTGTTCCACAGGTTGATATTGTGGCCGTTGTATTATTGTTAGAGTGCACCGTTGCGAATATCCCAAAGGTCCCATAATTATATTTATGATATCCTACATTAGCATGTGCTACATAAGATTCGCCCTCTTTATATGCTCTATAAGCGTATACATCAGAGAAATCCTGCTTCGTAAAAGCAAGTACTTCAATATAATCTACTCCTTCTAAACAATTAACACCAGAAACCTTTATATCAAATGTACCTGCATTACTATTAATATTTTCCATTGTAACAGTGCCAATAGAAGGTCTCATCACATCAAATGATATTAAATTCAAAGTCTGACTATGCCCATCTTTAAATCGAACTGATGCAAGGCAATAATATGTTCCACTTTTGCCATAATCTTTTACTGACAAAAACGTCATCCATCTTCCATCGCCCTGAAGAGAAGCTCTAAAACCACGCATATCACTTCCGTTACCAGTCCATACAGCAAAATCAACACCTTCAATGTTATTATTATCATTTGATGTTACAAATAATAACGCTGTAGTATTATCAACCAGAAAAGAACCTGGATTGTAATACTTGCTATCATTCCCAGCATTCTTTTCAACATTATAATCTACAAGCTCATTGTTTTGCTCCCCACCAATATCCGCTGTCTCATCTTTAGCTTCTTTGTTTGTAGATTGAATAACATCTTTCATCTGATATTTTTCATCAGAGACATCTTGAACACTATTTTCTTTTGCTACATTTCCCTCAGCTAATTCCTTGTCAACACCAACTTCTTGAGCATATGAACAAGTACCGTAGAAAACAAACAAAGAAAAAACTATTGACAAAAATAATATCGCTTTTTTTAATCTTATCATTATTTTACCTCAAAACAATTACACATTAGCATATCCATAACATTCTTGGTCAAGCAGGTTTCCATTAGAATCATATATTCTAAAAAGCGTAATATAATAGCCATATGGAATACCTGCAACAGCCCATATTATTTTATCAGCCTGCACTCTTCCAGTTGAATAAATCCAAGGATACGGTGTATCAACCTTAGAGCAATCCATTACACTTATCTCATATCTATAATTAGAATTGTCTTTTTCGGTTTCTACTCCCATCAATACTCCATACCCATTTGGATTAGGCATTTGACATATGGCCTTTATATATTGATTATGATGAGTTCCAATATTAACATTTTGCCCATTATAAGGATTGTTAGTTTCTCTTACTTCTCCTCTAATAAGATAATCTCCTGACTTTCCAGGATTCCATGACATCCACTCATTGTTAGTTGTCCAATCACTTATTAACATCCATCCACCTGAGGAATAATCATACGCCAGCCACCTATAGTCAAGTGCTCTGTCCTTATCATTAACAACCATCCCAATTGTATAATTCTCACAAGAATGATTTAATTGATATATTCCGGCTGCTTTCCATTCTCTTTTGGGTTGCAAATTGTAATACTGTACTACTCCATTTGCATCTGCCATTCCTAACGCAAGAATAAACAGATCATTATGCAAGAGTTCAGCATCGCCCTGTAGAAAGGCATGCTCAACTATAATTGATGGAATCCCCGCATACTTACCATTTCTAATAACAGAATAATAATCTGCCAATGAACCATCTGGATAGGTTGTGTTATTTGAGGAATTTCTGATTTTTATTCCTCTATTTGCCAAGCCTAAAGCAACAAGATTATTTTCAATAATATTAGCTATCGTAGAACCAGCAATACATACCCATGGATTATAATTGCCATTTGGATAGTACACTTCTGCACCCGATGGATTTCCTCCACCAGAATTAAAATGAATGCTTATGAACATATCAGCATTCCAAAATTTTGCGATATTAATTCTATCTTCAAGCCCAACAAAACTGTCATCTGTTCTTGTCATAAAAACTTGAATGCCACTATAATTTTCCTTTAGAATCGAACTACATATACTCGCAACTCTGAGAGTAAGGTCCTTCTCAATTAATCCATTATCACATGCCCCAGAATCACTTCCTCCATGGCCAGGATCTAACACAACTACAACATCTCCATTATTAGATCTACCCTTTTTATTATTAGATATAGAAGATTGTGCCTTATTCATGGCTTCAGACAATCCAGATGCAGTATAAGTTGCATCTGCAGTAGTAACAGTATATACCATATCCTTATTCGCAGAATCGTCCGACGCGTATTCGTCTACAACCTTAGCATCGCTTTTATCTTCAACCTCGACATCAACTCCCCATGTTATATCGAATCCTGCTTCCTCGAATGAAATTGTATATATATCACCATCTAGTTTGTATGCAATACTCTCTAGTCTATATACCCCTTTCGCACAACCTTCGAATCCAAATTCAAATACAAATGAATCATTTGTTCTATTAGTTGCACTAGTAGAATACTCTTCTCCAGTTGAAGTATTAACATATTTGATAAATGCATCTAATGGTTCTAACTCACCATTACCTACTCCAACTGTAACAACCTGTGTAGAAGAAAGAGTTTGTCTTGAAGAATCTATGGTCACATAATTGACCAAGTCTTTCGAAAGAAGACTCCTTGTTTCGCCAGCATTAACAACTGCTCCATTAACCCAATCAAATGATGAAGCACCTGATACCACTAACGTAAGGCACATAATAAATGCAATTAATCTCTTAGAATATGTTTTCATTGTTACTACCTTTCTATTTGTATTTTTATAATCTTTTAAGTATAACATTTTTAGTATCATCACTAATTTCAGAAATACTTTGAACTTTCACTTCCACAGAATCAATTAATATCTTCCTCTTAAGGTCAATCATTATATTGGGATCGTCCTTTATGAAAACGAATCTTTTGTGTATCCTAGCACCATTAAATGACAATTGATTCTCTTTAACAACAATTTTATTACCAGACATCTCATTTATAATAACACTTATTCCAGACAATTCTATATTACCACCTTCTCCTGGATCAAATCTAAGTGCAGTAATATCTCCACATGCCTGTAAGCCTTCAAACGTCCATTTAATTCCGCTGTCCTCTTTTTCATAGCTTGATACAATCGTATGCTGTTGCTTAAATCCAGAACCATCATCATAATACAAGGTTGCTTGCTTATATTGACTTGATAATGGCATCTGTTCGCTTAATTGTACCAACACATTTTGATGCGAACCACATATGCCATAATTACGCATAAGTTTTTCATTAATTGTCCTCATCATATAATACATGTTAGTCATCTCAATTTCTGCACCAGAATCACAGAAAATCCATCCTGCATAATACCCCATATCCTGAGCAGAGAAAGAATACATTCGCTCAACTGCATGGAGTACAGTACCATCATCATCTATTGGTTCTTCTGGTAGTTCCTCATATGTCCACGGATAATCAAACACTTTATGAAGTGCATCAGTTCTTGCCCAAAATACCGAGCCAAGGGGAGATATCGGTTCTTTAGTATCTGACATCGGAGCATTAACATTAAGCTTCTTGGCCAACTCACATGTCACCTCATAATTACTGCCCCATTCCAATCCTAAAGTAAAGAAATACTCTGAATGATTAGGTGGTGGTGGCATAATAATTCCCATTCGCGGATTATTCTCAAATAAATCAATTATGTTCTCGACAAATTCTGGCGTTGCAAGAACATTTTCAAAACATCTGTATGAAAAAGCTTGTCCAATTGTAAGTGGCTTAAGCTGTCCAACCTTCTTATCATGAGTATGACATATATAATCATAGTCATATATATACTCTTTTGACTCAACAAGAAAAGGTCCTACATCACGTCCTCTATTAGGCGTCACTCTTACATCCACCTTATTAGGAAGCACAGAAAACGCTTTCACAATCTTGCACTTCTTTTCCTCAGAATTAGTTGTAATGAATATATCAGCATAATCCGGCATGGACTTAGCATAATGAAGACATTCATCAATTAAATCCGGAAAATACATATGCATTATTAAAGCAATTTTTTTATGTTCGACATTGGGATTAACCGTGTGCTTACTAGGTAATATGTAGTTTAACTGCAAATTACGTTTCAAATCAGCCATGTTCTCGACTCTAAGTAGATTATCCCAAATCAGATTAGTATCATAATTCGTTTCATTCTCTAGATAATCATACAGCATCTTACCATGTTGCCCTACACACTCACTTAATACTACTGTATAATCCTGCATAAAACTTCTTCTCTTAAAGAAAGGAAGCTTTTGATCCCTTATCATTTCTGTTGCCATTGTAAGACATGGTTGATATGTTAATTCTCTATACGCTTCAGAATTGGCGTAAACATCCCACTTATATCCCATATCGGCAAAATGTTTTGTAAAATAAGCTTCATGTCTACCAACTGATTGTTGATATGACTCAATTAATGGCATTTTTCTCCAATAATCTCTGAATGCTTTTGATACTAATAACGTGTTTCTAATCGCCAAAAAATGTGTCTGTATATGATCCGGCAGATATCCAAATGGTACTGTTCCAAAAGGGTCAAAATCAGTCTTGTGACTTATTGTGGGCCCCCAGTAATCAATATCTCTCTCATCCATAGAGTCAAACATAATCTGTAAAGGATATACCGGCCCCATTATCGTATAATTCATAAGAATTACTTCATCATATTCACATAGATTCTCCCAACCAACAATATTAAGAGCATCTTTATAAGCGCCCACGTCAAATCCCTTATTCTCTCTTTCAACGATTCTATCCGTGTATTTCTCAAATACTTTTTTACCATCGTCAGAGATATTACCATTACTTATTATCAATATATCTCGAACACACTTCGACATTTCCTGAAGCATATAGTCAATATATCTATCCACTTTGCCATCTTTGTCAAAGAAAAAATATACCAAAAATCTATTGTTCTTTCCTTTTTCTAGTATCATATACGTTACCTTTTAATAATGCTATTTATCTTACGAATTGGAGCAGTAAGTTTCCAAGCTTTTGAATTCACAACTCCTTCAAAACCATTTTTATACTCTAGCATTTTGTTATGCTCATCTGACAATGAACTCTTATACTCTTCTACCTCATTAGCAAGCTTCTCTATCTCCTTGCTTTGACAGCTCATTATATCCTTACAATCATCAATTTGATTAACCAATTCCTCTCGTTGAAGAACATCTCTCATCAACTCCCTTGGTTCTTTTGAACTTATAGTATACTCTATATATATACAATCGGTATTAGCTGCAAAATCATCAATAACAATGCAAGGAGGCTGAAAGAAAGCCCAGGAATCACTCATAATTTCTTGTCCATTACATGTATAAGATACTAGCTTGTTATTGTTTTCAGATTTAGCTATTATACCTTCTATCTTAATATTACATGATTCATCATACGGGTGTATTTCAATTCTATCAATACCCGTGGCGTTCACATCAAACTGATATATACATGTTCCTTCATCATTAATGTCCGGCATATAATCAAATCTATCTACTACACTATCCATACTATATATTATAATGTAGCCACTTTTTTTTGCATCATCAGCACTTTTATTTTCAAGCAATCCGTAAGGATAATATAGCCTACTCTTCATGGCATCATTTATTTGCCATAGGGCATGATACCCTCTCATTAAAAACTTTTGAAAATTCTCTTCACAAGACAAGAAAAAGATACGCTCAGTTTCTGATATTCCAGCCATTTCATACATATCTATATTCTTTCCAACAAAATCTTCTCTTCCGAATGACAAATAATAATGAATTGTTCTAAATATAACAAATTTAGCAGGAATCAAGAAATCATATGTCCATTCGTAATCAATAATATTCCATTTCTCACCATCGACTAAAATATTAGAAAGAATAATATCTATGTTTGTTATTGGCATGCAACTATATTCACCTTTAAGTTTACACTCTCCAAAAACCCTTTCAAACTTATCACTATTTTCAAATTTTTTTGTTGATGCAGTTTCTATACAATCCAAGAATTCTTGAAACACTATTTTTGCTCTATCGAAATCTTCTGTTCTGATTAAATCATCAAGAATTTCTTCTAAAGTACTTCCACTTATAAACTCAAACTCTACACCATCTTCACAGTTCTTTACTTTATTAGGAAACATCTTTGTCTTTTCAAAGCACTTATAGAGTTTAAAATAATTTTTTTGTAGTTTATCTACATGACCTTTTGCCAACTCATTAACAGGGCTCTTTCTTACTATTTTCGTCCCATCATCTGATAATAGTATATCTGTACGAATCTGATATTCTGGCGATCTATCATTTGAATACTTTGTATATATAGTTTTCATTATTACACCTCAATCAAAAGGATAAAAGAATTCGAAAACTGCTGAAACAATCCATCCCCAATCAAATTATCCCACACCTGGCTCTCATCAAAAGAAATGATTTCAGGTTCTCCAAAGCTTCTATAATTATTAACAAGTTCACCCTTCTTCGGCAAATATTCATCAGAATAAATAACACTCGGAAGTAATCTGTCGGGATAAGGATAAAACCATCTCACGGAGCTTTTTTCAATCTGCGACAAGGTTTTTTCTAATTCTTGTCTCGAAAAACTCCTTACTCCTGTATAATCTCTATAACCCTCAATTCCTGAAAATCGAATGTTATTATTTGGTTCATTTGCGCCATCAAAATACTTTAATCCATATTTATTATCAATAGCCACACATATTATACCGCCATCCTTGAGGTGTAATTTGTACTTATCTATTTCTTTAATCAAATGACTTCTACTTCTATAATACGGATTTGCTACTATAACAAAATCATATAAACCATCTTGAATAGAATCATCTAATTCTTGTTTTATTACCGTTGCATTATCATATCTATCAAGTCTCTTGCTAATAATATTAAACTCAATGTCATCTTCAACAACAACATCTAATCCAGAAGCCACCTGTACCAGGCACTCAGATACAGCACCGTATCTCCCATTTATCTCTAGTACCTTCTTATTTCGCACCTGTAGCCACTCAAATATATTGCCTCTAATATGCGATAATTGTTCGACAAGGAACTTGTTTTTTTCTTCAGAAATACATTTATTATACTCATCAAAATTATTATTAGAAACTATTTCTAATAATAATTCTTCGTCTTTTGTCATAATTTACCTTCTTTAAAACCGCACAATTCAAATTCAATTATACAACATATAGGGATTTTTTTCAATATATGCCTATATATTCCGTTTTTACTTTAAATTATAGTTTCAATATATTTATTAAACTATGAGCCTATCTCTTTCTCTATCTCCACCGTAGAATTCATATCATAGAAGCCAACAGTATCTTTATCTGACACCACCGTCACATTAATCAAATCATAAAGTCTGTGGTAAGCAACAAGCTCACCACTATCATCAAATCCCGTACAACTAATTGAAAGCAAATAATCTCCTCCTTGAAGATTCATTTCCTGTGTAAAATTAGCAACATACTCTTCACCAGCTTTTGCAGTTCCAATATCCACCTTTTCAAACATAGTATTGGTCCCTGTAACATCCACTCCCTTTACAGTTTTAAAGGTATATGTAAAAATAGGGCTTTCAATTTCTTCGTTAAAATGCACTTTAGATTTAATTGTAAATCTTTCACCTTTCACTATAGAACTCGTTAGTAATCCATCCTTATCCATAATAGCAAAATCAACAATCTCAGCTTTCTTAGAGCCATATTCATTAAGATTTGGATTAATAGTAAAATGTGTTCTCCAAAGGCCCTCACCCTCAATACTGTTAGCAAATCCATGATTTGCTCCGCTACCAATAACTTCGGAAATATCATTAGCTTCGCTTGCAGCTAATGCGTCTTCAACAGCAGTTCCAGTCATTAACTTCTTATAAATGTTAATCATATCCTTCGGTGTTCCCTCAGATAACTTCTCACCATGATTAAGAAGAACCACTCTATCACAATACTTAGATATGCTTCCCAAATCATGACTTACAAAAAGAATAGTCTTTCCCATCTTTTTAAAATCATCAAATTTCTTATAACATTTATTCTGAAAGAAAACATCACCCACAGATAATGCTTCGTCTACAATTAAGATTTCAGGATCAATATTAATAGCAACAGCAAAAGCAAGACGAACAAACATACCGGATGAATATGTTTTTACAGGTTGATACACAAAATCACCTATATCTGCAAACTCTAGTATATCATCCATTTTTGCATCCACTTCTTCTTTGGAATATCCCATCATTGTTCCATTAAGATACACATTCTCAATACCAGTATACTCCTGATTAAAACCTGCTCCAAGTTCAAGAAGCGCTGATATTCTACCTTCAATATCTACATCTCCACTTGTTGGATTAAGAACTCCTGTGATTATCTTAAGAATTGTAGACTTACCTGCGCCATTAGTTCCTATTATGCCAACAGTCTCACCTTTCTTTACGTCGAACGACAATCCATTAAGAGCATAGTGTTCTCTGTAGCGAGGTTGCTTGGACAAACCAAAAGCGTCTATTACCCTATCACGATTTCGATTATATAATTTATACATCTTACTTACGTCTTTTACACGTATTGCATAATCTGACATTTGCTTCTCCTCAAACAACAAACAAATCAGCAGAATGTTTTACTACAGAACATCCGCAAAGTGTTGTTGTAATTTTCTAAATATAGCCATTCCTCCAACCAGAACAATAACTGTCAATATCCAAAAATACGCCGTCATCCCCGGTCTTTCCCAGAACCACACATTATTATATAGTGCATCTCTATAGCCATTAACAATATAGTACATAGGATTAAGCTTCAAAATTGTAACGGTCCATCCAGGAATTCTATTAGCCATTGCATCCATATTCCACATAATAGGCGTCATCCACATTCCAATTTGGAGTATTACATTTACAATCTGAGCTAAATCTCTGAAGAATACCATTATTGCCGAAAAAGCATAAATCAGTCCTAAGCTCAATATAAACATACAAAATGAATAATATATCAACTGTAGTGTATAAAAACTCGGAAAATAACTATAGCAACTATACAAAATAATAGTAAATACAACAAAAAAGAAATGAACAAACAAACTTGAAATTGCTTTTACAACAGGCAAAGTACTTATCTTAAATACAACTTTTTTCACCAAATAATTATATTCAATAAGCGCATTTGTACCGCTTGCAATTACTTCAGAGAAAAAGAACCAGGGAACAAGACCTGCTATAAGCCATAACACAAAAGGAATCCCTATTCCTGCTTTAGTTGATTGTGTTCCTACATTCAAAGCTTTTTCAAATACGAACCAATACACTAGCACTGTAATGATTGGTTGAACAAAAGCCCAAACCGTTCCAAGATATGAACCTGCAAACTTCTGCTTAAAATCGTTTTTAGCAAGACTGCCTATTAGTTTTCTATTAGAGAAAACATCCTTTGGTATAGCAAGTATAGTATCTAATTTGACCCAAATCACAATAAGAAGTACATCAATTATCAAGCACACAAGGATCTTAAGAACAATGTTACGAATACTTCTAGCACTTGTAACAACTTCTTTTGTCCTCACATTATCTACGTTCCATGTATAGCTCTTCTCTTCAGGATTGTAGTATTCTTGCGATAAATTATACTCCTCAATCACCTCGTCCTTATACGATAGATAAACCTTACTATATTCTATATTATCCATCATATAATTAGACGTATTAATCCTTACAGCTGTCACATCTCCTGGCAAAGCCACGTCATAATCATTCATCCCAGCTTCTTTTGTCGCATTTGTATTAATCATGTGATTTGTGGAGAAATTTTCATCCGAATAATCCACTTGTTTATAGTAAGTCTGTAATCCCAAATCATTTTGGGCATCACAAACAACATGCAAATCAACACTTATATCCTGTACATTTTCCTCGTGAAATATAGCGAGCAAATTTGTACCAATCATAATTATAAGAAATAGTATGCCTACTAATATCTTTTTCTTATTCACTCGTAACAATCTCCTATCTTATAATACCAACGCAAAGCCTACTAATTATACAACGAAGTATTTCTGTAATATGTATTATAATTAATTAAAATGCAATATATCTTCTAGTCATATAGCACAATCTAACTCTGCCTTATAGCAAAATCCGCCCTATCAAGAGCCAAATTGACATTATAATATGGGTCCCCATCTCTCAATATATCTGCCCATCGTTCCTGGAACATCCTTATCTCATCAGCAAAACGCTGTTTCTTCTCGGGAGTATCTTCTGCACCACGGCTCTTTGATTCGTAGTGGGTAAGGGCAGCAAAAGAATTATACACAACCTTCTTATCAAGTTGCCGTACTCGAAGGCAGTAGTCAATATCATTAAACGCAACCTTAAACTCCTCATCAAAGCCTCCAACTTTATCAAAGAGTTCCTTCTTAGTTAGAAGACATGCCGCCGTAACAGCACTATAATCCTGTGTAAGCATAGCTCTTCCAAATGCTTTACATTCATCAGGATGAAGGCCTACAAACGCATGTCCGGCAATCTCACCAAAACCTATTATAACGCCTGCATGTTGAATAATTCCATCAGGATAGAGAAGTTGCGCTCCAACAATTCCAACATCGTCACGCTGGCAGAATCCTAACATTCTATCAAGCCAATCATTATTAATTGCCTCGATATCATTGTTAAGGAACAAGAGATATTCGCCTTTAGCTTCTTTTACTCCAAAGTTATTAATACTAGAGAAATTAAACTCTCCTGGCCATCTTAGCACCTTAGCCTTAGGACATACATTTGTAATATTCTTATAGTACTCTTCAGTCTCAGGCTCAGTACTATTATTCTCTACCACAATAACTTCGTAGTTATCATAGGTATTTTTCATAATTGATTTAAGACACATATCAAGATCTCTCGTATGGTCTTTGTTTGGAATTATAATTGACACAAGAGGACTGCCCTTAACAATATGTCTAGCATGATACTGACCATATTGAATTCCATCCTCCATCTCTACTTCAATTCCCTTGGTGTCAAAATACTTTTTAACTGCTTTCTTACCATTCTTAAATGCATATAATTTACTCTCTGGATTCTCTGCTGTAGAATTCTTATGACTTCTCCAATGATATAAAATCTTAGGAATATGATATACATTATCAACTTCACTTACACATTTTAGTATAAAGTCATGATCTTGCGCTCCATCATATTCAGAGTCAAATCCACCTACTTTTTCTGCAATTTCTTTCTTGACGCAGAAAAGGTGACATACATAATTATTAGAACAAAGCAAATCAATATTAAAGCCAGACTTAAAGTAAGGTTCAAATCTATCCTTGCCATTAATATCTATTTTATCTTCGTCTGAATAAATAACTTCCGCACCATATTTATCAATCTGAACCATTAATTCATATAAAGCATTAGGCGCCAAAACATCGTCATGATCTGCTAACACTATATATTCTCCAACCGCAAGTTTTAGGGCTTCGTTAGTATTTTCAGAAATACCTTTATTCTCTTCAAGATGTCTATAAGTTATTCTACCTTGATAGCTTCCATCATCAATATGTTGCTTAATATGCTCCGCAACCTTATTATTGCTACTTCCATCAGCAAAGCAAAGTTGCCAATTAGGATAAGTCTGTGCTTCTACAGACTTAACAAGTTGATCTAAGAAATTAAGAGGGGTATTGTATAATGGCACAATAATACTGAATTTCACACCATTCTCAAACACTTGATTTCTCTGGAATTCTAATTCATCTTCCTTGACATCGTATAATTCCATCCACTTCTCGTAGCGATTATCATTACCGCCCATGGTCATTTCAAATAGCTTCTTAAGGCCATGATTGATAAATGACTTAAGGCCATTATTATTGTAATATCTCATAGCCCTATGCCATCTGTTGGTTGGATCAAACGCTAGTGCTTTGTCGAGATCAACGACTTCTATACTTTCCTTACCATCTCGTATGATATGAACTTTAACCTTCTTACTATTTCTGCTAAATGTTGATAGAAAACCTTGCTTTTTGCTACGTTCACCTTCTGGAATATGGCTAAGTTCAGGAAATTGAGTCTCAATATCTTTTCTTACCACATATTCTGTTTTTGAATCTATTCTATTACCTACTTCATCAGCTATATACACTTCTAATGACTCTGTATTCACACCCCATCCTCGTATTGAAACATCACTTGAGTCTTTAGAAACATCAACAGAATCCACCTTAACCATCCCTTGACCGAGAGAATTCTTAATCTTAGTCACACTAATATCAAAGCATCTATTAATTACATTCCCTTCTTCATCACAAATAGCCACAGATACTTTTCCTCTGCCATCTATTAGCATCTTAGGAATATTAATAAATACTTCAGCTATCGGATTATGTCCTGGCACATCGTACTTATCCCATATAAAGCGATCATCTCTAACAAGAATATCAACCCCTTCATATGTAAACTTCTCGTTATCAATAAACACGACAACGCACTCCATAGGAGTGCGTACATCTACCTCTATAGCTTCAATAGTAATAAACTTATCACTACAAGCATTTTCTCTTACTTTGTAAAAAACAATGTTTGCTTTCGGCAACTTTTTCACCTCATATTATTCCACAAAAATATACGAAAAACGTAAACCATTCCTTACTTGTAAATTATATCTTTTCAAAAGAACACTTGTCAAATATACTGCATCTCTCATTCTAAAACACAACAATCATCCTCAAATTGACACATTTATCTGCTTTAATTATATACAGCAAATGGTAATTTCATTCAGATAAATCCTCTCACCATTGTAGAAAATCCAAGAAATACTATTTTTTTACATTATTAAACATCGCATTAATAATCATCATCTCCTCTTTCAAATAGATTAAAACTTGGTAAAATCTAACAAATCTGAATTTTTAGCATTAATTAATCAGAAAATAATCGTTCCAACTCTATATGGCTAAATCATTCAAAAACTGTTCATAAACAACCACAGCATCAAATCTATGTTCACTAAAAGCCTTCATTATATAATCAGTTCCACCGAAAAAACGTGGATCTATAATTGTAATTTTTGAACATGTAAGCGACATCAGGGAAATAGTTCTATAACCTATAGAATCAGTTATCAAACATATTTCAGGTCCATCACTGACGTCTTTATTATCAATCACATAGTATGGACACTGGAATCTTAAATAATCCGTAACCCAGTATGTATACTCGTTTTGAGGGCTATTTTCATAACCATTAAGACATACATCTTTAAAAGTTCCCTTTTTTGTCTCACCTGTCACATAATCTATCAATTCGTAATGAGTATCTTGTATTGGCCAGAACAACATAAAGTCATCAATAGGAACATAATACAGCCCCACATTTCTTCCGTAATTTCCAAGCATTCTATGATTCTCTATAACAAATCGATTTCCATTAACATCAAGCATTTCTTTGTTAGAAAACTTCAAGCCAAAATTGTTTTCTAGCAATTCAACTAACTTCGAAGCAGCTGCAATCTCTCCTTCAGATGACATATGAAGATCTGTATGTAAGAACAAATCATCTGCGGCGACCTTTACATTAGAATCTTCTGTTAGAAGCTTTCTCATATCTGCCGTTTGTATCCCTTCAGTTTGTAACCTTTCTAGAATCACATCATCACACTGATTCAAATCATTAAATGTATATTCCACATCATTCTTTTTACTTGAATTCTTGTTAGGTCCTTGAACAAACAACAAAGGCGTATTTATACTATCTGTACGTCTTTTCAACTCTTTTACGTCTTCCACCATTGAATCCACATATTGAAAATTATATATTACCTGGTCAATGGTTCCGTGCTTATCAGTAACGTACTCAAAATTTCCTATTATTCGTCTCCCAACAGCCCTTTGAAATATTCCGTAAATATTTATGTAGAAATTTTTTCCAAAAAAATCATCTATATAATTTCCATCTATTTCATTAATCCGTTCATTAACACTTTTTTCTTCATTAAAATGAGGTAAAACATTTTTCAATATGTTATTTGCGTTCGTAATACCAATCAATGCCAGAATAGATAATGCAATGATTGTAATTATCACATTAGTTTTTTTAAACATATCATTCATCATCAGTTCTCCTAAAAATCCAAATACACAAATGGGTTATATGAACCATTAATTGAATAAGTACAACAAACAACCAACAATACTAATAGAAAGACAGCTTTGACAACACTATAAACATTTTTTGTTGCATTTTTCTTGGCCATATGGTTCTCTAATTTTTCTTTCCATGGAATACAACATGCAATAGCCACAACAAATAGCACAATAATATCTAGGAAAATAAACCCAGTCTGTCTGTCATATAATACATTGCCCATACCGCCAAACATAGAAACAATATATTGTATTGCCGCATCAATACTATCTGCTCTAAATAAAACCCACGCAAAGTTAACACAAAGAAGCGTAAAAATCCTATATAGAGTCTTTGTTAGCGTATTTTTTAATTTATCAACGACACCGGTTAGTTTTTCAATCATTAGAATCACGAAATAAAACAGACCCCAGCAGATGAATGTCCAATTTGCACCATGCCATATTCCTGTGAGAAGCCACACAACAAGCATATTAAATGCCCATCTAGGCTTACTACATCTGTTTCCTCCCAAAGGTATATATACATAATCTCTAAACCACCTCGAGAGAGAAATATGCCACCTCCTCCAAAAGTCCGTTACAGATGTCGATATGTATGGATAATTAAAGTTTTCTGCGAAGTGAAAGCCAAACATCATCCCCAGCCCAATAGCCATATCAGAATAACCAGCAAAATCAAAAAATATCTGCAATGAATAGCAAATAGAACCCAACCAAGCACCAGCCACAGATAATTGCGCTGCATCTGTTACACCAAAATAATGATCTGCGACTATCGCAAAAGTATTCGCCAGAAGCACTTTCTTAGCAAGTCCTTCAATAAACCTAACCATACCTTTACTAAAATCATTCCAATTTTCGTGTCTATCCAATAACTCTTTACTTATATCTGAATAACGCACAATTGGACCGCACATTATTCTTGGAAAAAATGCAATATACAGCCCAACATTTATGGGATTGATGCATACATCTGCTCTGCCTTTATACACATCTACAACATAACTAATAGCTTGAAATGTAAAAAAGGAAATTCCCAAAGGAAGTATTAAATTATTAGCAACTGAATCGCTTAATTGTAATGAGAAAATTCCTAAAGTGAACTTCAAATATTTAAAAACAAACAAAAGACCTACATTAAATACAACCATAAGAACAATAACGAATATTGATAACTTTTTCTTTTGCCTAAATTTATTAACAATAATAGCCAATAACCAATTAACGACAATAGATAGTATTAAAACTATTATTGACTTAGCATTGCCACCAAGAACAAAATAAACAATTGAAACCAAAAGTAAAAAAGCGTTTCTGAACTTAGGTGTTATCACGTAATATAATAATAATGTAATCGGCAAAAAAACAAACAAAAAAGAAGCCGACGAAAAAACCATTTATTATTCTCCTTCTAATCCACAAATAATCATTTGATTAATATCGAAAAAACTCCGCAGAATATACATCTCTACAGCAAAAATCAAATGCTATTTTACATCTTCCCCCCCTTTACTGTCAACACAAAATGTAGGCAACATTAGAACAAAATAATACTCATCTTTCTTGGTTGTCACACTTACCAGGAAATCATATGACTTGTCTGTAACAAGCACGCTGTTATCTCATTAATATGCCCCTCACCAGTAATAAGGTCATATAAATATTTTTTCTTCTCAATATCCTTAGTACACACTCCTCATTTGTTAACTCTTGTCAAACCTATTAAATATGTTATAATGAATAGCAAAATATTAAAAAGGATTTATACTTATATGGAAATCAGCATCAAAGCCCCTAAACATCATATCGTTATTATTTCTTTTATTGTATTAGTATCAATAGCTCGAATTTTAATACAAATGCGTTTACCACTTGGAATAATGTCAAACCAGCCTTTTGACGATGACCTTTTACATTCTTTGGCATTACATTTATACGACGGTGACTATTTAGGAAAATATGATTTTTTAACACTAAGTAAAAACTACTCGTATTCTTATATTCTCGCTTTTTGCTACAAATTTCTTATACCATATCCATTACTGCTTAGTTTATTAAATATTGGATCAGCATTTTCCTTCTGCCAGGCTATACGAAAAAACACTTCATACTATGCAAGAATTATTATATATCTTCTTTTAATTTTTTCACCTATAACTTTTAATGAGTTTACGGCACTTAGAGTATATAGAAATAGTGTTTTACCCTACTTAGCATTGTTTGTTTTTTCAGGATATATTGCGTTTTTCTTAAGAAAAGATGATACAAAGCCAAAATCCCTCATCCCTTGGATTATTATTGAAAGTATAAGTTTGCCTCTATTTTGGTATATAAAAGAAGATTCCATTTGGATTCTTCCTTTCTGTATCACAATTTCAATTCTCACTTTAATTTGGACATGGATTAACAACAAAAAAAATGTACTTAAGATGCTATTAACATTATGCTTACCATTTTTTGCTCTACTCATTCTTACTTTAGTTATTTCAGCAACAAATTACTATCACTATGGTGTTTTCACGACAAATGATCGTTCTTTTACCGAAGCAGGCAAAATGTACTCAAATCTTTTTTCCATAAAAGACGATTCAAGCAAAAAATCTTTATCAACTTGGGTTAGTCATAATTCTATGGAAAAAGCAGCATTAGTTAGCCCGACTTTTGCCGAAATAGAAAATGAGATTAACAATCCTGAAAATGATGCTAACAACCCTAATAAAAATAATTGGACAGATAGTGAAGGAGAATCAAGGGGCGACCTTTTCATCTGGAAAATCAGATATATCATGTGGCAAAAAGGTTATTATGAAAATGCGCAAAAAGCAAACGACTTTTGTGCACAGGTAAACCACGAATTAGAAGAAGCTTTTAATAATGGAAACCTTGAAAAAGATAATCTTATACATATTACTCGCCAAATGAAGGGGCTAACATTTACAGAGATTCTAGGTTACATCCCAAAGGCTTTATATAATATTCATCACTGTTCAACTTATAGCAACCTATTCATATCAAGATTAGGTTCATCTGGCGACCTAAAGAAAATCACTACTCAGCAGTTTTTGTTAGGAAATAATACATATATTAAACATGACACACCAGAATTCCAAACAAATGTTTCCAATTACCAAAACCACTTGGCTGTTCACATAAACAAGTTAATTTCAGTTTATCAGCATTCTTCATTTATTGTAAATGTTTTAGCTGTCATAGGATTCATTATTTTTGTTACGTCAACTGTTTTTAACATAAAAAAGCGCAATTATAATAACATAAATATGTTTATTGTTTTATGTGGAATAGTGTTAAGTGCTTTTTTACTATCTTTAGAAGTCGAGCTATTTCTAAGTTGGTTTTCTCTTGAAGAGTACAACAGTTTTGTAGAGTTTTATAGTGTTTCTATTTATCCACTTATTGCAACTGGCAAATATATTTCAATTTCGTTAGGTGTGGATGAAGCCATAAAAATGCTAAAAAAACGCCACAAAAAAGATTAATGCCGCTCGAATCGAGAGTGCAAATAATTTTGTACAACATATTAAACTAATAGTACCAAAAAAATTTGCAAAAAATATCGTAGAGTATATAACTCTACGACAAAACACCAGATGCTTCTTTACATCTTAAATCCTTTACAGTCAACACCAAATGCAATCAACATTTGAATTAAATAATGCTTACCCTTATCATTATTCAAACATAATGCAGTTCTTATTTCACTGGTTTATGTACCACAAAGTCTTTTTTCAGAACCATATTTATCTTTCTTGGATCTCCCCACTCACCTGGAGAATCATAAGGTCTATCCGGATAAGCTCCATATTCGAGCTTAATATCAAAATTATTGTCTTTGATATATTGTTCTATCTTCTCTGCAAGAGAGATAGGCTGACCTGTACAACAATTAATAACACCTGTAACTTCTGTCTGCAACAAACAAGCTGCTATCTGATCAGCAAGCTCTTCAACAGTAATAAAGTCATATAAATTCTTTCCTGTGGTAAATGGAAACGTCTTCTTCCCTTCTTGAGCCGCTTTAGCTATCTTAGCAAAAATAGATGACCCTTTAGTATCGGAACTATAAATATAATAAGCTCTCAGCCATTGCCATATGGCATTATTCTCTGTTGCAAGTAGTCTTGATGCTTCTCGAAGCGCATTTTTGGATATTCCATACATAGAACTTGGATTTGTAGGCGTTTTAGAATCTATGGCGCCTTCCCAATAACCAACTTCATGCATTGTTCCCATCACGGCAATTTGTGGTAATCCACCTTCAAGCATATTCTTTATAAAAGAATAATGGTTCGGAAGATCCATAATATGTGCATCAGAATTATGTACAAATCCGTCTCTCCACGCCATATGAATACATGCATCTGGCGCACCTATTTCAGAATAAATATTTTTATTATCCTCAAAAATAGATACTTCACTTCTTTTAGCACGCTTATCAACACCATCATATGCAAAATCAGACGCAATAACATCTGCTCCGGCATCTAATAATGCTTTAACAACATATCTCCCAATAAAACCATTGGCACCAGTAACCAAAACTTTCTTCATTTAATCCCATATATGAAATGACTAAAAAAATCTCCCTCATAGAGAATCAAGAAGTCAACTTCACATTCTCCTTTCATTTATTCTTATTACGCACAGACGGAACTACAATTAGACAAAAAACCCTAATCGATTTCGCATCTATATTCTACCAATATTTTGCTTTTATTACAATAATCTATTTTTTTAGATTGTGATTTTTCTGTAAGGTTACAATTCTCAAATTCGTTAATTGCATATAAACAATTATTATGCTATTATTTTCTTTCGTAGAAATATATTATAATGAATCGAGGCGAAAAATGGATAAAATAGTAGGAAAATACGGGACTTTTTTTATAATCTCAGTTTTTTCAGCCATTTATATTGAATCATTTTGCGAAATGAGAGCAGCTTATTTAATGAGTGATTACAAAGGAATACTAACTAACGAGTTTTCATTCCAATTATTTTTAAAACTGGTTTTTCTTTTTTTATTGTCATTCTGTCTACTAATACTAATCAGACGTTTCCAGCATCTATTAGAATATCTAGAAAAAAATAGATATCTTATTGGGTTAGGAGTTATTATTATTTTTACTTTACTAGAAATAAGCGGCTCCTCTATAGGAATGTACTACACTATCCTTAGTCACAGCTTCAAGGATAAAACAGAGCTTTTTTCTCAAGGAGTTCTTTGGGGCATACCACGGGCAATACGAGGAGACGAGTGGGCAACTCTAACACCTCTTAATTTTTCACAGGAATACAATTCATATGACTCTATATCTCAAGTAATAAGGGGCACAGACACAGATGTGACGACATTCTATGCCAACCCATGCTTTTCTATAGCAACTATTTTTCGCCCATTCTATTGGGGATATTTACTATTTGGTAGTGCAAAGGGTTTAGCATTCTATTGGAATAGCAGGTTGGTATGTCTTTTTTTAGCATCTTACGAATTCGGAAAAGTTATTACTTCACGCAACAAAATTTTAAGCATAACATTTGCAGTACTAATAACCTTTTCTCAAACAATTCAATGGTGGTATAGTACAAATGGCCTCATTGAAATGTTTATTTTTGGAGAATTTGCAGTCGTTTTAATTCAGCTATTTCCACAAGATTCTCCCACGTGGAAAAAGTCCCTAATCTGTTTGGGACTAATTGAATGTGCAGGAGGCTTTTTACTAACATACTATCCCGCTCACCAAATACCTCTAGCTTATGTATTCTTCACAATAGCACTCTATGTAGTAATACAAAATAGAAAGCTGTTCAAAAAAAAAGATATATTATATATCGCTGGAATAATTGCATTTTTTTCGGCAATTATACTACTTATATTAAAAAACTCTTCCGAAGCAATCCAGTCAACTATTAACACTGTTTATCCAGGCAATAGGATCAGTACAGGTGGTACAGAATCATTTGCAAAACTATTCTATTGGATTATAAATATATTTACACCAATTGATGATAATGGCTTAATTGTAAATGGCAATGTTGTAGAATCCTCAACATTCTATTCATTATTTCCGTTTGGAATTATGTGTTCAATATATTCTATGATACGCAATAAAAAGCTAGATTTATTCTCCATTTTACTATTAATTATAGAGATTGTATTTATTACATACTGTATTATAGGTTTTCCAGCCATACTTGCAAAAATAACATTGCTAAACTATTCCGTTTCCTCACGAACACTGGAAGTAATAAGCTACATAGAAATAATACTACTATTTCATTTTATGTCTAATAATACTACAATCAATGAAGAATCGAAACCCTTCAGAATTGTAGTTACACTGTTTTCAACAATTATCGTACTTGTCGAAATACTAGTATTATTCTCACATGGGTATAGGCCAATTATTATAATATGGATACTTTCTTTAATAATATCTGTATACCTAATTTTTCTCATAATACGAAATACAAAGGTACACCAACAAAAACTATCTATAACTATTATTGCCATTGTATTAATCTCTGGATTGTGCGTTAACCCAATACAAAAAGGTGATGATGTAATTTTCGATAATAATATTGTTAAATCTATAAAGGAAATATCAAGCACTAATTCCGATGCGCTATGGATTGTTTCTAGCGAACGAGCTGTGTTGAACAATATACCCATTACCGTAGGTGCAAAAACAATTAACTCTACCAATACATATCCAAATATATCAACTTGGGAAAAAATCGATCCCAACAAACAATATTCTGACATTTATAATCGATATGCGCATATTACATTTGAAGTAACTAATTCAGAAACAAATTTTGAACTTCTTTACCCAGATGCATTCCGTATTAATATTAATAACAATGATCTATATTCTTTAAATATAAAATACATTTTTTCGGATCATGAACTACAGTACAACAACATAAGACCTATAAAATATATAGATTCATTCTACATATATGAAATTTATTAACAAACAATATAATTTCCACTATGTATCGCACGCAATAAGCTAGACATAAAAAACTGACGATCGAAGGTTGATGTTTTATAGCTAAATATAGTTAGCGTTTAAAAGATGAGTTCTCGTTGTAAATGCTAACATAGAAACGCTGAAAAGGGAGTTCGGACATAAATCCGAACTATAAAAGGATGATTTATGTCCGCACTCCCTTTCATCCATTTTAATGTTGACATTTACATTAGCTAAATACTGATAAATAGAATCAACAAATCATGTTAATCCATTTACAAATAAAATCGTTATATCATCGATACCTCTATTCATTATTCCGTTAGATACACCAATCCAATGCTTGAACTTTAATTTTCACTAATCCACATGCCAATGACTTCTTTAACACCAGTTAGTCTTTTTCGTATGGCAACATAAACCGCCTTTTTGATGATCATATTACCCTCTACAACATAAAATGTACATCATCCAAAAATACTACTTCATATTTTTTTCTAACGGTCTACTCTGCCATTTATTAGCCAATGGGAGATATGGTCTATTATATAAGATATTATTTCAACAGCGACTTTTACGCCATATACCTCTTGAGTGTCTTCAGGTTGATCATTCTCATAAAACAATTTATATAAGACTTATATTCTAGCGATACTATTTTGTCTTGCCATAAAACAATCCTCCTATATTAATATTTATTCTAACATTAATCTAAGAGGATATGTATTTATATCTTTAGTTTACACATTATCATAACAGTCTACATAAAAATGTTACGATCAAAAATTTAACTTTTAGAGCGCATCACTAACTTAGCTGGAAAGTATATTTTTACTTTAATACAGAAAAATACCATCGTCTATTCACCAAAGCGACTTTTAGCATATATACCACTCCTTATTAGTTCTATGTCATACGTATGAACTATACGTTTGCAAACCCATAGCACTCTTGATCTAAAACATTTCCTGACTCATCATAAACTCTAAACAATGTCCAGTAATATCCATGCTGAGGCTGCCATATAGTCCACGCAGTGTTTCCTCCACCAGCATTTATCTTACCAGTGGAATGAATCCATGGGTAAGGATAACCTGCTGCAAGCAGACTGCAATCTAAAACCAACATTTCATATCTATATGAATTATTGGGATTATCAAAAGTAGAGAATCCTATCAAATATCCCCCACCTTGTCCACTATAAGGGACTTGACATATGTTATTAATAAATTGTTTGTGATGAAATCCCACACATGAATCTCCTATTATTATATTAGAATTATGTGGTTTAATTCGGCCATATAACAAGAAATCTCCTGTCTTGCCAGGATTCCACGATAGCCACTGGTTACCTTGTGCCCAATCACTTATCACGAACCATTTACCCTGACTACAATCGTATCCAAGCCATTGATAATCGAAATTATTAACATTATCCACACTAGTAACTAAACCTGCGATAATATTATTGTATTCATGCTTATATATCCACACACCTGCGTCTTCTTTTTTCAGACTCGGCTTTCCCAAAACATAATCATACACAGCATCCGCAGTACCATCATTATCACTATCAAGCTCCGCTTTTATGCTATAATGACAATCACCATTTATATTAGTCCATTTAAAACTATTACCATCTTGCCATTCGAATGGGGTTTCTACGCCTGTATCATCATTCACAATTGTTATACGATATCTATAATTCTCATAGTTTTTTCCAAACGCCTTAACTGAAAACATATAACTATCATATGTCACTTCACTGCTAATGCTCGTTATAATATCTCGATTAACTACTCCATTTAATTTGTCAACAACTTTTCTTTGTCCAGTTTCATTCAAATGAATCGAATTATACTTATCGAAATCGCTTTGTTGAAAATTAATTGTCTTCAAGTCAACAAATAAATCTCCTCTTGACACAGCGACCTGTCTTATCGCCTCTCCATACCCATCAATCAGCGTGTTATCGTAACCATCTATACCATTCTGTAAATGAAATGGTGCAATTAGTATGAGCATTGCGCCAGGATACTTATTATGAAGTTTATTAACTAAATCTCTATATCTTTCCGAAAAAGTTGGAACATCACATATACCTATCGATAAATCATTTAATCCACCTAATACTGCTATTACATCAGGCACACCATTATCATCCAAACTATCTATACGTGTGCTACTATTAAAAGAAGACCCATCATAATCAGGAGTAGTAACACGTGACATTCCTATTCCATTAACTTTTCCAATTTTTAGCCCATTTTCATTTGCATATTTGGAGAACCACATATCTGATAAAGGCATTATATATTCACATCCACTTCCTTCAGGTCCATAATATGGATTATAAGGTGCGAGTCCATAATATGCGGATAGTGAATCGCCTAATATAGAAAAAACAGCCCTGTCATCATTGGCTGCTTCCACATCTATAGCATTCAAAGAAACAGAGCCAAACAGTGCAACAAACGTCAATATTCCAGCCATTACAAAAGATATTTTTTTTCTATTATTAAACATCACTATAATATTCTCCTTACTTATGACAGCATAAGTGTAGTATACCAAATCCTATACATATTTTGTATAAGCAAACCCACGAAAAAAGTTTTTTTATTTGTTTCTTTTTAAACTAATTGTCCAATCAAACAACAAATCCGTAACACTCATCATCTAATATATTACCATTTACATCGTATATTCTATACAACGTCCAATAATAGCCACTTCTTGGTTGCCATATCGTCCACGCAGTATCTCCTCCACCAGTATTCATCTTACCGGTAGAATGGATCCAGGGATAAGGATATCCTGCCGACAATAAAGCACAATCCAAAACAAGCATCTCATATCTATACGAGTTATTAGGATTATCAAAGGTCGAAAAGCCTATTAAATAACCTCCGCCCGCTCCACTATATGGAACCTGACAAATAGCTTTAATATACTGCTTATGAGTCAAACCAATGACAGATTCAGCAGCTTGTATTCCAGAACTATGCCACCTTGCTCTACAAAGGAGCAAAAATTTTCCAGACTTTCCAGGATTCCAAGAACACCAAACATTACCTTGTGCCCAATCACTTATCACAAACCATGCATTCTTATCAATGTCGTATCCCAACCACATAAAATCTAAATTTGATACATACTCATTTCCAACAACCATCCCCGCGGTAACATTATTGTAAGTATGATTATATAAATAAATACCCGAAGTCAGCGTCTCGCTTCCATAATCATAAGGACAACTTTCTCTTCCCACAGAACTCCAAAAGCCTTCAATAGTATGAGCAGCTCTACCTAGTGAAAGCATTGTACTATCACTCTTATTAAAATGTTTATATCTAGAGCCATAAGAATCATCCCACGTAACGTCAACAGCATACCAGTAATTCCCAAGCTTAACCTGATTCCACTCGTGACCTTGACTTGTTATTGACATTGCAGGTATTCCACGGGCATAACAAAGAAGTGCGAAGGCTTCAGAATAACCTGCACACACAGTTTCTCCACCTGGGTTTAGGAACACAGATGCACAACTTTGATCAAATGGTGTATTAAAACTACCATAATAACAATTATTACATAACAAATCATGAATTGTCTTCTCTTTATCATAGGCACTAGCGCTGCTACTTACCTGGCTTAGATACCAGTTAATCTTGGACTTTATCTGAGCAGCGCAATTTTCACGTTGTGTGCCTGTATACATCTCATTGTATACACCAATTCTTATACCCATCTTTCCAGAAGAGGTATCGTAAAATACACCAACAAAATCGCTAAGATAATACAATTCAGGTGTATCATACAGCAAAAGATACGCAACATTTAGCGCTTCATCATTTGAAAGCCCTGAATAAGTTACAATTGGTGTTAAATAGCACCCTCCATCATTATAATAAGCAAAGTCTGCTCCACCATCAATTAGCGGAAACAACTTGTTATATAAGTCATTATATAAAGTCCTCTGATTAGCATTTAGCCTACTAAAAGAATAATTATAATAAGGGGAACTAAACTGATACCAGAAAGAATCTGTCCCTTTATAGCACTTCTCAACAAATGTCTCTACATCAGCCTTCTGAGACTCTTCTACAAGCTCATTAAATTCCTCTTCTGATACATCTTTAACCTCAACTACAGGTTCTTTTAGACCTGTTGGTTTATCTTCTTCAGCTTGTACATTAATCTCTGACACAGCAAACAGCCCTAACACTAATGCCAGAGCCATCGTTACAGCTGCTACTCTTTTAATATTTCTTTTTTTCATAGGCACTCCTGTCTACCCTAATCTAGTTTCATGCCCTTCCCTGCACAATACTCTTTATAACTCTGATTAACTTTATCTTTATCTGATAATATTACATCATCAGGTGTAAGATTGTCATTAAATGGCCACTTAACATTAATGTCAGGATCATTCCACATAAGACCACCTTCATCATTTGGATGATAGAAATCAGTTACTTTATAGCAGAATTCTGCATAATCAGACATTACTAAGAAACCATGAGCAAATCCCTTTGGAACAAAGAATTGTTTCTTGTTCTCTGCAGATAATACTAGACCATAGCATTTACCAAAAGTAGGTGAACCATTTCTAAGGTCAACAGCAACATCATACACTTCACCATTAATTACTCTCACAAGTTTATCCTGTGGATGATTAAGTTGGAAATGAAGTCCGCGAAGAACTCCCTTCTTAGATGCAGACTGATTATCCTGTACGAATTTGTGGTCAATTCCTTCCGCTGCAAAATCATTATAATTATATGTCTCCATAAAGTAACCACGCTCATCACCAAATGCAGTTGGCGTAATTACATGAAGTCCTTCAATTCCATTAACATTATGTTCTACTGTTATCTTACCCATTATTTCCTCCAAAAATCTTATAATTTAATCGCCCAACATTTCGCTTCGCGAAACGTCGCCGTGTAATCAGGACTCCTCCCACACTGCGTGTGGGTCCCTCCTCATTACAGACCCTCCGCTACATCAATTAGATATTTACCATACTCCGTCTTCATAAGTGGCTCTGCAAGCTTTCTTAATTGATTAGCATCAATAAAGCCTCTCTTATATGCAATCTCTTCTATACATGACACATATAGACCCTGTCTCTTCTGGAATGTCTCAACGAAATTAGCGGCCTGAAGGAGCATCTCATGATTTCCAGTATCAAGCCATGCAAATCCACGACCAAGTGTCTCAACATGGAGATTGCCACGACTTAGATACTCATTATTAACAGATGTAATCTCCAGCTCACCTCTTGCAGAAGGCTTAACATTCTTGGCAATATCTACAACATCATTATCATAGAAGTACAGTCCCGGCACCGCATAGTTTGACTTTGGTTTCTCCGGTTTTTCTTCTATAGATATCGCGATTCCATTATCATCAAATTCTACCACACCGTACTCTTTCGGATTACGAACATAATAACCGAATATTGTTGCTCCCGCTTCATTTTCAGTTCTCTCAGCAGTCTCACGAAGAACCTTAGAGAAACTCTGACCATAGAATATATTATCTCCAAGCACTAGTGCCACAGAGTCGTTTCCAATAAATTCATCACCAATTATAAATGCTTCAGCAAGTCCATTAGGAGCTTCTTGAATCTTGTATTCAATATTCATTCCAAGCTGGCTTCCATCTCCTAGCAATTCTTCAAATACCGGCAAATCTCTTGGTGTAGAAATAATAAGCACTTCTCTTATTCCTGAAAGCATTAAAGTCGACAATGGATAATAAATCATTGGCTTATCATATATTGGCATTATCTGCTTTGAAATTGCCTTCGTTAATGGATATAATCTTGTTCCCGAACCTCCTGCAAGGATGATTCCCTTCATAATTTAATTTCCTCCCTATTTTATAAATATGATATTCTTCATAATACACGCTTATATGTCCGAAGCCTTAGTTCAAGCTTAGAGAATATACATGATTAAGTCATCGAAGAGAATTCGTGCCAAGGAGGGCACGAATAAGTTCGAGCCGACAGGATGTCGGATTGAGAACTGGTCTCTGTCCAACTTATATATTATTCGATACCTTAATCATATATATTCTCTTAGCAAAGAACTATCAGCGAGGACATATAAGTGTGTATATATGAAGAACCGCCTATAACAATAATGTCTTATCTTCACCCATTCCAACGCAACCTGTAAGATCATATTTCTTACCAGTCTCGTCTCGAATGTATCCTTCTAACTCGCCAAAAGTTATATAATAATCAATATTAACAACTCCAGCATGAGTTATCATCGGATTTATACTATACACCTTTTGCGTCAAATTAACCATATCATATTGGTCCTTGATATAAACCTCCTGATAATCCTTGAAGTCTTTCGTCTCGGGATTTCTTGTAAACTTAACCGGCGGAAGTATGCTAGATGTACCCTCAAGCCAAAGTATATTCTCGTTATACCTTTCCTGATCAATCGACTGATTTCTCGTTAGATTAAACGCAAGATACATATCTTCTCCATCAATATTATATCTGCCCAGAGTCGTAACCCAATCATAATGAGCTCTTCTTGGATAATAACCTCTGTGATCATCAATGATGGCAACAGTATTCTCATTAGAAATCATTTTCTCACCGTTAAACGTCAACTCTCCTTCAGCCTTGAAGAAATCCTTTTGAGAGTATAACGGACGTGGTCTCTTCTTGTCAAATGGAATACTTGCCACACATGGATCCGATATACGTGTAAGCTCAACATCATAGTCAATAGTTGCTTCACCTACATTCTCTTTCATGGCTGCAACTGCCGTCTTATCTTTTCTAGGAACAGTAATTAAACATTTACCTTTATGTGAACCGGACAGATGCGCTTTACCTTCATCAAAAGTATTAACATATTTTACAAAACTAACATCCGTCTTTGCAAATGCAACAGAACCTTTAATCAGGTTCGGTGCTATCTGAGTATCTTTGCTCTTAAGATCAGTATCCCAACAATAAGTGGTTCTAGTTCTCTTATCATAGAACACATTTAAGGTCTTACCAAAAATTCCCATGTCACATACAACAGCCAGAAGAATTCCATTATCAAAATGTACTTCTGTTGCCTCCCACAGGGTAAGCTTTAGTCTGTTAAATGCGTTTGGCAGCGCAGTAGGTCCATTTAATTTAAGAAGTTCCATCTCTTCAAACTCTTTGTCAAATGTACCAAATTCGCAACTACCATCTGGTCTCACCATACTCTTTGGTGTAGGTACTGCTCTTCTTGTCTCATTAATATATTTGCTGTATTCTCCCCTAATTGGTTCTCTCTTAACCATAAGCCTCCCCCTTTCTTAAGTAAAGTATTTTCTTGCACAATGCATTATCACTTTGCTCTCAGAAAACACTAACCTAAATGTAAAAACCCGAAGGATAATATATCCTTATAGTTCATTATAACATATTTTAAGAGAAATGGCTTATTCATCAAATTCTACAACCACATAGAAGCCCTTTTCTGTCTTTTTGATATCAACAACTTTCCCTTCACTACTATTAATTCTCTCTGTTATCTTGAAATTCGCAGACATGGCATAGCTTCTGCCCAAAGTGTAGTAATATGAATTGGGAAGTTTGCTTTCTGTTATAGGAAGAATCTGACCTATTTCTACTAAGCCTTCTCTTTCCATTTTAAATTCAACTTGCCTCACTACTTTATCACCTTCGAATTTACTTCTATATCACCAGACATTTTCTTCTGATATTTTGAAACACGAATTGCAACAATGACAGTCGATATTGCATCTAGAATCAACATTACACCAACAATAACTGACGCAGCAACAAATGCTCCAAAGGAACAGAAGATACAATAAAAACCAAATATAACGCTAAGAATACCAACTATAAGCATTAGCCACCAGGTTTTTACTCCCATTGACTTTACTGAAAATGCAGATACTATACTTTGAATACCATGAACAGCAAGCATAACTCCTACTGCAATATATACTATTACTGCAAATTTCAAAGGATTAACAATAATCCATATACCTATAGCTCCAAGAAGTATTGCCAGAATAATTGCAGGAATAGATAGTCCCATCCTGTTAGCAATAGCTCCTATCAACATAAATATTGCAAAAATCAGAATCATTATACCTGAGAAAACAGATATTACCGAGCCGGATTCTACAGGAAATACAACAAAAAGTATTCCCAAAACAAGTGACATTATTGCTGAAACATAAATATCAAATCTTATTGCCTTCATTGCTTGTTTCATATTCATTATCTCCTTTTAAAAAATATTATAATAACTTATTAATTTCTTCATCTATTCGTTTTCTAATCTCAAGCATCTTTTTTCGAATTACTTTTCTTCTCTTCCTATCATATGTATAGAGACCATTTATTTCATTTTCAACATCAGATAGTTGCGTGTAAATACAACCGCACATACCTTCCTCTATGACAGGATATACCATTTCTTCGTACATCTCACATATCTTATATGTAAGTGCATTTTCATTAGGACAGGCACCATAGCCATAACTTGTACCCTCGCTTACGTGACCTTCTACTACGTACGAAAAGCCACCACACTCTGACAAAAATAATGGTTTATCAATAACATGTAATTCTTTATTCTTAAAATACACGTGCCTGCTATCAAAATCACTTTTCTTCTGATGAAACCAACCCGAGGTAGAATCATATAATCTAGTAGGATCTTCCTTAGTAAGAACATCATATAGTTTATCTGCCTCGAACTGTCCCCAACCTTCATTGAAAATGGTATAACACAGAATACTTGGATAATTATAAAGCTCTTTTATTGTATCTTTACAATGTTTTATAAAGAATTCTTTTCTATCTTTGTCTGTTCCTTTACTAAAATCATCTCTCTTATACTTTCCGCCAAATGTAGGAAGAATCGTGTCCCGAACATAATGATATTTACCCGAATTAACCATATCCTGAACCACATACATACCAAGTCTGTCGCAGGAATAATAAAACTGCGCCGCCTCAATCTTAATATGCTTTCTAAGAGTGTTAAAACCAAGCTTCTTCATCCTGAGAATATCTCTGTCATATTCCATATAATCAGGTGGTGTCAGATTACCATTAATATAATATCCCTGATCTAATACACCATGTAGAAATGCCGGTTTCTCATTAATACAAAGTCTTGGCACATTATCCATATCCATAATACATACATTTCGAAATGCTATGTAGGAATATATTCTGTCATCCTTGTATATTATTTCAACAGGATATAGCACGGGACTATATTCATCCCATAGTTTCAATTCATATGGTCTATTAAGATATTCAGATATCACATCTTCATCAACTACAATCTCATCCTCAGCTTCTTTTGAATAAATCAAGCGCTCTTTTTGTATATATTTGTATAAATCATACTCTTTAGGCTTTAATATTACCCCTTCATAGATGTTAAATGTGACCTTATCAGTTTCATTTTCATAAGCTTTATCATTATCCATATAAGAATTAATATCTACACTGATTTTCGTAAAAATGTCAGTTATTGTTGTCTTGATATCACTTATATACTCCCTTGGAACTACTTCTATGAATACGCTTTTCCATATACCCGATGCGCATGTATACCACATACTATGAGACTTCTTACATTGCTTGCCATAAGGATAAGTAACGTCTAGTTCATCTGTAACTTCCACAACAATCCTATTAACACCATCTGGATTAACAGCCTCCGTTACATCATATTGGAACGATAAGTAGCCACCCACATGCTCCCCTAGGAGTACATCATTGACATATACTTTAGCAATCTGGTCTATAGCACCAAAATGAAGTATAAATCTGCTGCCTTCATCAAATACCAGTTCATCTACTCTAAACTCCTTAGAGTATGTAAATCTATCCGGCACATCTTTTGAGTAACCACTAAGTTTACTTTGTGGTGGATAAGGCACATTTATCTCATCTGTGTCAAGAAGCCATTTGCCATCAAGAAGCATTATATTATCTCTATATAAATTAGGTCTTGGATAATCTCTCTTCATAAACTTCTCTCTTTCTTACAGCTACACATAGCTTAATGCACTAATACAACATACATAACCTGACATCGTCATTAAGATAACGAATATATTATCTACATTTGAAATTCGTATCTTCTTCCATCTGCCTATTGAGATCATAATGATAGAAAGTGTTGGAATAACGTATCTTCCTTGAAATCCCATAATAACTGTATCCGTAGGAAGCGTCCAGTATAGAAGCATTGCAAGGCTGGTTATAAGTATAGGCGCAAGTCCAGTCAAAAAAGCCAATATTCTATTTCCCACTTTAAACAAATCCTTCTCATCTTTATATCTCACAAGTGAAAGAAGAAGTAAAAGAATATTAAAAATATATACGTACTTGGTAATAAATATTCTATTATAACCAAGCGCTGTTCCTCCAATTTGTGCCACGTAATGTCCAAAGTTCTCCTTTAGTGATTCGTATACTATTGTAAAGAATCTTCCAGGATTATATATATATTCTATAGGCGCAACTCCTTCCATTCCATATATCTCACGAATATTTTGAGGCCTTCCCCACAAAAATGAGACAATTCTCTCATATCCTCCAAGGAAAACAATATATATCAAAAAGAAAGCTATTAATAATCCCAGTATTGGTATACTGACTTTACGATTACTCTTTTGGAACCATTTCTTATTAATACAAAGAACAATAGGCAGAATAAGTACAATAAGAAATACTCCTGATTTAATACCATACAATAAAAATCCACAAAGCACATACATTAGAAGTTCCGTTATTGTAAATCGAATTATTGGAATTTCTATATTCCATTTTATATTTCTTCTTGTTGAGTAATCGCCGTATTTTAAGAAAAAGGATAGGGAGGTAACAACCAAAACACAGGCAATAAGAATACAATCATATGAAAATGATGATACCTGCTGCAATGTAATAGGAAGAAGCGACACTAAGAAAAGCACTCTTTTTCCAACAGGAATTTTTGCTATGGCAAAACCTGTCATTAATACATACAAAATCAAATTAAGTAATGCACCAAATATATATACATACCCAAATCCGAGATGAAGAAGTCTTGCAACTGTTATTCCAAGTGCCGGCAAGAAATAAACTATATTACTTGCGTTTGAATTATAGTTTAGCGCAACAACTTTAGTGTCTCCTTCTTCACTAACGACACCCATATTATCAAATATTACATTATATATACCACTATCAACCCTTGTAGTAGTATTAGCAGAACTAATCTTTGCATCTTCCGCTCTCATATACCGATATGGCACGAATCCTTCTTCTACAACTTTGTCTTCATAGGGATTTCCATATCCGAGAATTACATTAGATTGATTGTATGCGCTACCAAAGTGGTCTTGTTCATCCGGTGTCTCAAATGGAGGAATTAATATAATAAAAACAATTCCAAAAGCAATAGCAATCATAGGATAAATCTTTCCTATACCAACATCTCTATATATCAAGAGAAATCCCAGAATTACAACAAGCCCCCCTATGCCGAATAACACGAGATAAGAAAATATATTAAACCCCATACTCGTGCCAATATTATGTCCAAATATACGGACATGACCAAATATAAAGCAAACAATGGCGACAGCAATAACTGCCACCATTCTTAGTAGTTTAATCTTATTCGAGTATTTATATTTTGCATATAAATAATTCATTATCTGCCAAATTCCTCTTCTACACAATCTAATGCTGCCATAAGAACTTTATCCATGTCATAATATTTATATTGGCCAAGACGACCTCCAAATATTACATTGCCTTCTTTCTTGGCTTCAGCAGCGTACTTCTCATAAAGAGCATTGTTCTTATCATTATTAACAGGATAGTAAGGCTCAACCCCCGGCTTCCACTCAGATGAATACTCTTTTGAAATAATAGTAGTAGGCTGTGTTCCAAACTCAAAATGCTTATGCTCAATGATACGAGTATAGGGAACTTCACGTTCTGTATAATTAACTACAGCATTTCCCTGATAATTATCAGTATCAAGTTCTTCTGTCTCAAATCTAACTGAACGATACTCCAGTGGACCAAACTTAGAATCAAAGTATTCATCAATCTGACCGGTAAATAGAATTCTGTCGTATTCAACTTCTGTTCCATCTGATAGTTTTCCTGTCTTTTTAAGTTCAAAGAAATCCTCATTAACTTTTACATCAATTCCATCAAGCATTTTCTCAACAATCTTCGTATATCCTCCCATAGGTATACCCTGGAATCTGTCATTGAAATAATTGTTATCGTATGTAAATCTCATAGGAAGTCTCTTAATGATAAACGAAGGAAGCTCAGTACACTTACGTCCCCATTGCTTCTCTGTATAACCCTTAATAAGCTTCTCATATACGTCTTTACCTGCAAGAGAAAGAGCCTGTTCTTCTAGATTCTTTGGTTCGTCTATCTTATACTCAGCTTTCTGCTTCTCAATTATCTCTTTCGCCTCAGCTGGTGTCTTAATATTCCACATCTTACTAAATGTATTCATATTAAACGGAAGATTATATAGCTCATCCTTATATATCGCAACCGGGGAGTTAATATAATTATTAAACTCTGCGAACTGATTAATATAATCCCATATCTTTTTATCTGAGGTATGGAAAATGTGTGCTCCATATACATGCACATTTATTCCGGCTTCTTCCTTTGTATACACATTTCCTGCAATATGATCTCTCTTATCAATTACAAGACATGTCTTATTCTTCTTCTTTGCCTCATATGCAAATGTTGCACCAAAAAGCCCTGCACCAACCACTAGATAATCGTACTTCATTTTTCTTCCTCCATTATGTCTTATAGTACTATTCTAACTTCTCTTTGTATTACCAGATAATATATATCTCTTCAATTTGTTATACAAGAATGCCTCATTTTCATTCTCTGGTCTGTAACGAAACCTCAAACTCTTCTTGGCATACTGCCTAAAAGAAGAATTTTTATAAATCTTATAGTCAGTATTATCAAGCATCTTATCTAGCAAATCCAATTCTAGTTTAACGATAGTTTTCTCAATAGAATCTATCATCTCTTCATCTTCAAAAACTTTCGCCTTATCAAGAATCATAAAGTATCCTTTTATGGCAGTAAGAGCTCTCTCTGTAGGTTTTCCATCCTTGAACTGTAACTTTGCCGCTTCTGACTGTCCTCTGTTAAATGTATAATGAACATAAGGAACCTGTCTTACATTCTCACAATGTGTCAAATACTCTACCATAAAAAGGACATCCTCGTAGTAATGAACACCTTCCTCAAAGCGTATATTGTATTTATCAATAATTTCTCTTCGAAACATCTTGTTCCAAATATACCTTAGACTTTCATCGCCCGAAAGAAGTCCTTTCACAACCGCCTTGCCACTAAGCACTCGAAACATCTCTTCTGGTGTAGAATACACCTTATTGCCATTCTCTATTATCTCACATCCACAGATAGACATATCGACGCCTTCTATGGCGTTGTATAGACACCTTGTTATTTCATCGCTTTGCAAATCATCATCATCCATAAAAATTATGAATTCGCCTTTTGCTTTCTCAATCCCAAGATTTCTGGCAGCTGATACACCTGGTGTAAATTCCTTGTAAAATCTTATTTGTCTGTATTTATTTGCCTGCATGCCGGCAAGAGAAGACGAATCATCAGAAGAATCGTTTTCTACATATAGAACTTCTATATCATCAAGGGTTTGGCTCACAAGATTTTCAGATGTTCTAATAATCCTTTCGCTTGCATTATATACAGGAATAATTATCGATACTTTTGGTCTTTTCATAAGGCTATTTCTAGTTCCTTTCTTTATATCCCCAAAAAATATACATATTATTTGAAATTTTATCACAATTTGTGCCAATTATCAAACCGATAAAATGACCGAAAAAGTACATATTTTAAGGATATTTTTCATATTCTACACATATTGACTAGTGATTTATTCTGGGCTAAAATTTTAATTGCACAAATTGTCGAGGGGTCTATATTATGAATTTTCGTATGATTGTCTACATAGTTGGACAAATTATCAAAATTGAAGGCGTTCTATTTCTTGTACCCACAATCACGTCAATGGTTTACAAGGAAAGTCAGGGAATAGTATATGGCATAATGGCTTTGGCTCTATTTGTTATAGGAATGCTCATAACATTTAAGAAGCCAAAGAATAACATCTTCTATATAAAAGAAGGGTGCGTAGCGACGGCTCTTTGCTGGATAATTCTATCTATACTTGGTGCAATTCCTTTTATTATCACGAAAGAAATCCCTTCATTTACTGATGCTGTATTCGAGGTTGTATCAGGATTTACCACCACAGGTTCAAGCATACTTAAGGATGTGGAAGTATTATCTCACACCTCTCTTATATGGAGAAGTTTCACACACTGGGTAGGTGGAATGGGAATACTTATTTTCCTTCTTGCTGTAATCCCTCTAACCGGTGGCTCTAATGTTAATCTAATGAAGGCAGAATCACCAGGTCCACAGGTGGACAAATCACTCCCTCAGATAAAAGCCACAACAAGACTTCTATATATAATATATGGTGTACTTACTATTTCTGAATTTGTTCTTCTACTAATAACCGGACTTCCTGTATTCGATTCAATCTGTATGGCATTTGGTACAGCTGGAACAGGTGGCTTTGGAATACTTAATTCTTCATGCGGTGCATATCCTATTGCCTCACAATGGGTTATAACAATTTTCATGATGATATTTGGAGTTAATTTTAATGTATATGTTCTAATTGTTTTCAGAAGATTCAAAAATGCCTTATCTAGCGAAGAAGTTATTACATATTTCGCTATTATCGCTACATCAATAACAATTATAACTATTAATATATATAACACATGCGAAGGATTTTTTGACTCTCTGACAAAATCCTCTTTTCAGGTTGCATCAATTATTTCAACAACAGGATTCTCTACAACGGACTTTAATGAATGGCCCACGATTTGTCGAGTTGTTCTTGTTCTGCTTATGTTTACAGGCGGTTGTGCAGGTAGTACTGCCGGCGGGCTTAAGACTTCAAGAATATGTATCGCATTTAAAGTGTTTGTTAGGGAGATTAATTCCTTCCTTCATCCAAGAGAGATAAAATCAATCAAAATAGACAAAAAAATCGTTGATAAGAAGACATTAAGAAGTGTCACCATATACTTTATTACTTACACATTTATATTTGTAATATCCCTTCTTCTTATTGCCCTAGATGGTCACGATCTTGTAACAACATTTACATCAGTTGCTGCAACCATTAATAATATTGGTCCTGGTCTCGACTTAGTTGGTCCTACAGAGAATTTCTATTTCTTTAGTACACCTTGCAAATGGGTTCTGATATTTGACATGCTTGCAGGAAGATTAGAATTATTCCCTATGCTGATGTTATTCCATCCAAGTATATGGAGAGGAACATTCTTCAAACACAGAAGGACGTACTAATTAATATGAGTAACAACACCAACTCTAAACGAGTAAAACAGATTCTTGATATTCTTGATAATACTTATGGTCGTGATTACATATGTTATTTAAATCACGAGACACCCTGGCAATTATTAATTGCTGTTATTTTGAGCGCACAGTGTACAGATGAAAGGGTTAATCTAGTAACAAAAGATTTATTTGTAAAATACCCTACGCTATCATCATTTGCAAATGCCAATCCCAAAGAATTAGAAAAAGACATCTACTCAATTGGATTTCATAAGAACAAGTCGAAAAACATTATTGCATGTGCAAATAAACTAATTGACAACTTCCAAGGACAGGTTCCTGACACAATGGATTCACTTCTGACACTAGATGGTGTTGGACGAAAGACAGCTAATGTTATCCTTGGAAATGTATATAACATCCCAAGCATTGTTGTAGATACACATGTAAAAAGGATATCAAAAAGACTTGGATTTACAAGTAACACTGACCCTACTATTATAGAGAAGGACTTAATGTCTGTTCTTCCAAAGGATCATTGGATACTCTATAATATTCAAATAATCACATTTGGCAGAAATATTTGCTTTGCAAGAAATCCAAAATGCGATATATGTCCGCTAAACAAATTATGTGATTCGAAAGACAAAACAATATAAATACTTTTCAAAGGAGAATACATGAAAATCTATCTCACACGACATGGACAAACAAACCTAAATAAGCAGGAATTAATGCAAGGACGAACTGATGA
>OCTW013413100.1_pt1 | contig 47354 bp, 40 predicted proteins | sample 1539671 | NCBI WGS metagenome assembly OCTW01 (sample SAMN02144230, study PRJEB22623) | gut metagenome | biome: sheep rumen | host: Ovis aries | place: New Zealand
TTCTATCGGATCAATTTTGCTTTTCCTAGACATAGAAATACCCCCAAGTAGGTTTTATATTTCATTGTCCTACTTGGGGGTAGCATATCACTGTACGATTCCGGATCGGGGGCGGTCTTTTCCTATTTTTAAGAGTCTGATTTTTGAGAGGCCAAATCAACCAGTGTCAGGATCAGAACGCTGCCTTGAAGATTTCGATGATGTCCTCCTTGCTCAGCGGGACGAAACACCCGACGCAGCCGGCAGCGGCCTTCTCAGCCATTTTTTCAAAATGAGTCTGCTCGGTGATACCGACTTCGCGGAGGTTTTTCGGAAGCTCCATGGTTGTGAAGAAGAACTCTCTGGTCTTCTCGATGGCTTCTTTTGCGGCGCTCAGATCGTCGGCAGCTGTAATGCCCCAGACATTGCGGCCATACTCGGCGAAAATCGGCGCGGTCTTGTCGGAGAGGATGTGCTCCATCCAGACCGGAGTCAGAATCGCAAGGCCCTGTCCGTGGGTGATGTCGTAGAACGCTGAGAGCTCGTGCTCCATCGGATGGACGCACCATGCGGGCGCGTTGCCGACACGGGTCAGCCCGTTGATTGCGAGGGAGGCCGCCCACATCAGATTCGCGCGGGCATCGTAGTTCTCCGGCTCGTGAAGTGCGACCGGACCATACTTGAACATGACCTTCAGCAGGCTTTCTCCGAAGCGCTTCTGGACATCAGCACCGGTTTCAAAGCTGAAGTAATTCTCGAAGGTGTGGCTGATCATGTCTGCGGTTCCTGCTGCCGTCTGTTTTTTCGAGACGGAGTAGGTGTAGGTCGGATCCAGAACGGACATCGCCGGTTTCAGGCACGGAGCAGCGGTTCCCCACTTTTCATTCTTCGTCATATCGGAAATGACTGCGAATTCGTCCATCTCGGAGCCGGTTGCTGACAGCGTCAGGACAGAATAGATCGGAAGAGCACCCTGGATCTTCTCCGGGTGGATGACCAGATCCCAGGCATCGCCGTTGTACTTTGCGCCGGCAGCGACAACCTTGGCGCAGTCGATGGTGCTTCCTCCGCCGATGGCCAGCACCATATCGATGCCGTCTTCCTTGCAGAGCACCACGCCTCTTCTGACGGTCTCAATCTTCGGGTTCGGCTCGACGCCGGAAAGCTCCTCGACTGTCAGGCCTGCTTCCTTCAGAATCTTCATGGCAGCATCATAGATGCCATTTCGCTTGATGCTTCCGCCGCCATACACGAGCAGAACCTTGCTGCCGCTTTCCCTCAGCTCGCTCAGGTGAGAAATCTGTCCCTTCCCGAAATGAATCCGGGTGGGCATCTGAAGTGTGAAATTGTACATATATACCTCCTCCATATGAAAGATTTTCATCAGAATTCACTGCTATTATAGCGCATAGGATCTGTTCTGCCACTGTTTTCACAGGAATTCCACATTCATGTTCGAACATATCGGTTGCTGGCCTGTGTGCTTTCGGGTATGATATATACAGTTGTAAACAGGCCTTTTGGAGGTGGAGGATGGATCTTCAGAAATTCTATGACGGGCAGGAGTTTTCTCTTTATGAATTCTTAGGTGCGCATGTGACACCATCGGGTGTGGTGTTCAGAACGTACGCGCCATCGGCTCGGGGGGTATCCGTGATCGGGGCGTTCAACGGCTGGAGGGGGACACCGATGCACCGGATTCTGAATGGCCAGTTTTTTGAGGCGGAGATTGCGGAGGCAAAGCCGGGGCAGATGTATAAGTTTCAGATTACTTCCGGAGCCGGGACGCATGATCATGCCGATCCATATGCCTTCAGCTCTCAGCTCCGCCCGGAGACGGCGTCCATCATCTGGGATATGGATGCTTACAGGTTCCGCGACGGCGCCTATATGAAACGGCGCAGAAACGGAAGAGCCGGCATGACTGGAACCGGGGCGGTCGATGCAAACAGCTTTACAGACAGTGGAGATGTGACTGTCCGGCCGGGTCAGCCGCTGTTCTTTGACAAGCCGCTCAACATCTATGAGCTTCACCTGGGCTCCTGGAAGCGCAGGGACGATCCGGAGGAGCTGGCCAGGAAGCTCGATGAGGCGAAGGAGCGGGGGGAGGGCATCGATGTCTCCTCCGGCTGGTACCGGTATGAGGAGATCGCAGATCTCCTGGTCCCGTACCTGAAGGAAAATCATTTTAATGCGGTGGAGCTCATGCCGCTCAATGAATATCCGGCGGACGAGTCCTGGGGTTATCAGGCAACCGGATTTTTCAGTGCGACCTCGCGCTATGGCACACCGGATGGACTGAAGAAGCTGGTGGACCGGCTTCATCAGGCGGATATCAGCGTGATCCTGGACATCGTAACGGTCCATTTTGCGACAAATGACTACGCGCTTGCCCGCTACGATGGGACGCAGCTGTATGAATACCCGAATGACGCGGTGAACGTGAGTGAGTGGGGGAGCTGCAACTTCAACCATTCAAGGGGAGATATCGCAAGCTTTCTGAATTCCGCCAGCGCTTTCTGGCTGGACAAGTATCATTTTGATGGACTGCGATTTGACGCCGTCGGCAATCTGATCTATTGGATGGGGGACGAGCGGCGCGGCGTCAACACGAATACGGTCGAATTCCTGAAGAAGATGAACAGCGGGCTGAAGCGGCTGTATCCGGACACAATGTTGATTGCAGAGGATTCGTCGGCATATCCAGGCGTCACAAAACCGGTCCCGGAGGGCGGTCTGGGCTTTGACTATAAGTGGGATATGGGCTGGATGAACGACACACTGAATTTTTTCCGGACCGATCCGTCTTATCGCCGGCAGGAGTATCACAAGCTGACCTTCTCGATGGCCTATTTCTACAACGAACGATATCTGCTCCCGCTTTCTCATGACGAGGTGGTTCATGGGAAGACGACGATCATCCAGAAGATGGCGGGGGATTATGACAGAAAGTTCCCACAGGCGCGCGCACTTTATCTGTACATGTTCCTGCACCCGGGCAAGAAGCTGAACTTCATGGGCAATGAATTTGCACAGTTCCGTGAGTGGGATGAGAAGCGGCAGCAGGATTTTATGCTGCTGAAATACCCGGTTCATGATGCATTTCACCGCTATTTCCGGGATCTGGGCGCTTTATATCTGAAGTACCCGGCGCTGTGGCAGGAGGACTATGTGGAGGATGGCTTTCACTGGCTGTCTGCCGATGATACGGAACATGTTGTCTACGCCTTCGAGCGCAGGACGATGGGCCAGACGATCCTGTGTGTGTTCAACCTGTCAGATCAGAGACAGGAGTTCCTGTACAGGGAAGAGCAGGGAACTGCCTCGGCAGGAGCCGGGAAAACCCTTGGCCTTCAGCTTCTGATTGATTCGGATGATGAGGGATATGGCGGCGAAACAAGGGTGACAGGGAAGATGCAATCCGTCGCGAAGCCCATCGGACTCCCGCCATACACCGGGAGAGCTTATCTGGAGGTGGAAGTGTAAATCCTTCCTGCCTGTGCTATAATGGGACATCCACAGGAGGAATATACCTTGAATACAATACGAATTCAGAAGAAGATCCTGACACTGTCCTGCGCGATGCTTCTGGCGCTTCCGCTCTCTGCAGCCGGACCGTCTTTCATGAGCATATATGCGGAGGATGAGGTTGCAGTGGAGGATGCCTCGACCGCGGAATCCTCTCTGTCCACTGTTCAGGATGACAGTGCCCAGTCTGACGGAAGCCTGTTTGAGGATCAGAATACAAATATCCAGTCCAGGGACGGAATTCCTGCCGAAGAAAGCGGAAAGAAGAAGTCTTCGAAAAAAATGATCGCCGGCTATCGCAGGACGGGACTTGTGAAAAGCGTGACCTATGATGAGGGGAACAAGCCATCTCTGCAGATGCTTGAGTCCCAGTTCCCGTCCACAGTGGATGTCTACTTTGTCGGCGAGAGCAAACCGGTGACACTGAAGACAAGCTGGAAGTGTGCAGAGGGAGACTATGGGTCCTCCTCCGGCAGTTATTTCATCTTTGTGCCGGCGTTTGACGAGGGAAAGTACGTCGTGCGGGGCATGAGCCTCACGGCGGATATGCCATATATCGAGGTGAAAAAGAACCCAGGTGTTGCGGTTGAGATGATTGCGTCCGCCCCGCCGACGGTGAACGAGAAGAAGGTTTTTGACTACTGTGTAAACGAGCTGGGGCTGAACAGGGCTGCGGCCTGTGGCATCCTGGCAAACATGTACTGCGAGTCCGGATTCCGGACGAATGCGCTGGGGGACGGCGGGACATCTGTCGGCGTCTGTCAGTGGCACAACGGCCGCTGGACGTCACTTCGCGCTTATACATCCGATTGGCAGACGCTTGAGGGCCAGCTGTCGTACATGAAGTGGGAGCTGGAGCATGGCTACAGCGCGACGCTGAATGCGCTGAGGGCGGTCTCGGATGACGCGCAGGGCGCCTACGATGCCGGATATTTCTGGTGCACGCATTTTGAGATGCCGGACAGTGCACACACGAGAGGCATCACGAGAGGATATCTGGCTAAGAATGTCTACTGGCAGCGGTATGGCGCGGAAGATGAGCCGGACGAGGAGGGCTGCAACGATTCTTTTGAGGGCGAGTATGTTTTCAGCGGAGAGGGAAACCTGAATATCCGTGCAGACCATTCTGAGGACAGTGACGTGATCGGCTCCATCAAGGCCGGCGGCAAGGTTGAAGTGACAAAGGGAAACGGCGAGTGGGCGCATGTTCTCTATGAAGGGAAGACCGGGTTGGTGAAGATGGAATATCTGACAGCTGTGGATACAGAAGAGGAAGACGGCGCAAAAAGGCAGGGAGACGCAGGAAAAGCAGAGACAGCACAGATAGCACAGGAGACGGAAGGCGGCCGGGAAACAGAGGCAGACGAATAATATCAGAGTAGCCGGATGAGGACCCGGTAGGCTTCCAGGCTGCTGACGAAAGAGAGGGTGGCTGCACCGGACTGGTGCAGTCACCCTCTCTGTGTGTACAGGCTGATTCGGATGCCGGAAATTATGCTTCTGTCTCCGCCTCTGACTCCGCGGTTGTCGGGCTGATGGACATGAAGATGTTCTTCATGATCGGCTCGAAGTCCTTGTCGTCATTCGGTCCGAGCTGGACGGTGTACATACCGCCGTCGACATCCGCAAATGCAACACCGCTGACCTTCTGGTCATCGATATCGAATCCAACTGCAGGGATGCCGTTCAGATCCACCTTGTACAGCGACTTGTAGCCAGCGTCTCCCAGCTGCTTGTAGATGTCGTCAACAGTAACCTGCATGCCTTCATGATAGGAGACAGCAATGTTCCAGCCCTTCGCGGAATCTGCAGCCTGGTAAACAATGCCCTGCTTGGCGTTCTCATCCGAGACCTCCAGAACATCCCAGTCGCTCGGAAGATAGAGATCAAATCCCAGTCCGGTGGAAATCCAGGTTCCCTCATAAGCATTCGGATCCATGTCCTCGTAGCTGAGAACGATGTCCGCTGCGCTGCTCTCCGTGGTGACCTCTGTCTCCGCTGCCATCACGCCGACCGGGCTGAGGCTCATCATCATTCCTGCGAGCATGATCACTGCAAGTCTTTTCTTCATCATCTTTAAAGTTCCTCCTTTGTATGACGGCGGGATCTTCCACAGTCTGCTGATGCCTGCCCGCCGGATTTCTGATTCAGGGTTCAATCAGAGTATAGTGGTTTTCTGTATGCTCAGAAAAGTCCCGAAGAGGACGGCATAATTGCTGAAAATGGGACTTGACAACTGACAAAAAGTATGATCGCTTTCCCGTGTATGGTATTTCTGATATAATGAAATCCATTATATACGGATGGAAAATGTACCGATGGGATCAGGCGAAAGGCTGCCCGGCACATCCGCTTGCAGCGGTTAATGATGGTGCATCGCGGGGAACTGGAGGAGACGGAACGACCATGGGGATGGGACTGAAACTGGCGGTCTGTGAGGATGAACCGGCGGAATATGAGATGCTGAAGCACCTCCTCAATGAGAGCGGAAAAGTGGAAGATATTGACTATTTTCCGGAGGGGAGCGTGCTTCTTAAATCTTTCTATACCGGAAAATATGACCTTGTCCTGCTTGATATTTATATGAAGGGAATGGGAGGGATTGAGACGGTGGCGGGCATCCGCCAGACAGACGAGGAGGTGCCGGTAGCCTATCTGACCGGGAGCGGTGATTTTGCGCTGGAAGCCTATCACTATCATGTGCTTCGATATCTGGTGAAGCCGCCGAAGAAAGAAGAGGTGGAGGAGCTGCTCTGCGTGGCGGAGAAGATGAGAGCACATCTGCCTTCCCTGACAATCCGGACAGACGGGCGGGAACGGAAGGTGCCGCTCCGGCAGGTCCGGTATATAGAGCAGAACAATCGGACCCTGAACTATTTTCTGACTGGCGGGGAGAAGCTGACGTCCAGAGGACGACTTGACGAAGTGGAACAGAGCGTCCCCTGTCCTCCATTTTACAGGTGCCATAAGAGCTTTCTGGTCAACCTGGCGCATGTGAAGGACTTTGATGAGGATCTGAATGTGTTTGAGATGAGCGAGGGCGGAGTTGTCTACGTCCGCAGGCAGAGTACCAGGGAGGCGGTCCGGGCGTTCAGAGGCTTTATGTTCGCACAGCTGCGGGAGAATCCGTGACAATCAGCCTTTGATGGACCAGGGAATCTGGAAGGGCGGGGCATCGCCGGGCAGACAGCAGATGACATGAAAGAAACTGGTACGGAGACAGGAGGGCAGGATATGGGCGGACAGCATCCGGGGCACAGGAGACACTGTATCAGGAAAAAACAAGACCGGCAGGGTCAGGGAGCTGGTGTGAAAAACAGTCTTCGATCCGGGGCCCGGAAGGTTTTCCGGCTGGAGCCTGTTCTTTTTATAAGCCTGTTTTCGGTTCTGCTTCTGGCGCTGCTCCTTCAGATCAGAGGCGCCCGGCAAAGTATCGGGACGGTCCGGCAGAACCACTGGAATCTGGTGCGGAATGTCCGTGTCCGGGTCGGAACCGGAAAGAACGCATCCTGGAAGAAGGTCACGCTTCCGGAGACCATCGGGGATCTGCCGGGCGGGACGACGGTAACGGTTTCTTTCCGGATCCAGAGCGATGGCTCCAGCATGCTGTTTCTGAATCCGGTATATTCCCCGGTCGACATCTATGCGGACGATCAGCTGATTTACAGCTATGGGACACAGGGAACCTGGCCGTCCTACATGCCGGATCCGCCGACGGGTGCGTTTTCCGTGAAGCTTCCGGCTCACAGAGATGAGCATCTGCTCCATGTAGAACTTGTCTATACGTCCCCGAAATCACGGTCTTCCCTCGTCCTGCATTCGATGGTGACTGGATCGGGGGATGCCGTTCTGCGATATCTGTTTGAGCGGGACGGGTATTCGTGGGTATCTTCTCTGCTGTTTATCATCGCGGGGATTATTATGTGTGGCCTGTCCCTCTTATATATCACTTTTGAGAAGCATGGCTTCAGGCTGGCGCTGCCGGGTCTCCTGATTGTACTGGCGGGCATGTGGGAGTTCTCGGAAAACACAATGAGCGTCTATCTGACGCACAGACCGGCACTTCTATACATTCTGGCCTTTACAGGTATGTATGCCATGCTGCTGCCACTGATCGTCTTTGTGCAAAAGTTCACGAAGACGGAAGACAGACTGTTTCTCAGTGTGCTCCGGTGGATCCTGGAGGCCGCGGTTCTGGGGAGCCTGTTTCTGCAGCTTGCCGGGATTGTTCCATTTACGCGGAGCCTGTATCTTTTCCATGTTCTCCTGCCGGCTGTTCTGATCCTCATTGCTGTCTATATGCTGTACCTTGGAATCCGGAAGAAGAACAGGCCAGCGATCGCCATGTTTCTTGCCATCCTGGTTCTTGCGGTGGCGGCTGTGCTGGAGCTTCTGAATTACTATTTTGTCTTTACAGAACGAAATTCGATCCTGTTTCAAAACGGACTTCAGCTTTTCTGCCTGATCATTCTGGTTTTCGGCTGCGTGGAGGTGCGGCGGAACATGGAGCTTCGGTACAGGAATCTGGAGCTGGCGCATGACATAGAAATGCTGGAGCAGTCGGTGGAGATCCAGAAGGAGAGAGGCCGCGTGCTGACGGCCTATGAGTCGGAAATCCGCAGGCAGCGGCATGATCTGAGGCATCATCTGAGGTATCTGCGGCAGCTTCTGCAGGACGGAAAGGACAAGGAGGCAGCGGCTTACATCGAATCCTTGGATCAGGCCATCCCTGCCGGCACAGTCACCCGCTACTGTGAAAACAGTATGGTGAATGCGGTTATCAGCTACTACGCCGCGCTGGCGCACAGTGACCAGATCCGTATGGAGGTCAGCGTGCGGATCCCGGCGGTCAACCCCCATATCAGTGATGCGCATCTGTGTGTGATTCTGGGCAATCTGCTTGAGAATGCAGAGGAGGCCTGCCGGCGGATGACGGAGGGTGAACAGTGGGTCAGGCTCCGGACAAAGGTTCATGGGGAACTCTTGTTCATCTCGATGGACAACAGCTGCGATGGGACAGTGCAGCCGCAGGACGGCCGGTATCTGTCCAGCAAACGAAGCGGGGAGGGCATCGGTCTGCGGTCCGTCCGGTCTCTGGCGAAGGTGCACGGTGGGTCGGCGGAGTTTACGTCCGGTGATAACTGGTTCCGGTCGGAGATCTGTGTGAGACTGTGACGGTGTTCACATTTTTTCCAAATTTGTGACATAATTCGAACAAACACAGCCGTTATGATAGGACTCAGAAAACAGGAAAAGGGAACAGACAGATGATGTTCCCGAAACACATAGAAGATGAAATACCTGGACACAAAGGAGGTTGTTATTTATGAAGAAGAGATTATTCGCGGTTCTGATTGCGGCTGCAACGATCGGTGCATTTGCCGGCGGAACAACGATGCTGCAGGCAAATGACAATGGGGCAAAGCTCCAGATTGCCGGAGGGGAGACGGAGGCCTCCTCTGAGGATCAGACAGAAAGCACAGGAAGTTCAGACAGTTCTTCCCAGAGTGCGACGGAGGTTGCGGCAGCGCTTCCAACCGGGAACATCGCGAAGGCTGATCAGCCGGATGTGACACAGCAGCAGGCTGAGAATTCGGGTGTCTCGGAGGTTGCGTCAGACGCAATGCCGGCGCTGGTTTCGATCACAAATATGTCTGTCCAGAAGGTTCAGGACTGGTTCAGCGGCAGGACGTACGAGGCACAGGGTGAATCGGCTGGCACGGGTGTCATCATGGGTGAGAACGATGATGAGCTTCTGATTGTCACAAACAATCACGTCGTCGCGGACAGCGATGAGCTGACGGTTTCCTTCATCGATGAGCAGTCCGTGAGCGCAAAGGTGAAAGGGACGGATGCCAGCAACGACCTGGCTGTGGTGGCTGTCAGTCTGTCGGATATTCCAGATGACACGCTGAAGAAGATTCGTGTTGCGAATGTCGGTGACTCGGATGATGTCAAGGTCGGTGAGCAGGTCGTTGCGATCGGCAACGCGCTTAACTACGGGCAGTCTGTCACGACCGGTATTGTCAGTGCTCTGAACAGAGATATCACCGTCACGGACGGCAGCACACAGGTCAACTATGAGGATCTGATCCAGACCGATGCGGCGATCAACCCGGGTAACTCCGGCGGAGCACTCCTCAACATGAGCGGCGAGGTGATCGGCATCAACTCCGCGAAGGCCGGTGAAAATGGAGTCGAGGGCATGGGCTATGCGATTCCGACATCCAAGGCCCTTCCGATCATCGAGAAGCTGATGAACAAGACGACCCGCTCGAAGGTCGATGAGAAGGATGCCGCTTACATCGGTATCACCGGAGAGGAAGTCACCTCCGATGTGCAGCAGCTCTACGGAATGCCGGCAGGCATCTACATTTCGAATGTCGGCGACAATACGCCGGCGTCTGATGCAGGACTGACCCGCGGCATGATCATCACGAAGTTTGATGATACTTCTGTCTCGAGTATGAGCGATCTGACCGATCTTCTTCAGTACTACAAGGGCGGCGAGGAGGTCACAATTACGGTGGCGCAGCAGGGAGAAGGCGGCAAGTACAAGGAGAGTGATATCAGCCTGAAGCTTGGACTGAGATCCGACTACGTCAGCAGCACGCAGTAATTGACAAACCGGCTTTCTGTCAGGTATAGTAAAAAGTGCCGTGCAGCCGGGGAGATAGCGGTGCCCTGTACCTGCAATCCGCTACAGCAGGGGTCATGCCGAACCGAGGCCGTTTCTCTGCGGAGCAGCCCTTCACAAGTGATGTTGACGTCTGGGTCCCTCGCAACAGGATCCTGTGAACCGTGTCAGGGTGGGAACACAGCAGCACTAAGCAGATCATTCTGTGTGCCGCGGGATCGCCTGGATCGAGTTAACTATGAAGGTACCGTCCGTGGGGAGCCGTCGAAGCGAGGCGCACGGTTAAAGAGTAAAGATGAAGGGGCAGCTCAGGGAGCTGCCCTTTTTTCAGCCCCGTGTATGGACGGCAGCATGATTTTTTGCAATCAGTCTCCTTTTCTCTGACCAATTCGCATGTGGAATGACAGATATGCAAATCACGCAGCCGTCAGGCCCAACACGCTGGAAGGACATTTCGATGGCGTTGGGCAGAAAAGTGGAGACAGGAATCAGCAGGCAGGAGGTTTGCCGGTGAGCAAGATCGCAACCAGAATCGCGCGAAGGCAGCTGCGCCAGAAGCAGGAAGAAGAGCGTGCCATCGGGCAGAGAAAAGCAGATGAACACTATATGCGGCTGGCATTGCAGCAGGCCCGCCGTGCACAGGCGCTGGGGGAGGTCCCGATCGGCTGTGTCATTGTCAAAGAGGGCCAGGTGATTGCCAGAGGATATAATCGGAGAAACACCGATCACAACACACTTTCCCATGCCGAACTCAATGCGATCCGGAAAGCCTCCCGGAAGCTTCAGGACTGGCGGCTGGAGGGCTGCACCATCTACATCACACTGGAACCCTGCCAGATGTGCAGCGGCGCGATCGTTCAGTCCAGGATTGACCGCTGCGTGGTCGGCGCCATGAACCCGAAGGCCGGCTGCGCCGGCTCTGTCATGAATCTGCTCCAGGTGAAGGGCTTCAACCATCAGGTCGATCTGACGACGGGCATCCTGGAGGAAGCCTGCAGCCAGATGCTTAGCGAATTCTTCCAGAAGCTTCGACAGGAGAAGCAGGAGAAAGCTGCGGGAAACACAGAGACTTCAGTTTCGGCAGATCAAAGCTAAAAAAAACCGTGGCCTCAGACGCTGCTGATGCCACGGGGTTTTTGAGCGGAGAGAGTGGGATTCGAACCCACGCGCCCAAAGATGGACGACCGCATTTCGAGTGCGGCTCGTTACGACCACTTCGATATCTCTCCACGAAAGTGATGCAAAAAATATTCTAACATATCTCGGTCAGATTTCAAGCAAAAATTGCCTCGGCCTCTGACAGATTGCGCCTGGATTCGGATATCGGCAGGCAGCACTGCGGTTTCAGACAGCTGCTGTGCCAGCGAAAGTCACTGCAGACTCAGTCCTCATCCTGGCTTCTGACAATGTACATGGACTGGCGTTCGGATGGCCGGATCTGCTTTCCGTTTTCATCCAGGAGGCGGTAGGCATAGAGCTTCACGATTCTTGCGCCGTGGGCGCCCCAGTTGTCAGACCAGCGGGTCCCGGGGAAGGCGGAGTCGCCGATCAGAAAGTCTCCGTCTTTCAGGAAGGAGTCGATGAAGATGTAGTGGCCTTCCGAGTAATACTCTTCATTCTGGTAGTTGGTGACATCCCCGACAACACAGGCGATCAGAAACCATCCCTTCTTTTCTATCATCTGGCGCATCAGCCGGGTGACTTCGTCCTGATTTGCGCACTGAAGGACGGCAGTCTGGCCCTCATAGTAATTGGCCGGATCATTCCCTTCCTCGACGAACTGGACCCTGCCGCCTGTCAGCTTTGAGATCGACCGGGGATCAAAATAGCCGGTTCCCTCGCGGGAAAGCTTCTTCCGCCTGCATTCCATCGCAAACTGCCAGGCTGTGTCGGTCAGAGGATTTTTAATACCCATCCGGCAGAGCATAAAAAAGGTGGCATAGTAGCTGCAGCCCATCGAGGAGATCGGAGAATCACCGTTCACGGAGAGAAGCTTGTTCTGCGGAAAGCTGTCGCCCCGCTGCGTCCAGGTGGAGAGATCGCCCCTGATCAGGCCATGACGGCTGATTTTGCCTGCATTGTAAGCAAAGGCTCTGCCAGTGAGACCGGGCGCCTCGGGACAAAGTGCCAGGGCAGAGGCGAGCACCCATACAGGGAGTCTTCTCAGAAGATGGGCGTGAGCTGCCGGCAGGGATGACTGTGATACCGGGTGCAGAATGGAGTTGATATGAGAAAGAAGCGGTTTGAATAATTGCATAGGTAGTGGTCTGTGTCTCCGCGTGCTGCCGTACTGTTCAACCCATCATAGCATACCCGGGGACAGACTTCTATCCCGGCTTCATGCGTTCCCTCAGCGTACTTTTTTCAGAGCAAAATGACGAAAAATTCACAAAGACACATATTTTTCACCATTCATGCTATACTCACTATGTATGCGTTTCGGCTGAAAGAGGGCGGCTGCCGGCTGCCTTTCCGTCAGAGCCGGGCGAACGGGTAACTGTCAACCACGCATGGAGGCCTTTTATTATGTGGTGGAGCATTCCATTTCTCATCATCTTCCCGATGTGCATCGGGGCTCTTCTGTACTGTATTCATGTGCAGAAGATTCGCAAGGGCATTGCGTACATCGCGACACCGGCCATTATGGCGGCGACGATCGATCTGGTCGTCACCTATTTCCGCAACGGCGGAAGTCCGGTCGATCTGTACGTCGACGTCCCTGTTGCATCGCACTTTATCACTGCCGGTGAGATTGTACTGATGATCTACGTGACCATCAAGTGTATCCTGGCGAAGAAGTACTGGATCTCGGTTCTTTCCATCGTCCCGACGGTCATGATTGTCAACATGGAAGCGCATCTCGGTGAACTGGGCGGAGCTCATATCAGGCTCGACCACCTGTCCCTTCTGATGTGCCTCATCGTGGCTTTCGTCGGCGGACTGATCACGATCTACGCGATGGGATACATGGATGGATATCATCAGCACCACACCGAGGTGCCGGAGAGAAGACACTTCTTCTTCATGGTCGTCTATGTCTTCATCGGGGCGATGTTCGGCTTCGTGCTTTCCTCGGATCTGGTCTGGATTGATTTCTTCTGGGAGACCACGAGTGTCTGCTCCTTCATGCTGATCGGATATACAAAGACGGACGAGGCTGTCACCAATTCCTTCCGCGCTCTGTGGATGAACCTTCTCGGCGGAACGGCACTTGCGTTTGGAATCGTCTACTTTGAGACAGCGACTGGCCTGTCAACGCTTCAGGGTCTGGTCACTGCCTCCCAGCAGGGCGGCCGCGCAGGAGCGGTTGCGGTCATGCTGATGGCATTTGCGGCGCTGACAAAGGCGGCGCAGCTGCCGTTCTCGACCTGGTTGATCGGCGCCATGGTGGCTCCGACTCCGTCCAGCGCTCTTCTGCACTCTGCAACGATGGTCAAGGCTGGCATCTATATTCTGTTTCGCCTGGCTCCGGCGATGGCCGGAACGACGACGGGCTATTTCATCGCAGGAATCGGCGGATTTACCTTCTTCATGACCTCGATCATCGCGATCGGACAGGTCGACGCAAAGAAGGTTCTGGCATACTCCACGATCTCGAACCTCGGGCTGATGGTTGCCTGTGCCGGGATCGGAAGGCCGGAGACTATCTGGGCCGGCGTGTTCCTGATGATGTTCCACGCCATCTCGAAGTCTCTGATGTTCCAGGATGTTGGGGCAACCGAGAACTGTCTGCACAGCCGCAATCTGGAGGACATGCACGGCCTTCTGTACCGTCTCCCGAAACTGGCGGTCTTCATGTTCATCGGGATTGCGGGCATGTACCTGGCTCCGTTCGGCATGCTGATCTCCAAGTGGTCTGCGCTGAGGGCGTCTGTCGATTCGAAGAATGTGATGGTCATCCTCTTCATCGTCTTCGGTTCCGCGACGACTTCTTTCTACTGGTCCAAGTGGCTGGGGAAGATTCTGTCCCGCACGATGCACAATGACCAGGTGAAGGATATCACCAAGAACAATGAGATGTTCTCGCTCACGGTCCATGCGGTCGCGATGGTTGCGCTCTGCGCGCTGTTTCCACTGGTATCGGCGACCTACGTGCATCCGCTGCTGAATGAGACCTTCGGCGTCTACAAGGATGTGCTTTCCAGCAACATTCTGAACATGCTGGTTGTGCTGATCCTGGTTGTGTTCCTGGTGCCGTTTATGGCCTATGCTTCGAGCAAGCGGCTTCACACAAACATGAAGCTTTCCTATATGAACGGCATCAACCTTGGCAACGACAATACCTTCACGGATTCCTTCGGTGAGCCGAAGAAACTCCATATGGCAAATGACTACTTCACGGAGAAGATCGGCCGCCACGCGCTGATGGTTCCGTGCCAGCTTGCTGTCACAGCCGTGATTGTCGTCATGTTCTGTATCGTTCTGGGAGGTGTGGCATGAGAATCGCAATGATCATCCTTTACCTTGTGCTGGCGCCACTGCTCGGCGGCCTTCTTGACGGCCTTGACCGCAGAATCTCTGCCCGCATGCAGCGTAGGGTCGGACCGCCGGTCCTTCAGCCGTTCTATGATGTCCAGAAGCTTTTCGCAAAGCAGCGGATCGTTGTCACGAACTCGCAGACCTTTCTGATGATCACCTACCTGGTGCTGATGATTTTCACCGGCTGCATGTTCTACTCCGGCGCGGATATGCTGATGTGCTTCTTCGTGCTCTCGACGGCCGGCATCTTCCTGTATTTTGCGGCTGTCGTCACGGATTCACCGTACAGCTACATCGGCGGCCAGCGTGAGCTTTTCCAGGAGATGTGCTGCGAGCCGGCTGTTCTTCTGACCGGGGTGGGCTTCTATCTGCTTGAGGATACCTTTGAGACGGCGAAAATCGTGCAGGCAGACCGCTCTGCCATCGTTGCGCTGCCCGGGTTCTTTGCGGCATTTCTGTTCATCCTGACCATCAAGATGCGCAAGTCGCCATTCGATGAGAGCACCTCCCACCATCCCCATCAGGAGCTGGTCAAGGGTGTCACGACAGAGCTCGGCGCCTCGAATCTGGCGCTGTTCCAGATCACGGAGTGGTACGAGAACATCCTGATGCTCAGCGTGATCGCGCTGTTCATCATCAATAAAAACCCATGGAGTATCCCGGCGGCAATCCTGGTGGTTCTCGCTGCATATTTCCTTGAGATTCTGATCGACAATACGAGTGCCAGAATGAAGTCTGGAAAGATGCTGGAGCTGTCATGGGCGGTCACGATTGCGGCGGCAGGCGTGAACCTGCTGATCCTGATTCTCGTTCGCTGACAGGAGGTACAGATAAATGGGTAAAGTAAAAAGATCTCCGTGGCTGCTCCACTATGACGCATCGAGCTGCAACGGATGTGATATTGAGGTTCTGGCATGCATGACGCCGGTCTACGACGTCGAGCGTTTTGGTGTCGTCAACACGGCGGACCCGATGCAGGCGGACATCCTGCTGGTGACAGGCGGGGTCAACTCCCAGTCGGCAGAGGTCGTGAAACAGCTGTATGACCAGATGGCAAGACCGAAGGTGGTTGTTGCGGTCGGCATCTGCGCCTGCACCGGCGGCGTGTTCAAGGACTGCTACAACATCAATGGTGGTGTCGACACAGTGATTCCGGTCGATGTCTATGTCCCGGGATGCGCAGCCCGTCCGGAGTCGATCATCGACGGTGTTGTCAAGGCTGTCCAGATCTTCCAGGAAAGATCGGATGCGCACGACAAGTATGTGAAGGAACACGGTGAGTCGGAGCGCGATCTCAGCGATCCGGACGCAGCTGCAAGAGAGGGCAATCCGGCGGACTTCTTTGATGCAATCACCAAGACATCGGAAGGCAGCAGAGACAAGGAGGCGGAGAAGAAATGAGCGCGAAATTCACCCCGAAGGAAACCATCCGCGTCATCGAGAAGGACGGCCTGCTCCGCGAGGTTATGGCGATGAAGAGCCGCGGGATGAGACTGTCCCAGGCCTGCGCTTCCTACAAAGACGGCAAGTACGAGCTGAGTTATTCATTTTCGGATGACGAGACGCTGGACTATGAGACGCTCCGCGTTGTCTGTGATCTGGCGGACAGGATTCCGAGCATCCATGACTTTTATTCCTGCGCTTCCTTCTATGAGAATGAGATGCGTGAGCTCTTCGGCGTCAAGATCGAGCTGATCGAGCCGGACTACCACAACAAGCTGTACCGGATCAAGGCAGAGACACCATTTCTGCCGGAGGACGCGAAGGCTGAGCAGAAGAAGCAGGAGCAGGAAATCAGCCTGAGCGGGGCTGACAGCGACCTGGATCTTGCGCAGGCTGCCGCGGACGAGAAGCTTGCGTCCGGAAAGAAGGAGGAGAAGTGATGGAAGAGAGAGAGAAGAAGAGAAGCGTTGTCCCGTTCGGACCGCAGCATCCGGTTCTTCCAGAACCGATCCACCTGGATCTTGTCCTTGAGGATGAGAAGGTCGTGGATGTCATTCCGTCCATCGGCTTCATTCACCGCGGGCTGGAAGATCTGGTGAAGAAGAGAGATTTCAATGAGTACGTCTATGTTGCGGAGCGTACCTGCGGCATCTGCAGCTTCGGTCATGGTCTCGGGTATGTCGAGGCGGTTGAGAAGTGCATGAACGTCGAGGTCCCGATCCGTGCAAAGTATCTGCGCACGATCTGGAGTGAGATGGCCCGCATTCATTCCCATCTGCTCTGGGCAGGACTGATGGCAGATGCCTTTGGCTTCGAGAATCTGTTCTACCAGTGCTGGAGACTTCGTGAGAAGAACCTCGACCTTGTGGAAATGACGACCGGCGGCCGTCTGATCTACTCGGTCAACAAGGTCGGCGGCGTGCTGAAGGATATCACGCCGGATATGCAGAAGGTGATTCTGAACAACCTTTCCGAGCTGGAAGCAGAGCTGAGGGATGTGTACAAGACCTTCATGACAGACTATTCTGTTCAGGAGCGCACGAGAGGTGTCGGCGTCCTGACGAAGGAGCAGGTGCATGACCTTGGCTGCTGCGGGCCATATGCAAGAGCATCGGGTGTCGCCCGCGATATCCGTCAGCTTGGATATGAGGCGTATGGAGAGCTTGACTTTGAGCCGGTCGTATCGAATGACGGGGACAACTATGCGAGATGCGACGTGCGTCTGCGCGAGGTCTTCCAGTCCATCGACCTGATCCGTCAGGCGATTGCAAAGATTCCGAATGGAGAGCTTTCTGTTCCGGTCAAGGGCAACCCGGACGGTGAGGCATTCATCCGGATTGAGCAGCCGCGCGGAGAGGCCATCTACTACGTGGAAGGCAATGGGACAAAGTTTCTGAACCGCTTCCGGCTTCGCACGCCTACGTTCGCCAATATCCCGGGCATGTGCGAGACGATGAAGGGCTGCAGTTATGCAGATATCCCGCTTCTGGTTGTGACAATCGACCCGTGCATCAGCTGCACAGAAAGATGAGGAGGATATCATGCCGAAAACAAGAATCATGGCGTTCACATGGTCAACGCTGAAGAACCTCTTCTCCAAACCGGCCACGAAAAACTATCCGGCTGAGCCGATCAAGTACCCGGAGAGAAGCCGCGGACACATCGAGATTGACATCGAGGACTGCATTTCCTGCTCCATGTGCGCAAGAAGCTGTCCGACGGGTGCCATCACGGTCGACCGCAAGGAGCTGACCTGGGCGATCAACCGGTTCGACTGCCTGGCATGCGGCTACTGCGTGATCAAGTGCCCGAAGAAGTGCCTGCATCTCGTTCCCGGGTATCAGACACCGGAGGGTGAGAAGAAGGAGGTCTCCTTCAAGCGCCCGGCTCCGGCACCGAAGCCGGCAGCGGCTCCCTCCGCAGCGCCGAAGGCAGCAGGCTCCGCGTCTGCGGCCGGAAAAGCAACGCTGAACGGCGACATCGTGACGATGGCGAACGGAAAGACGATGGATCTGTCGAAGTTCCCGGCGGAGAAGAAGGCAGCGATCCTGAAAAAACTCGGGCTTGATGCCGCACCAGCGCCGAAGGCGGAGGCTGAAGGGAAGGCAACGCTGGAAGGCGATATTGTCAGGCTGCCGAACGGCAAGACGATGGATCTGTCAAAATTGCCGGAGGCGAACCGCGAGAAGGTTCTTCAGAAGCTTGGGTTAAAGTAAGAAGACCTGTAAGGTCAGACGGCGGAGGGTTTGTTTCATGTGTGTTGCAGCAGAAGGAACCGTCCTCTCTGTGAAGGACCGGGATGCCGTCGTGGATTTCCATGGCAATGAAGTCACGGCGAAGTGCGGCCTTGTGCAGGTGAAGCCCGGAGACCACGTGCTGGTTCACGCAGGCTGTATCCTGCAGGTGCTTTCGCAGAGGGAACAGAATGAAATGACCGACCTGTCGGCGATCTTCGCCGAGGTTGGCGCATACTGAAGTGGATGAGAGCCCGCGGGGAGATCCTGCGGGCTTCTGTGTCTGGCAAAGCTTCAGAACAAGACCGCAGGGCAGGGGAAATGCAGGATATGGCAGCCTGTGCCAGGAAGCATGGACAATAGCCTGCTTCAGCAGGTGCGGGGAGAAACGGCAGAAAAGAAAGATACGGGGCATCATGGATAAAAGAAACACGGAGCTGCTTCGGACGATCACGGACTATCTCAAAAGCTATGACGGACCGGAGCTTCGGATCATGGAGGTCTGCGGGAGTCACACGGGAGCGATCGCAAAATATGGGATTCCTCAGCTATTGTCGGACAGAATCCACCTGATTTCAGGCCCGGGCTGCCCGGTCTGCGTGGCACCGTCTGCATATATTGACCGCATGATCGAGCTGTCCCTGCAGCCGGACGTGATCGTCACGACCTTCGGGGATCTGCTTCGGGTGCCGGGGAGTCGGGAATCTCTCAGCGAGGCGAAGGGCCGCGGCGCGAAGGCAAGAATGGTCTATTCTCCATTTGACACCATCGATCTCGCAAAGAAGGATCCGGTGCATACCTATGTCTTCGCGGCGCTCGGTTTCGAGACGACGGCGCCTGTATATGCACTGATGGCCAGGCAGGTGCTCGAGGACGGGATTCCGAATGTAAAGCTTCTGACAGCGATCAAGACGATGCCAGCGGTCATCAGAGCCCTGATGGACAGCGGGGCACCGGTCAATGCATTTCTGGCGCCGGGGCATGTGTCTGTCGTGACCGGCAGCCGGATCTGGGAACCGCTGGCGGAGCAGTACGAAATTCCGTTTGCTGTCGCAGGGTTTCAGGGAATCGAGATCCTCGAGGCGCTTTATGGAATTGCGCGGTGGACAAACGAGCGGTCGGGAGGAAGGGTCATGAACTTTTACCCGTCCGTCGTCAGCAGAGCCGGAAATGAGGAGGCGCAGACTCAGATCCGGGAGGTGTTTGAACCGGTATCAGCCGTCTGGCGCGGGATCGGGGAAATTGAGGGATCCGGGCTGGCGCTCCGGGGACCCTATGCGGCGCTGGATGCCGGGAGCCGCGGCCTGAACAGAGACGTCCGGAAGAACAAGGCCTGCAGGTGCGGGGAGGTCTTGTGCGGGAAGATTCCGCCGACAGCCTGCCCACTGCATGGCAAGGTCTGCACGCCGCTGACTCCGCAGGGCGCCTGCATGGTGTCTCCTGAGGGCAGCTGCCGCACATGGTTTGAAGGCGGCCGGAAACGGTAAACAGGATACGGGAACAGTCTGGGAAGAAAGCTGCCCGCATCAGAGAACGGCAGATGCAGGCGGCGCAATGGTGGGTTCAACAGGGAGAAAGCAGGGATCAGATGAGCGGCAGAGTAGCAATGGTACACGGCAGCGGCGGGAAGGCAACGGGAGAGCTGATCGACCAGATCTTTGCCTCGGAGTTTCAGGATCAGACGCTGGATGAAATGGAGGACAGCGCGCTTGTCGCGGGCTGCGGGAGACTCGCGCTCACGACCGACAGCTTTGTCGTGACGCCTGTGAAATTCCGGGGCGGAGACATCGGGCGTCTGGCGGTCTGCGGAACGGTGAATGATCTTCTGATGCGCGGGTCGGTTCCGAAATATCTGACATGCGGCTGGATTCTGGAGGAGGGAACGGAGATCGACCTGGTCCGGGAGATGGCGCATTCGATGGCGGAAACAGCCCGGGAGGCCGGAATCCGTATCGTGGCCGGTGACACGAAGGTGATTGACGGAAGCATCGCGGAGAAGAGTGCCGGGGATGCAGCCGGGAAATATGCGGGCGGTATCCTGATCAATACAGCCGGAGTCGGTTTTGTGCCGGAGGGCGTCAGCATTTCTGCGCGGAATGCGCAGACCGGAGATGCCATCCTGGTTTCAGGAACCATGGGTGATCACCATGCAGCCATCCTGTCGGAGCGGATGAGCATCCGGACAGATATTGAGAGCGACAATGCGCCGCTGACAGAGATTGTCTCAGCGCTCGTGCAGTCAGGGCTTCATATTCATACGCTCCGCGATATCACCCGCGGCGGACTGGCGACCGTTCTGAAGGAGCTGGCAGAGACCTCCGGACGGACATTTGAAATCGAGCAGGAGAAGATCCCGGTGACAGCGAAGGTGCAGGATTTCTGCAGTCTGCTCGGTCTGGATCCGCTGTATATGGGCAACGAGGGCAAGCTTGTCTGCATCCTCCCGGCCGAAGAGGCGGAGGAAGCACTTCGGCTGATCCGCAGCTGCCGCTATGGTGCAGGTGCCGTGAAGGTCGGGGAAGTCACCGGCGATGAGCCGGGCATTCTGGTCATGAAGACCGAGATCGGCGGAAAACGCCTGCTGGATGTCCTGCAGGGAGAGGGCCTGCCGCGAATCTGCTGAGAAGAGCGGGACGGCAATCGGAGAGAATCGTACATGCATGAGATGAGTACAATTGTAAGGATGGTGAATCTGGCTTGTGAGGCGGCCCGGAGGGAGGGCGGCGGAAAGCTCAGATCGCTTTCCATCCGCGTCGGGGCGATGACGGGAATTCTGCCCTATTATCTGGAAAAGTACTTTCCGGAGGCATCGAGGGGGACGCCGGCGGAAGGGGCTGTATTGAAGATTACAGAGGTGCCTGTTACCGTTTCCTGCATGGACTGCGGGACCGTCTATGAGCCGGAGAAGACCCCCGGACGCCGATGCCCGAGGTGCGGGAGCATCCGCGGGCATGTACAGACTGGCCGGGAGCTGATGCTGGATCAGATTGAGCTGGAGGAGGCGCCGCAGAAGGCCGGGGGAGACTTGTGAGCAGGCGGACAGGAACAGGTGTTTCCTGTGTGATGGCAGATTGAATCAACAGAAAGGTGGTATGAAAATGGCTGAGACAAATGTTGTACTGGACGCAATCAGATCCCGCAGGAGCTGCAGGGCGTACGAGGGTGAGATGGTGCCGAAGGAGCTGATCGAGACGGTTGCGGAGGCAGGAACCTGGGCAGCCACGGGGATGGGCAGACAGTCCCCGGTGATCGTAGCAGTGACCGACAAGGCGGTCAGGGATGAGCTGTCAGAGATGAATGCAAAGATCATGGGCACAACGTCCGACCCGTTTTACGGTGCGCCGGTGATCCTGATCGTGCTGGCGCTGAAAAAGAGGCCGACTCATATCTATGATGGCAGCCTTGTTCTCGGCAACATGATGCTTGCCGCAGAATCGCTCGGGCTCGGGAGCTGCTGGATCCACAGGGCAAAGGAGGAGTTTGAGAGCGAGGAAGGAAAGAAGATCCTGGAGAAGGCCGGAGTGAATGGAGATGAATATGAGGGCATCGGCCATCTGGCGCTTGGATATCCTTCATATGAAGAAAAGCCGAAGGCTGCACCGCGCAAGCCAGGCTATGTAAAGTGGGTGGAGTGACCCATTTGATGCGACTTGGCATCTGCCGCATGTTCCAGGAGTGCCGGGGAGGGCAACGCAAAGCGGCCAGGGGTGATTGGATCAGGAGAAGGGCAGGTCGCGGGTGAAGTACCGCTCCATGAGCTGCTTTACCTGCTCATCGGCCTCCTTTACAAAGGCGTCATAGGTATCGAGAAGCCACTGTCCCTCCTCTGTGAGCTGGCTGCCTCCTCCACCTTCGCCGCCGGCCGCCGGCTGTGTCAGTTTCGCTCCACAGATCTTCTCTGCCCGGCGCACATGCGTCCACGCCTTGCTGTAGGACATCTCCATCGCGGCAGCGGCCTGGCGGAGGGAGCCGAGCCGTTCTACGCCGTGCAGCAGCTCCGCAAGTCCCGGCCCCATGATGAAAGTCCGCACCTCGCCTGTCTTCTTGTCCCGCAGGGAAAATTTGTAGGATGTCTTGCAGGACAGGATCGAGGATGGGAGTTCTTTCTCTACCATATCAAAGCAATCCTTTCCGGGAAGCCGCCGCGATGCCGGGAGCGATGCTGGCTCTGTGCAGCCAGCATTTCTTTCACGATCGGTGTAAAGCCGACTTCCTCAAAAACTTGTTGTGCCTCCGGTGTCTGCAGGTACGCAAGGAAAGCCTTTGCTTCGTCCGGATGGGCACTGTTCTTCAAAACAGCCGCCGGATAGATGACCTGTCCGCACATATCAGCTGAGGCCGTATCGACTACGGTCAGCTTTGCGCTGAAGGCGTCTGTCTGATATATGATACCACAGTCGACCGAGGCCTCTGAGACCTGAACGGTAACTTCTTTGACATTTGATCCGTATGTGATACAGCCATCTGATGTAAGCTGATCCTCCGAGAGCCCGTAGTATGCGAGAATCTTCTGCGTGTACTGCCCGACGGGCACATCGCTGTTCCCCATCGCAAGCAGGACCGAGCCCTTCTTCAGGTCATCCGCCAGGTCATCAAAACTCCGGATGTTCTTCGGATTTCCGTCCGGAACGGCAAGGGCAACCTTGTTCTCAAGCAGGTCGGTCCGGGTACCTTCCAGAAGCTCGTCGTTGTTGTCCGGATTTGTATCCGGGGCGGCATCCTTGTCCAGCTCATTCATCTGTTTCTGGGCGGCTGACACAAAGAGATCACAATCCGAACCTTCCAGAATCTGTGTTTCAAGTGTTCCCGAGGAATCAAAGTTGAAGGAAATGGTGATTTCCGGATGCTTCTGTTCATACGTCTCCGCCAGCTTCGTGAGTGTCTCTGTCATGGAAGCTGCCGCAAACACGGTCAGCTCTGTCTGTTCGGTTCGGTGTCCACCCTTCTCAGATTCTTCTGTCTCCCCTGCCGCGGCCGGCAGTACACAGCCGGAAGCAAGTGCCGTGCAGAGCAGAACCGATCCGAAAGTCATTCTCCAACGTTTGCGCATCGTGAAACCTCCTCTCTGAAATGTCGTACCATGCGTTATTCTTTAAAAAATATAACGATGCGTTCATTATAGAGAATGTGTCCCCATTTTGCAAGACGGACGATCGCAGGATCAGCGTGCGGTATGGGATAAAGTCAGAACCACCGCCTGCCACCGCAGTCTATGATGACAGGAGGACATACGATTGACGCAGGTCCATGCGCATCCCGGGCTTGCGGGGATGAGTTCGGCGGGGCTACAATATCAGGAATACGTGCGCATCGGAATGCCGGTGATATCCGGGTAGACATTTGACGGAACAGACAGAGGAGCTGAAATCCGGGAAGACATTTGACGGGACAGACAGAGGAGCTGAAATCTGGAATGCTCTGGTGCGGAAGATAAACGGGAGGATGCAGACAGAATGCAGAGCGAAGACAATCCAATCTACAGAGATGTACCGATTCCGGACAGGAACCGCGAAAGTCTTCGCCAGCGGTATCCTGAGGGGGACAGCGGGAGACAGATCCGGCCTGTGCGTGAACACGCAGCGCAGAGCAGCGGACAGATCTGGGGAGGAAAAGACGAGGAACTGCGGCGCATGATCCTGGCAGGCAGAGCGCCGGAGTTGCAGCGCAGGCTCCAGGAACACGGGAAACAGGGGCGGTCGTACCTGGAGACAGTGTACGCCTGTCGCAGGCAGATGCGTGAAGTCCTGAGTCCGGACAGAAAGGAAACGCCGGAGGATGGATTCCGGATCCTGAAAAGCATGGAGAATGCAGGCTCCGGCTGGAACGGGGAGTCGGTTTTCGACCCGGACAGCATCCGGACAGCTCTGCAATACTATGTCATCACGGCGGATCTTCCAAGATCATATGTTGCAGAGGTTTTTGAGAAGGAAATCGCGGAGGATGAGCGGATCCTTGCGCTGATGCTGTACCAGGAAGCGGAAACGGACCAGCTCTATGAGTCCATATCCGAATTTGGCAGATACAGGGGGAGCAAGTCGGCGTTTTTCCGGGCACACGAGGAGGATATGAAGGCGGTACTCGTGCGCGTCTACCGCACCTGGGCGGATATGTACCAGTCAGAACATGGACGTGCACTCGCGGACGAGCTGGCCGGGAAGAGTGATACGAGATCCTGGCTGCTGAGCCGGGTCAGATCCGGGGAAAATGTGGCGGCGGACCGGAAAAAAGACCGCATCTTTCTTGTGGATCCGCTTCTGGTCTACTGGTGCCGGCGGGGAAACTGGACCATCACGCAGTATTTCCCAAGGCTGTTCGGGAGCAGACTTCTTCAGAAAACACTGGGGGAGGTCTGCAGAGAAACGGAGCGGCAGATGAGAGCGGCAGCCAGGTATCGGAACCTGAAACCGGGGAAGCTGGATGAGAAACTGAGGAAGCTGGTGGAACGGACGGTTCAGGAGTATCTCAGAGATCGGGCGGAGGAGCAGGCGAAGGCTGCCCGGCAGGAGATCCGGCTCGATCTGGGGAAGCTCAGCGCTATCCGCTCTGATGCAGATTATACGAGAGATCAGCTTCTTGATGGCATCGAGGATGAAACAGATTTGGCCGCAGCCTTTCCGTCTCCCCAGCCCCGACAGGCCGAATCTGCACAGACACCCGCCCGGCAGCCCGGGTCCGCTGACGCAGTGCCGGCGCAGGCCTCTCAGGCGCATCAGCCCGCTGGCAACACGGCCGGTTCAGCACAGACACCCGCCCGGCAGCCCGGGTCCGCTGACGCAGTGCCGGCGCAGGCCTCTCAGGCGCATCAGCCCGCCGACAACACGGCTGATGAAGCCACCCGGCCATCCGAGCCTGTCGTTGCAGCACCGCAGCAGTGCCGCGTGCCAGAGCAGGCAGCCTTCGGTCTCTCTGCAGAGGAGACTGACATTCTGCACATTCTCCTTGCAGGAGAGAATCCTGCATCGTATATCAGAGCGCACCATCTGTATCCGGCAGTCGTCGCAGATTCCATCAATGAAAAACTGTTTGAAGAAATCGGAGACTCGGCTGTGATGGAGGAGGACGGAACGCTCTCACTGATCGAGGACTATCTCGATGATCTCAGGTTCCTTCTGCCGCAATAAAAGCATTGACAGAAGGGAGCGGTAGGCTTATGATACATATCACCGTTAATATTTAACATAGATAATAATTAACGGAGATAATAATTATTCAAACATGCAAAGGAGAATCGATTTGAATCAGCTGGAAGAAGAACTGCTGCGGACGCTGCACCAGTTCCCGAGGCTGCGCTCAGAGTTCAGCCTCCCCGGAATCAGCAGAGGAAAACTGATGCTGATGAGTGCCGCGTGGGAGATCAGCCAGGGAGACGCTTCACGCGGAGTTCGGGTGAGCGATCTGGTCGCCAGGCTGGGGATCCCGGCATCGGGTGTCTCAAGGCTTTTGAAAGGCCTCGAGGAGGACGGCATCCTGAAGCGCAGTCTCGACCCGAAGGACCGGAGAACCACCCTTGTGACATTTACGGAGGAAGGGCTGGATATAATGCAGAAGTGTACCGTCATGTTCGGGGACATGCTGGACAGCATCATCACCGGGATGGGAGAGGAGAAGGTGAAGACACTCTGCAGCCTGCTGGATGAGCTGTACCGTCTGTCGGACAGCGTGATTCGTGCACAGGAGAAGAAAGGCTTTCTGAAGAGGGAAACGGAATGAGATACATATTTGAAAATCTGAAGCAGTACTGGCGTTCTGTACTGCTGCTCGCTGTGCTTTTGGTTGTCCAGGGCTTCTGCGAGATGTCCATGCCGCAGTACACGCAGAACATCATCGATGTGGGCATTCAGAACAAAGGACTTGAGCACATCACACCGTCCAGCATCACGGCAGGAGAGTTTGAGGCGGCGCAGATCTTCATGGACGATGCGCAGAAACGGGCATGGACGGATGCCTATGAGAAAGACGGGGATCACTATTCCCTTCAGAACATCAGTAGAGAGAAGCTGAAGGAGCTGGATGGAGACCTTCTGACACCGCTGGTGATGGCTTACCAGCTCGGGCATATGCCGGAGGAATCGTTCCGCACGATGATGAAGACCCAGGCAGAGAACGCTCTTCAGTCACAGAAGCTGAAGGGCGCGCTTCTGGATGCTGCAAAGAAGCAGGCAGACCGTCTGGATTCAATGTCAGCGAAGGAGATCGCCGATGCATATGGCCTGGATATCACCACCTTCGAGGCAGAGGATGAAAAGGGAAATGCATCTACATATGTCGATGTAAGACCGGCAATTCAGAAGATGATGGACAGCGGCCGGATGAGCGAAGACAGCCTCAGCCAGATGAAGAAGCAGATCACGGACACCATCAGTCAGACGGGCTCCCAGACCATGCGCGCGATGGCGATCCGGTATGCCGCGGAGGCGGACAAGGCAGCCGGGATCGATATCGACAAGATACAAAGGCAGTATCTGTGGCTCAGTGGCGGGCGGATGATTCTGATGGCACTCCTGATGGGAGCGGCCGCCGTGGCTGTATCATTTGTCGCGTCCAGGGTTGGCGCTGGTGTCGGGAGAGACCTTCGCCTGAAGGTTTTCGGGAATGTCATCGGGTACTCGAACGCAGAGATGGATCATTTTCAGACCTCCTCCCTGATCACCAGGGCGACCAATGATGTCCAGCAGGTCCAGATGGTCACAACGATGATGCTCCGGATGGTGCTCTATGCGCCGGTGCTGGCAGTCTGGGGAATCGTGAAGGTCTATCAGTCCCACGCCAACATGAGCTGGGTGATTCTGCTGGGGATCGCAGTGATTGTGGGCATCATCCTCACGCTTGTCGTGCTGGCGATGCCGAAGTTCAAGAGCATGCAGAAGCTGGTGGACCGGCTGAATCTGGTTTCCAGAGAGATCCTGACCGGACTGATGGTGGTCCGGGCATTCGGAAGGGAGAAGACAGAGGAGGAGCGTTTTGACGATGCCAACACCGATCTGATGCGCACACAGCTCTTCACGAACCGCGTCATGACCTTCATGATGCCGTCGATGATGTTCGTCATGAGTGGACTCGGCGTTCTGATCACCTGGGTGGCTGCGCACCGTGTCGATGCCGGGACGCTGCAGGTTGGTGCCATGACCTCCTTCATCACCTATGCGATGATCATCATCTCCTCATTCATGATTCTAACTGCGATGTCGATTATTCTGCCGCGTGCAGGCGTCGCGGCGGAGCGGATTCATGAGGTGACCTCCACAAAGTCCTCAATTGAGAATCCGGAGCATGAGGAGATCCCGCAGGAAAAGAAAGGGGTTGTAAGGTTCGATCATGTGAACTTCCGCTATCCCGGCGCGGAAATGGATGCCCTCCACGATATTACATTCACGGCAAGGCCGGGCGAGACGACAGCCATCATCGGAAGCACAGGCTCCGGCAAGAGTACGCTGGTGAATCTGATTCCGAGGTTCTACGATGTCACAGCGGGCTCGATCACGGTGGACGGAGTGGATATCCGGAAACGGAATCTCCATGATCTGCGGGCGGAAATCGGGTTTGTGCCGCAGAAGGGAACCTTGTTCTCCGGGACGGTTGCCTCTAATATCCGGTTCGGAAAACCGGACGCGCCGGATGAGGCGGTCAGGCGTGCGGCTCAGATCGCACAGGCAGACGATTTCATCATGGAGAAGGAGGACCAGTACAACAGCTTCATTTCCCAGGGCGGCGGCAATGTGTCAGGCGGTCAGAAACAGCGGCTTTCGATTGCGAGGGCGATTGCAAAGAATCCGCTGGTGCTGGTTTTCGACGACAGCTTTTCGGCGCTTGACATGAAGACAGACGCGAGGCTGCGGGCGAAGCTCTCTGAGGAGGAGAAGGACGCGACAAAGATCATTGTCGCGCAGCGGGTCAGCACCATTCTGAGCGCGGATCAGATTCTGGTACTCGATGAGGGAAGGCTGGTCGGCTGCGGGACACACACGCAGTTGCTTGATACATGCGAGGTTTACCGGCAGATCGCGGCGTCTCAGCTTTCGCAGAAGGAACTGGAGGAAACGCGCCATGCAGAATAAATATAGAAAGAACAAGCCCTCCGGATTCGGAAGGGGCTCTGAGGAGGAGGCAGCAAAGCGCGCAAAGGAGCAGCAGCTGGAGGAATTCCGGAAGAGGCAGCGCGCTTCAGCACCCAAGCACGGACCTGGCAGAAACCAGGTGGTTGAAAAGCCAAAGGACTTCAGGGGCTCATTCGGTAAGCTGCTGCGTTATATGGGACGGTACAAAGCGGCTGTCTTTGCAGTCATGATTTTTGCCGCTGCCTCGACGGTGTTCAATGTATTCGGCCCGAAGATTATGGGACATGCGACAACGGAGCTGGCGCAGGGGCTGATGCGTAAGGTCCAGGGGACTGGCGGGATCGATTTCGGAAAGATCGGACGGATTCTGCTCTGGACACTCGGCCTTTATCTGGCATCAGCTGTCTTCAGTCTGGTCCAGGGCTGGATCATGACGACGGTCAGCCAGAAGGTTGCCTATCGGATGCGCCGGGAGATAGCCGAGAAGATCGACCGGATGCCGATGAAGTATTTTGAGAGCCGGCCATACGGCGATGTCCTCTCGCGAATCACAAACGATGTTGATACGCTCGGAACAGGTCTGAACCAGAGCATCACGATGATTATCACATCCATCGCGACCCTTGTGGGCGTCGTTGTGATGATGCTCACCATATCTCCGGTGATGACCCTGATTGCGGTGGTCGTGATCCCGGTATCCGGTGTGCTGGTTGCCTTCATTGTGAAGAAATCGCAGAAGTATTTCATGCGGCAGCAGGAATCGCTCGGCATGATCAACGGGCAGATTGAGGAGGATTTCTCCGGTCAGCTGGTCATCAAGGCCTTCAACCGGGAGAATGTCGTCCTGAGTGAATTCGGGAAGACAAACAATGATCTCTATGATTCAGCGTGGAAGTCGCAGTTCATATCCGGTGTCATGATGCCGGTCATGAATTTCATCAGCTACCTTGGGTACGCAGGGGTCGCGATCTCGGGCGGGATGCTCGCCATCCGCGGTGTGATCGGGGTCGGAGATATCCAGGCGTTCATCCAGTATGTCGGGAACATCAAACAGCCGCTGGCACAGATGGCGCAGGTGTTGAACCAGGTGCAGTCGATGACGGCTGCGGCAGAGCGCGTGTTCGAGTTTCTGGATGAGGAAGAGGAAACCCAGCTTCCTGCTGGTCAGAATGCTGCAGAAGCACAGGAAAACAAACCCGTTGAAAATACGAGTCAGACCAGCGTGCAGGGCGCGGCGGCCAGTGGAAGAAACGATGCCGGTGCGGCGGTCCTGCCGGCCGGAAGGAATGAGCGCGTGGTGCAGGCGGTCCTGCCAGAGAAGATCTCAGGGAAAGTGGATTTCGACCATGTCCGGTTCGGGTACAATCCGGATCAGATCATCATCCATGATTTCACGGCCCATGTAGAGCCAGGGCAGAAGATCGCCATTGTCGGGCCGACGGGCGCCGGTAAGACGACCATTGTCAAGCTCCTGATGCGTTTCTACGATGTCAACAGCGGTTCCATCAGCCTGGACGGCAGGGATATCCGGCGCTTTGACCGGCATGAGCTGAGGGAGCATTTTGCCATGGTACTGCAGGATACATGGCTGTTCTCCGGAACAATTCGGGAGAACATCCGCTATGGCAGACTGAATGCGACCGACGAGGAGGTCGAAGCGGCTGCAAAGGCTGCCTACGTTGATCACTTTATCCGCACCCTTCCGGGTGGTTACGATCTGGTGCTGAATGAGGACGCGACAAATGTGTCCCAGGGACAGAAACAGCTTCTCACCATTGCGCGGGCGATGCTTGCAGACCGCAGTGTACTGATTCTGGACGAGGCGACCTCCTCCGTCGATACTCGTACAGAGCAGCTGATTCAGAGCGCTATGGATCGTCTGATGAAGGGCAGGACAAGCTTTGTGATCGCGCACAGGCTGTCGACCATCCGCAATGCGGATCTGATCCTCGTCCTGAATCACGGAGACATCGTCGAGCAGGGGACCCATGAAGAGCTCCTCGCAAAACAGGGATTCTATGCGGACCTCTACAACTCCCAGTTTGCGCAGGCTGCGGAGGCGTAACCCGTGGATGACCTTACTCTGCCTGACTGGGAGGCAGTTTGCGCAGGCTGCGGAGGCGTAACAGACGTGGGCGTGCATAACCAAAACTGACAGCAGGAAAATGATGGCAGGGCGCAGGCAGGTTCCGGGTGCGGAACTTCTGCTTGACAGCCCTGCCATTTTCGTGTTACCATCACGTCCATGATACTTTAGCATGGTAAAGTAATAAAGCGATTGCGGGATCAATCGTATGGTGTCACACATACCTGCATGCAGGTGGTACCGGGAAGGATTGACACGCAGTCAAATACAGGATGCAGGACATCAGGAGGAGTGACGATGATGAAGAAAAGGGTTCTGGCAGGAGTACTGAGTGCAGCGATGGCGGTTTCGATGTCTTTCACAATGGCATATGCGGGGGAGACGGAAACAGTCTCCGGAACAGAAGCTGCTGCGAACGCAGACGGACTGGCGACAGAGGGTAAGTTTGTTGTCGGCTTTGATGCCGAGTATCCGCCGTACGGATATATGGACGACAATGGCGATTACACGGGCTTTGACCTGGAACTGGCACAGGCGGTCTGTGATCTGGAAGGCTGGGAGCTGGTCAAGACACCGATTGACTGGGACTCCAAGGATATGGAACTCAACTCCGGTAACATCGACTGTATCTGGAACGGCTTCACGATGAATGGCCGGGAAGACTCCTATACGTTCTCTGTACCGTATGTCAATAACAGCCAGGTCATTGTGACGGCAGATGATTCCGGCATCAATTCGCTGGCCGACCTCGCTGGCAAGACGGTTGGTGTTCAGGCGGATTCTGCGGCGCTGGCATTGCTCAGCAAGGATGGGGATCAGGCAGATCTGGCGGAGACCTTCGGAGACCTCCAGCAGTTTGCGGATTACAACACAGCCTTCACAGAGCTGATGGCAGGCTCTCTCGATGCGGTCGCCATCGACATCGGGGTCGCGCAGTATCAGATCAACGGACGGGACGGATACAAGATCCTGGATGAGTATCTGAACGCAGAACAGTATGCGGTCGGATTCAAGAAGGGGAACACCGCCCTGTGCGATACGGTCAACAAGGATCTCAAGACGCTGCTGGATAATGGAACCTTCGACAAGATTGCGAAGAAATATGAAGGGCAGGGCGTCGACCCGACGATGCTTTGCCTCAGAGAGAGCTTTGGCGAGGCTTCCACGGAGGCTTCAACCGAGGCTGAGACCGAGGCCTGAGGGAGCTCGAGAGGACTCGAACAAAGAGACTGAGGCGGAAATATGGACAGCATCTGACGCAGAAAAACGGCTGAAGCCGCTTCTCTGCGTCAGTTCTTGTGTTCAGCAGGAGGATATATGAGTTTTCAGGTCATGATGATGCAGCTCGGGCAGGGGATGTTGAAGTCGATGGGAATCTTTTTCCTGACGCTTCTGTTTTCACTGCCGCTGGGGCTCCTTGTAGCGTTATGCCGCATGAGCAAAAGCGGCATTCTCCGGACAATCATGCGCGTGTATATTTCGATTATGCGTGGAACACCTCTGATGCTGCAGCTGCTCGCCGTTTATTTCGGACCTTATTACCTGTTCGGGGCAAAGCTGGGAAAAAACTGGAGATTCTCGGCAATTATCATCGCATTCGCGGTGAACTACGCGGCATACTTTGCAGAAATCTACCGCTCGGGAATCGGCTCCATGCCAGCCGGTCAGTACGAGGCGGCCAGACTGCTCGGGTATTCAAAGTCAGGAACCTTCCTGCGGATCATCTTTCCCCAGGTTATCAAGCGGATCCTTCCGGCGATTACGAACGAAGTGATCACTTTGATTAAGGATACGTCTCTCTCCTTCTCGCTGGCCTATGCAGAGATGTTCACCATCGCGAAGCAGATCGCCGCGAAGGAGACTTCCTTTATGCCGTTCCTCGCGGCAGCACTGTTCTACTATGTGTTCAATGCCCTTGTCGCCTTTGCGATGGAGCGCATTGAGAAAGCGATGAATTACTATTCGGCATAAGGCGGAAAGGAGAAGAGCATGGCACTTCTGGAAATGAAAAACATCCGGAAATCCTTCGGAGATCTCGAGGTGATCAGGGACATTTCCCTTCGCGTGGATGAGGGGGAGGTGCTCTCCATCATCGGGCCCTCCGGATCCGGCAAGTCGACGATGCTGCGCTGCGCGGCCATGCTGGAGACCATCGACTCCGGTGAGATCTGGTACATGGGCGAGCGGGCAGCCTGGGCGGACGGACATGGCGGTCTGCACTATCCAAAGAAGGCGGAGCTGAAGAAAGTACGCTCCTATTTCGGACTTGTATTTCAGAATTTCAATCTGTTCCCGCATTTCTCGGTCATCAAGAACATTACAGATGCGCCGATTCACAATCAGAAGCGCGACAGAGACGAGGTCTATGCAGAGGCGAAGGAGCTCCTCGCGAAAATGGGGCTTTCGGACAAGGCTGACGCCTATCCGTGTCAGCTCTCCGGCGGTCAGTGCCAGCGTGTCGCCATCGCACGCGCACTGGCGCTGAACCCGAAGATCCTCTACTTTGACGAGCCGACCTCCGCGCTTGACCCGGAGCTGACCGGGGAGGTGCTGAAGGTGATCAAGTCCCTGGCGGATCTGCACATCGCGATGGTGATCGTCACACATGAGATGAACTTTGCGCGCGAAATTTCCGACCATGTCATGTTCATGGACAAGGGGATCGTGGAGGTGGAGGGCAGCGCCGAGTCTGTTTTCAACACAGACAACGCGAGGATGCAGGCCTTCCTTGGAAAACTCAGGCACTGATGCAGCAGTGTCAGGATAATCAGACCGCTCATCATCGAGTGCGGAGCACGAGATGACGACGGAGTCGCCGAATCGGGCAGGGCAGAGTGAATCAGCCCTGCCCGATTGCTTTCCTGTCTGTTCACCACTTGGAAGTAACCTCCAGTTCCCCTGCCGCAGCGGCGGCCGACCCAGTCTGCCTCTTGCAACCTTCGTGAGGATGTACTATAATGCCGTTTGATTGAGCACAATTAGTCTGCATGAATGAGCGCCGTGCCCGAGGCAGGGCGGATGTATCATGGCGCAGGTTGAAGAAAAGAGGAAAAGCATGGCAAAGATTGACATCATTTCAGGGTTTCTCGGCGCAGGCAAGACCACGCTGATCAAGAAGCTGATCAAGGAAGTGTTTGCGGGACAGAAGGTTGTCCTGATCGAAAATGAATTTGGTGAAATTGGCATCGATGGCGGGTTCCTGAAGGACGCCGGCATCGAGATCACGGAGATGAATTCAGGCTGCATCTGTTGCTCGCTGGTCGGTGATTTCGGAAGAGCCCTGAAGAAGGTTGTGGAGGAGTACCATCCGGATCATATTCTGATCGAACCGTCCGGTGTCGGCAAGCTTTCAGACGTCCGCCGGGCGATCGAGAAGGAAGCGGAGGCATGCAGTCTCGAGATTGGCTCCCTGGTCACCGTTGCGGATGTAAAGAAGGTCCGCATGTATATGAAGAACTTCGGCGAGTTCTACAACAACCAGATTGAGAGCGCCGGGACGATCATCCTTTCCAGAACTCAGTTTGTCGACCAGAAAAAGCTTGATGAGGCGATCGCGATGATCCGCGGGAAGAACCCGGACGCCACCATCATCACCACACCGTGGGATCAGCTCTCCGGGAAGACCATCCATGACGCGATGGAGAAGTCGGTCTCCCTTGCGGACCAGCTGATGGCGGAGTACAAAGCGGCTCATCCGGAAGAAGACGAAGAAGACGATGATGACGAGTGCTGCGGCCATGATCATGAGCATCATCATGACCACGACCACGACGACCATGACCATGATGACGAGTGCTGCGGCCATGATCATGAGCATCATCATGACCATGACCACGACGACCATGACCATGACGGGGCGTGCTGTGGACATGACCATCATCATCACCACCATCACCATGGTCATGATGCGGACGAGGTCTTCACGAGCTGGGGCAGAGAGACAGCGAAGAAGTATTCGGACGACCAGATCCGCAGTATTCTGAAGACTTTGTCAGAGTCCGATGAGAACAGCTATGGCATCATTCTCCGCGCAAAGGGCATGGTTCCGAGAACGGATGGAACCTGGATCAACTTCGACATGGTGCCGGAGGAGAGCGAGGTCCGCGACGGGGCTGCAGACTATACAGGCCGTCTGTGCGTCATCGGGTCGAAGCTGAATGAAGAGAAAATTGCGGAGCTGTTCGGTGTCTGAGGGCACCCTGTGAAGGAACAGCAGAACACAAATCGAAAATTGGAGCAAATGATATGCTGGAAGTACCCGTATATGTGATTACCGGTTTTCTGGAAAGCGGGAAAACGACATTTATTCGAGAAGTGCTTGCCAGTCCGGATTTTGCGGACGGCGAGCGAACGCTTCTCCTTCTCTGTGAGGAAGGGGAGGAGGAGTACGATGAGGCGGATCTGCGCAGGCACAATATCTTCATCGAACGCGTGGAGAACGAGGCGGATCTGACGGCTGCTTTTATGGAGAGTCTTCAGAAGAAACATAAGCCGGAGCGCGTCTTCATCGAGTTCAACGGAACCTGGGACTCGATGAAGTTCTGTTCCTCGGACTGGGCGAAGCGCTGGGAAATGGCGCAGGTGATCACGCTTGTGGACGGATCCACATTCGAGGTGTACCTTCAGAACATGCGCCAGATGATGAGCAACATCTTCATGTACACAGAGCTTGTCATCTTCAATCGCTGCTCGCCTGACCAGGATCTTCAGAAGTTCCGCAGAACCGTGAAGGCAGTCAACACCCAGGCGGTCTGTTCCTTTGAGGATGCTGAAGGAGAGGTGATCGACATCGGGAAAGCGCAGCCTCCGTTCGACCTGTCGCAGGATCCGATTGTCATTCCGGACGAGGAGTTCGGACTCTGGTATCTGGACGCGCTTGACAATCGTGAGCGTTATGACGGAAAGACGGTGGAGTTCAGGGGCAAGGTGATGATTCCGAGAAAATTCCCGGAGAATGCGTTCATTCCGGGCAGAAATTGCATGACCTGCTGTGCCAATGACATCCGGTTCATGGGATTCATCTGTCATTCGAAATATACGGACCGGCTGAAACAGAAGCAGTGGCTGAATGTGACAGCTGAGGTCCGCTACGAGTTTGTTCCCGAATATGAGGGGACCGGCCCGGTTCTGTATGCCCGTCATCTCAAATCTGCGGAGCCACCGGCTGAGGATACCGTTCTATTTAACTGATTCCGAAGGGCGGCTATTTATAAAATAGTATAATTCTGCCAGGCAGGCAGGTGAAATGGAGAAAATCCGACTCACCTGCCTGCTTTTTTGATGGACTGCATGATCATGCAGAAAAACAACATGGCAGGATTATCCTGTTATTATGGGAAAGATGATGGCAGTATTGTACGAAAAAATATGAGAATAATGATAAATTTATATGAATATCACAAACATCTTGACCACCAAAAACGGGAATGATATATTAAATACAACAAATTACAGGACACCGAAAACTCATATTTCGGCGAATACACAGGAGGCACAACATTATGAGAAAAAAGGCACTTTCAGCAGTCGCCCTTGCCGCTGTCGGCGCAATGGCAGTCAGCTCCCTTGCAATGGCAGGAGATGTGGCAAACAAGGATAAGCCGCTGGTATGGTTTAACCGCCAGCCGTCCAACAGCTCCACCGGCGAGCTTGACAAGGATGCGCTGAATTTCAACACCAGCACGTACTATGTCGGATTCGATGCAAACCAGGGTGCCGAGCTTCAGGGTGAGATGGTTGCAAAGTATATTGAGGATCACATTGACACGATTGACCAGAATGGTGACGGTACAATCGGTTATGTCCTCGCAATCGGCGACATCGGGCACAACGATTCCATCGCGCGTACCAGAGGTGTCCGCAAGGCGCTCGGAACGGCTGTTGAGAAGGACGGCGCAATCGATTCCAATCCGGTCGGAACCAACACCGACGGATCCGCGGCCGATGTTCAGGATGGAAAGATCACTGTCAACGGCAAGGATTATGTCGTCCGTGAGCTGGCTTCCCAGGAGATGAAGAACTCCGCCGGCGCTACGTGGGATGCAGCAACTGCCGGCAACGCAATTTCAACCTGGTCCGCTTCCTTCGGTGATCAGATCGATGTTGTCGTATCGAACAACGATGGCATGGGCATGGCGATGTTCAACGGCTGGGCACAGGCAAACAACCGCCCGACCTTCGGCTATGACGCAAACAGCGATGCAGTCGCGGCAATCGCGGACGGCTACGGCGGAACCATTTCCCAGCACGCGGATGTCCAGGCTTATCTGACACTTCGTGTTCTTCGCAACCTGCTGGACGGTGTGGATGTCAACACGGGGATCACCACAGCCGACGAGAAGGGCAATGTCCTGACCGATCAGGACTGCAAGTATGTCGATGACGAGCGTTCCTACTACGCTCTGAACCTGGCTGTCACGGCTGACAACTACAAGGATTTCCTGGATTCCACGAAGATCAACGATGCAGTCTCCACGCAGCTTGACGAGTCCACCTCTCCGAAGAAGAAGGTATGGCTTGACATCTACAATTCTGCTGACAACTTCCTTGGATCCACCTATGTCCCGCTGCTTCAGCAGTATGACAAGCTTCTGAACCTCGATGTCGAGTACATCCAGGGCGACGGACAGACAGAGTCCAACATCACCAACCGTCTGGCAGATCCGAGTGCTTATGATGCATTCGCAATCAACATGGTTAAGACGGACAATGCAGCTTCCTATACGGCTCTGCTTCAGTAAGAACAGGAGAACCTGACCAGACAAACTGAACAGTCAGGCAGAAAACGGTCAGGAGTGAACGAAGAGGGAATTCCTAACGGGATTCCCTCTTTCATGTTATGCAGCAGGAACTGACAAGCACGGGAGGAGTAAAGCAGTGGCAGAAAAGAAAGAGGATATCATTCTGTCGATCCGTGATATGTCCAAGTCTTTCGGGCGAAACAGGGTTCTCGACCACATCAGCATGGATGTGAAAAGAGGCATCGTCATGGGACTGATGGGGGAGAACGGAGCCGGGAAGTCTACCATGATGAAGTGTCTGTTTGGCATATACCATATGGACGAGGGCTCCATCTATCTGGATGGAAAGCCGGTGAGCTTTTCCGGACCGAAGGATGCTCTGGAGAACGGGGTGGCGATGGTCCACCAGGAACTGAATCAGTGCCTGGAGCGCTCCGTGGTCGACAATCTGTTCCTCGGGAGATACCCGGTGAACAACGGCGTGATCGATGAAGCGCGCATGAAAAAGGAAGCTGCGGATCTGTTCCGCAGACTTGGAATGACTGTGAATCTGACACAGCCGATGAGAAGGATGTCTGTCTCCCAGAGACAGATGTGTGAGATTGCGAAGGCAATCTCCTATAATTCGAAAATAATTGTTCTGGACGAACCGACTTCCTCGCTGACAGAGCCGGAAGTCAGGAGGCTGTTCGCAATCATGAGACAGCTTACCGCCCAGGGCATTTCCATCATTTATATCTCCCATAAGATGGATGAGATCTTTGAGATCTGCGATGAAGTCTCGGTCCTGAGAGACGGGAATCTGGTGATGTCGAAACCGGTCGGAGAGACATCGTTCAATGAGCTGATCGCGGCGATGGTCGGCCGCTCACTCGAGAAACGGTTCCCGCCGGTGGACAATGAACCGGGCGAAGTGATCCTCTCGGTGCAGCATCTCTCCACAAAGTTTGCACCGTATCTCCAGGATATCTCCTTTGACGTCAGGGAGGGTGAGATCTTCGGACTGTATGGCCTGGTTGGCGCGGGGCGGACAGAGCTTCTTGAGACCATCTTCGGGGTCCGGACAAGAGCCTCCGGAAGAGTTTACTATAATGGACAGCTGATGAATTTTGACAGTGCAAAGGAAGCGATGGAACACGGCTTTGCGCTGATCACGGAAGAGCGGAAGATGAACGGGATGTTCGCGAAGGGAGATCTGATTTTCAATACAACCATCACGAACCTTTCGAAGTATATGTCGGGGGCCGCGCTCTCGAATCCAAAGATGCGCCGTGCGACGGAGAACGAGATCCGCATCATGCACACCAAGTGCATGGGACCGGATGATTCCATTTCCGGACTGTCCGGAGGAAACCAGCAGAAGGTCATCTTTGGAAAGTGGCTGGAAAGAGATCCGGTTGTCTTCATGATGGATGATCCGACGAGAGGCATCGATGTCGGCGCGAAGTACGAGATTTACCAGCTGATCATCGAGATGGCGAAGAGAGGAAAGACCATCCTCGTGGTCTCCTCCGAGATGCCTGAGATCCTCGGGATTACGAACAGAATCGGGGTTATGAGCAATGGCCGGCTTGCCGGCATTGTGAATACAAAGGAGACGGACCAGGAAGAGCTTCTGAGGCTCAGTGCAAAGTATCTGTAATTGAGGAGAAAGAATATGGCTGAGAATACGAAAATTCTGTCCGCGGAGGATGCGGAGAAGCTGCTGCGGCCGATTGACGAGCATATTGGGGAGATTCAGAAGAAGATTGATGCGCTTCGTGCTGACGGCGCGGACAAGGTAGCGGAGCTGACCGATGAACTGAGAATGGCGAAGGAAAGCAAAACGCTGACAGCAGAGCAGAAGGAGAAGATCCGCAGGAAGGATGAAGCGCTGCTGTCAGAGGCAAAGAAGACAGAAGCGGTGAACAAGGCGCAGGTCGAAAAGCTGATCGCGGAGGGAGAAGCGTACCTGAAGGCGCACTATAAGACGGAGTACCTTGACAGAATCAAGGCATCCGGCGCAGGAGAGCGGGAAGCTGCCGCAGCGACCTATTCCAGGAAAGTGGAAGCTCTGAAGGCGGAGCATGAGAAGAGCCTCGCGGCCCTGAAGGGGAAGCTGGCCTCGGCTTCCGGCGAAGAGAAGACAGCGCTTCAGAAAGAGATCAAGGACGAGACCTATGTCTTCAGGAACCGGATGTTCGATGCGAAGATGGTCTACAGGAAGGATCTGCAGGCGGTCAAGGACCGCGAGCATGAAGCTTTCACGCACGAATATCACCTGATCGATCTGCTCAGAAAATCGAAGTTCACCTTCGCACAGCAGAGGGCACAGAGCAGAGAGCTTTCCCGCTACACCTTCTCATGGAAGCAGTTCTTCCTCAGAAACGGGCTGTATATTGTCATTGTTGCAGTCTTCATCGCGCTGGGCTTCATTACGCCGGCAGTCAAGCATACGCAGCTGTTCACGGCGACCAACATCCTGAACATTCTGCAGCAGGCATCGCCGCGTATGTTCCTTGCACTTGGCGTTGCCGGACTGATCCTGCTGACAGGAACCGATCTTTCAATCGGCCGCATGATGGGGATGGGCATGGTGACCTGCACGATTATCATGCACAAGGGACCGAATACAGGGACGGTGTTTGGAAAAGCTTTTGATCTGTCCGGCATGCCGCTGGCTGGCCGTGCGGTCCTTGCGCTTGTTCTGACCATCCTTTTCTGCGTGATCTTCACATCGATTGCCGGCTTCTTCACTGCACGGTTCAAGATGCACCCGTTCATCAGTACCATGGCAAACATGCTGATCATCTTCGGCCTGGTTACCTATGCAACGAAAGGTGTGTCCTTCGGTGCCATTGAGAATGCCATCCCGAATGCTGTGATCCCGAAGATCAAGGGATTCCCGACCATCATTCTCTGGGCGGTGGCTGCCATCGTCATCGTCTGGTTTATCTGGAACAAGACAAAGTTCGGCAAGTATCTGTATGCGGTCGGCGGAAACCCGGAGGCAGCCGCAGTTTCCGGCATCTCTGTCTTTGCGGTCACGCTCGGCGCGTTTATGCTGGCTGGCGTCCTGTACGGTTTCGGTGCATGGCTGGAGTGCAACAGAATGGTTGGCTCCGGCTCGGCGGCTTACGGGCAGGGCTGGGATATGGATGCCATCGCGGCCTGCGTCGTCGGCGGTGTCTCGTTTACCGGTGGAATCGGTAAGATTTCCGGTGTTGTCGTCGGTGTACTGATCTTCACGGCGCTGACCTACTCGCTGACCATTCTCGGCATTGATACGAACCTTCAGTTTGTATTTGAGGGCATTATCATTCTGGCGGCTGTCACGCTGGATTGCCTGAAGTATGTGCAGAAAAAGTAACAGTTGTCCGGGAGGGGAAAAAGCACTATACTTTGTTTAAACAGTATGCTTCGGCATACAGGAGAACGGCGTACAGATTCACGTAGGGAAAGGCAGGGAACGGAATGAAGAGAGTAGGTCTGCTGACTTCCGGAGGCGATTGCCAGGCGCTGAACGCGACAATGCGCGGCATCGTAAAGGCATTGTCCAACAACATTGACGAGCTGGAAGTATATGGGTTCATGAACGGGTATCAGGGCATGATACATGGGGATTACCGGCTTCTGACAAGCAAGGATTTCTCCGGCATCCTGACAAAGGGCGGAACCATCCTCGGCTCCTCCCGGACGCCTTTCAAGACAATCAATGACCCGGATGAGAATGGGCTGAACAAGGTTGAGGCGATGATGCAGAATTACTACAAGCTTCGCCTGGACTGCCTGTATGTTCTAGGGGGGAATGGGAGCCAGAAGACGGCGAACCTTCTGAGCGAAAAAGGACTCAATGTCATCCATTTGCCGAAGACCATTGACAATGATATCTGGGGAACCGACATGACGTTTGGTTTCTACAGTGCTGTCAACATCGCGACGGAGGCGATTGACTGCATCCACACGACGGCGGCATCTCACAACCGTGTCTTTATCGTCGAGATCATGGGGCACAAGGTTGGCTGGCTGACCCTGTACGCCGGAATTGCCGGAGGCGCGGATGTCATCCTGATTCCGGAGATCCCGTATCGGATAGACAAGGTCATCGAGGCCATCAACAAGAGAACAAAGTCAGGAAAGGGTTTCACGGTTCTGGCCGTCGCGGAAGGCGCGGTCTGTGCGGATGACCTGAAGCTTTCCAAGAAAGAATACAAGAAGAAGATGGAAAGCAACCATTATCCGTCTGTTGCCTATGAGCTGGCAGACCAGATCCTTGCGAAGACCGGCAACGAGGTGCGCATCACCGTCCCGGGCCATACACAGCGAGGCGGAGCGCCGTGCCCGTACGACCGTGCACTTTCGACAAGGCTTGGTGTTGCCGGGGCAAAGGCGTTTCTGGATGGAGAGTTCGGCGTGATGATCGGCATTGTCCACGATAAGACGGTCCGCCTGCCGATGAAGGAGAGCGCGGGCAAGCTGAAGGTCGTCGAGAAGGACAACCAGTTTGTCAAAGAGGCGAAGATGCTCGGCATCAGTTTCGGCGACGAGGATGTCTGACAGAAAAGCCGCTGCTGCAGGAAGAGACCGACTGCCGGGAGTGTGATCTTTGGCTGGTCAGGCGTCAGAAGCGGTGTGCGGCCGGAAGAAAAGTCGGAGACTCGTACCGGGCCGGAATGAATAAAGAAAAGAGAAGGTGACAGACTGCCGCTCCGGATTCACCGGGGCGGCAGTCATTTTGTCAGGCAGCTGCTCAGGCAGGAGTGCCCAGGCGGTTTGACAGGAGGAGAATTCGTGGGTTATCAGGCACTTTACAGGAAATACCGCCCTCAGACATTTGAGGATGTAAAAGGGCAGGATGTGATCATCAGAACACTCCGCAACCAGATCCGGACGGGACGGATCGGCCATGCTTATCTGTTCTGCGGCAGCCGCGGAACTGGTAAGACGACTGTGGCGAAGATCTTCGCGAAGGCGATAAACTGTGAGAACCTGCAGGATGGCGACCCTTGTCTGGCTTGCAGAAGCTGCAGGGCGATTGCAGATGGGGCTTCCATGAATGTCATCGAGATGGATGCTGCATCCAGAAACAGCGTCGACGACTTCAGACAGATCATCGATGAGATTGCCTATCCGCCTGCTGACGGCCGGTATAAGGTTTACATCATCGATGAGGTGCACATGCTGTCAGGGGCAGCCTTCAATGCGTTTTTGAAGACGCTCGAGGAACCGCCGGCATATGCGGTATTCATTCTGGCTACCACAGATCCGCAGAAGCTGCCGGATACCATCCTGTCGCGCTGCCAGCGGTACGACTTTCACCGGATTTCGTCAGATGTGATCGAAAAGAGGCTTCAGGAGGTCCTTGCGCAGGAACAGATTGAAGCGGAGGAGAAGGCGGTCCGGTACATTGCCAGGAAGGCAGAGGGCGGAATGCGTGATGCCCTGAGCATCATGGATCAGTGCGTCTCCTTTTATACAGGCGGGAGACTGACCTATGAGCAAGTGCTCGATGTCCTTGGAACGGCGCCGCGGACGCAGTACGCGGTCATGCTGAGTCAGACGCTGCAGTTCGATTGCTCCGGCCTTCTTTCAACATTTGACAGCCTGCTGATGGGCGGACGGGATACGCGGCAGATCATCGGAGATTTTACCTGGTATCTGAGGGACCTGCTGCTGTTCAAGGCATCCGGCGGCACAGCGGAATCGCTGAATCTGACGGATGAGGATGCGGAAGAGCTGCTCAAGGCAGGGAAAAATGTCTCAGAGGACAGGCTGATGTACCTGATCGCGGTCCTGTCAGAAGTTGCAGGCGACCTCCGGACCGCCTCGAATCCCCGGATCACGGCGGAAGTCGGGCTGATCAGACTGTGCCGTCCGGAAACGTCCGGGGCAGATTCCCTTGCCGCTTCAGCCCGTCTTGACGAGGTGTCGCAGCAGACTGCAGAGCTGTCAGAACGACTGAAGCGTGTGGAGGAGGCCATCCGGGATGGCAGGATGATTGCTGCTCCCGGGGCAGAACAGGACGGAGAGAAGGCTTCGGGAAAGGCGGGCGATGCAGACCGCCGGGAGGCGCCGAAGCTGGTGGCGCCGGAGCTGTTTTCACGGATACAGGGACAGTGGAAGAACACCCTTCAGGCAATGAAGGATCCCGGAACGGGAAGCATTATGGCGAATCTTGCAGAGCCGTGGTACAATTCCAGTGATCAGGAGACCTTGTATGTCGCCTTTGATGACGACTGGGTGAAAGCGTACCGGGACAACCAGAAGGTAAAAGAAGAATTTCAGGATATTCTGGAGGCCAAGTATGGTGTGCGCCCGGAGGTCCGGTTTGTCTCAAAGTGCGAGATGCAGCAGCGGACGGATTCCGTGCGGGTTCAGGACGCGGCAAAGATTGAGGGAATTGATTTTCCGATTGAGGAAGAGGACTAAGAAACAACGAAGAGGAGAAGAGAGATGGCAAGAAGAGGCGGTTTTCCAGGCGGTATGGGCAATATGAACAACCTGATGAAGCAGGCGCAGAAGATGCAGAAGGCGATTCAGGAGCAGCAGGCTGCCCTTGAAGAAAAAGAGTATACAGCCAAGGCGGGCGGCGGCGCTGTCAGCATCACAGTTAGTGGGAAGAAGGAAATCACGAAGGTGACAATCGATCCGGATGCGGTCGATCCGGAGGATGTTGAGATGCTGCAGGACATGATTCAGGCTGCCGCAAATGAAGCGCTCCGGGCGGCTGACGAAGATGCCCAGAAAGCGATGGGCGGACTGACCGGCGGACTTGGAACAGGATTCGGGCTGTAAAAGATGGAGTATTATGGAAGTCAGATCAACAATCTGATCCAGCACCTGGCAGCGCTGCCGGGAATCGGCGGAAAGACAGCGCAGAGACTGGCGTTTCACATTGTAAGGATGCCGAAGGACCAGGCGGACGCACTTGCAAAGTCGATTACAGACGCGAGAGAGCATGTTCGCTACTGCAAGGTGTGCGGGACAATGACGGACGCTGAGATCTGTCCGATCTGCGCAGACGGGAAGAGAGACCACAGTACCATCATGGTGGTGGAAAACAGCAGGGACCTCGCAGCCTATGAGAAGACCGGAAAATACAGCGGCGTTTATCATGTGCTCGGCGGAGCCATTTCCCCGATGCTGGGAGTCGGGCCGTCTGATATCCGGCTGAAGGAGCTCATGCAGCGGCTGCAGGGGGATGTGAAGGAAGTGATTATCGCAACCGGATCCAGTCTGGAGGGCGAGACGACGGCGATGTACATCAGCAAGCTGATTAAGCCTACTGGAATCAAGGTTTCCCGCATTGCGAGCGGAGTGCCGGTCGGAGGGGATCTGGAATATATTGACGAGGTGACACTCCTGCGGGCGCTGGAGGGCAGGACAGAGCTCTGAGAAAGCCGGATCAACAATCACATCGACGGAAGGCGATCTTAGCGGAAGGATGGGCTGATGAAGGATCAACTGAAAAAGCTCTGGGAGATGATCTCTTTCAGAACCCTCTGGGATCAGGATGAGGAGGACGACTGGGAGGACTTCGATACCAGGGAAGACTATATATCCGGCTCGGAGGGGAGAAAGCATGCCAGCCCGGTGAGGAATCCGCTCTATATCTGGCTCGCCGTGGCGGTACTGTGCGCAGCCGCCATCGTGGGATGGCAGGCAATGAGCAGAAGGCATCTGTATACTTCTTATAAAAAGACAGCTTCATGGAAGGGAGAGGATATTTCGGGCACATCCTACGTCAGGCTTGGCAGCGATTTTGTGAAATATGGGGCAGATGGTGTAACGCTTGTCAATGCAAGCAACGAGACGCTCTGGAGCAATGCCTACACCATGCAGGCGACGGCGTCTGATCAGTGTGGGAAATCGATCCTGATCTATGAGCTGCAGGGGAACCAGGTCCTTGTAGCGGACAAGAGCGGAGTAATCGGGCAATATCAAACCGACCTGCCAATTCTGAAGGGCTCTGTTGCGTCAAATGGTGTGAGCGCATTCCTGCTGAAGAACGATTCGGATGTCCTGATCAGACTCTACTCACCGGACGGTTCTACGCTCGCGGAGGTAAAGCCAACGCTGGAGCAGACAGGGCAGCCGATCGCACTCGACCTATCTGAAAATGCGACCAGGCTTATGGTATCGGCAGCGAAGGTCGGATCCGGAACCGTGGATGCAGAGATTCTGTTCTATGACTTCTCGTCTGCGTCAGAGTCGGAAGAAAAACATGTAACCGGGAATATCAGCTATACGGATGAGCTGTTTGGAGAAGTATTTTTTGCGGATGACCGGACCCCGGTCGCGGTCGCAAACGATCGGTTTATTGTTTTCACCGGAACAAAGGATCCGAAAGAACGGGCCAATGTGGAAATTACCGGTGAGATTTCAAGCGTTTTTCATGACGAAGACCACGTGGGTTTCGTGTGCCTGAGCGATGATGCCGCGAACCGGTATGAGCTGTCCGTGTATACGATGAGGGGAAAACAGACAATGGACACCTTGTTTAATGAAGGGTACCAGTCTGTTGTGCTTGACTCGGGTGAGATCCTGCTCTGGTCACAGCGGCACATGATGTCGTACACACCAGGCGGGGTCAAACGATTTGACAGTGACTTTGACCAGAAAATAGGATTGTTCGCAAAAATACCTGGATTCAGAAGATACTGTATTCTGTCCAACTCTGGAATCACAAGAATCAAAGCGGAGTGAGAAGGATCATCAGAAGGGGAACGCTATGAATATCATGCTGATCATTGTAAGCCTGGTACTGTTTTTGTGTTCTGTAAGCGGTCTGATCGCCGGATTCCTGAAGAAGGCATCCGGCCTTCTTTCATTTATCCTTGCAGGGATGCTTGTGACGGCGCTTCTTCCGACTGTGACAGGCTGGCTTCGAAACGACACACCGCTTTATGGGCTGATCAGGGAACAGTGCGCAGCGGCGGCGGGAGAAATAGCAAAGAACACCATCGCGGGAACATTCTCTTCTTCATCCGATGAGACAGGGAGCGGGAGCGCCTCTGACCAGCTGCCGTCCTCATCTTCAGGATCTCCCTCATCCGGAAATGGAGCCTTCTACAATGCAGATGGCTCGGTCGACAGAGCGGCGGTGAAGTCCATGCTGAATCAATACGGCTATGATAGCTCCGCGATTGACAACCTGACAGATGACCAGATCAAAGCGCTGATTGCCCAGTATGCCGGCATATCAGCAGGGGTTCTGGGCACGGGGGAAGCACCCAGGCTGTATGATCTGTACGATCAAGCCGGTGCAGGAGCTCTGGGCGCGGGGGAAGCACCCCTGCTGATCCTGGACTTTCCGGGGAATGTCCCGGGGATTTTACAGCGATGGAATATTTCCCGGTCAGAAGCGCTTCTGACAACTGCAGATGACGCAGCTGGCAGTACATCGGACAGGCAGAATCAGGGCGCGGCTACCGAATCGGAGAAACTGAAGGCGCTCTCTGCTCTGATGGGGAATATGACAGCGGCTGACAAGCGTAAATTCATCGAATCGCTTCCGATCCCGCAGTATCTTCAGGAGCAGATGGAGACCTTCAACAACAGTGAGGGATACAGGAAACTCGGGGCGGATGATTTTGCGTCGTATATTGTCAATTACTTTGCCAGCCTGATTCTGAACGTGGCAGCGTATATCGTAACCTTGCTGATTGCATGGGGGCTCATCAGGCTGGTGATCGGCGCAGCCGGTATTTTCTCGCGGCTCCCGATTATTCGGACAGCGAACCATGCACTGGGGCTTGGAGCGGGCATCCTGCAGGGGCTCCTGATTGTATGGATGCTGATGATGGTTCTCTCGTTCTTTGCAGCAACACCGGCAGGACAAAATCTGATGGCACAGGTCTATGATAACCCATTCCTGGAGCTGCTTTACAACACCAATCCGCTGATGAAAGGGGCTTCTTCTGCACTGAAGGGAATCATGTAACAGAAAAAGCATGCTGCGGCGGCAGTGACAGGACGGTGATAAAAACATAAAAAAACAAGAAAAAAGGTGTTGACATCCCTATGACCGGGTGTTATTATAGCCGAGTCGCCGATGAAAAGGCAGGCTTCATTAAACAAGTAAGGCCGATCGGTGAAAGGAGCACCTTGATAACTGAACAGTGAAACAACCTTGAAAGTTCTGAAAAGTTTTATTTAAGGAACTGACCTTTAAACAGTAAAAGGGATAAGAGA
>OCTW011586804.1_pt1 | contig 47281 bp, 40 predicted proteins | sample 1539671 | NCBI WGS metagenome assembly OCTW01 (sample SAMN02144230, study PRJEB22623) | gut metagenome | biome: sheep rumen | host: Ovis aries | place: New Zealand
GCATCAATTGAAGCCGCCGCATGCTTTCCAGCACCCATGGCACTGATGACCGTAGCCGCACCTGTGACCGCATCACCACCGGCATATACGCCTTCTTTGGTCGTCATCAAATTCTCATCCACGACCAGACATCCTTTACGATTGGCTTCCAATCCTTCTGTGGTCGATCGGATCAATGGATTTGGACTCGTTCCGATCGCCATGATCATGCAGTCGGCATCGATCTCAAATTCACTGCCCTCGATCGGTACCGGTCTTCTTCTGCCGGATTCATCCGGTTCGCCCAGTTCCATCTTGATGCAGCGTACCTGATTCACCCAGCCATTTTCATCACCTAATACTTCTACTGGATTGTTCAACAGATCAAAGACGATACCCTCTTCCTGGGCATGTTCAACTTCTTCTTTTCGGGCTGGCAGCTCTTCCATGCTGCGTCGATACACGATATGGACTTCGGCTCCTAATCGTCTGGCACATCGAGCCGCATCCATCGCTACATTTCCACCGCCGACAACGACACATTTCTTCGGATGATAGATTGGTGTATTCGCATCCGGCTGATAGGCCTTCATCAAATTGATCCGGGTCAGGAATTCATTGGCACTGAATACGCCTTTTAGGTTTTCTCCTGGCAGATTCATAAAGCGTGGAAGTCCGGCTCCGGAACCAATGAATACCGCTTCAAAGCCATCTTCTTCCATCAAGGCACCAACGGTATCACTGCGACCAACCACAAAGTTGGTGATGATCTTTACGCCCAGTCCTTTTAATTGTTCGATCTCATTCTTTACGATGGCCTTTGGCAGACGGAATTCCGGGATTCCATACATCAATACGCCGCCGGCTTCATGCAGTGCTTCAAAGATCGTGACTTCATAGCCTTTTTTGGCCAGATCCCCCGCACAGGTCAATCCGCTTGGTCCGGCACCTACGATTGCTACCTTATGACCATTGGATACCGGCTTTTCTGCCTGTGTATTATTGTGTTCACGATGATAATCCGCCACAAATCGTTCCAAACGACCGATACCGACTGGTTCATCCTTGATACCGCGCACACAGTTCTTTTCACACTGGCTTTCCTGCGGACACACACGGCCGCAGACAGCTGGCAAAGAACTCGTCAATGAAATGATCTGGTAGGCTCCTTCATAATCTTTTTCTGTGATCTTCGCAATGAAATCCGGAATGTGGATATTCACGGGACATCCAGCTACGCATCTTGGATTCTTGCAGTTGAGGCAGCGGGTCGATTCAAATACGGCCATCTCTTCCGTATAGCCCAGGGCTACTTCATCGAAATTGTTCTTGCGTACATCGGCATCCTGGGTTGGCATGGCTGTCTTCTTTGGTTCCATATTGGCCATCTTACTCGACCTCCTTTTTCAACAGATTGCATGCTTTCTCACGGGCATGTGCTTCAAAATCGGCATATGTCTTATTGCGTGACATGGCTTCATCAAAATCTACCTGATGGCCATCAAAGTCTGGTCCATCGACGCACGCAAACTTCATCTGGCCGCCAACGCTCAATCGGCAGCAGCCGCACATGCCGGTTCCATCGACCATGATTGGATTCATCGATACGACCGTTGGAATATCGTATTTTTTGGTGGTCAGACACACAAACTTCATCATGATCAATGGTCCGATTGCTACGACTTCATCAAACTTTTCACCCGCCTGGATCAGTTCTTCCAGCTTGTTTGTGACTAATCCTTTTTCACCGGCTGTTCCATCATCGCTCATCAAATAGAATGCATCGCTGTTTGCTTTGAATTCTTCCTCCAGGATCACAAGATCTTTATTTCGAAATCCGGTGATCGAAGTGACATCGGCTCCAGCATTGTGGAACGCTTTGGCTGTTGGCAGCGCAATGGCACAGCCCACACCGCCACCGATGATAGCGACTTTCTTGTTGCCATCAATCTCGCTTGGTTTTCCCAATGGACCGACGAAATCATGGATATAGTCGCCTTCTTCTTTCGTGTTCAGAAGCATCGTCATACCGCCAACGATCTGGAAGATGATCGAAACAGCACCGGTTTCGGAATCGGCATCTTCGATCGTAAACGGAATACGCTCACTGTCTTCATTGACACGCAAAATGATGAATTGTCCTGCTTTTGCGTGTTTCGCAACAAAAGGTGCTTCTACGACTAGTTTGGTGACCGTAGGATTCAGCACCTCTTTTTTTAGAATCTTATACATTTTTATCACCCATCCATTTTCATAAGACTGAAAATATTATACAAAAAATTCATGCATTCGTCACGAAGTATTAAAAAAGCAGAAATCACTTCTGCTCTTTCAACATTAATTCTCCATTTCGTTCACAATCGGGATCAAAATATACCATTGGTGGATTATCTGGTAATCCTTTTGTATAATTGCGATTATTTAAATACGACAAGAAAGCTTCTTCTTTGGCCGAATCATCCACAGCATCTAAAAATAAATCAATGGCTTTTTGCGCTCTTTTTAGAGCATGGTCATACAAATCTAAGAAGCTATCTGTCGATACCATATCGGCATCACATGGATGGTTCCATTCTTTATGAAGAAGATTACAAACATCACATGGATCATCGGGCTCATTCGGTACGATCATACCCGAAACCAAACCCGATTGTTTGATGGTTTCTTCAATCGTTTGAAAAGCTTTTAACTTCTTTCCTTTTCGATCATATAAAAGCTTTTGAATTTGTGCCCACTCATTAAGTGCCTGCAAGATTTCATGAGGCTTGGCTTGTACCCCATATACTTTTTTTGCACAATTCACATAAATACGAGCAATAGCACGGACATCATCGATATCTACTTCACAAACTTTATAAACCTTATAATCTTTGATGGTCTTTCCTTTTTTAATTTTCAAAACAATGGCATCTAATAACGACTCCATACGATGATGACGGAATTGACTTGCGGAATCCCCGCTTCCGGTACGCCAGAAAATATATGGATGCGTTGTAGAATCCAATGCCCAGTGGGTTAAATGCCCCATGATATAGGCAATTTCATCTTGTTTTACATCCGCTTCTTTTTCATTGCGAATGACTTCCAATGCTTGATGATAAAAATCATTGATACCTCGGCGATGACAATATTTTCCTAAGGTTCGAACATGACTTTTTTCTTTTACCTTTTTTGGTGTCGTTCCATGAAAATATAGATAATCGGGTCCATTTGCACCAATTTCATACAATTGAGAACGATTTTCTAACATATCTTTTTGTTTTGATGTCATCGTCGTATTTACAAGTTCTTGTGCAAAGATGACATGCGTGTAAATATTTGGCATGTTTATTCCTCCTTCACTAAATGGATCAATCCATGATATACGATATATTCCGCAAACGTATCCATGGAACAATAGGTTCGAATATTTTCGCGAATTTGTTCTTGTTCTTCCGCATCTTCTTGATCAAAGTGTCGATACGCTTGAACCGCATGCAAGCCATTTTGGATATCCAATTTTGTATACGAATATTCTTTTGTGAAAACAGGCAATACATTCTTTAAAGAATAGTGTCCTCGCATACGGTTGTCATAGAAAATGCCTAATTCAAATGGTTTGGATAGATCAATCATTCGGGAACAAATTTGATCTAACTTTTCGGCATAAACAGGAAATTGTTCACTGAGTTGTTTTAATCGCAATTTTTCTGCACCTTCCATATTATAAACCAATATGCTTCCTGTTGGGGGAATCGATGCGATCAAAGATTCAATAAAAGCTTGCCGACAATCCTTAGCACCAAAAAAATCTTTATGAATCAATTTTCCTTCTTTATCTTCCACATGAAGACTATATTGAAAACACAATACATCAAATGGTTTCATATTCTTATAGGGAGGAATCGCAAAGGTATCCCATTCGAAATCTAAATAGGAGATGGGATATTGAATTTGTTTCAGCCAATGTTCCATCGCTATGCGATCCATAAAATAGCCATTTCGGCTTGCCATGACTTGTGCATATTGCAGACGATACCCTTCCATTTGATCCACAGGCATATCTTTGATATGAACAATATTGTCTTTATAGGCATCTAATTTATATTGGGATGTCGTTAAAAATAAAACCGAATCATCGGGTAAATCACTTTCGTCAAAACAATGCGAGTAGAATATACAACGACGTCCGGCCGTACATTGTTTGGTTCGTTCATATTTTGGCGGTTTCGTGACATCTAATAATTCTTGGGTTTTTTTGATCCATTCGTCCAGATCAAATTGACAGGCATCCATGCATTCAGCAATCGTGTGATGCAATTTATTTCGGCGATTGAATAATTTATCACTTTCACAGAATAATGCATCCAAATCTAACGTATCTTTCCGAACATAATCTTTATTAATGTACAGAATTTTTTGCTGGGTAATCGAAATGCCATTTTTTGCAGCAATCATTTGATTGATTTTCATGAGTGTCGCTTCACTTTCTTTAGGATACGCACTCAAATGCGGATAAATGGCTAAATACCCTTCTTCAATTTTTTTCAATACCGGAATTTTGATGCGACAGCCTTGATATTCAAATCGAGCATGTAATAGAACGTCCGTTTCTTTTAATCGTGCCAATGTCATTTCATTGGTATCATTGGTCTGTCCCGATGGTCGATCTTCGATATGAAGATATTGTTTCCATAACATCGAAAAAGGAATGTCCATATGATAGAAGCTAAAATAAGGCATAGAAATATATTTATGATTCCAACACAATTTTGGACAACGTTGCGCTTGAATCAAGTCGTTTGCATGTATCATTGTATTCACCTGTCTCATCATACTTCATCCTATATATTTTCGCAAAATCAATTTCAATTGTGCTTGGTATTCTTCACGAATATTTTCTGGTGCCAAAATCTCCACTTGATCTTGAAATGAAAATAACTGACGATAAAATGTGAAGAAATCTTCCACTAAAAATTGAAACACATCCTCTTTTTCTTGCATATCCATGCCCCAGTACAATTCTCGAAATTGTGGCTGTATTTCCGGATCTACATGTACAGATACACGAACAAATTCTCCTTTGATCAAGGAATTTTTGCCAATATATTGTTCTATATGAAAATGTGAATCACGCAAAAACTTTCGTTCTTGAAACACACATGAAAACATCCGTTCTTGCGAAAAGCGATAAATTCGATAATCGTTGCGTTTATGGGAATAACCCAATACATAATAGGCATCATGATAATGAATGATTTCATAGGGATCCATCAAAAATGTATCGGCATGATCTTGATTGCGACTTTGATACGTCAAAAGGACGCAGTGCTTTTGTTCCAAAGCTTTCTGCATCGTTTCCATCATATCTTTTTCTTTGGTTGTCATGGAAAGAATGGGTGCATCCATATAGATTCTTTGCGTTGGTAGTGAAGAAGAGGAAGAATTCAATACTTTATCAATGGCCGCATTTAAATCTGCTTCATTTTCATAGCCTTGGGCATGCATAAATTCTCTGGCTTCGATTAAGGCTTGTTTCTGTGATGATGTTAAAGCTAAGACCGGAAATAAATTCGTTTCATCCAATCGATATCCACCATAACGTCCTTTATATTCTTTGATGTTGTAGCCAGCCGTTATCAACTCTTTTTTGAATTCACGAATATTTCGTGGATTCGTTTCTAATTCAGCTGCTAATTGCTGGGTATTCATTTTTCCTCTTGCTTTTAGAAGCAACAACATTTTTATACACAAACTCGTTCGATTCATACATCCTCACTAATAGGCAAATCGTTGGGGAAATTCACCAAATCCTTTCTTTGATTGAAAATTTTTGGGAATGATACCACGTTCGGCTAAGGGTTGGATCACCGATTCATAGCCATGTTCTAACGCAAAACCAAAAGCTTCCGGTGTTTGTTTCGCACCAGCATCAATCAATAGTTCGATGATTTTCTGATTTTGAGTACAAATGGCATGCATCAAAATCGGAAATCCATTGAAAATCCAACTTGGATTCGCACCCTGTTTCAGACAAAATAATACTTCGCTTTCATTTTCGTTCCAAACCGCATTCAACAACCGCAAGGCAAGTTGCTTTCTTGACATCTTAATCCCTTCTTTCAGGGATATCATAAAGAATGTACTGACATTATTTATGTCAATATAATTCTTTTTTTGTCAATCGTTTATCTTCGTTTTCTTGAAACAATCGATAAACGGATGAAAATAAAGGAATGAAGATGACCATACCTAAAACCCCACCAATACTGGCCCCTACAGTAATGGCCACAATGATATACATCGATGGAATGCCCACAGATTTACCCACTACATTTGGATAAATAAAGTTTCCTTCTACTTGTTGAATAGCAATAAACATGATCAAAAAAGTAATTCCTTGAGTGGGACTTTGCAGCATGATAAATAAAGAACAAAGAATGGCTGCAACCAAAGCACCAAACATCGGTACCAAAGCCCCAATCGCAACTACAAATCCACAAAGCAATGAATATGGCAAATGGAAAATGGTACTAAAGACAGTAACCAATGTACCTAGGATCAAACATTCCAAAATAGTCCCACCAATATAACGAGCAAAGGTATGTTTAAATACATGATAAATGTGATTGCCTTGCTCATAGGCATTTCTTGGTAAATAGGCTTTAAAAAAGCGACGCACATCCGATAAAAAGCGTTTTTTATTGAATAGCACAAAAATCGAGAACACAAAAGCCAAAAAGAATGTGGTCATCCATGAAATCGTAGTAGAAATGAGATTATTGACTTGTGTGACCATCTTACTATCACCAAACACAAAAGTGGACACTTCCGCTAGATGATTCCAAATATTGTTTTCATTAATGGATTCTACATCAATCGTACGAATGATTCGCTGCAATGCTGGACTAAAAGAAGTTACTCGCAAAGCCGTTGCTTTCACATGCCGAAGTGTTGATGGTAAATTATCAATGAGATTTTCCATTGATCCTAACACTTGTGGAACGATAGAAAAGAAAAACGCCAAAATAATAAATACAAATAATAAGATGGATACAATATTTAAAATGCGTCGGCTTATTTTCGTATCTTTGATATGAAATAAACGATTTCCTACATTTAACAAGGCATTGGTGATGATATTAAAGACAAAAGCCAAACCTAAACCAAGGATAAATGGAAAAATGATTGATATGATCCAAGCAAAAAAATGACCAATGGAGCCAATGTACATGACTAATAACACAACAATGGCCGCAAATACGATCATATATTGATAAAAACTTGCTTTTTTTTGATATTCCTTTGGGACATGAAACATACTAAATCCATCCTTATGGATACATTTTAACGCATTCACTCTATTAGGACAAATTTCATGTTAGAATATACATAGTTGGAGGTTTACGAAATGAAAATCGTTGATGATTATTTTGGTTGTGATGTATTTGGACCCGAAGCTATGCAAAAATATCTGCCACATTCGGTTTATAAGATCATGATGGATGTGATGGAAAATGGTAAAGAACTCCCTGCTTCAATTGCCGATATTGTTGCGAATGCGATGAAAGATTGGGCCACACAGAAAGGCGCTACCCATTTTACCCATTGGTTCCAGCCAATGACAGGTATTACCGCTGAAAAACATGATGCATTTATCAATCCGGCCGGACCGAACAATGTAATTAGTGAATTCCGAGGCAAAGAATTGATCAAGGGTGAACCGGATGCATCCAGTTTTCCAAGTGGAGGGTTACGTGCTACTTTTGAAGCGCGCGGTTATACGGCCTGGGATCCTACAAGTTATGCTTTTGTGAAAGACAAAACACTATATATCCCTACCCTATTCTGTTCTTTTGATGGTTCTAGTTTGGATAAGAAAACGGGTTTACTTCGTAGTATTGATGCCTTAAATGCAGCCGGTGTTCGATTGTTTAATCTAATGGGTTTTGATACTAAGAAAGTCAATGTAACGGTCGGACCGGAACAGGAATATTTCTTGATTGATGAAAAGTGGTACAAAGAACGGATGGACTTAATGGTCACTGGTCGTACGTTATTTGGTTGTCCACCCGTGAAAGGACAAGAATTGGATGATCATTATTTTGGCAACATTACACAACGCGTAAAAGCGTTTATGGAAGAAGTCGATGAAGAATTATGGAAGTTGGGTGTTTATGCCAAAACGGAACATAAAGAAGTCGCTCCATGTCAATTTGAATTAGCACCTGTATATAGTTCCTTAAATTATGCGAGTGATCAAAATCAATTAACCATGGAAGTATTGCGTAAGGTAGCTCATCATCATGGTTTAGTATGTTTGCTTCATGAAAAACCTTTTGATGGTATCAACGGTTCGGGCAAACATGATAACTGGTCTATTTCCGATGATAAAGGCGAAAACATTCTTGAACCTGGTGATTCCCCAGAAGACAATATCCGTTTCTTGACTGTCTTAGCTGCCATTATCAAAGGTGTGGATGAATATCAGGATTTGTTGCGTTTGAGTGTTGCCACAGCTGGTAATGATCATCGTTTGGGAGCCAATGAAGCCCCACCTGCTATTATTTCAATCTATTTAGGTGAAGAACTTACGGCCATCTTACAGGCCATTGCTTCTGGTAAAGAATATGTCGATCATATCAATACAAAATTAGAGTTAGGCGTTTCTTCACTGCCACAAATTTCCAAAGATACGACCGATCGAAATCGTACAAGTCCATTTGCGTTTACTGGCAATAAGTTTGAATTTCGTATGTTAGGTTCGGAATTGAACATTTCTTGTCCGAACACGATTTTAAATACAATTGTTGCGGAAGAATTCACGCAATTTGCGGATGTATTAGAAAAGAGCGATTCAAAACATCGAACCGAAGATATCATCGCTTTGATTCGCAAATCTTTGAATGAACATGAACGCATCATCTATTCTGGAAATGGATATTCGGAAGAATGGCGACAAGAAGCTTTACGACGTGGCCTGTTGGAATTTAAGACCGCAGCCGATGCGATTCCTCATTACACAGACCCAAAGAACTTAGCTTTGTTTGAGAAACACAATGTCTATTCCGAAAGTGAATTACATGCTCGTGAATCCATCTTGTTGATGAATTATTATCAATTGATCCACATTGAATCAAAAACAATGGCTTATATGTTGCGAAAACAAATCTTACCTGCCGTATTTGAATATGAGGCAGAATTAGCAACCATCATGCAAACGAAAAAAGAAGCTGGTATCCAAGCTTCCTTGGAAGCCAAAGTATTGAAAAAAATCAACGAACCACTCACGACATTGGATAAACAACTGGATGAATTGGAAACAATGAATCAGAAAGATTTTACGGATCCTCATCAAGCCAGTCGCTATGCAGCCGATGAGTTATTACCATTGATGAATGCGGTTCGTGCTTCTACCGATACGATTGAAGAGAATATGCCAAAGAAAGCTTGGCCAATTCCAGATTATAATGACATTTTGTTTCAATCGGTTGAATAAAAAATGTGGCTACATCATTGGATGTAGCCATTTTTTAATGATCCGTTATCAAATCAGCAGCTTCCATAGGAATAACTTTCATTAAATCGTGGGGATCCATTTCAATTTGTGTACCGATCTTTCCCCCGCTAAAGAAAATATGCGCTTGTTCGAATGCACTTTTATCAATAAAGGTTCGAAATTGTTTTTTCATGCCCAATGGTGAACATCCACCACGAATATATCCGGTGATCTTGTTGATATCCTTCACATGAATCATTTCGACATGTTTTACACCAGCTACTTTTGCACATTTTTTCAGATCCAATTCTTCGGCAACGGGAAGCATAAATACAATAAACTCTTTGGTGTTAGCTTGTGTTACCAAGGTTTTAAAAACATTGACTGGATCTTGCCCTAACATTTGGCATACATGAATTCCATCGACAGGATCTGTATCTTTGTGTTCATACGTATGCACATCATAATTTACTTTACAACGATCCAAATAGCGCATCGCATTGGTTTTTTGCACTTTCTTTTTTGACATATTATCGATCATACTCCTCTATATAGCGACGCATTGTTCGTGTGTGTAAGCCCGAACGCAGCAATAATAAATTTTCTAACAATTGTTGACGTGGCAAAGCCACATTCATACGAAAAAAAGCTTGTCCATTCTTACCAAAATCCGATCCTTTAGATAGGAACAATCCATCTTTTTCCAACAATAATTTGCATAATCCATCGGTATTCTCTACCAATTGACTGCAATCAATCCACAAAAGATAGGTAGCCAAACTCTCGACTACACGCAATTCTGAAATGGATTCACGAATAAATTCCGTTACAATTTTTTTATTTTCAGCTACATATGCATTCATCGCATCCAACCAATCACTGCTGTTTTCAAAAGCAGCAATGGATACCTGTGCATTGAAAAAGCCATTTCCAGTAATCAATGCTTGTTCTAAGGCAATCTTGGCTTGTTTACATAATGCCGGATTAGGAATGATCACACAAGCACTGGATAAACCAGCGACATTGAAAGCTTTTGTACACGAGACCAAAGTAATACTGTTGTTCCAGCAGGTTTCACTAGCTTTCGCATAAGGTACATATGTGTATCCTGGTTGAACGATGTCACAATGAATTTCATCACTCACAACTAAGACATGATGTTTTTGACATACATTGCCGATATGTTCCAAATCTAAACGATCCCACAGATTGCCTGTTGGATTATGTGGATTACATACGATCATCATTGAGGTTTTTTTATCTGCTAGTTGATGATCCAGTTCATTAAAATCAATGATATATGATCCATTCACATATAAAAGTGGATTTTCAATACAAACACGACCCATATTTTCAATGATGTGTCGGAACATATGATATCCAGGCGTCATGATCACAATATGATCGCCAGGCTGCGTAAAGCGTTGAATCATTGCGTTTAAAGCTGGTAATACACCCGTTACATATTGCATCATTTCTCTTTCAAATTGGATGCCATGACGTTCTAACCACCATTTTTGAATGGATGTATAAAAAGCAGGTGGAATCAATGTATAGCCATATACTTGCGGATATAAACGATTTGAAATCGCTTGTTGAATGGCTGGGGCAACTTGGAAGTCCATATCAGCCACCCACATCGGAGCTTTGACATTTTTTAGATCCCATTTCATCGAATCTGTATATTTACGGTCAATGACCTTATCAAAATCATATATCATATTTATCACCTACTATGCATTTTAACATGCAAAAAAAAGGACTTCAATTGAAGTCCCTTATCTGTATAACTTACTTTCCAAATTTGATTGCAGCTTGTGCAGCAGCCAATCGAGCAATTGGTACACGATATGGTGAACAAGAAACATAGTTCAAACCAACTTGTTGACAGAAATCAATGGAAGCTGGATCACCACCATGCTCACCACAAATACCTAATTTAATATCTGGACGAGTTTTACGACCACCTTCGGCAGCCATCTTGATCAACTTACCAACACCTTTTGTATCCAAATGAGCAAATGGATCAGAATCAAAGATATTGTCATCATAGTAATCGGACAAGAATGAACCAGCATCATCACGTGAGAAACCAAATGTCATTTGGGTCAAATCGTTCGTACCAAATGAGAAGAATTCAGCTTCTTGTGCAATTTCATCAGCTAATAAAGCCGCACGTGGAATTTCGATCATGGTACCTACATGATATTTCATGTCCACATTGGAATCCTTGATCAATTTATCGGCTGTTTTCGAAACAATGTTCTTCACAAATTTCAATTCATGGACAGAACCAACCAATGGAATCATGATTTCTGGTTCAATATGCCAATCTGGATGACGATTCTGCACATTGATGGCCGCTGTAATCACAGCTAAAGTTTGCATTTCTGCAATTTCAGGGAATGTGATTGCTAAACGAACACCACGATGACCTAGCATTGGGTTGAATTCATGTAAATTGGCAATTACGGCATCCAATTCTTCCTTAGGCATCTTCATTTCTTTCGCCAATTCAGCAACTTCTTCATCTGTTTTTGGTAAGAATTCATGTAGAGGTGGATCCAAATAACGAATCGTTACTGGTTGTCCTTGCATAGCTTCATACAAACCTTCGAAGTCTTGTCGTTGCATTGGTTCGATCTTAGCTAAAGCAGCACGACGTTGTTCCGTTGTCTTCGAAACGATCATTTCACGCATAGCTTTGATACGATCTCCTTCAAAGAACATATGTTCGGTACGTGTTAAACCAATACCTTGTGCACCGAATTCATAAGCTTGTTTGGCATCACGAGGTGTATCTGCATTGGTACGAACTTGTAATGTACGTCTTTCATCCGCCCATTTCATGAAGCGTTCAAAATTACCAGTAATGGCAGCTGGAACACTCTTAATAGCTTGTCCATATACCTTTCCTGTTGAACCATCAACGGAAATGATATCGCCACGATTGAAACGTTGACCATTCACTACGAAATAACCTTCGTCTTCATGCATATCAATATCACTGCAACCAGCTACACAGCAAGCACCCATACCACGAGCTACAACGGCCGCATGGCTGGTCATACCACCACGAACAGTTAAGATAGCTTCTGAAGCGCTCATACCTTCAATATCTTCTGGACTTGTTTCTAAACGAACCAAGATGACTTTACGTCCTTCATCATTGGCTTGTTTTGCTTCTTCTGCACTGAAGACAATTTCACCAGATCCAGCACCTGGAGAAGCTGGTAAACCTGTTGTAATTGGTGTTGCCGATTTTAATGCTTCTGGATCAAACATTGGATGCAATAAAGAATCCAATTGTTGTGGTTCAACCATCATCAATGCTTCATCCGTTGTGATAGCACCTTCATCAACCATATCGGTTGCAATCTTTAAAGCTGCTTGAGCCGTACGTTTACCATTACGTGTCTGCAACATGAACAATTGACCTTTTTCAATGGTAAATTCCATATCTTGCATATTGCGATAATGTTTTTCAAGGGTATCACAGATTTCCAAGAATTTGTCATAGGCTTGTGGTGCCACTTCTTTTAGGTGATCAATTGTCTGTGGTGTACGAATACCAGCAACAACATCTTCACCTTGTGCATTCATCAAGAATTCACCATATAATTTCTTTTCGCCAGTACTTGGATTACGAGTGAAGGCAACACCCGTACCACAGTCATTACCCATGTTTCCAAATACCATCATTTGTACGTTAACAGCTGTTCCCCAACTGGAAGGGATATTATTCATACGACGATAATAAATTGCACGTTCGTTGTTCCAAGAACGGAAAACAGCTTCGATAGCTCCCATCAATTGGTCTTTTGGATCTTGTGGGAAATCAGCATGTAATTGGTCTTTGTAGAAATCTTTAAAACGAACAACCAATTCTTTCATATCATCAGCCGTTAGGTCTAGATCACTTTCAATACCACGTTTTGCTTTTACATCATCAATGATCTTTTCAAAACGAGATTTGTTTAAACCCATAACGACATCAGAATACATTTGTACAAAACGACGATACGAATCATACGCAAAACGAGGATTATCGGTAAGTTTTGCCACTGTTTCAACGACTGTATCATTCATACCTAAGTTTAAGATCGTATCCATCATACCAGGCATACTAGCACGTGCTCCAGAACGAACACTAACCAATAAAGGATTTTTTGTATCTCCTAATTTTTTGCCCGATTGCTTTTCTAGCATATCTAAATATTCAAAGATTTGCGCTTTGATTTCATCATTGATGGTTTCATTATCTTCATAATATTGTGTACAAGCTTCCGTTGTAATCGTGAAACCATAAGGAACTGGCATTCCTAAATTACTCATTTCCGCTAGGTTGGCTCCTTTTCCACCAAGAAGCTCACGCATATGCTCGTTACCTTCACGGAACAAGTACGTATATTTTTTTGTCATTATTTTCCTCCTTTGTAAGCCTTTTCGCTTTTCCATTATAACATAGAAACTTAAGTGTCATAAAAAAAGTTTTCAAAGCCAAGCGGAAACTTTTCAATTTCTTTTCTTGATCCATTTGTGCTATACTTATTTCTATGATTTTAGCCTATATTCCTGTATTTGTTTGTTTAACTTTATTGGTATCTGCGAAATGGTCCTTCTCGTATTTTGGCTTATCTTGTTTTGAACAAATTATCTTTCATTTAAAAGTCCCATTGGAAGGCACCAATACCGAATTCATCACCGACTGGGTAAAGAAATGCGGTATCAAAGCTCTGGGATTGACCATCATTGTTTATTTCATCCAAAGTTGGTTTTTCCCTCACCCGTTCGTTTTTATTCATATCCTATGTGCAGCCTCGCTGATTTGGGCCGCTCATACAGTTGGCATGTTTGAATGGATCATCAATCAATTTCGAAAAACCGATTTATATGAAACCTATTTTGTAGATACCAATACAGTGAAAATGACCTTTCCGGAAAAGAAACAGAATCTAATATACATATTTGTCGAATCCTTAGAGACAACTTATACATCCAAAGAAAATGGTGGCGATTATCCTGAAGATTTGATTCCTCGTCTTTCTCGATTGGGAAAAGAACATTTGAATTTTTCCCATCAAGAACAATTAGGTGGAGCTCATGTTTTGGCAGGAACTGGATGGACAACTGGTGGTATTGTCGCCCAAACATCCGGAGTAGGCTTGACCGTGCCGTTAACCAGTCATCGTTTCAAAGAAGGCGTACCTTTCTTAGAAAAAACCAAAACATTACAAGATATTCTCCATGAAGAAGGATATCAACAAGAATTCTGTATTGGTTCGCAAGCTGCTTTTGGTGGTCGTAAATTTTATTTTGATACCCATGGTCCTGTAAAGATTTTTGATTACAATACCGTAAAAAATCAATTGCCTGCGAATTATCCGGTATTCTGGGGATTTGAAGATGAGAAATTATTTGCGTACGCAAAAGAAGAAATTACCAAGATGGCAAGTAAAGATCAACCGTTTCATTTTTCTATGTTGACGGTGGATACACATCATCCCAAAGGCTATAAAGATCGACACTATCAAAATCAATATCCGGAACGTTTATCCAATATCATTCATGAATCCGATCGTAAAATTGGTGAATTTATCCAATGGATCCAAGCACAACCTTTTTATAAAGATACAACCATTGTGATTTGTGGGGATCACACAAGTATGGCCGAAGAATATATTTCACATACATACGATCCATCGTATGATCGCACAACCTTTAATACGATCATTCATGCGAAAAATAAACCGAAACAAAATAAAAATCGAAAGTTTACCTCTTTTGACTTCTTCCCAACTGTATTAAGTGCGATGGGTGTAAAAATCGAAGGAGATCGATTGGGATTTGGTACCAATCTGTTCAGTGATCAAAAAACAATACCAGAAAAAATAGGTTATAAACGATTTGATAAAGAATTACGTAAACAATCCAAATATTATTGGAAACACATTCTATAAAAAAAGTACAAGCTAAATTTCTGCTTGTACTTTTTCTTCGGTTGGTAATACCAATTGTCCTGGCTGGCGAACCGATCCACATAAAGGATAATTTGGACAAGAATCGTTGCACGATTTTTCACAAACATCATCAAATTTCGAACGCATCGATGGTGTCATCATCGTTGTGATTTCATCATCATCATAGCCAACCACAAAGCTTTGTTTACTGATCATGATTGGTCGCCGTAAGATGGACGGATTTTTTTGAATTAAATCAACCAATTCATTTGTAGAATATTCGTCAATATCTTTTTCCAATGCTTTATATGCTTTGGAACGAACCGATATGATATCTTCTGTTCCATTTTCACTTCTTGATAAAATATATTTGATTTCATCTTTATTTAATAAAGTAGTAAAGATATTTTTTTCTACAAATTCAATTTGATTATCTTTTAACCATTGTTTTGCTTTCCGACAACTCGCACATCCAGGTGAAGTATAAATAATGACCATAGAATACCTCCTTGTCTTTTCTTCTTTTCATTATATCAACCTTGTCAAGTCCTTCTTTAATCAGTAAAATAGAATCATTGGAGATGATAAACTATGAAACGTGTATTAAGTGCTGTAAAACCTACAGGCCGAATGACACTTGGCAATTATATTGGCGCCATTCGCCAATTTGTACAGTTGCAAGATGAGTATGAAATGTTCATTTTTATTGCCAATGAGCATGCCATTACCATTCCCATCGAAGCAAAAGAATTGCGTCAGAATACAAAAGATCTGATTGCCCTCTATTTAGCTGCTGGATTGGATCCAGCCAAAGCAACGATTTTCCTGCAAACGGATGTACCGGCACATGCCCAATTGGGATGGGTCATGACATGTATGTCCTACATGGGTGAACTGCAACGCATGACACAGTATAAAAGTAAAACAGCCAATGGTGAAACCGGCATTACTGCTGGCCTATTCACCTACCCTTGTTTGATGGCAGCCGATATTCTTTTGTACGATGCAGAATATGTTCCCGTTGGAATTGATCAAAAACAACATGTGGAATTGACGCGTAATCTAGCTGAACGATTTAACCATCGATATAGTGATACCTTTGTATTACCGGAACCATTAATGACCGAAGTTGGACAAAAAATCTACTCTTTACAAGATCCAACAAAGAAAATGTCGAAATCGGAAGGAAATGGCAAAGGAACGATTGAACTATTAGATAATCCAGCGGCTGCTCGTAAGAAAATCATGTCGGCCGTCACCGATTCTTTGGGCATCATTCAATACGATCCAGAAAATCAACCAGGACTAGCTAATTTGCTGACGATTCAATCTTGTCTTACCAACGAACCAATCGATAGTATCGTGAATCGTTATCAAGGCAAAGGTTATGGTGAATTGAAGAAAGAAATTGGCCAAACCGTTTATGATTTCTTAACAGATCTACAAACAAAATACAAAGAAATTATGGCCAGTGGCCAAATTGATGATATCCTTGCCCAGGGTGCTGAAAAAGCGAATTACATTGCCAATAAGAAAATACGTAAAGTGTATAAAAAAGTAGGCTTTACCATTTCAAAAAAGTAACCACATCAAATCAAGCTGTCTCATTCTCGAGACAGCCTTTTTTATAAATAAAAACGCAGATTTCTCTGCGTCTCTTTTATAAGATATAAAAGAATAAAATGATAAAACAACCAAGAATAATACGATACCAACCAAATACTTTGAAATCATGTGTTTTTACATAATCCAACAAAGCACGAATCGCAAACAAACTGACAATATAACTAACAACCGTTCCTACCAATAATAATATCAATTGTGATAGAGTGAACATCCCCGTATTAGTCAAATATTTAACGACCTTTAATAAAGAAGCACCAAACATCGTCGGAATCGCAATAAAGAATGAATATTCACTGGCTAATGTACGTGTACAACCGGATAACAACCCTCCAAGAATGGTTGCTCCCGAACGAGAGGTTCCGGGAATCAAAGCCAAACATTGGAAGAAACCAATTTTTAAAGCCGTTTTATAATCCATGCGATAAATACTCTTGATCGTTGGTTTTTTTGGATGCTGCTCTACAATGATAAAAATGATACCATAGGCAATCAATGCAACCGCAATCACAAAGTTTTGTGATAAATATTCATCGATGATGTCATTCAACAATAAACCAATCACAGCGGCAGGTATTACCCCAACAATAACTTTGATCCACAAATTATATGTTCGGATCTTTTCTTTTTCCGTTTTGGATTTATCCCAAGGATTCAACCGATGATGAAATAAATACAACACAGCTAAGATAGAGCCAAACTGAATCACAACTTTGAATACATCAAAGAATTCAGCTGGCAACATGGGCCAAATACTATTAAAAATCAATAAGTGGCCAGTACTACTAATTGGCAACCACTCGGTAATACCTTGAATGATACCTAAACAAATGGTTTTGATCAAATCAAATAGAAAGGTCATAAATTATCTCCTTGTTTTAGCGTATGCATGTACCATATTTTTAAATATTTCACCACGCACTTCGTAATTCTTGAATTGATCAAAACTCGAACATGCAGGACTCAATAAAATGGTATCGCCTGGTTTGGCAATCTTACATGCTTCCGCAAATGCAGCCTGCATTGTTTCTACTGAAGTTTGATGGGTAAAAATATCTTTAAATTGATCTTTCGTTTGACCAAAAGAGAAACAATGCTTGATTTTATGATCATATTGCTTTAAATCATCAAAAGAAATATGTTTATCTTTTCCCCCACATAAAAGAATTACATTCTCCTTAAATGCACTTAATGCTGCACAAGCACTATGTGTATTTGTAGCTTTTGTATCATTATAGATGCGTACACCATCAATGGTAGTGACATATTCAATTCGATGTTCGACGCCTTTAAAGTTTTGAATCACATCTTGAATATCATCTAAAGATACGCCCATTAAATATGCCATACAAGCTGCCATCATCGCATTTCCACAATTGAATGCACCCACAATTTTTAAATCATTGACATGGAATAAGGAAATATCTTGATACCATGCTTGTCCATCTTTCACATACAAATCGACATCCTGTCTTTGTAAGGAAAAATCAATGACTTGACATGGAATATTTTGTGCATATTTCATGATATTGGGATCATCCACATTGCGAATAAAATAATCTTCTTTTGTCGTATTTTTATAGATACGCATCTTTGAAGAATAATAATCGTCTAATGAATCCATATAATCCAAATGATCTGGTGCCAAATTGGTTATTGTCGAAACATGTGGACGGAATGAATCAATACCTAACAATTGGAAATTACTTAACTCCAAAGCAATGCGTGTATCTTGATCATCATGCAACAAAACTTGTTCGCTCAATGGAATACCAATATTTCCAGCCGTTAAAGCCGGTCCAGCCTTCTTTAACATTTCATATAATAGCGTGGTCACCGTTGTCTTTCCATCGGTTCCAGTAATTGCACCATAGCTAAAATGCTTAGCAAATCGATAAGCCACTTCAATTTCGGTATATACCGGTACTTTCGCATCCACAAAATATTTAATGATTGGCACACGATAAGGAATGCCTGGATTTTTCACAACAAAGGCATACTCCGTATTCAATAACCAATCCGGATGTCCTCCATCCACAACTTGAATACCTAGATCCTCCAATTCCTCTTTTTCAGGAACTTCTTTCGCATCTGTCAACAGGACATCGTATCCATTTTTCTTCAGTAATTTACTGACAGCTACACCAGAACGTGCAGCACCAATAACAAGAACTTTTTCCATCTTACATCACTCCTATGAAGAATCCAAGAACGGCTAAAACAACACCAGCGAACCAAAATCGATGAACCACTTGCGTTTCCGACATGCCACCTTTTTCAAAATGATGATGTAAAGGTGCCATTCGGAAAATACGTTTATGCGTTCGTTTATAGTGTGTAACCTGAATCACAACACTCAAAACTTCAACAACGAATACACCACCAATTAAAATCAATAGAATCTCTTGTTTTAACACCATGGCTACGGCTGCAAAGAAACCACCTAAAGCTAAAGAACCCGTATCTCCCATAAAGATCTGCGCAGGATGTTTGTTGAATTTTAAATAACCCAATAAGGAAGCAATCAACAATACGATCAAAAACGCAATATGATCCATTTTTGCACGTTGGGCGAAAATCACAAAAGGCACTAACGCAATGATCATTTGCCCAGCACATAATCCATCCAATCCATCGGTTAAATTGACGGCATTGGTTTCGGCTGTAAACATTAAATAAATGATCACAAAATAGAAAGGACCTAATGGAATATGGATGTTTGCGATAGGAATCCAAATATCCATGGCCACATCGGTTCGCATATATAATAAAAAGAAAATAACCGCTAAAACACTTTGCATCGCAAATTTAGCTTTTGGCTTTAATCCTTCATTATTTTTTTGAACAACGATGATATAATCATCAATAAATCCAATGATTCCATAACCAATAAAAGCCAATAAAATAATGCCCGACCGCATATCAATTGGCACCAAATGACACAAGGCAAACACCAAATAAACCAATGTTGGTATCAGAATAAAAGCGATACCACCCATCGTCGGTGTTCCATTTTTCACTTTATGAGAAGCCAATCCCTCTTCTCTTTCTGTTTGACCAAATTTGATTTTATGTAGATAGGTAATCAGATGCGGCATGATCAAAAGCATCAAACCTAAACAAAGAATCGCACCAAATATATATGTATATATTGAAATCTGCATGTTTACTTCTCCAATCAACGCCGTTATTATAACATTATACGAATAACCAAACAAATTAAATTTCCACTTGAAATACATATAAATCAATGCTAATATTATTAAGCAATTGCGTAAGCAAGATTCAATGAAAAAAGGAGGCCAATCAGGATGTCAAGAAGATGTGCAGTATCTGGACGTGGTCCTTTATCAGGAAATAGACGTTCTCACTCTTTACGTGCTACTCGTCGTAAATGGAATGTGAATTTGCAGAAGGTTAGAATCAACGTCAACGGAAAACCTCAGACAGTTCGCGTAAGTGCTCGTGAATTGAGAACATTGAAGAAACAAGGCGCTATTTAATAAGGACAAAAAATTGATGGATGTAAATCCATCTTTTTTTTATGCCGCAATATGTATTTTTCGATAAACAATGGGACTCTTTGTCTTCTTAAATTCATGTTCTAACCATACAAAATACGCACCCGGTGAAACGACACCTCGACTATTCAATATGGCGGATCCCAATTTGGAAAATACGATATTGGTGAACTGTGCACAATTATCACCCAAAGCCCAATAGGTTTTGAATTTTCCTTTCCTAATTTTATAAAATTGCACCTGCGTCGCATTACGCAACCGACTCGGATAATCATTCATATAATCCTGTGCATGTGAAAAACCATTTTCTCTTTCAATGGCACAGAACCAACGTTTTGACCGTTCCTTTAATTTTTTGATTTCTTGTTCAATCCATCTTGCTTGTTTTTTACTGATAGAAATTCCATATTCAAAAACCGAATTCTTTTCCATATGCAACATTTGATCCAAATACGCATCAAAAGGAAGCATAAAGAAGACGCCATCACCCATGGTACCATTCAATTTTGACGATTCTGCATCATAGTTCCCATAACTATACACACAATCCTTATAAGCAAACGCAATATGTCCTACTTTCTGCAACCCTTGTGGACCGACTTGGACCATGACTTTTAAAAATGTTTTTTCATTGGTTTTTTGATCCATCGTCTCCGTTTCCGTTTGTTTCTGTAGACGCTGCACACGTTGGCCTGGTAAAAAAGCTAAAACGATTGCCGGCAACATAAGGTAATGTTTTCGTTGCCAATGATAATCCTTTTTAATTCCTGTCCAACCATCTAAAAAAGAACGACCTGCCAATCCCATACAATAGATACCATATAGAATAATCAACACATTCACATCAAAATGCGGATGAATGATAAGATAGAAGCCAATGAATAAAGAGAAGACCCCATTTCCTAAATCGATCAAAGCATGCCCTTCTTTGGTATCTAAATCAATTAAATATTGAACCAAACAACTCACACAATACATCAACATATAAACAGCTGTACCCATACGAATGATTTCATTTGAAAAGTGTTGGTCATTAAAAATAAAAACTGCAAAACCAATCGACAACAAACCAAATCCAATATCCATTACTTTATGATTCTTCCCTGCTTTTAACAGCTTTCTTGTTCCATTCACAAAAAAGATAAATGCCAAACATGTATCCATCATTCGTAATAAACGTAATGGCCAACCAATCATAAAAATACCACATAAAAGATAGATCAAGCCATAACCAAATTCTTTCATATACATTCCTTCTCTATTGATAATTGGATTCTACACAAAGCAAGCTTCCTTTTTCCACCAAAACATGTGCCTCTTTTTCGACAAATGAATTGGATGTCAAATATAAATCACTAACCTCTATTAAACGATGATCCAATGGATATAACAAACCTTCTAAAGTTAAGATTGATTCTTCCAAAGGGAAAAAAGAAATATGTCGATACGCATTCTTTAGAATATGTTCCCCTTTTTGTAGAATGGATACTTTTTGTTTTTCATCTTGCAGTACCACTAGATCTGGGTTATGCTTCAACAACTGAATATTCAAAAGCGTATGATCCAAACGATTGGAAAGTCCACCCCATAAAATAATGGACGTATAGCCTCTTTCTTTACATAAACGAATAGCTAATTCGCTATCGGTCTCATTCTTTTTAACAGGATGCTGAATGACTTCCATACGCTCTTTTAATGCTTGTAATGCGTCTGCATCCATGGAATCAAAATCGCCAATTGCTAAAAGACAAGGATAGCCAGCTTCTTCAATCAATAAAGCACCCGCATCCACACCTATGTAATCTACATTTTCCATAGCTGGTACAATTTGGGATTTTGGTGTAATTAAAAGCGCTGTTTTCATTTCAACAACGCCTTCACATTTTCAATAATATTTCCTTTAAATACAAAACTGCCTGCAACCAAAGTATCGGCACCGGCATCGACAGCCGTCTTATAAGTCGTACCATTGATTCCTCCATCGACTTCAATGCGATACGAAAGTTGCATTGCCTCTCTTTGATTCACTAACCATTTTACTTTTGGCATCATATCTTCCATGAAGGATTGACCACCAAATCCTGGCTCAACCGTCATGATCAACACCATATCACAACTTGATAAAACCGGTTGGATGATTTTGACATCTGTCTTCGGTTTTACGACCACACCAGCCATAGCACCCAATGTATGAATTTCATCCAGTAAAGATTGAACTTTTTCCATATCATTATCTAAAGCTTCCACATGGAATGTCACCATATTCGCTCCGGCATCAATAAAGATGGGTGCATACTTAGCAGGATCCGAAACCATCAAATGCACATCCATAACTAAATCACTGAGCTTACAGAAACCTTTTAAAATATCCGGTCCAAATGTAAGATTAGGTACAAAATGTCCATCCATAACATCAAAATGTAACCATTTTGCGGGCGAAGCATTCAGTTGAGCCACTTGTTCTGGCATTTTTGAATAATCCATCGATAATACCGATGGTGAAATAATACGACTATTTTCCATACTGTTTTTCCTCTCTTTTTATCTGAATATAATCTTCATATATACTTGGATTAATCAACCCTTTTTCTAATGCTTCCTTTATCGCACAATCTGGCTCATTATCGTGGATACAATCTGAAAAACGACAATGACCTAAATAAGGTTGAAAATCCTTGATTTGTGTATCCAAATGTGATGTATCAATACGCGAAAAATCTAAGCTTGAAAATCCTGGTGTATCCGCTACCCATCCACTTGCCACTTGATGAAGCTGACAATATCGAGTAGTATGTTTTCCTCTTCCCAGTGCCTTGGAAATTTCTTGGGTCTGCAAAGAAAATGAAGGATCTAAACGATTCAACAAAGAACTTTTCCCAGCTCCTGACTGACCACATAAAACACTGATTTTGTCTTTTAAAACCTTTTTTAAATCCTTATCATCACTGCCAGGATATGTATAAACAATGGTATATCCGGCTTTTTCATACCATGCCATCTCCGCTTGATACTTGGCCATATCAACGAGATCGGCTTTGGTAATGCAAATAACGGGTTCCACATGGGATAAGCTTACCAAAAAAATCAATCGATTCAATAAATGGCAAGCATAATCGGGATCTTTCATACTAGTCACGATTAGTGCTTGGTCAACATTCGCAATGGCTGGTCGTAATAAACGGTTGCTTCTAGGCAGTATCTTTTCAATCACATAGCGATCATCAATGGCTGAAAATTCAACCCAATCGCCAACAACTGGCGCTTGGCCTTTTCGCATTTTTCCTCGTGGCCAAGCTACCACAAATTGCTTATCGTATTCAATTGTATATTGATTCGAAATAATCTTTATAATTCTACCTTGCATACTATTGATAATACAGTGTAACGACACTGTCTGATCCTTCCTGTGTATATGTTGATCCGACACTTGGACTCACATTCACAACAACACCGGTATCCCCACTACCTGATAATACCACCGCAATGCCTTGATCATTCAAAGATTCTTTGGCTTCATTCACATCCATACCAATTAAAGATTCAGGAATCACGATCGTTGGATTTTGACTCACTACAAACTGAATGGTTTCATTTGCATTTGGATCAATTCGGGTACCGGCTTTTAATTTCTTTTGCGACAAGATCACACCTGGATTGGTATCGGCAGCATTTTTATATTTCACTTCAATATTAAGTTTTACACCCTCTTTATCCAATGTATATTCAGCTTCTTCTAACGTTTGTCCAGTAAAATCTTCGACCAGATACCCCGGTCCTTTGGATACTTTTAAAACAATGGTATTTCCATGATAAACCGATTGTCCAGCATCATAGTTGCAGGAAATCACCTTACCCTTGTCTACGGAATCACTCAATACCTTTTTGATCGTAATATGGGTAAAGTTTTTTGCTTTTAATTTCTTTTTTGCTTGAGAAGTCGATAGATTCACAACATTCGGAATGGTTTGATAACCCAATAAACCATCCACCTGAATCACATGACCAGCAACCAAACCTAATAACAGGATCAAACAAACAATAAGAATAACGATCGTACGAATGATCCACGTAAACCATGGAAATTTCCGTTTTTCTTCCGTTTCGATGGGCTCATCCGAATATTCAACTTCTACATGCCCATCATTGACATCCACTTTCGCAATATTTGGTGTGGTAAAACTGATTCGTTCTACATTCCGCATTTCCCAATTCATACAGTTCTGAAGATCTTCTAACATCGCATAAGCTGATGAATACCGATCTTTTGGATCTTTTGCGGTCGCTTTTAGAATAATATTTTCTACCGCTTGTGGAATCGCTGGATTAAAATCGCGCACATACGGTATGGGTTGCCGTAAATGCTTGACGGCAATTTCCGTTGGTGTCTTTCCATGAAAAGGAACATCACCAGTCAACAATTCATAGAATACAATGCCCAATGAATAAATATCCACTTGCGCGGTTGGCTCTTTTCCCTGTGCAGTTTCTGGTGCCAAATAATGAGCCGACCCCATCACCGCATTGTTTAAAGTCAATTGCACAGCATCATTTGCAATCGCAATACCAAAGTCAGTAATCTTGACCGTTCCATCGTCTTTGACTAGAACATTTTGTGGTTTGATATCGCGATGAATGATATTGTGTTTATGCGCATGATCAATAGCACTGGTAAGCTGGGTCATGATTTGAATGGATTCACTGACACTCAATGCACCACGCTGTTGGATCAATTGTTTTAGTGTACGTCCGCGAATAAATTCCATGACAATATAATGCATGCCATCGGACTCACCTACATCATAGATATCAACAACATTAGGATGGGATAGACGACTTGCTGCACTGGCTTCTCGCTGGAAGCGAACCAATGTCATGGCATCGTGACTTAATTTTTCACGTAATATTTTTATGGCAACAATTCGATTTAAAATGATATCTTTCGCTTTATAGACATCGGCCATTCCCCCCTGACCGATCAGCGAAATGATCTCATATCGATTGGCGACTTCTTGTACGGCTAACGGCATAGTTATAACCTATCATTCTCAACGATCACGACGGTACAATTATCATATCCACCCGCACGATTTGCCTTTGAAATAAGTTCCTTGGTTTTTTCTTCCAGACTCATTTGTGGATCTTCAACAATCTTTTGGATATCATTATGGGAGACATATCCATGTAAACCATCACTCGATAATAAAATATATTGGAATGTATTTTCAATCTTGTGTAAATCGATTTGAAACACATGCCAAACCCCTAACGCATTCGTTAACGTATTTCTTTGTTTATGCCAACGCGCTTCTTCTTTGGTGATTTCGCCTTTACGCAGTAAACGACTAACCACATTGTGGTCTTCCGACATTTGAATCAGTCCTTCTGCATAATCGGCATATACACGTGAATCACCAACATTGAAAATATAAGCCGATTTCTTTGTCATCAAAAAACCAACACAGGTCGTTCCCATGCCTCGTTCGCTTTTATTATGTTGCGCTTTATAATAAATCGCATCATTTGCCTTATTTAAAGTTGTTTGGATCCATTCATCCACTTCATAATCATGGTCCAATACAGGTGACTGGATAAAAGCATCTTTGATGGTATGTACCGCAATATGACTGGCCACTTCACCGGCTGCACTGCCACCAATGCCATCGCAAACAATCGCAATACAGTCACCACGATCATTTTCTAGGTAACAGAAATCATCTTCATTTTCCTGACGTACATTGCCTATGTCTGTACTTCCAAATGCTTTCATTGGCCCAATCCTTTCTTGATTTCGTTGATACGTAATTGTCCACAGGCCGCATCAATATCCTGTCCATGTTCTTTCCGGATCGTACAACGAACATGATTTTTCATCAAAAGATCATAAAAGACCATGGCTTCTTCTCTGGTCACACTTTTGAATTGTTTTTCATCCACTGAATTATAAGGAATCAAATTCACATACGCATTCAAGCCATGAAGCAATTTCGCTAATTGTCTGGCATGTTGTGGCTGATCATTGATACCTTTTAATAAAATATATTCAAACGTCAAACGACGATTATTTTCTTGACCATAATAACGAATGGCTTTCATCAATTCCGACAATGGATACGCTTTATTGATTGGCATTAATCGAGATCGCAATTCATCATTGGGGGCATGCAAACTAACAGCTAAATTATATTGGGTATGTTCATCCGCAAACTCATAAATACGAGGAACAACACCACACGTCGAAATGGTGATATGACGAGATCCAATACCTAAACCACGATCATGATTCACAGTGGCTAGAAAATTCATCACATTCTCATAATTATCAAACGGCTCTCCCGTTCCCATCACGACAATATGACTTAATCGTTGATCTTCTTTATCCAATTCTCGTTGAATATTCAAGAATTGAGCAACCATTTCCCCACTCGTAAGATCACGTCGCTTTTTGGTTAGCCCGCTGGCACAAAAAGCACATCCCATATTACATCCCACTTGACTTGAAACACAAACACTTCGACCATAATCAAAAACCATCATAACGGATTCAAGTAAGGAACCATCTTCGGTTTGAAATAAAAATTTGGTCGTGCCATCATGTGAGACTTGTTTTTTTACCAATTTTAAGGGATCAATCACAAATCGTTCCTTTAAGATGGATCGAGTTTCTTTTGACAAATTCGTCATCGCATCCACATCGGTCACTCTTTCGCGATACAACCACTGAAAGATCTGGTGGCCTCGAAATCGCTTCCATCTCATGGACTGGGCAAAATCGCCCATTTGTTCATAATTCAAGTCGTATAAGCTTTGCATACTGCCTCCTTTGGTACATTTTCATATTATACCAAATTCTCTAGTTTTTGCATCTTTGCCATAAAAAATCCATCATGCACGGAATCTGGAAAGATTGTTTTTTGAGATAATAACGTAAATTCCGAATGAGAACGCAAGAAATTCTCAACTTGTTTCTCATTTTCTTTCTTGTTTAATGTACAAGTTGAATAAACTAAAATACCACCCTTTGTGACATGAGAACTTGCACAATCTAGGATTTGGGCCTGCAACGGAATTAGTGTATCCATATCACTCGGTTGCATATGTAATTTGATATCGGGCTTCCGAGCCAATACCCCATATCCGCTACAAGGAACATCACATAAGATCTTTGTATACAAGCCTAAACCATCTAATTTTGTCGCATCGCCTACTTGGGCATGAATACAAGATAAGTCCAATCGTTTGGCATCTTGTTGGATCAATTGTACCCGATGCGCATGGATATCGATACAATCGATCCGTCCTTCGTCCTTCATCATTTCAGCCATGGCCATGGCTTTGGTTCCCGGCGCACTACAACAATCCAATACGACATCGCTTGCTTGTACATCCATAAATTGGGCAATGGCAAAAGAACCACGATCCTGGACGCTAATTTTTCCAGATGTATACAATGGATCTGAAGCAATATCATGACCTATGTAAATATCTGGCTTTTTGATATTCTCATTTTGCCATAACGTTTCTTCATCGATGCGCAAAGGATTGTATCGAATCGTAACCGGTAAGATCTGACAAGACGATTGAGCAATGGTTTTGGCTTTCTCTTTTCCATATTGTTTGGTCCACATTTTTACGATCCATGACGGACAAGATGTTTGAAAAGCAATCGGATCTTTTTCATCTTCCAATGGTTTGACTTTATGCAAAATGGCATTCACAAATCCTTTGGATCGTGGTTGGATACCACCAGCTAAATTGACAGCATCATTGATAATGGCATAAGCTGGTACTTTATCCAAAAACAATAATTGATACGTACTCATTGTCAATAAAACCGCAATCTTGTCATTGACCTTGCCTTTGGCATACGTGCGCCAGCAAGATTCACAATAGGACCAGTTTTGGATCGTACCATAGAATATACGTGTGGCCAGATTTCGATCCTTGGGATTACACGTTTTCAAATGTTTGCGCAAATATAAATTGGAATATTCTCCATGTAGTTTTACTGCAATTAATGCATTCAAGACCCATTTTCGCATATTATTCCTCCAACAACATCGGATACATATTGATATCGATATTTCCTTTCATCGCTTTCGCAATTTTCCATACACAATCATGTAATGTTTTTTGATCTTTTGCTTTTAAGACCAGACGACATCGTGCTTTTTTCTGTCGCATAGAAATTTCAACAGGACCTAACACTTTTACCGACAAAGCCAGTTTCTTAGCTTGCGATGCTTTTTTCATTGCTTTGTTAGAATCAACATCGGAAAAAATCAAAGTGCACATATAGACATAAGGTGGATACATACCCAGATGACGAAATTGCATCTCTTGTTTAAAAAATCGTTGATAATCGTGATGAAGGACACAACGCATCACATACTGATTGGGATCAAACGTTTGGATAAAGACTTCGCCTTGTTGCGATTGCCGTCCGGATCGACCCGATGCTTGTTCCAACAAATCATAAGTTAGTTCATTGGAAGAAAAATCCAAACGAGCTAAACCACTATCCGCATTGATGATACCCACTAAACTCACACGCGCAAAATCCAATCCTTTCGCAACCATTTGTGTCCCTAATAAGATATCTCCAGAGCGTTCAAATTCACTTAATAATTTTTGATGTGCTCTTTTTTTACGCGTGGTATCCGCATCCATACGAATGATGTGTGCTGATGGAAAAAGGGTTTGCAGCTGTTCTTCTAATTTTTCAGTTCCCATACTGGATTGATAGAAATGATGACCACCACAAGATGGACATGTATTCGTATAGGGAAAGGTTCGGCCACAGCAATGACACATCAGTTGATGATCTTTTTTATGATACGATAAAGCCAATCCACAATCAGGACAAGTCATGATCTGACCACAATCCATGCATCGCATAATGGGAAGATAGCCTCTTCGATTTAATAATAAGATTGTTTGTTCCCGACGGTTTAATCGAATAGAAATCGCATCCAACAAATCTTGAGACAATCCAAAATGAGTTTTTTGCGTTTTCATGTCCACTAAATGAATCATGGGCATGGAAACCGAAATACGATGGGTCAATGTAACCAAATGATATACGCCTTTATAAGCACGAGCATAGGACTCTAAACTTGGCGTTGCACTGGCTAAGACAACTTTGCATCCATGATAGTTGGCACGCCATTTCACGATATCCCGTGTATGATAACGAGGCATGTTTTCTTGTTTATAAGAAGAATCGTGTTCTTCATCCATCAAAATCAATCCAAGATCAGAAAATGGCATAAAAACAGCGGATCGTGTACCTACGACAATATCGACTTTATGTTCCTTAACCAGTCGGTATTGATCATATTTTTCTTGTGCATTCAATTGCGAATGATAAATCGCAATGCGTTTTCCAAAACGAGCAGATACTTGATTGATCATCATCGGAGTCAGTCCAATTTCAGGCACTAAGAAAAGGACTTGTTTTCCGCTTGAAAGAACTTGCTGGGCTAATTGTAGAAACACTTCCGTCTTTCCCGAACCAGTCACACCGTGTAATAAAAAGACAGTATCGTTCGATTTTGAAATCGTCAAAACAGCTTGTTTCTGTTCGGAAGTTAATGTAAAAGAATGATTTTCATGCAAGGAAGCAGTCATCGACATTCCTTTGGGGCGTTGTTCGATGGCAATATATCCTTGATCAATCAAGCGTTGTGTCATCGTACGAGATTGTTTACGTAGTTGTGACAATTTACAAGGAAACGAGATTGAAGCCAAAAACGTCGTTTGTTTTGGTGTCAAAGATCCGGAACCATTTCCTTTCATCGCCCATTGTTCATAAATAACATGCGTATGTGATGAGGATGGTTTAAGAGCTGGAGGCAACATTGTTTTTAAACAACTGATCTTGGATGTGACATAATAATCAGACATCCAGGATGCCAAATCTAACAATTCTACATTGAGTAATGGTTTTGGATCCAATACTTCCAGCACAGATTTTACCGTATCGAGATCACATTGATTGCTGATTGAATCCACAAAGCCAATCAAGGTTTGATGGCCAAAAGGTACTTTGACACGACAACCTACGGACACATCCTGCTCTGTTTGATACGTAAATGTTTGATTTAAAGATAAACTATTATGTTCGATATATACTTGTACATAATTCATGATGTTATTATCTGATTAGTTGCCGTAACTGTCAAACAAGCTGTTTCCCATTTACAGGAAACAGCTCATTTACTTATCGTTTCAACAATACATCTGTATAATTGGCTAAATTTGCATGTGCATCCACAACAGGTTCGATGGCACGTGTCGAACTTGTCGCTACAATCGTTAATCCAGGCCCATGACCACTTGTAAAGGAATCACTATGTACGACTACACCAATGGTAATCGCTCCTTGTTTATAATGCGGTCCATAAGTGCTGTCATGATCCAAGACAGCGACAAAATCACCAAAACGAAGTTGATTGATACCATATTTTTCATTTGCTTGCTCATCTTGGGTCATGATATCGTAATCGCCTTCCATCATCGTATCACTACCTAAACCAGCGCCCATCAAATAAGGTGGTAACACTGTCACGACGGGAAATTGGATCGTTGTTTCTGTTTCTTGAATCGGAAGTAAATCCAAAAGATCAGGATCAATATTCATCATATAGACATCTTCATGATCCAATAGTTTTAATCCTTGGCCATACGCTTTCACTAAGAATTGTTCATGGCCTGTCATTTTATCAATATCTTTTTTAGGAAAATAGCACATGGTATGATCAACACCACCGTGGGTTCCAGTCACAATGCCTTTGGCACCTTGGGCTGGACCAGATAAACAAATGACTTCATTACCGACACAGGCTAATGTTTCCAAGGCATGATTTTCTCGATCACTGGGATTGGCAATAGTAACCCCCGGTTCTACATGATCACCGGCTATCCCCATACAAGAATCACCAATGGCATGGGTATATACGATGCCACCGGTTCCAACAGGTAATCGGCCTTTGCCATCATATCCCACATAGAAATGTCCCATACGAGGATGATCTACTTGTCCATTCACTGCCATTTTTACTAATTTATCTCGATTGATTCGCATTTTCATTTCTCCTTTTTCGCATGATTTCAAATCCGAACACAGCACAAGCACTGGCGGTATCAAGGGCATTGCGAAAGTCTCTTCCATATTCAATGTATACATTTTGATAGGCATGATCTAAAAGGGTTCGACTCAGTCCACGATAGGCACCTCCAATCGCAATACAACATATATCTGGAAAAGTAATGTCATACAAGCTCTGTGCTTGGTTTCGATAGGCACAATATAAGGGAATATCGTTCGTGTTTAGATATTGAATCAAAGCTTCATCGTCTTTGACCATATAAATAGGCAACTTTTCAAATGCCCCTGCACTGGATCGTAAAATAATGGTTTCAGCTTTTTGCCAATCTCTAAATGGCAGAATCAAACCATCACATCCGGCTGCGTATAGGGTTCGGCAAACACTGCCTAAATTATAGGGGTCTTCTAAGCCATCAATATAGACACTCCATCCATTGATTTTTTGAGGAGAATCAAATTGTCTGGTTTTGGCTTCAAGCAGCATACCACCATGTGTTTTTGAACTGGCCATTTGATCCAATTGATCACGATTTGTCACTACAACTTTACAATTTCTTTTTTGTGCTAAATGAATGATATAACGAAAATCTTTGGTTCGTTTTTTCTTATCCACATATAAACAAATGCAAATTCGTTTGGGATTTTCTAATAGTGCCTTACAGGATATGGTTCCTTCATATAATTTATTCATAAAAATATTATATATGTTTTGAAACTATTCTTCTAGATGATAAAATAACTCCGTGTGAGGTGATAACATGCACGTTCGTTTTGATAACGAAATGAAGAAAAAAGTAATGGTCTATTCTTTCTCATTGATCATTGCGATCACTATAGGCATCGTCATATATAATTGTGGAACCATCATCAAAGGAATTAAAACCTTTGCATCAGCGGCTGCTCCTTTTATTGTTGGATTGGGTTTAGCCATTGTATTGCGTATTCCTGTGAGCTGGTTAGAAAAATCTTTATTTAAAAATTTTAAGAAAAAAAGACTTTGGTCCGCACTGGTTGTATTTTTGATTTTTATCTTCTTGTTGATTCTTATGATATCGATGATACTTCCTAATTTAATAAGTTCTATTCAACAATTATTGACCAATCAAAAGATGTTCCAAAAAAATATCCGGTTTTATATTAAACAAATTGAACAAAATATGCATATTGATTTATCCAATACGGAATTATATTTAACCGGTCGTTTATCCAAATTAATTTCCGAAAATTTATCCAAGATTGCTACGTATTCGGTAGCAGCGGTTCGCTTTTTGATCAATACGATCTTGGCTATTGTTTCCGCTTTCTATATCGTCTTAGATAAAGAATCTCTTTGTCTAACATTTAAACGTTTGACGTATGCGATTTTCCCTGAATCGATTGCCAATCATTTGGTTCATTTTACCCATACGACAAGAGATGTATTCGATAGTTTCATCATTGGTAATCTTATTGATTCTTTGATCATTGGTATTATATGTTATATTGGTATTTCCATTTTCCGATTGCCTTATGCACAAATGATCGCATTTATTGTTGGCATCACGAATTTGATTCCTGTTTTTGGCCCATTCTTAGGAGCTATACCAAGTGCTATCTTATTGGTGTTGATCAATCCTATCTATGCTCTCATTTTCTTGATTTTCATTTTTATTCTTCAACAATTTGATGGCAATATCTTAAAGCCACTCGTATTGGGTGATCAATTAGGTCTTTCGGGATTCTGGATCTTGTTCTCCGTTACTGTTGGCGGTGGCCTATATGGTGTCATTGGTATGTTCTTAGGTGTTCCGGTTTTTGCACTGATTTATCGTACGTTGCAGGAATTTACCGAAAACAAGCTTAATGAAAAACGATTAGAACCGTAAGCAAGCATCTAGCTTGCTTTTTTATTAGAATTCTGTATGATAGGTTTTATGGAATTTTTAATCGATATATTGATAGATTGTGTCCATGACACATGGGCCATGTTGCCCCTATTATTCATTACATACTGTATCATTGAAGTGTTTGAACGCAAACAAACTTCCGCTTCCGATGAGAAAATATTCTTTGGCTTACAACGTTTTGGGCCGTTGATTGGAGCGCTTGTCGGCTTGATTCCGCAATGTGGTTTTAGTGTTTTGGCAGCTATGCTTTTTGTACAAAGAAATATCACATTGGGTACTTTAGTAGCTGTGATGATTGCAACCAGTGATGAAGCCATTCCAATCCTTTTAAGCAATCCCGAATTATATTCCACCCTTGGTTTTGTCTTGATTGGTAAATTTGTTACGGGGATTGTTGTTGGTTATTTGGTTGATTTCCTATTACGGAATCATCAACACATTATTCGTTTTGAAGAAATGGAAGAAGAAGACAGCGAAGAATATGATGCATACGATGATGACCAATCGAGTGCAGCGGTCAATGGATGTAACTGTTGTTATCCCAACTATCCATTGCCACTGAGTGCCTTATTGCGATCTTTACGTATTTTTGTATTCCTTTTTGTAACAAGTTTTATCATCGGTTTATTAATGGAATGGTTAGGACCACAAACTATTAAAAATCTATTATTGGATCATTCTATTTTCCAACCTATTTTATCAGCTTGTATTGGTTTTATTCCCAATTGTGCCGCTACGGTTGTATTAGCACAATTGTATGCAGCTGGAACCTTGAGCTTAGGCTCTTTATTTAGTGGTCTAGTCACCAATTCAGGATTGGCTCTATTGGTGCTGATTCGATATGGCGAAAGAAGAAAAAATCTGGCCAGAGTTATCCTTATTCTTTTCTTGACTGGTGTAGTTACTGGAATTGGTTTGACCCTTTTTATATAGTGTGATACCATACATCTAGACATTAAGCAGAGTAAGATCCCATGCGTAAAGTGCCATCTGAACAGGGAGTTGACAGATGGACGAAAAGTAGTAACTTGCGATATTGGATCTGCATCCCGCTGCTACATATTCTGGTATCAAACCTCCTTATGTAGTAAAAGGACCTATACTGCATAGAGGAGGTTTTTCTTATGTCTAAATTAAAAAATGTTCGTATTTTGACAACCACATCCATGATGATTGCCATTGCAATCATCCTAGGCTTTTTCAAGATTCCGATTACCGATGTCATCGAAATTCGTTTTTCGCAAATTCCCGTTGCGATGGAATCTGCTTTGTTTGGACCTGTATTGGGCGGAATCGTAGGGGCATTAGCTGACATTGGTGGTTACATCGTAAAGCCAACAGGCCCTTATTTTCCTGGTTTTACGATTAGTGGTTTTGTCTCTGGTTTGATTTTTGCTCTTGTCTTATATAAAAAAGAAATCTCATTCAAAAGAGTTTTATTTGCTCAAATTCTATACACTTTGATTGTTGGTCTTGGATTAAATACATTATGGTTATCCATGCTGTATGGAAATACGTTTTGGGCTTTCTTAATGATGCGTTTCATCAAGGAATTGATCATGATTCCCATCAACACAGCTTTGATGATGGTTGTTTTAAAACCGGTATCCATCACCAGCTTTTATAAACAAAGTGTATCGATCCAATGAATTACCAAGAAACCATCGATTGGTTGACACACTTCCCTATTTTTCAACCAAAAAATGTCATCAATGGAAAAGCACGTATGGATCTTATCACAATACGTGCTCTTCTTTCTTATTTGGGAAATCCACAGGATGCTTGCTCTTTTATCCATATTGCCGGTACCAATGGAAAAGGATCCACAGCCGCGTATTTATATTCAATCTTAACCCAAACACCCATGCATATTGGTTTCTTTACCAGTCCATATTTATTTGATTGGCAGGAACAAATCCAAGTAGACAACCAATGGATCGATGATTCTTCTTTAGCCGTTTTGGCATCTCTTGTCAGAGATACTGCACAAACCTATCACTTGCATCCATCAATATATGAAGTAACTTGTGCCATCGCTTTTCTGTATTTTCAACAAAAGAAATGCAATCTTGTTATCTTGGAAGTGGGATTAGGCGGTGATCAAGATGCAACCAATGTTGTATCTCATACGATTTGTGCTTTAATTACAGCCATTGGATTGGATCATACCGAATTGTTAGGAAATACTTTATCGGAAATTGCATCGCATAAATCTGGTATCATTAAGCCCGATTGTGATGTGATCGTTTATCCACAAACCAAAGAAGTCATCGATGTGATTGCAGCAAAATGCCATCAAATGCAGGCAAGAATGCATATTGTGCCACAAATACAAGCAGATACGCAAGATTTATCTGGTCAAACGTTTAAAGGGTATCGTACGCATTTATTAGGAACTTATCAAGTGCAAAATGCGATGATGGCTATTCAAACTTGTCATCTTCTGCAAAAAAAGGGATATCCCCTTTCGCAAAGCAATATACATTACGGAATCGAAAAAACAACATGGCCATGTCGATTTGAAATCATTCAAAAAGATCCCATTCGTATCGTGGATGGATCTCATAATATACAAGGTGTACGTACCTTAAAAGAATCGTTAGAAACGTATTTTAAAGATCAGAAAATCATCTTTGTGATGGGAGTTCTACAAGATAAAGCATATGAAGAAATGATTGATATTTTAGGCCCTTTATCGGCTGGTTTTTTCACCATTACACCACCGAATCCCAGAGCATTGGATGCTTATGAATTAGCGACAAGAATCCAATCGAAGGGATATAAAGCTGTATCTTCATCTATGGCACAAGTTATTGATCAGACGCATTCGATTGATTCTATTGTATGTTTCTTTGGTTCCTTATACTATGTTGGACAAATTCGAAAGAAAATTCTTGATGAGAATAAAGGGTCACAATGATTTCGAAAGAAAATTCTTGATGAGAATAAAGGGTCATAATGATGTGACCCTTTATTTTAAACAGAAAAAAAGTCATCCGAAGATGACTTCATTTCAAATGGTGGGGACGGTGGGACTTGAACCCACACGGGAATTAACTCCCAACGGATTTTAAGTCCGTTGCGTCTACCAATTCCGCCACGACCCCATAAATGGAGGTTCCGATCGGAGTCGAACCGATGATCACAGAGTTGCAGTCTATTGCCTTAGCCTCTTGGCTACGGAACCAGGTGCTTATACATTATACAAAATCTGATGTATAATTGCAAGCTCATTTCGACCTTGTTTATAATAACATGGATCTTGTATAATGCCAAGCTTTTTTTTATTTATTTTTCATAAATTTCAGTGATTCGATCTTCAATATCATCTAACGATACTTCTCTCTTCTCTCCAGTCGATCTTTCCGTCCATTCCAACATACCATCTTTTACACCACGACCAACCGTAATTCGATGTGGAATACCAATCAATTCCATATCTTTAAATTTGACACCTGGACGCTCTTTACGATCATCCAATAATACATCATAGTGATGTTTCTTACAGAAATCATACAATTGGTCAGCAACTTCCATTTGGCGTTCATCTTTATTGGAAATAACAACAATCGCTAAACGGAAAGGTGCCACTTCATCTGGCCACATCAATCCTTTTTCATCATTGTATTGTTCTGCAACAGCGGCCATACAACGTTCCAAACCAATACCGTAACATCCCATCCAGATTGGTTTCTGTTGGTTATCTTGATCCGTGTATAACACATTTAAACTCTTTGAATATTTTGTTCCTAATTTAAACAAATTACCTACTTCAATACCATGCTCAAAAGTCAGTGGCTTACCACAAACCGGACATACATCTCCTTCTTTGACTTGGCATAAGTCGGCAATGGCTTCGGGTTGAAAATCTTCAACATTTACATTTTCATAGTGATGATCCGTTTTATTTGCACCCACGATAAAATTGTGCATTTTTAAGATCTGACGATCCATGTACACTGGACAATCAATACCGATTGGACCGGCAAATCCCACTTTGGCATGGGTTACCCGTTCTACATCATCAAAAGCAGCCAATTCCATTTCATTCGCACCTAAAAGCTTCATGGCTTTTGCTTCATTCAATTCACGATCACCTGGCACACAAAAAGCCACGATCTTACCATCGGCATTGTATAGTAATGTTTTCACAAAATCACTTGGTTGTTTACCGAAGAAAGCTGCCACTTCATCAATCGTTTTTGCATTTGGCGTTTCTTTGATTGAATACGGTACTTTTGGTTCCGTCGATTCTGGTTTATTATCCATAACTTCCGTAATTTCCATATTACTCGAGAAATCACAACCTTCGCAACCAACAATGACATCTTCACCAATGGGTGACAAAGCCTGGTATTCTTCACTTAATAAACCACCCATAGCACCGGTATCCGCACGAACGATCTTATATTTCAAACCTAGACGATCCATGATCCGGCAATACGCATCATACATCGCATCGTAAGATTTGGCTAAACCTTCTTCATCGGTATCAAAAGAATAGGCATCTTTCATGATAAACTCACGAACACGAATCAAACCAAAACGAGGACGTGTTTCATCTCGATATTTTGTTTGAATCTGATATAAGTTGTATGGAAAATCTTTATAACTCTTTCCATCCATGCTGGCTGCCATTGTAAACAATTCTTCATGAGTGGGACCTAATACATAGGGACGATCATTTCGATCATGCAGCGCAAACATATTCGATCCAAATGCTTCCCGTCGTCCAGATTTTTCATAAACTTCTTCAGGAATCAAAGCTGGCATCAATAATTCTTGTGCACCTTTGGCATCCATTTCTTCACGAATAATATTTTCAACTTTCGCTAAGACCTTTTTACCCATGGGCATGATCATATAAATACCGGCACTGGTTTTTTTAATCATTCCTGCTCGTACCAATAAATTACTGGATACACTATCTTCATCTTTTGCGTTTTCCCGCAATGTATAAAAAAAACTTTGACTTAATTTCATCTTATTTTCTCCTTTTTCGAATCATCGCATTTTCTTGCCAAGGCCCATCCCATTTGGCATAGACAATTTGCATCGGCTTGTTGCAGACCGTTAACGGTTCCCCATTTTCATCTTCGATACTTTGTAGCTTGATTGGTGTACTAGGGATTTGGGGTCCAAATATTTCTAGATCATCTTCAAAAACAAATTTATTTTTGACTTGTACCTGTATTTTATCATTCTTTTTTCCCAAGACAAACGCAACATATTCTTGAGTGACGGTTTCATCATGATCTTGATACAATTGCACCGTTTCATCCGGTATACCTTTATAAAATCCAGGTCCTGTTTGGCGATTTTCAGCTTTGGCAATTTCAAATCGAATCGCATCTAATTCCGATGGTGTCACACTTCCCTTTTCATAAATTTGATCAATCAAACGTCGATAACTGGAAACCACAGTTGCCAGATAATAGGCGGATTTCATCCGTCCTTCAATCTTTAAAGAAGCAACGCCCCATCGGATAAAGGACTCTATCTCATCAACAGCTTGTAGATCTTTGGATGACATACAAAATAATTGTTCCGGATTGGATATTTCATCCGCACCATCCATCAGATGATATTTCCATCGACAACTTTGGGCACAACCACCACGATTGGCATCCCGCAATGTCATATGATTGCTTAAGACACAACGACCAGAATAAGAAATACACATACCACCATGAATAAAAATTTCAATGGGAAGGATTTGTTTTTTAGCCATCGTTTCAATTTGTTCCATACCACATTCGCGAGCTAGAACCACACGATCCATTCCTTGTTCTTTCCAGAATTCAATGGCCTTCGAGTTGGTACTGGAATGTTGGGTCGAAACATGTACTTCAAAATGACAACCCAACGATTTGGCCAATGTCATGATATAGGGGCTCGCCACAATGATTGCATGCACGCCAATGGCATCCAGTTTGAGCAAATACTCTTGAATGCCTTCTAGATCATCTTCATGTGGCAACATATTCACTGTGACATGAACATGGGCTTGATGGACATTCGCAAATTCGACCAATTCTGCCATTTCTTCTAATGAGAAATTGGAAGCACGGGAACGCAACGAAAATTGTTTTCCACCAATATAGACAGCATCGGCTCCATAAAGAATCGCAATCTTGGCTTTTTCGAGATTACCAGCAGGAGCTAACAATTCAATTTTATTCATTTTTGCTCCTCCTTTTTGCGAATCGTCTGTTGATGATACCAATGATCCGAACCAGGCATCACAAGATGTTCTTTATAAGCTTTTAAAATATCGATGGTCCATGCATCGGATTGAAAAATGGAATCAATTCGAAAGCGCGAAATCCCACATTCCTTTAATGTTTGTATTTCATTGTACGATTGGATAGGCTGTTCACTAAAAATATGTGTACCGGTTTCATCTTGAAGGATAGGCATACGATCGGTACGTGTAGCTTCAATGAGATCGTATTGTAACGTGGATGGAACTTCGATATTTTCTTGATGCATATAATTAGAAATCAGTGGTCGACGTGAATAAAGAATCGAAAAATAACCATTGATCAATACTTCTAAATGCGGTGTTTGCGCTATTTTTTTTATTTCTTCAAGCGATAATTCATGCGCTAAACTCACGGCTTGAATGCCTTGATTTAAATAAAACTGTGCATCTAAATGATTGGCAATCAAAGTTTCGGGTTGATAAATCAAAGCTTGTTGATAACCAATTTCTTTGGCTAATTGTAAAACGCCTTCATCCGCAAAATAAAATCCTTGGATACCTAAGGATTGACATCGTTGTAGAGTTTTTAAAACAAGAGGTAAATCTTCATCCATCATCATTTTGGTGCCATTGACATATAAGTCCAGGCCCAATTGATCACAACTTTCTTTCCATTGCGCGATTTCATCCAGTTCTACCATACATGGACAATGTAAAGCAAGATGAACAACGCCAATGATGATGCCATCGCAACCGGCCTCTTTTAAAGCTTTTAAAGAAGATTTATCATGAATCGTTGCGAAAATCATATCTTCACCTCCACAGTGTATATATATTACCACAAATAAAAATAGTTTTGGCATACGGATACAAGAAAAGGTATAATGGATGCATAGTTGGAGGATGCCTATGGAAAAGATTCAAATGAAAACGCCATTGGTTGAGATGGATGGCGATGAAATGACACGTATTTTATGGAAGATGATCAAAGATGAATTGATTCTTCCTTATGTGGATCTAAAAACCGAATATTATGATTTGGGATTAAAACATCGTGATGAAACCAATGACCAAGTAACCATTGATGCTGCAAATGCCAATAAAAAATATGGTGTTTCAGTTAAATGTGCAACAATCACACCAAATGCACAACGAGTAGAAGAATATAATCTACATCAAATGTGGAAATCGCCAAATGGTACGATTCGTGCCATTTTAGATGGAACGGTTTTCCGTGCCCCAATTATGATTGATCCGATTCAACCAGTCGTACGGAATTGGAAAAAGCCAATCACAATTGCTCGTCATGCTTATGGTGATGTTTATCGTGATCAAGAAATCCGCGTAGAAAAACCGGGAACGGCTACATTAAAATTTACGGATGAAGATGGTCAAACCACGGAAGAAAAGATTTTTGATTTTGAAGGAAAAGGCGTTCTTCAAGGTCTATACAATAAGGATGATTCCATCCAATCGTTTGCACGCAGTTGTTTCAATTATGCTTTAGATGCCAAAAAAGACCTATGGTTTGGTGCAAAGGATACGATTTCTAAAAAATATGATCATACATTCAAAGATATTTTCCAAGAAATCTATGACAACGAATACAAAGAAAAATTTGAAGCTGCGGGAATCACTTATTTTTATTCTTTAATTGATGATATCGTAGCTCGTGTCATTCGTAGCGAAGGTGGTATGATCTGGGCATGTAAGAACTATGACGGTGATGTCATGAGTGATATGGTCTCTACTGCTTTTGGTTCGCTCGCCATGATGACAAGTGTATTGGTTTCTCCCGATGGCAATTATGAATATGAAGCAGCTCATGGAACAGTCACTCGTCATTACTATAAATATTTGAAGGGTGAAAAAACATCAACCAATCCAATTGCTACGATCTTTGCATGGACCGGCGCCTTAGCAAAACGTGGTGAAAAAGATGGATTGGAAGATCTTCAAACTTTTGCTCATACTTTAGAACAAGCTTGTTTAGATACTTTAAATGCAGGTATCATGACAAAAGATCTTTGTGCATTGGCACAAGGTGTAGAAACAAAACAAGTGGATTCCGAACAGTTTATTCAAGCAATCAAACAACGTCTAGAAGAATTGATGGCCGCCTAAGCGACCATCTTTTTTTTATCATTTTTCAAGTTTTTTTAACAATTCTATCAATTCATCTTCTGTATAGACAATATAATCGGCTGCATCCCCTTCCATTTGATGATGACGATTAAAATGAATGGTGTGCATACCTGCCCCTTTTGCTCCTTGCATATCGTTGATATAGTTGTCGCCTACATAATACCAATCTGAAATATTTGTGTTTGTATGATCCGCGATGGCTTGAAAAGCACGAGGATCTGGTTTTGCAAATCCTAATTGTCCCGATGTATACACATGATCATCTTGAAAATATGCAAAAACATCCAAGGCTTTTAATTTCATTCGTTGATGATCATCAAAACCATTGGTTAAAATAGCAAGTTCACTGGTGGTGTTTTTAAAATATTCATGATACTGTGGAGCCATTTGAATATGGTGTTGATTATTTCGATACGTATCTTGAAAATCAGCAGCCTGTTCTAGATCCATATCTAATCCTAAGGCCTTACTGGATGCATAAATACGATATATTCCACTATCATCTACCGTAATCGTATCATTTTGCAACAAATCAAACACTTCATCACCGTATTCTCGATAAATACGATAAAATTCTTCTAAATCTCCTGCATAATTGGGAAAAAACTGAGCTACACATTTGCGAAATGGATCTTGTAGATCATAGAGTGTGTCATCACAATCAAAACAAAATTTCATACGTTCCTCTTTTCTTCTTACATCATAACGAATTATACAAAAAAAAGGAACTGCAAATGCAGCTCCTTAAAAGGTTGATTATTATTCATCTTCTTTTGCCAAAGAAACAAGACGATGATAACGACGTGCGGCATCTTCTTTTGCTTCTTCGAACAATTCGTCGGCTTTTTCAGCACCTTTTAACTTAACCAATTGATTGAATCGAGTTTCTCTCATCATGAAGTCTTTCATCTTCGAGTAATCTGGTTCTTTCGAATCGATTGTTAAGTGTTGTTCAGCACGTGGGTCGTAACGATATAATACGACATATCCGCAATCAACGGCATCACGTTGAACTTGTTGATGGATTCCTAATCCACCTTTGATATGATGCTCAGCACATGGTGCGTAAGCAATGATCAATGATGGTCCATCATAGCTTTCTGCTTCTTGGAATGCTTTCAATGTTTGCATCTTATTAGCACCCATACATACGGAAGCAACATAAGCTGTACCATAAGTCATGGCAATTTGTCCTAAATCTTTCTTAGCAACGGTCTTACCACCAGCAGCGAACTTAGCGATAGAAGCACGTTGTGAAGATTTAGAAGATTGTCCACCAGTATTTGAATAAACCTCAGTATCTAAGACTAATACGTTCACATTCACGTTGTTGGCCAATACATGGTCTAATCCACCGTATCCGATATCGTATGCCCAACCATCACCACCGATGATCCATACAGATTTTTCAACTAAGTCAGCATCAGCTAATGCTTTTACATCTTCATTTGCTTCTTTAGCAGCTAATTCTTTAATTTGAGGTGCTAATGCACGTTCTGCATCTTTGTCACCTTTAGCTTCTAGATATTTTTCAAAGACAGCCTTCAATTCTGGAGCAACACTATCCATGTTTTCTTCCATTGTCTTATAGATTGTAGACATACGGTAGTTTTGAGCCAATGCCATACCATATCCATATTCGGCGTTATCTTCGAACAATGAGTTAGCCCAAGCAGGTCCATTTCCATCTTTATCTGTTACAAATGGTGTATCTGGGGTAGCACCACAGTAGATAGAAGAACATCCAGTTGCGTTGGCAATCATCATATCTTTACCGAATAATTGAGAAGCTAAACGATAGTAAGGAGTTTCACCACATCCTGGACAAGATCCTGGAACTTCAAAGTAAGGCATCAAGAATTGAGAACCTTTGATTGTGTTCTTAGGGAATAGATCTGTCTTGTATTCTGTATCTTTATATAGGTAATCAGCCAAAGCATCTTCATCCAATTTGTCATGGATAGGAACCATCTTCAAGGCTTTTTCACCCTTCTTACCTGGACATTCAGTGACACACAATCCACAACCAACACAGTTAGAAGGTGAAGTTTGTACACGGAATGCTAATTTCTTATCTTTTACACCAATAGCAGGAACTGTTGCGAATTCTTGAGGTGCATTTGCAACTTCTTCATCTGTTAAAGCAAATGTACGAATCGTTGCATGTGGACATACGAATGAACAAATTCCACATTGGATACAGTTATCTGGATTCCAATCAGGAACCATAGCGGCAGTGGCACGATGACCTTTGAATGCTGCGTTTGGTTGCATAGAACCATCCAAAGCAAATTTAGCGAATGTGCTAACTGGCATATCGTATCCTTCCAATGCATTGATACGACCTGCATATTCATCCCAGTAAGGATCACCAGTCATAGTACGTAATTCACCACTTGGTAATTCAGCCCATGCTGGATCAACTGGAACTTCAACAATACCGTCTTTACCTGCATCAATTGCAGCATAGTTCAATTGAACGATTTGATCACCTTTCTTACCATAAGACTTCTTAGCGAATTTCTTCATCAAATCAACAGAAGTATCCAATGGCATGATTTGTGTATTCAAAGCGAAGAATGCACTTTGTAAAATGGTATTTGTACGACGTCCCATACCAATTTCTAATGCGATCTTAGTTGCATTGATGATATAGAATTTTGCATGTGCCTGTGCTAAACGTTTTTTCAAACGATTTGGCATATGTTTAACGATTTCATCTTTATCGAATGTTGTATTCAATAAGAATGTACCACCATCTTTTAATCCACGAGCTACATCATAACGGAACATATATGCATCCAAAGATACAGAAATAAAGTCCGCGTTATTTACATAGTATGTAGAATGGATAGGTGATTTTCCAAAACGCAAGTGAGAACGAGTGACACCTCCGGCTTTTTTCGAGTCATATGCGAAGTAACCTTGAGCATATTGATCCGTGTTATCACCAATGATCTTGATTGTGTTCTTGTTAGCACCTACAGTACCATCAGATCCAAGACCCCAGAACAAGCAAGAAGTTGCATCCGAGTTGATAACATAGCTTGTATCTACTGGTAATGATGTATGTGTTAAATCATCATCGATACCAACAGTAAATCCAGTCTTGATTTCGTCTTCTTTTAAGTAATCCAATACAGCTTTGATATGGCAAGGTTGTGTATCGTGAGAACCTAATCCATAACGTCCACCGATAATTTCAATACCAGAACCAGCTAATGCACCTAATACATCTAAGTATAGAGGTTCACCACTAGCTCCACCTTCTTTTGTACGATCCAATACAGCAATACGTTTAACCGTTGTAGGTAATACAGCTTTTAAGTATTTTGCTGAGAATGGACGATACAAATGAACTTTGATCATACCAACTTTTTCGCCTTTAGCGACTAAGTCGTTTACAACTTCTAATCCAGCTTCACTAGCTGAACCCATAACAACGAAGACACGCTCAGCATCTGGCGCACCAACATAGTTAAATGGTTTATAATCACGTCCAGTAATTTCGCTGATCTTCTTCATGTAGTCAGCAACAACATCAGCGACTTTTGCGTAATGTTCGTTACGAGCTTCAACAGTTTGGAAGAAGATATCATCGTTTTCGTTTGCACCACGAGTTACTGGATTTGTATGTGGGTTCATTGAACGTTTACGGAATTCTTCCAATGCTTCGTAATCAATTAAGTCTTTGTATTTTTCTGTATCAAATACTTCAACTTTATGTACTTCGTGAGAAGTACGGAATCCATCAAAGAAATGAACAAATGGAACTTGACACTTGATAGCTGCTAAGTGAGCAACACCAGCTAAATCCATAACTTCCTGTACAGAGTGAGAAGATAACATAGGGATACCTGTCTGACGTACAGCGTAAACATCTTCATGGTCACCGAAGATATTTAATGAACGACTAGCAAGTGAACGTGCAGCTACATGTAATACGACTGGTAAATTTTCACCAACCCATTTGTAGATATTTGGGATCATCAACAACAAACCTTGACTGGCAGTAAAAGTTGTTGCTAAAGTTCCTCCCTGTGCAGCACCATGCACAGCACCAGATGCACCGGCTTCTGATTGTAATTCGGCAATTTTTACAACTTCACCGAATACATTTTTTCGTCCTTGGCTTGCCCAATCATCCATCGATTCTGCCATTGGCGAAGATGGTGTAATTGGATAAATACAACTCATTTCGGTAAGAGCATAGGCATTATGGGCCGCAGCTGTGTTACCGTCCATGGACTGGAATTTTTTTGCCATATAATTTCCTCCTTAAATATTTGGTTTATTCATACCAAAATTATTATACGAGTTTTGTATTATTTTTTAAAGGACAATTTTTACGCTTTTATCAATTATTCATTAAGCATATCACTATTCTTTTATCATCTGTGTGATATAATGAACACAAGAAATCAAGGGAGGAAGGATTTATGACCATTCCTGCTTCACTTTTTCCATTAGTGACAGCACTTGTCTGCAATTTGATCGCACAAGTACTCAAAACCATCTTTTACTATTTAAAATCTGGTGAATGGGATCTCCATTGGGTCGTAGCTAGTGGTGGATTTCCTAGTTCTCACTCCTCAACAGTAACGGGTTTGTCTATGGCAATCGGTATTCAAGAAGGATTTAATTCTGCCTTGTTTGCGGTAACCGCAATCTTTGCATTCATCGTAATGTACGATGCTTGTCATGTACGCTACTATTCAGGAAAGAACATTGAATTAACACAACAGTTGATCAAAGATCTAAAGGATGAAGCAAAGATAAATATCGATTATGATGAGCCAATCTACAAAGAACAGCTCAAAGCTGTTTTAGGTCATAAATTCACAGAAGTCATTGGCGGATTTATTATTGGTCTTCTCATTCCATTAATTATAAGCCCTTTATTTCTATAGATAAGGAGATGCATATCATGGCAGAAGAAAAGACTAACGAAGAACATATCCCGACAAAAAAAGAAGTCGAAGCATGTATTGATAAAATTCGTCCCTATATCCAACAAGATGGTGGTGACATTGCCTTCTTGGGTATTGACGAAAATAACGTTGTTTATGTCACATTCCGAGGCGCTTGCCAAGGATGTTTCATGGCAGTCAACGATTTTTCCAGCGGTATCAAATCATTGATTTTGGATGAGGTCCCTGGCGTACGAGACGTAATGCTTGTTTAAACAAAAGGCGATGTAGCTTTAAACTACATCGCCTTTTAACATATGATTGATAAAATACGGAAATTGTTTTTGCCACCAAGGCCAATCATGCGCTACATCGTCCCCCCAATAATCACACCAAGCATGAATACCTTTTTCTTTGAAAATCTGTTCTAACTGTCGTAAATCTCTTGACGTTTCCGTTTCCCAATC
>OCTW011549773.1_pt1 | contig 47267 bp, 40 predicted proteins | sample 1539671 | NCBI WGS metagenome assembly OCTW01 (sample SAMN02144230, study PRJEB22623) | gut metagenome | biome: sheep rumen | host: Ovis aries | place: New Zealand
GATATAGAAGAAATCTCACTCATTTTGGAGCAAAATGGTTTTATCAAAATGTCCGATGAAAAGAGACGTATTTCACTCAACATGGGATATACAAAAGACGGCTTTGCAGATAAGGTCTATCACATTCATCTTAGGTACACCGGAGATAATGATGAGCTGTATTTCCGAGACTATATGAATGAGCATCCCGAATTGGCTAAAGAATATGAAGCATTGAAATTACGGCTCTGGAAACAATATGAACATGACCGAGATGGCTATACAAACGCAAAAACAGAGTTCATCTCTAAATGGACGGCTGAAGCACGAAAGGAATATGGAAACAGATACTAACAACTAAAATAACCGCAAGCTCTCGGAAATGCTCTGTAAGCGCTTCTGAGGGCTTTTTCTTTTCAACGGATAGTTTTCCGCACAGAGCCTGTGTCCCCCCCTGGCAGGAGGTGTGTATTGACGGTATCGCCAACAATTCATACTGTGACCCTGATGTAACCACGGATTTTGAGAATGGCGCAGTCACGGGGCTGAGGGGGGGATTTTTAATCCATTTTTAATATTCCCTCTCTCGACAATTTAATCTTTATATATTATCATATGCTATAGAAAGAAAACAGGCCGGCACAGCCGAGCTTTTGATGTATCCGGAGGGAAATATGGCACAGTTACATGAGATAAAGAGATTGAGCGATATCACAGGCGTATCCTTTGATGCCGCACAGAACGCATATTACACCGCAGACGGCGATTATTACAAGGCTCTCCACATCCTGTCCGAAAAGGGGGAGACAAGGGTAAAGCAGCCCGTCCGCCAGGAGAAGGCACCCTTTTTCGACAGATTTCTTGCCTCCTATCTGGTGGTGGAGACCGGCAGCGACATAAGGATCCCCCTTATCGTTGCCTGCCTCATCGGTCTGGTGACACTGGAATTTATACTCCCCATACTGCTGATAATGTTTGTGTGCGGAGTGGGCTTCCGTCTGGAGGGGGATCTCTTTGAGAAGGAGATAGCACTTCGCATGACCCCGAGGAAAAGTGCTGAAACCTACACCTACACCGGGACTGCGGGCAGCACCTATGGCTCAGCTAAAAAGCGCCGCTCCTTTACCGCAAAGGATGTGGAATACACCGATGCATCCGACCGCACATTCCGCAGCGCCGCCAGCGCTTCCTCCGCAGGTCAGTCAGGTGCTGCCTCATATCAGTCAGGCACTGCCTCATATGACAATATCTACAGCGGTGTCAGCGAGGAGATGCACGATGTGAGCGAGGATAAGGGGTTCTTTGCCTGATGCCCCCACGGTACGGGCACAGCTTTCACACCCGAGGTAATGTATGACTTATAACGAGAAGATACGCATCCTCATGGAGCGATGCGGCATCACCTATGATATGGCGGCACAGCTGCTGAGCAGCTCGGGAGGCGATCTCCTGGATGCTATGGCACTGTTTTCAAAGCAGCAGGCCCCGGGCGGTCAGGGCAGCGCAAAAGCTCTGGAGTCCGGACGGAATGCGGTGGACAAGAAGCCGGGTGATGCAGACAGTGCCGGGGAATTCTTCTCCGCACTCTGGAAGGGCATATGCTATGTGATGAAGTCCCTTGTATACCGCAGCCTTGTGTTCACCAAGGGCAAAAAGAGCGTCAAAATGCCGCTTATCATAGTGGCGCTGCTGTTTCTGGGAGGGAATTTCATCACAGCCATCGCATTTATCTTTGCGATCATTTCAGGCTATGAGCTTGATGTCGAATGATTTCCATTCGTCAGCAGAGAGCCGCCGGGGATCCCCTGCGGCTCCGGATCATTTTTATGACAAACGGGGGGATGAGTTTTGTCAAAGATTCTAATAGTAGAGGATGAAGCCAGCATATCAAGGTTTGTTGACCTTGAGCTTCGTCACGAGGGGTACGAGACCGAGTGCATCGACGACGGCAGGCAGGCTCTTGACCGCATAGAGCAGGGCGGCGTTGACCTGGTGGTGCTTGACATCATGCTGCCGGGGCTCAACGGCCTTGAGGTGCTAAGGCGCATCCGCAAGGAAGGGAACCTTGTGCCTGTCATCATGCTCACGGCAAGGGATTCCGTCATGGACAAGGTATCGGGTCTTGACATGGGTGCCAATGACTACCTTACCAAGCCCTTTGCCATTGAGGAGCTTCTTGCAAGGATAAGAGCCCTCCTTCGTGACATGAACACCGAAAGCACCGCCGGCAGCAGTGACACCCTTGTATATGAGGACATAGTCATCGACACCGCAAAGCACACCGTCACCTGCAACAGCGTTCCCGTGGAGCTTACGGTGAAGGAATTCGATCTCCTCAAAGCCCTTGTGGAGAACCGTTCCGTGGTGCTCACCCGTGAAAACCTCCTTGAAAGTGTCTGGGGCTACGACTACTTCGGCGAGACCAATGTGGTGGATGTATACATCAGATACCTGCGCAGCAAGCTGGAGCAGGTCAGCGACAAGAAATACATCCAGACCGTCAGGGGCGTTGGCTACAAGGTGGGCTGATGAGCAGGACAAAAAAACAAAAGGCCAGAAAGATAGAGGACAGCGGTTCCATAGCAGGCCGCATATCAGCAAATCTGCAGGTAGAGAAGCTGATGATGTGGCTGCTGACCGATATCCTCGTATTTGTGTTTTCTGTGACAGGCTGGTGCGTTGCCATCCGGGGCGGCGTTACCCTTGCAGACCCGGGCAGGATACTTCTTGATATGTCACAGGAGGGAATGTGGAACAAGATAGGCGGTGCTGTGTACGCATTCAGCACAGGCACTGTTCACTGCGGGATCTTTCTGCAGCAGCTGCTTTCGGTCATTGCCGTGCTGGGAATGGTGGAGACGATGCTGTGGGTGTTTTCCTTCATCACCGAGTACTTCAGGGTAAGGAAAATGCTTGTTCCCCTTAGTGCCATGGCTGACCACACGAGCCTCCTTGCAGGGAGCGGGGACTTTGAGGAGATAGAATCCGCCCTGGGCTCCATTGATCCCACATCAGACGGATATATCCGCACAGGCAACAGGGAGCTGCGCCCCCTTGAGGAATCCATAAACCTCATGCTGGACAGGATGCGTGAGACCTATGCGGCACAGACCCGTTTCGTGTCTGATGCCTCCCACGAGCTGCGCACACCTATCGCTGTCATAAAGGGATATGCGGATATGCTGGATCGCTGGGGCAAGGATGACGAAAAGATCCTTGACGAGGGCATAACCGCCATCCGCACGGAATCAGACAACATGAGCCGCCTTATTGAGGAGCTTCTCTTCATAGCCCGCTGTGACAACGGCAGGCAGACCCTTTCAAAGACGGTGTTCTCCCTGTCAGACATGATGAGGGGCATCCACGAGCAGCAGATGATGATAGACGACACCCACAACTACATCTGCGACATACGTGACGAGGTGACCATACTTGCGGATGAACAGCTCATCCTCCAGGCAATGCGCATACTCTGCGACAATGCGAGGAAATACACCCCAAAGGGCAATGACATCACCCTGAGAGCATACATCAACGACAAGGGGGAGCCTGCGGCGGAGGTATCGGACACAGGCATAGGCATCATCGAGGAGGACATACCCTACATATTCGACCGCTTCTACCGCTCCGACCCTGCACGCAACAAGAAAACAGGCGGCTCCGGACTGGGGCTTTCCATTGCAAAGCTCATTGCAGACAGGCACAAGGGGTACTTTGACGTATACTCCGTAAAGGACATTGGCACCAGAATGACACTGTGCCTGCCAGGTGCGCTGGTAAGCAGCTCCCCTGCCGAAAAACGACCAAAGGAGACAGATGATGAGAACTGAAGAAGAAAAGGGCACTATCACCCTTCTTGGCAACACTGCCGTAAAATATCCCGGGGAATACGACCCCTCCCTGCTGGAGACCTTTGTGAACAAGCATCAGGAGAATGACTATTTCGTAAAGTTCAACTGCCCGGAATTCACCTCCCTGTGCCCTATCACGGGTCAGCCGGATTATGCAGCCATAACCATTTCCTACATACCCGACGTAAAAATGGTAGAGTCAAAATCCCTGAAGCTGTATCTGGTCTCCTTCCGCAACCACGGCGACTTTCACGAGGACTGCGTGAACACCATAATGAAGGATCTCATAAAGCTCATGGATCCCAAATACATCGAGGTATGGGGCAAATTCCTCCCCAGAGGGGGCATATCCATCGACCCCTACTGCAACTACGGCCGTCCCGGCACACGCTTTGAGGCTATGGCACAGCGCCGCCTTGAAGAACACGATATGTACCCCGAAAAGGTAGACAACAGATAGATGTATAATGTAATGAATAATGCACAGCTCTGCGTTTGGCTCGTGCGGTCCGAGCGCACAGTACACTTGCAGTGCGTATGCCAGACACAAGTGACCATTATTCATTACACTATGCATTAATGGGTAGTGGTAGTATGTTTACAGAATTGCACGTACATACGGAATACAGCCTTCTGACGGGTGCCTGCCGGATAAGGGAGCTTGTCTCCCGGGCAAAGGCGCTGGGTCAGAGGGCCGTCGCCGTTACAGATATAAACAATATGTTTGCGGCGGCAGCCTTTTACAAGGAATGTGTAAAGCAGGGCATAAAGCCTGTTGTGGGGTGTGAGCTTTCTGTGCGCAGTGCGGGCACCTCCGGCAGTATCGTCCTCTTGTGCAGAACAGATGAGGGCTACGCTAACCTTATCAGGCTGGTGTCGGATTCCTACCGCAGCTGCGACGGGCTTACCCTGCCTGAGGAGCCCTATATCACCTTTGATATGCTGAAAGAGCGCTCACAGGGGCTCATCTGCCTTTCCGGCGGCACTGACGGCGAGCTTGCAAGAGCCTACAACTCATCCGGGGAGAGGGCGGCGCTGGCCGTTCTCGACAGGTACCGCTCACTCTTCGGCACTGACTACTATGTGGAGATAAACGATCACCGCACCCCCGCCGACAACGTTTTCATCCCCATTGCAGCCCTGGCAACAAGGAAGGGCATCCCCCTTGCGGCATCCAACAACGTCTACTACACCCAAAAGGAGGATGCTGCCACACAGCGCATACTTCGTGCCATAGACGAGAACACGGAAACAGCGGACATCAGGAATGCCCTGCCCTGTGATGAATACTACCTCAAATCAGAGGAGCAGATGAGAAGCATATTCGCCGCCTTCCCCCAGGCTGTGGACAATACCGCCCTTATCGCCGACAGCATCACCTTTGAGATGAGCTTCGGGCATTACAAGCTGCCCCACTACGAACAATCCCCCAAGGACAGGGAAGTATACGGCGGCGACAATGTGCGCCTGTTCAGGGATATGTGCAAAAAGGGACTGGAGGAGAAATACCCCGACACCTTCACCTCACTCCTGAAACGCCTTGAATACGAGCTTGACACCGTGATCTCCATGGGCTACACGGACTACTATCTCATAGTATGGGATTTTATCCGCTTTTCACGGGAGAATGACATCCCCGTAGGCCCCGGGAGAGGCTCCGGGGCAGGCTCCCTTGCGGCATACTGCATCGGCATAACGGATGTTGACCCCATTAAATACGGCCTTATCTTCGAGCGCTTTCTGAACCCGGAGCGGGTGTCCATGCCCGACTTTGACATTGACTTCTGCTATGAAAGGCGGGGGGAGGTCATAGACTATGTTACCCGAAAGTACGGCAGTGACCGGGTGGCGCAGATCATCACCTTCACCACCATGCAGGCAAAGGCGGCAGTAAGGGATGTTACCCGCATACTGAAGCTGCCCCTCTCCCTTGGGGGGCAGATAAGCGATGCCATAAGATACCACGAGGGCACCCTGCCTGAAACCGTCCAGAGTGATGAGGAGCTTAATAGGCTCTATGGCAGTGACCCCAATGTACGGCGCATAATAGACACCGCCGCCAGAATAGAGGGGATGCCCAGAAACATCTCCGTCCATGCGGCAGGAGTGGTCATCTGCGATGCACCTGTGTCAAACTACGTACCCACCATAAAAAAGGACGGCCAGCTCATAGCCCAGTACACCATGACGCTTCTTGAAGAAGTGGGGCTGCTGAAGATGGATTTCCTGGGGCTTCGCAACCTCACTGTCATCCACGATGCGGCTCAGTACGTGAGAAAGAAAGTGCCGGACTTTGATGTGCGCCGCCTGCCCGACGGCGACAAAAAGACCTATGATATGCTGTGTGCCGGGGATACCTTCGGTGTGTTCCAGTTTGAAAGTGCGGGAATGACCTCCCTTCTCACAAAGCTGAAGCCCCGCTGCATAGAGGATCTTACGGCGGCGCTCTCCCTGTACCGCCCCGGTCCCATGGACAGCATACCACGGTATCTGCATAACAGGGAGCACCCCGAAGGCATAACCTACCTTCATCCCAGGCTGGAAAGGATACTGTCCGTCACCTACGGCTGTATAGTGTATCAGGAGCAGGTCATGGAGATATGCAGGGAGCTGGCTGGCTATTCCTACGGCAGGGCAGACCTGGTGCGCCGTGCCATGTCAAAGAAAAAGCCCGAGGTGATGGAAAAGGAGCGCCCCGCATTCATTGCGGGCTGCAACGCAAACGGAGTGGACAGCAAAACGGCGGAAACACTGTTTGACGAGCTGGTGAAGTTTGCCTCCTATGCCTTCAACAAATCCCATGCCTGTGCCTATTCTGTCATCGCCTACACCACTGCCTACCTTAAAGCCCACTATTTCAAGGAATATATGGCTGCCCTCATGTCCGCCTTTGCGGGGCTTGGTGGGAAGATCACCGACTATGCGGACAGGTGCAAAAGCCGTGGAGTGGCTATGCTGTGCCCGGATGTGAACGAGAATCACTACGGATTTCTGCCGGTGGCAAAGGGCATTCGCTTTTCCCTTATGTCTGTCAAGAATGTAGGGGGATCTGTGATAAGCGCCATCATAAGCGAGCGTGAGCAGGGCGGCAGGTACAAAAGCCTTGAAGACTTCATCTCACGGACAGCGGGCAAAATTAACATCAGGAGCATTGAGAGCCTTATAAAATGCGGTGCTCTGGACGGCCTCGGCGAGACACGCCGCACCTGCATAGAGAATTATCAGAAGCTGTATGAGCTGTACTCCGTCCCCACCGGTGCCATCGAGGGGCAGCTGGATCTTTTCGGGGACAGCACAGCAACGGAGAGCATCGACATCCACAGATCCCCTGAATACGACCCCGCAAAGCTGCAGGCAATGGAGCAGGATATTACAGGGATAGCCCTTTCCGTGGAGCCCTCGGCAGACATGACCCTGATGTCACGCATATGCGGCATACCACTGCTGGCACAGGCAGGGGGCACCTCCTCCGTCCATACCTTCCTTGCATCCCTTTCTGAGAAGAAGGAGATAACCACCAAAAACGGAGAAGCAATGGCATTTGTCACCCTTACGGACGGGTCTGTCCAGACGGAAGCCATACTGTTCCCCAAGGCATACGCCCAGTTTGCACATGAGCTTAAAAAGGGCGAGCTTTGTGTATTCACAGGTGAGATGACCAGAAGCACACGGGACAAGCTGTCGATCACACGCATTGTCCCCTTTGACAGCCATTGTGCCCAAGGCAAACTGTATATTCGCATTGCAGGCTCTGACAGGGATATTTCACGGAAGTGCGTCGAGATACTGAAACAATACCCCGGCAGAAACGAGGTGTTCTTCGTTCTCTCCGACCTTTCCAAGGTGGTAAGGTCAAACGCCGTGAACGGGTGCAGTCCCGGCGCAAAACTCTTCACCGAGCTTTCCGACCTTTGCGGTGAGGACAATATCAGGCTGGTGCGGTAAACACAGACAGAAAAAGGGGGCTTTTGCCCCCTCTCTTTTTAATGTTGACAGTCCCATTTCACACGTCATACATTATGGGATCTCCGTGTCCGAAGAAGATACGCCGTCTGCCAAGGGACTGTATCTTTTTATATGTCCTCTCCATGGCGCTGCGGTCGGAGTAGAGATGACCCATTGCAGGAAGCACCCAGTTGTCCAGTGCATCCCCCACTATAAGCCCCTTTCCGCACACATCCACTCCCACAGAGCCCGCAGTATGTCCGGGGAGCTCTATAATGTCCGCATCTATACCGTATTCAATAACGCTGTCCCCTTCCTTGACAAATACAACTTTGTCAGGACGCTGCACCTTGGTCCGGGACAGTTCCTTGACAGACATACTCAGCACCACCTTCCCCACTATGCCATAGCTTTTCAGGGGCTGAGCGGAGTAGTCATCAAAGAGTGCATCATCCGCCCTGTGATAGGCAACGGGGACACCAAACCTCTCCGACAGCACCGCCGCATTCTGTGCGTGATCAAAGTGTGGATGTGTCAGCAGTATCAGTTTTAGTTCATACTTCTCACATTCGGATGAAACTGTATCAAGATATGCCGATGTGCCTGTATCCACAAGCACGGCATTACTGCCGGAGATGATGAGATAGCAGTTCTCCGTACCGCACTTAATCCTGTGTACCCTTGTCATGATTGCCTCCTGTTTGACCTGCTGTTTTGCCCCGCCCATTTTTCACTGTCCTGCGCTTCTTTCCTTCGTTCAGATATCTGTCCCTAAGACCGAACCACATGATGAAACGGTACTTTTTGTTCTTACTTATGTAGGACAATGCCATGCGCCTGTAAGCCTTTGCGGCACGCTTCACCTCATCAACGGTGACCCCTGTGTCAAATGCCGCCCTCATGGCTGTATCAGTCACAACAAGGGCATCCTCCCTGTCAAAATGCTCTGCGATAACATCCACGGTTTTGTCGTCTGTCTCCCTGATGTCCGCACCCATACGGGCGCACAGCACAGCAAGCATTGAATATATCTTCCTTGCGGCTGTATCCGGGGCATTTCTGACAAGCGCCTCACGCTTTCTGAATATAACTGTCCTTATGATAACATACACAAGGCATACTGTACCTATGGCAGCTATGACACAGAGCACTTTGAGGATCGCTTTCAGTATCTTCCTTATGTCAGATGAATGTCTTTCAAAGAAGCCCGGCTCCTCTGTACGGGGAGCATCCCCGGAGGCTGTGGTGTAGGAGGTCTCCCCCCTGTCGGGCGCATCCCCCTCACCGGGCACCTCATCCGGAGGAACGGTGCCCCCTGTGCCCTGACCCTCACTGCCGCCCTCATCTTCGGGAGGCTGTGTAACAGGGGCTGTGGTCACGGGTGTCTCCCCGTCCTCCTCCTCATGACCTTCGGCAAGGGTGGTGCCCTGAGTGTCGGGAGCCTCCTCCTCTGCGGAGGTCTCGGGGGCGGCTGTTACAGTTTCCTCCTGTACTTCGGAGGTCTGCATATCCTCTGAGTATGATGTGTCCTGTGTGGTGACGGCGGTTATCTCCGAGGTCACCAGTTTTTCCTCTTCATCGTATTCAAAGGCGATGTTGCCGTAGCCCGGTGTGGATTCAAATATCATCCAGCCGTAGCCGTCGATATACACCTCCGCCCAGGCATGGGCACGGCTGTCGGGCACGGAAAGGGTGACATAGCCGTTTACCGCACTTACGGAGCGGATGTCGCTGTTTGCGGCAAGATAGCCCTCGCAGTAGCGGGCAGGCACTCCCCTGCTGCGGAAAAGCAGCACTGCCGCCGTTGCAAAGTGGGTACAGGAGCCCTTTTTGTTCTCTGTCAGGAACCACTGGGCAAAATCCGCCCCGAAGGGCATACGCCCTGATTCAAGGGAGTATTCGTTGTCCTCCCCCAGCTTTGTACGTATGTACACCATCTCATCGTAGATGTCCTCGCCGCTGTAATCGGCAAAGAACTCATCCGCTATTTCCCTGAAGCTGTCGGACACATCAAGGCATTCGGTGTAGGCCTGTGTGCGAAGCACCTGCTCATCTGCCGCCATATCTTCATCCACATCTATGGGGGAATTGCGGATCACCGTCTTCATATAGTTGCCCCGAGGCTGATACAGCCAGTACTTGCGCCTGATGCCGTCTGATTCCGTAAGCCCTGCCGCATGGTAGGGCAGATATTTCTCACGGGAGCGGCTGTCCATATTGCGCACTACTGCATACTCCGCCTCAAGGTCGGCAAAGCCCGGATAGTATTTCAGCATACGTGCCGCAAAAAAGTCCGCTGATGTGAGCTTTGTGGCGATCTGCGCCTCGGACATCCTGTCCTCCCAGCGGGTGCCTGTGTAGTGGTTTGCGGTGTAGCCCTTGAGATACACGTCGGTGGAATCCGCAGGCACGGTTATTTCAAGGACTGTGTGGCCGTCAAAGCTTATCTCCGCATTCCCCCCCAGCTTGCCGTCATGGGTAAGGGAAGAGCCTTTTGATGAGAACAGGGCATCCCGCAGATCCTCCCTGAATCCGTCCCAGGTGAAGTCCTGCATATAGTTGTTGAACCTGTCCCGAAGCTCGTCAGCCTTTTCGCTTCTGCCCACGGTGGCATAGTACAGCCCGCCCCCGGAAAGGCACAGGAGCATTGCAAGGGCTGCTGCCACTGCCCCCTGTGAGGATGCCCGCCTGAAATTAGCGGATTCAAGGGCTTTGTCATCCATGTGTCTTTCGGCTACCTCAAGGCAAAGGGTACCCGCCCAGCACATTACCATTGCCCCGAAGGGTATCACATCAGGGCGCAGGCCGAAATACAGGTATGTCTCGCTGATAAGGAGTGTAGGCACGAACACGAAGAGAAATATGGGGTACCTAATAACACCGTAGCAGATGATAAAGGACATCAGCACCGCCGTAAAGCAGAGTGCCTCGTTTATATGCGCCGATGATGCGGCAGGCTCCGCATAGGTAAGATATTCGTTATACTTTGCCGCAAGGCCTGTAAACCCCGTCATCACCTTTTCAATGCGCACAACGGCGTACAGCAGGACACCCCCTATGATAAAGCCGCTGACTAAGTTGAATACCCGCCCCTTAAAGCAGCACACAAAGGAAAACAGTACAAAGGACACCGTACAGCACAGAGCAAGGGCAGGCACATCTGCAAGGAACACAGGCGCTGTCGCACTCTGAAAGGAAAACACAGTGCCGAGGAGCCCCAGCAATGCCACAAGAACACGCATGAGAAAGCCTTCCGACGCTCTGCTTCCATTGGACACAAAGCGTATTCCGAGCTGTGTATCATCCATTGCCTGCTCCTCCCTTCTGTTAAATGTAATGCAGAATGAATACTATAATGCTAATGTTCTCTGCGGCAGCCCCAGTCCCGGTGTACAGTTATCAGACAGCTGACGGGCGGCTTGATTTTCTCTGTTGCTGCAAAAGCAACCCTTTGGCAGAAAATCAAGCAAAGAGGATATAGCACGCAGTTCCCTGTCACTGCCAGCTATTCACTATCAGCTATCAGCTGTGCAAACGCAGCATCCAAAGGAACATAGCTATTCATTGCTCATCAGTATATTTACAAAGCCCCGCTCTTCTCTTACGGGGATGTATTCCGATGTGACAAGGGCGCAGGCGGCGGTGATGTAGCTGTCGGAGCTGTCCACCCTTATAGCGCCGTTCACAGCGCCCTGTGCCCCCTCATCCACTGCCACATAGCTTTGCGCCTTCATTTCATTCAGGTAATAGGCACAACTCATGACCTTCTCAAAGCAGATGTCCCTCCCGGAGGGGGTGTCCGCCGTGCTCAGATCCGCAAAGAGCAGGAACCTGTCATCCTCCGGCAGACCCATGACCTTGACAATATCCTTGTCAAAGCGGGCGGAGAGCTTGTGGTGAACAAGAGCCAGCCTGTCCCCGGGCACGTATTCCTTGAAGTCTATCACATCTCCGGGGCCTGTGGTGGGGACATATCCACCGTCATCGCTTTCCGAGACGCTCCCTGCACCGCTTGCGATCTCCCGTGCCAGCTCCTCGTATTTGTCCGATACGGCGGGTATGACACACACAGAGCCTATCATGCCGTGGTTTTTGAAGAGCCTGACAGAAAAAAAGCCCAGCAGATCGCATATCCTGATACATTCAAGATACACATCCGCCTCGCCGCAGTGCTGCACAGGCAGCTCCACCATAACATCCCGCTTTTCAAGGGCGCCCACAACCGTTCTGAGCTTCAGCTTTTCAGCAGTGCCTCCGGGGGCATACTCCGCCCTCAGATCTATCCTTACGGAGATAAGGGGGAATACGGAGTTGTTTATTATCCGCAGAGGTATCTCCGTCTTATTGCCCCTGTATACCACTGCGGCGGCAGATCTGCTGTCAAGGCGCAGGAAAAGGGCAGACACGAGAAGCTCTATGCCCATCATAACAGGCAGCATGATAAGAGCCACCAGCAGTATGAGGGACACAGGCCCCTGATACAGCGGATAGAATACTATGGCGGTTATGAGGGCGATCATATACAGTATCTTTGACATGATCATACCTTCGGTGAAGGTGTGGCAAGGACGATGTCGTTCACAATTGCCTTGACCTGCTCCTCTGAGGGCATACGCCCCTTTACCCTTGCGGCTATGACCCTGTGGGCGCATACATCGGTGTAGACAAAGCGCACATCATCGGGGATAACATAGTCACGCCCCCTGAACATTGCGGTACACCTTGCCATTGATGCGCTTGCAATGGAGCCTCTGGGGCTGACCCCCAGCTCTAACCGCTTATCGCTCCTTGTAGCAGCAGATATGCGGGCTATGTAGTCATACACCTCGTCGGAAACGTGTATCTTGTAGCTGAGCTTTCTTATTTTAAGTATATCCTGAGCAGTCATGACCCTTTCCACCTTGCGGGGGTTCAGCTTGTCGGCCTTGGCTTTGAGGATGTTCACCTCATCGCTCACCTTGGGATAGCCTATGGAAAGACGTATCATAAAGCGGTCAAGCTGAGATTCGGGCAGCAGCTGGGTGCCTGCGGAGCCGGAGGGGTTCTGTGTGGCAAGGACGATAAAGGGCTGGGGCAGCTGCCTTGTTACCCCGTCCACGGTGACAGTCTCCTCCTCCATGGCTTCAAGGAGGGCGGACTGGGTCTTGCTGGAGGTACGGTTTATCTCATCTGCCAGGAACAGGTTGCAGAACACTGCACCCTTCTTGAACTCAAACGCCCCTGTCTGCCTGTCGGGGATGTTGAACCCGGTCACATCGGCGGGCATAACGTCCGAGGTGAACTGCATACGGTTGTATTCAAGCCCCAGGGCATCGGAGAAGGCTGTGGCTATGGTAGTCTTTCCCACACCGGGTATATCCTCCAGCAGAACGTGCCCCCCGGAGCATATGGTCATAAGTATCTTTATGATAATGTCATCCTTGCCGATGACGGAACGCTTTATCTCATCAGTAGCCCTTTTCAGAAGCGCTATTGCCTGTGTATCCATTCTTTCCTCCGGTCTGTCTGCGGGGCGGCTGCTCTGCAAGCCCCTCTATGTTGAAAATCGGCGGCAACACCTCTGACAAGGTTTGCCGCCGCCATTAGCTTATCAGCATCAACTAAGGGTAAGTATTGCCATATCGCCGTTGTTGCAGGTGCCCTGCTTTTCATTGGCGCTGAGTATCTTCCTCACAACGCTCCCCTTGACCGTGCGAAGCCCTGCATCAAGGTTCATCATGGCAAAGATGAAATCCGTGTCCGGTGTCCTTGACTTGTACAGATAGCAGGTCATTGCGGTCTTTACGGTATTGTAGAGGATATTGAAGAAGGTGTAGTTCTTCCACAGGTCAAGCTTGAAATCCGCAAAGGGCATACAGTAGGTCCAGACGTAGTTCACCATTACCTGCTCGAGGTAGTGTGTCCTGTCTGCCTGCCCCTCCTCGGCAGCCTTACCGGGGACATACTCGTAGTTGTCCTTGAAATACTGCTTCATTGCGGGGTGGAGCTCTTCATCATACATAAAGCCCTTTGCATCAGCGGGCTGACCGGCCTTTTTAAGACAGGTGGTCACAAACTTTTTGTGATCCTCGTCATGCCCCTCGGGAACAGGGAGCACGGTGATTATTGAAAGCCCGTCATAGAAGGGGTACACGGGATTGAGCTTTTCCTTGACGCCCTCAAACATCTTGAGTATGCCGTCATGGCGGGGAGACTGCATCACGCTCGATACGAACTTCTCCACTATGTGTACATCCTTCTCCTGCCCTGAGGCTATCTTGTCGATCATAGTCTGAACAGTCTTGTAGCAGTAGTTGAGGATGAGCATCCTGTCATCCATGGTGTAGTTTCTGTTCTGGAGGACATTCATTGTCAGATATTTGAGATTCCAGTAATATCTGAGGATAGGATCGTCCTTTATGAGCTTTGCACCCTTCTCCTCGTATTCCTTTGATACATCGTCAGGCAGGTTTGCCATTCTGTACTGCATAACGCCCTTGGTCTCCATGAGCTTCTCAAGGACTCTCTCCTGACAGAGAGGGAACACATATTCAATGGATGCGGGTGTGGTGAGAACGTTATATGTGATGTTGTCCACGTTCTGTGGGTTTTCCTTATCTGTAAGCTCTGTAAAGAACTGCGGGGAAATTACAGGAAATGACATTGATTTCTCCTCCATCTGTGCGATGCGGCGCTGTCCTTCGGCTGCTGCCCGCACTTTCTAACATACAAAAAACATTATAACACATAGTTTTTCAAAAATCAATATTATTTAAAATATAAAGTCAATTGTCACAAAAATATCTGAATAGTTTTGTGACAATTGACGATAATCATTCTGCTGCCTTCCCTGCAAGGAGAGGGGAATATGTATTTCGGAAGCTCTCGAAGGTGCCGTTGTCAATGGCTTCACGGATGCGGGTCATAAGGGTGTTGTAGAAATACAGGTTGTGAGTGACCGCAAGCCTGCCCCCAAGCTGCTCATCAGCCTTGAACAGGTGCCTTATATACGCACGGGAGAAATTTCTGCAGGTGGGGCAGTCGCACTGCACGTCAAGGGGACGGGGATCCGTCTCATAGCATTTGTTGGTGGCGTGCATTATGCCGCTCCATGTGAATATGGTGGCGTGCCTTGCATTCCGTGAGGGCATAACGCAGTCGAACAGGTCTATCCCCCTGTATACGGCCTCTATGATGTTTGAGGGTGTGCCCACGCCCATAAGGTAGCGTATCTTCCTTTCGGGCATGACAGGGACCACACAGTCAAGAATGCGGTACATCTCCTCCGTAGGCTCCCCCACTGCAAGGCCCCCCACTGCATAGCCGTCAAGATCCAGCTTTGCTATCTCCTCCATGTGGGCAATGCGCAGATCCTCGTAGGTGCAGCCCTGGTTTATGCCGAAAAGGAGCTGATGCTTGTTTATAGTGTCATGCAGGGCGTTGAGCCGCTCCATTTCCTCCTTGCAGCGGTACAGCCAGCGAGTGGTGCGTTCGCAGGAGCGGCGGGAATACTCGTGCTCCGCCGGGTTCTCCACACATTCATCGAATGCCATGGCAATGGTGGAGCCTAAGTTTGACTGTATCTGCATGGACTCCTCGGGCCCCATGAATATCCTGCGGCCGTCTATGTGAGAGGCGAAGTACACCCCCTCCTCCTTTATCTTCCTCAGCTTTGCCAGGGAGAATACCTGAAATCCGCCGCTGTCGGTGAGTATGGGCTTATCCCAGTTCATGAACCTGTGCAGGCCTCCCATTTCCTTGACCACCCTGTCTCCGGGGCGCAGATGCAGATGATAGGTGTTGCACAGCTCCACCTGTGTCCCGAGGGACTGTAAGTCCACCGAGGACACTCCTCCCTTTATGGCGGCGGCTGTCCCCACATTCATGAAGCAGGGGGTCTCAAAGCAGCCGTGAACCGTGTCGAAATGCCCCCTGCGGGCTTTCCCGTCCTGTTTTATAAGAGTAAACATATCTTTTCCTCATTGTGTGTTGTTTGCAGTGAGCTGTAACCAACGCAGACAGTGATAAGTCAAAGCGGACATTCTGGCTGTACTACGACCTATTTGTCAAATACTTTTTCCGGAGGATGGAATAACCGGCAACTCTCCTTCTTCATAGCCAGTAAGGCTTCCACTCACAGCATCCGTAGCCTCAAACTCCACTATCTCCGTTTCGGGAGCGGTGTATTTCTTCCTTTCCATGTGATCACCTTGCAGTGCTGCTGTCATCTCAGCCCCAGCCTGCGGAGCACTCTGCCCCCAAGGCGGCGCAGCTTCATATATATCTTCCGCACCGGGAATATGGCGCAGTGTATGCGGGAATATGCCCTGTACCAAAGCTCATCCGTGGAGTGCTCCCTGCCGCCTCTGATAAAGCCTGTCATCACCGCTAATATATCGCCGTCGGTGATGCCGTATTCGTTGGCAAGGCAGTTGTCTCCCCTGATGACGTAATCATTCGGGCGCACCTCCACTATCCTGTGGAGTATATACCTGCCGTTTCGCCTGTAAAGCACCACATCATACTTTTGGCAACGTTCGCTGCCCTTGCGCCGTGCTATGAACACATCCTTCTTCTGCCTCAGCAGGGGCATCATGCTCACACCTCTGAAACGCCCGGTGAAGTGCTCGTTATCCTCAAAGTATTCCTCGTAGCCCATCTTCACAGCCTTTTTCACAGGCTCCTTTTTTTCAACTATTGCGCCCACGCTGCGAAGGCTCTCCACTACGTCCTTTACAGCCTGCCTTGCGGTGTCCTCATCCACGTCATAGGTCTCAAGCATTTTTGAAACGATGCCGTCCTCGGTTATCTCCTCTTTAAGGCAGCTTGTGATGAAGAATGCCGTATCATTCTGCTTTATCATGCCGTTGAAGCTGCTGTTCCCCGTGGACACCACATAGTTTTCACCCCCTGCGGAGTGGGTGATAAAATCCTTTGAAAGTCTCATAGCTCCTCACTTTCTCACTTACTCATAGCTTCATAGGCTGTCTTAGCAGCCAGTATGTCCATGTTGCAGTAAAGGCTGAACAGCCCTATACTCCCCAGCATCCCGTCCAGCAGCCCCATGGACTTTGAAAGGGCAATGCCGCTTGAGGGACGGTACATCTGCTGCATACACACGGGATAAGCCTGCTGAACGGATATGGGGGATATGCTGTTCTCCTCCCCCCTGTGGAGCACTGCCAGCGCCTTTACAGGGCAGCATATGTTCTCCCCAAGCCTGTGCTTGCCGTTCCAGGGGGTGCCGTAGGCATAAACCACACCATCTTTTACTGAAAGCAGGGGCTTGTCATCGTTCACCATGACAGCCCTGTCCCCCAGCAGCTCTCTCCACAGCTTTGTGTGGGTGGATTTGCCTGTGCCGGACTTTGCGGTGAATATATAGGCATTTCCGTCAACGGCTATCACCGAGCCGTGGAAAAGCACCGTATCAAAGGCGGGCATGGCCTCGGCTATCTGCCTGTACACCGCAAGGGTCTCAAGGTATCCGTCAGAAAACAGCTGTACCTTCCTGCCCTCTGCTGCATCGTTCTTTGCGGAGCGTTCCCTTTCCGCCGCGATATGGCGCTCATCCGTGTTTACTGTGATGTCGGGGGTGCCGTCTGCCTCATATCCCCTGCACATGGTATGCACATCCTCATACACAGAGGTGATGCGGACGACCCTGTCTGCAAACCTGTATGTGCCTGTCATGACCTCACCTTTTCCGAAAGCGCTGCGCCCAAAGCCCCTGCATATGCGCCCATGGGAGGCACCATAAATTCAATGCCGTGGAGCCCTCCCACATTGTGTATGAAATCAAAGCCCTCGGGCATATCAGCAACAGAGCCTACAAACACCGCCTGCCGCAGTCCCTCTCCCTTGCACACGAATGCCGCCATAACAGCTGCTGTCTCGCACACAAGGTTCATAAGTCCCGATGCAATATCCTCTCTTGCGGCGTTTTTCAGCTTCTTGCCGAAGTTTGCGGCGGTCAGATCCGAGGCAAGCCCGGTACTGTCCCCAACGGATATATCCCCTATGGTGAGATCCACCCCTGTGCGGTCACCCTCAGAGATAAGCGCCTTTATCTCCTTGATGTCATCCGTGCCAAGAAGCAGTGCGGAAAGGCCGCAGAGAGTACCTCCGCCTACGCCGCTGCCGCCGATGTGGGTATACACGCCCTTTTCCGCCCGCACAAAGGCGGTGCCTGTGCCCATGCTGACCACAAGGGTGTCGTCCGTCCCTGCCAGAGCACACCCTCCCCTGCCGAAGCACTCAAACTCCGAGCAGAAGCGTGTCCTCATGCCACACACGGTCTCAGGCAGTATCCCCGCTCCCACACCAGTGAGATACAGGGTTTCAGGGGTACTCCCCCCGCAGCCTACCGCCATAAGCCCTTCAAGCTCCCGCTCAAAGTGTGACACATCCCTGTCCGTGTCGTACTTCCGTGCAGCGGCGATATTCCCCTTTTCATCAAGGCACACAAGCTTTACAGCCGAGCCACCCAGATCCGCTCCAAGATACATAGTTGCTCCTTATTCATTCGGGCAGGCGCTTCCTGTTCTCCACCGGTATGCACCTGTGCGCCCGTGTGACAGGTGCTGCCCAGCGCACAGCGTTGATGATGACACGCTGCACTGTCTCATTGTGGTATGTGGGGTATTCCTCATGTCCGGGCTGGAAATAGAAGATCCGCCCCCCTCTTGTGAAGGTGACACCGCTGCGGAACACCTCTCCCCCGGCAAACCAGCCCATGAACACCACCTCATCCGGGTTTGGTATGTCAAAGGGCTCGGAGTACATCTCCTCATGGGGGAGCTCGAAGTGCTCCGGTATCCCCTGTGCGATGGGGTGCATGGGAGATACTGTCCAGATGCGCTCCTTGTCGTCATTGCGCCAGCCTAAGTTGCAGGTGGTGCCGCACAGCTTTTTCATCACCTTGCTGTGATGTGCTGAATGGAGAGGGATAAAGCCCATGCCTCCGTTGATGTGGCGCACCACCCTGTCCACGGTCTCATTCGACACCTTGTCGTGTGCCATGTGCCCCCACCAGATGAGCACATCCGTTTCTGAGAGCACCTCATCTGAAAGGGCATCGTCCTCGTCCTCCAGAGTGACAGTTTTCACGTTCATATCATCGCAGCGCCCCAGAAACTCCGCAATGCAGCCGTGTATACCCCGGGGGTATATGCGCCCTACCCCCTCGTACATTCTTTCGTGGAGGTATTCATTCCACACAAGTACGTTTATCATAGATTGCCAAGCTCTTCAAGCAGGAGGCTTGCCGCAGATGCCGCCTTTCTCTTGTCTGCCCTGCCGCTGCCTGCGGTATCAAGCTCCATAAGGCAGTCCTCGATGACACAGGCAAGGTCATCCTCACACTCGTCCGATTCTGCGATGCGGCTCAGCTCGTCGTAGAGCTTATCCCCGCCTATGCTGCCGTTTACTGCCTTCTTGCACAGCTCCTCTACTGTTTTCCTCATTACACACCAAGACCTTTCACATATTCTGCTGACTTTTTCATATACTCAAACTGACGGGGCGCACCGAAATGCTCTATGGAGTAATCTCCCATATACCCGAAATCAGTCAGTGCCGAAACGATGTCGCCTATCCTTATGACCCCGTCCCCTACGGCGCAGGGGTACATGGGTCTGCCGCTGAGGGCTGCCTTTTCCTCGCCGTCTGTCCTGTCAAGGCTCCTGTCCTTGAGGTGGACGTGCTTTGTGTAACCTGCAAGCTGCATGAGGGCATCAGTCTCATCCTCGTCGGAATAGAAGAAATTGCCTGTATCAAAGCAGCACCCAAGCCCCTGCACATTGTCAAGGAAGTACCCCAGACCCCTGATGGTGGAATAGGGTGCTTTGCTGTCGTCATAGTCCTCCAGCACGGGAGTGAGCCCCACTGAAAGAGCCGCTTTGCATATCACGGACATACGTGTGAGCATGAGGTTCTGTGTCCGCTCCCGGTCGTCCCCGTCCTCTATGAAGCCCGGGAGGGGCATGATGCACTTAGCCCCTGTCTTTAAGGCTGTGTCAATGTGGTGCTCATACTGCCGCTTTATCTCATCCGCATCCCCGTGCCCCAGGTCGTACATATGATAGACGGAACGCACCTGCATCCCGCTTTCCCTTATTTCATCACACACCTGCTCATCAAGGCGCCACAGATCACATTCAAGCCCCCTGATACCGAAGGAGAGAGCCCTTTCAAGCCCTGCGCCGAAAGAGATCCCTTCCTGTCCGCAGCCCTCAAATATATGTTCCAGAAAAATATTGAGCATATTATCACCTCATGATCGTTACAGCAAACGACAAAGCCTTCTGACACCTGCTATCCGCCGGTCCGCACGCAGCAGACCTCAGCTTGCGAATGTGCAAGGACTTCAAATCATTTTATAGCTTTAACTCATACAGGGCATCTGCAACGGCTGCCATACCCTCCATGTCAAGCTGCTCCGGGCGCACACCGGCGGGCAGCCCTGCGGCAGCTATGGCGCTGTTCACTGTGCTCTTGTCAAGAGAAAGGGCTGATGAAAGGGAATTTGCAAGGGTCTTGCGCCGCTGTGAGAACGCCCCTCTCACCACTGAGAAGAAGAATTTCTCATCCCGCACCTTCACCGGCGGCTCCCTGAGTATGTCAAGGCGGATCACACAGGAATCCACATCCGGGGCGGGCATAAAGCTCCCCCGTGATACGTTGAAAAGGAGCCTCGGCTCCGAATAATACCGCACCGCAAAGCTGACGGCGCCGCTCTCCCTTGTGGCAAGGGGCGCACAGATACGCACACCTGCCTCCTTCTGCACCATGACGGTGACGCTCCTTACAGGGAGCCTTTCCTCTAAAAGATACATGATTATGGGGGTGGTTATATAGTAGGGCAGATTGGCGCATACAGCCACGTCCATGCCCTCAAACTCCTCACCGATGAGCGCTTTGAGGTCAGTCTTCATCACGTCCGCATTTATGACCTTAACATTGTCATACTCCGCCAGTGTTTCCCCCAGAATGGGGATGAGCCTGTCGTCAAGCTCTATTGCCACTACCTTTTTTGCTGTCCTGCAAAGCTCATTGGTGAGCACACCGAAGCCGGGGCCTATCTCAATGACCCCTGTGTTCTCATCCGCCCCGCCCATGGACGCTATCTTCGGGCACACGGCGGGATTTGTGATAAAGTTCTGCCCCAGTGCCTTGGAGAATGAAAAGCCGTACCGCTCCATTATCCCCTTTATGACCGATATATCCGTAAGTCTTTCCATTACATCTGGTGCCTCACAACAGCATATTCATCATCTGCACGGTAGAAGGGGCAGCTCCTGTTATCCCCCTGCAGGAAGCGGTACATCTCGTCCTCGTCAAGGTCCACAAGGCAGTAGTATCCCTCGTCCTCATCGTCATATACATAGTTTACGCAGGTATCACATACAGACATGGATACACCTCCTTAACGATCCTCACACACAGCAGCCTGTGATCTCATTTCGCAATTTTTGATTTTTCTTAAATTTGCGAAGCAGACAGCCATCTTGCTATATCAATTATCCTTATGCCCTCGATATCGTACTCATCATGTCGGGTATTTGCAATCACAAGCTTCGGATATGCATCCCTTATGGCTTTAAGGGGGGAAAGCTCCCGCTCCAGTGTTTTCGGATCAGAAATGGAATCAGAGACCTGGATATACACCTTCTCATTCTGCTTCATGGCTACAAAATCCACTTCCTTCTGATACAGCTTGCCTACGTAGATCTCATAGCCCCGTCTTAACAGTTCAAGGGCAACTATATTTTCGTATGCCCTGCCATAGTCCATATTGCGCATTCCCAGCATGGCATATCTGAATCCCAGATCTGAAAGATAATACTTGTCTGATGTCTCTAAATACTTTTTGCCACGAATATCGTAACGCTTTACCTTGTAGAACATAAAGGCACTGCACAGATACTTCATGTAGTTGCCTACGGTGATGTGATTGGTATCAGCCCTGCCCTGATTGAAGGCATCGCTGATCCTTGCGGCAGATGTGAGATTGGAAACGTTATCCATCATGTAATCCGCCAGAGAATCCAGAAGTGCCGCTTCCTTTATCCCGTATTTATCCACAAGATCCCGTTTGATGACCGTGTTGTAGACATCCCTGATGTATGATGACCTGTCCTCTTTTTCACTGTACACATAGGAGCCTGCCAGTCCGCCTTCATGGACATAGGAATCAAGGATCCCTTCCTCCTTGGGATCATACCCGAAATACTTGCAGTATTCGGAGAAGCTGAATGGGTAGACAGGTATCTCTATGAACCGCCCTGTAAACAATGTGGACAGATCCGAGCTCAGCAGTAATGCATTGGAGCCTGTGATGTAAATGTCATATCTCCTGCTGTTGTAAAAGCTATTGACGGCAAGCTCAAACTTTTCACACATCTGTACCTCATCAATGACGAGGACATTGGCTTTTCTGCCGTCATATCGGCTTTCGCAGTATTCATACAGCCGCTTGTAGGTTTTAAGATCATCAAATTTCAGATCCGCAAAGTCAACATATATTATATTTACATCCTCATCTGCGCTGATAATATCCATGTATGCCCGTATGAGCTCTGATTTCCCGGAACGCCTCAGGCCTGTTACTATCTTGATATCCGGAGTATTCCGCAATCGCATGAGCCTGTTCAGATAATGCTCCCTTTTTATCAGCTTCATCCTGCCTCACCGCCTTTCCCCGCACATCATTTCACAATTTTCAAAAAATTTTAAATTTGCGAAATAAAAAGCCGTTCCCATTTTCAAAACTTTAATTTTTTCACAGTTTTGAAAGTGAACGCTGCCTCATATGGTCAATAGCTGTTCTCCAGAGCCTCTAACATGTCGGGGCGGCGCTTCATGGTTATCTCCACGGACTGCCTGTGCCTGAACTCCTCTATCCGCCTGTGATCTCCTGTCAGCAGCACATCAGGCACTGCCATGCCCTCCCACACCTCGGGGCGGGTGTACTGAGGATATTCCAGCAGCCCCGAAAAATGACTCTCCTCGGTGTAGCACTCCTCGGCACTGAGCACCCCGGGGCACATCCTCGCAATGGCATCGCACATGACAAGGGCAGGCAGCTCCCCGCCTGTCAAAACATAATCCCCTATGGATATCTCCTCATCAACTATCTTTTCGATTATGCGCTCATCCACGCCCTCATAGTGGCCGCACAGCACGCATATATTGTCATAGCCCGCAAGCCGCACCGCCGTTGACTGCCTGAACAGCTTTCCCTTTGGGGACATATATACAGTATGGGGCTTGGTGCCGATCGTGTCACAGATATCCAGATAGCAGCGGTATATGGGCTCGCACTGCATCACCATGCCCATGCCGCCCCCATAGGGTGAATCGTCCACCCGCCTGTGCTTGTCGGTGGAATAGTCCCGCAGCTGATGGCAGTGGACCTCTATCTTCCCTGCCTTCTGCGCCCTGCCGATTATGCTTTCCCCCATGACGGCGCTGCACATCTCGGGAAAGAGGGTGATAATATCGAACCTCATTCAAAAAGCCCCTCTATCCTGTGTATATAAAGCCTGCCGCCCTCTATATCCGTTTTCTCTATAACATCGGGTATGGCGGGTATCAGGTATTCATTTTCATCGTTTTTTACGGTGTAGATGTCATTGGCACCCGTATTGGAAACCTGTGCCAGCTTCCCGTACACCGTGCCGTCGGCGGCATCCACCACCTCAAGCCCTACAAGGTCCTGCACGAAGTAGGTGCCCGCAGGCAGCTCCACGTCCTCCCTGTCCATATAGAGTATCTTCCCTCTCAGGGCAGTGGCAGCCTCCGGGGTATCTACCCCCTTTATCTTCATGATGACCACATTCTTGTGGGGCCTTGCGGATTCTATCTCAACAGGGGTGTTCCCCTTGTCAAAGTAAAGTTTGTCAAATTCACAGAGAAAATCAGGGGAATCACACCAGGGGTCAACACGCACCTCTCCTTTAAGGGCGTGTATGGCAACGATCCTGCCTGTTTCAAGAAATCTTTTCATAAGCTACCTTTTAAAAAAATATCGGCACTGTATCTGCTGACCGTAGCGGCCGCAGTACACACTGCCGACTGAATTTCCTCGGGTGACAAGATCAGTCTATCTCGACCATGATCTTCTCGTCTATCCTGAATGCACCGGCACGCATAACAGTCCTTATGGCCTTTGCTATCTTGCCCTGCTTTCCTATAACCTTTCCCATGTCATCAGGTGCTACATGGAGGTGATAAACCACAATACCCTCTTCATCGGGCTCATCCCTTACTACTGAAACAGCAGCAGGATCATCCACAAGACCCTTTGCGATGGTAAGGAGCAATTCTGTCATAGTTATCCTCCGGTTAATCAAAAGATGTGTACGTGACACCTCAAATGAGGTGCCCCGACCATCCGTCTTGCAGCAGCCCAAAGCTTATTCAGCCTTGAGCACGCCGTTCTTTTCAAGAAGCTTCTTTACAGTATCAGTGGGCTGAGCACCGTTCTTGATCCACTCTCTTGCCTTGTCAGCATCTACCTTTACAACGCTGGGCTCAACAGTAGAATCATAGTAACCGATCTCCTCGATGAATCTGCCATCTCTGGGATATCTGGAATCAGCAACAACTATTCTGTAGAAAGGGTTCTTCTTGGCACCCATTCTTCTGAGTCTGATCTTAACTGCCATTGTATTCACCTCCGTAACAGGTAATAGTGCCTGTGCTATGCACAGTATATACTAACTGACGATACCGCCAGAGTATCACATGAATCTCCCGGGGATCCTGAGCCTGTTCTTCTTCCCCTTGCCGTTCTTCCCGGTGACGCCGAACTGCTTGAACATCTTCTGCATCTGTTCAAACTGCTTCAAGAGCCTGTTCACATCAGATACTGAATTGCCGCTGCCCGCTGCGATGCGCTTCTTGCGGGAGGGATTGATTATCTCGGGGCGAGCCCTCTCCTCCGGTGTCATGGATGTGATGAGCGCCTCGATGCGGTTGATCTGATTGTCGTCTATGTCCACATCCCGTATCTTGTCTCCCACACCCGGCAGCATTGATGCCAGCTGCTTTATGGAGCCCATCTTCTTTATCTGCTTCATCTGATCCAGCAGATCCGTCAGGTCAAAGCCCTGATTGTCCGCCAGCTTATTGGTGAGCTTCTGTATCTCGCTCTCGTCGATGGAGCTTTCCGCCCGCTCGATAAGGGTGAGCACATCGCCCATGCCCAGTATTCTTGAAGCCATGCGCTTGGGGTGGAAAAGCTCCAGATCATCCAGCTTCTCGCCCGTTCCCACAAACTTTACAGGCTTGCCTGTCACCGCAAGTACGGAAAGTGCCGCACCGCCCCTTGTATCGGAGTCCAGCTTTGACATGAGCACACCGGTGATACCCAGCGCCTCGTCAAATGCCTTTGCCGCATTCACCGCATCCTGACCGGTCATGGCATCCACCACAAGTATTATCTCGTGGGGGTTTGTTTCCGCCTTGATGTTCTTGAGCTCATCCATAAGCTCCTCATCAATGTGGAGACGGCCTGCCGTATCAAGTATCACCACGTCATTGCCGTGCTCGGTGGCGTGCTTTACCGCTTCCCTTGCAATGACAACAGGGTTTATCTGACCCATTTCAAAGACCTTTACCCCGGCCTTTTCGCCCACTACCTGCAGCTGATTTATAGCCGCAGGACGGTACACGTCGCAGGCTGCAAGCAATGGACGCTTCCCCTGATCCTTGAAGTACTTCGCCAGCTTTGCAGCATGGGTGGTCTTACCGGAGCCCTGGAGACCCACCATCATTATGATGCAGGGGGGACGGTTGGGGAATTCTATCCTTGAATTCTCCGACCCCATGAGCTCCACAAGCTCTTCATTTACTATCTTTATTACCTGCTGTGCGGGAGTAAGGCTTGAAAGTACATCTGCACCCACAGCACGGACAGTCACCTTGTCCACAAAGTCCTTTACGACCTTGTAGCTTACATCAGCTTCAAGAAGTGCAAGCCGCACCTCCCTCATAGCCTCCTTGACATCAGCTTCGGAGAGTATGCCCCTGCCTCTGAGTTTTTTGAATACCGCTGCCAGCTTATCTGACAAACCTTCAAAAGCCATGCTGCACCCTCCTTACAACAGCCCCCGCAGCTCGGCGGAGACCTCCTCAAGCTTCTTTGCGGAAACGATGCCCGTTTCCAGCATATTGTCCAGCTCGTCTGCTATCTTTGAGAGCCTTACAGACTTCCTCACAAGCCCCAGCTTATCCTCAAATTCACGCATGACCTGCTCTGCACGTCTGATGGAATCATGAACGCCCTGCCTTGTTATCCCGGAGTGCTCGGCTATTTCCGCAAGGGAAAGATCCTCATTGTAGTACAGGTCTATAACGTCCTTCTGCTTTTCTGTCAGCAGATCCCCGTAGTAGTCGTATAACAATGCCATGTGGAGATCCTTTTCTCCTGCCATGATCCACACCCCCCCAAGGCTGTAAAGCAAATTACCTTTACATTATATCACAAAAACAGATTTTGTCAATAGCCATGCCACATTCATTTGTAAATTTATTGTGAACGTCCTAATTCTTTTTCTTTCCGCTCTTTCCTCTCCCTCTCATTCCTCTTCCTTTCTCTGATCTTACTTCTGATCTTGCTTCCTGCTTCTTGCTTCTCATCTTGCCTCTTGCTTCTTGCTTCTAAAAAAGCAGATACCTCCGAAGAAGTATCTGCTTTTTGGTTAATGTTGTTGTCCCTGTCACTCACACCGGAGTGAGAAGAGGCATGATCATTCCTTTACGCCGCCCAGTGCAACACCTTCAACAATGAACTTGGAGAAGATGAAGTACACGATAACAACGGGAATGATTGAAAGCATGATAGCAAGGTACTTTGCACCGTAGTCAGCCAGCTTATCATTGGATACGATGGTGTTTACCATCATGGGGAGAGTAAGCTGTGTCCTCTTTCTGGAAATGAGTATCATGGACGGTGTATAGTAATTGTTCCAGTTTGCAACGAAGGCAAATATTGCCTGAACTGCGATAGCAGGCTTCATCATGGGGATGCCTATGGTGAAGAAGGTCCTGTATTCGCCGCAGCCGTCTATACGGGCTGCCTCCACTATCTCAAGAGGGAAGGTGGATTTCATGGACTGTCTCATGAAGAATACTATCGCAGGTGCTGCAATTGCAGGTATGATAAGGGGCCAGTAGGTATCGGTAAGCCCGATGCTGAGCATGAACTTGTAGAAACCTACGGATGTTACCTGTACAGGCACCATCATAACTGCGATGATGATAGTATAGGCTACCTTCCTCAGCTTGAAGTCGTAGACTACCAGACCGTATGCTGTCATAACGGAGAACAGCACTGTAAGACCGGTGGCACACAGTGAGATGACACCACTGTTTATGTAGCCTCTGAATGCATTGAATTCAACCTTGCCTTCGCTTGTCCAGGAGGAAAGGGTCTTGATGTTCTCAATGAAATTGAGACCGGGTATAAGGCTTACGCCCTTACCTGTGATGTCAACAGAAGACCTTGTGGCATTTACCACCAGCACCCAGATGGGCACCAGTGCAAATATGGTAAGGAGTACTAATACAACTGTAACAGCTATTGTACGGGCCATAATCATGCCCGAATTGCTTCTTGTTTTTTCCGGCATGATCAATTACCTCCCAGCTTGATCTTAAGAGCCTGATTGCCCTTTCTGACCTTTTGATCCCCATCCTCATTGTTGACCCTGAATGCGATGGCGCCAAGGATCGCAGTGATGAAGAACAGTATAACGGATGCCGCAGCAGAATAGCCCAGGTTAGGAGCCATAGAGTTGTGGAAGTTATTGAAGATGTACACCGCAATAGTCTCTGTGTATCTGTTCTGGGATGTGCCCATGTTGTAGAGAGCGGGCATATCGTACATCTGCAGACCGCCGATCATGGATGTAACAACGGTGTAGAGCAGAATAGGACGGAGCAGAGGGAGTGTTATGCGGAAGAACTGCTGTCTGGGAGATGCGCCGTCAATGTTTGCAGCCTCAAACAGCGAGGGGTTGATGCCCATGATACCGGACATGAGCATGATGGTAGTATTGCCGAACCACATCCAGGTCTGGATGATCATGATCATTACTCTTGACTGAGTCTTGCCTGATACAAAGGGAACTACCTCGTAGCCGTGGTTTGCAAGCCAGGAGTTGATGGCACCAAGCTTTGAGTCGGAGAAGAGCATAACGAACAGCGCCGCAACCGATGCCGCCGTGATGATATTCGGCATATACATTACGATCTTGTAGAAGCCTTTGCCCTTTATTTTGAGATAAGCGTCAGTAAACCATGCTGCCAGTAATAGTGAAATGATAATCTGCGGAATGAAGTTGCCTATCCAGAGAAGGAAGGTATTGCCCAGAACACGTCTGAAATCCTTCATAGTCGATTCCGAAGAACGCTTCTGCACCTTGTAGGCGATGGTGTCATCACCGTTTGCCTTGTTCTCAGCTGTCTTTGCCTCATCAATGATAGGAGTACCCGAAAGGATGATCTTGAAGTTGTCAAGACCTACGCTCGAAGTAGTCTGTGAGCCGTTGGACTGGGTGCTGAGGTAGAAGGTGTAGAAAAGAGGATAGACCTGAAAGAAAAGATATACTATGAAGAACGGAAGAATGAACAGATATCCGAACTTGGCATAGCTAATGGTTTTATGTTTCATCAAATTCTCCCCCCAAAATAAAAGGTAAAGTTACATATATGGGGCAGGCTGAGCCTGCCCCAAACATGCTAACTGTTCAGTTGACCGCTAACAATCAATCAAAGTTGCTGTAGTCGAGGTCAGGGAGAGAAGAAGCAACGGTATCAACGAACTCGTCGATGCAAGCAGCCTCATCAGCTGTGTTGCCCTGGCAGTAATGTGTAACAGCGTCGTTGAACGCAGTCTTAACAGTGCTGTCGTAAGGAGTGATAGCGCCGCTCATGTTGATCTGGTCAGCAACAACGTTGAGAACCTGGAAGTGGTTCTGGCCGCCCAGAACGCCGAGACCCTCATAGTCGCTGGAGTTCAGAACCTGCTCCATAGCAGCCTTGTTGGAAACATACTCGCCCTTGTCGAGTGCATACTGCTTAGCACCTTCGGTGTTGGTAGTGAAGAACTCGATGAATTCCTTGGTGAGGTCAGGGTTGTTGTTTCTGTTAGCAGCAGTCATCCATGTGCCGCCCCAGAAGAATGCCTGAGGACCAACTACAACCTTCCACTTGCCGTAGGTTGCGCCGCCTTCGCCGCCTGCTGCCTGAGTGAGGATAGCATCGCCGAAGCCCCAAGTGGATACGAAGTAACCCATAGTCTGGTCAGTCTGGCCTGCAGAATACCAGTCAGTGGACCACTGAGCAAGATCCTTAACTACATAGCCTTCATCGTACATGGTCTTAGCCTTTGCGATGTAGTCCTTAGCAGTGTCATCCAGGGTGAGCTTGTTGTCAACTACCCAAGGAGTGGATCTGCCTGCGGAGAATACCTGCCATACGCCGCCGAGAGTGGAGGTCAGAGCAGTAGTGCCGCCGGAAGCTTCCTTAACCTTTGCAGCAGTATCCATGAAGCCGTTCCAGTCAGAAACGAGAGCCTGGAAGGAATCAGGATCTGTAACGCCGAGATACTTCTCAGCGAGGTCTTCTCTGTAGCAGAAGCCGCCTGCTGCAGCCTGCCATGAAAGACCCTTCTGTGCGCCGTCAACGGTGGACTTACCGATCTCAACAGTGTAGCCGTAGAGGTCGCTGTAGTCGGAAGTAACGCCCAGGTCAGCCAGAGGCTTGGTACCGGTCTCAGCAGAGTTGTCGTTGATGTACTTGAGAGCCCAGTCAGCTTCTACGAACATGATATCAGCATCGTTGGAAGTATCGGAAAGATATGCATCATAGTTTTCTGCTGCCTCGCCGCCGCCGCAGCCGAAGGAGTTAACGTTGAACTCATCAGCGGAGTGACCGGTAACTGCGCAGAAAGTAGTGATCATGGGATTGATGTCGTCAGTGTTCCAGCAAAGAACAGTGAGCTTGTCTGTGCTTGCATCAGAAGCAGCGGGAGCCTCTGTTTCAGCAGCAGCGTCATCAGCGGGAGCCTCTGTCTCAGCAGCGTCACCGCCCTCAGCAGCAGCAGCAGTTGTCTCGGCAGCGTCGCCGCCTGCAGCAGCTGTTGTGGATGCTGTATCTGTAGCTGTGTTACCGCCGCAAGCGGTCATTACAGAACCAGCCATTGCTACGCATGCTACCATAGCAAGTGTCTTCTTTAAACTCTTCATTTGACTTTTCCTCCTTAAAATATATTATATTCCCCTATGGAATATAATAGCTTGAGAGATCAGTGCATTTTTGCAACTGACGCCCCTTCGATGAGCTCGCCTTGTATAACTACTGTCGAAATATCAGCCGAGGGGTCTTTGTTTATCAGAGAAACAAGTTTCTTTGCCGCAGTCTCTCCCAGTTTTGCGGTGTTCTGACGTATGGTAGCAAGCCTTGGTCTTATGACCTGTGACAGCATGATGCCGTCATAGCCCGCTATCGACACATCATCCGGAATGGAATACCCCATTTCCTCCAGTGTATTCATTGCTCCGATTGCTGCAAAATCGTCCGGCAATATAATACAGGTAGGTCTGATGCTGCAATTCATGACCTGTCTTACCAGAGTCCCGGCAGTTGCCGCATCGTGGTATTGCCCGCGGAGAAGAAATTCCTCCCTGATGGTTATATTAAGGCGTGCCAGGGTATCCCTGAAAGCGGTCACCCTTGTCTGAGTCACCTCAGAGGCATCGCCGTAAATATACGCAATTTCCTTATGTCCGTTGTTTATGATATATTCTGTCAGATCACACATACCCGTGTAGTTGTCCGAAAGCACCGACCCGTGCCCCTTGAACTCGTAGTCAAGGCATATCATGGGAAGGTCGCTCTGCAGAAGCTCCTCAAGGGCATCGTATATGTAGTCATCCACACATACTACAAAAACGCCGTCAACGCTCCTGTAAAGGCAGTGCTCATACAGCGTCATCTGCCTGCTGCCGATGTTGGGGCTGATAAAGGTGATATCATAGCCCAGTTTCTCGACCTGCTTCTTGAAGCTGTTGAGTATGGATGCAAAGTAGTTCTGCTCCAGGCCGCATGTTGTCCTTTCGTTGAACACGACCCCGATATTGTAGGTCCTGTTGGTCTTCAGAGCACGTGCCTGCGCATTGGGGAAATATCCCAGCCTTGCCGCCGTCTCTCTTATGAGCTGCTTGGTGGGAACGCTTACATCCTTATGGTCGTTGAGTGCCTTACTCACAGTCGCAATAGAAAAGCCGCTCTGTGCAGCAATGTCCTTTATGGATACCACCGAACCACCCAACCCTGTAAGTCTGTCTATCTTCCTCCTGTGCATACCTTGCACACAAAAGTGTTTAAACGTTTTCGCTAAAAAATAATATACAACCGAATTACAAAAAAGTCAATGGTTTTTTGGTAACCTATCACAAAAATAGTTATTTTGCACAAATTTCCATTAGATTTTACCGCTATTTACACATCTATTTTTAATCTAATTTTTAACAACGGTTGATTTCATAGAATAATGACCACAAAAAGCACAGAAAAACGCCCTTATTCATGGTTATTTTTACAAGAATATTAACAGCAGAGTGACAGTGTTGGACTATTGCCCCGGTACAGGGTCTGTGCATCTGTGCAAAGCCTATTCACACCGAAGGGGCGGCATCTGTCTGACCTATGACAGTGTACTGATCCGCCGCATTTTCCTTGCTGGCGTATTCGTTCACGCTCAGCACCCGCACCGTAACAGTCTTTGTACCCAGAGTGATGCCGATCTCATCCCCGGCCTTCACCTCTGCGGATGCCCTTGCCACCTTCCCGTTGAGGGTGACTCTCCCTGCATCGCAGGCTTCATTCGCCACAGTCCGCCTCTTGATAAGGCGGGTGACCTTTAGATATTTGTCCAGTCGCATAATAACTCCGTTATCAGAAGCAAGAAGCAAGGGGCAAGAAGCAAGAGTAAAGATATGATGACCATATAGCCTTGTTTTTTCTGTAGCCGCAAACGTCTCGCTTTTGCATAACATAAAGCAGCCGGAGGTGAAGAGCAAGGAACTCTCCGTCAGCCTATCCTGCCTCTTGCCTCTCACTTCTTGCTTCTAACAAGTGTAATGCCGTGCCTTTCGGCACGGCATCCTATCCATAAGAAAGAATGACTTACTTCTTCTTCTTCTTGGTATCCTTGGTATCAACAGCATCCTTGAGAGCCTTGCCTGCCTTGAAAGCGGGAGCCTTCTTTGCAGGGATAACGATCTTCTCCTTGGTCTGGGGGTTGATGCCGTTCTTCTTAGCATGCTCTCTTACCTCGAATGTACCGAAGCCTACGAGCTGTACCTTGTCGCCCTTTGCCAGAGAAGAAGTGATAGCTGCTGTTGTAGCGTTGAGTGCCTTCTCAGCATCCTTCTTGGTAAGACCGCTGCCCTCAGCAATTGCTGTGATGAGATCCTGCTTTGTCATGTTTCATTACCTCCGTATTGGATCATCCTGATCCTGTTTATAATTTTTTCGCTTTCTCCCAATAAAGATCAAGCGTATCTATGTCAAGAGAGTCCATAGACTTCCCTTCACAACCTATCATGTTTTCCGTCTTCTCAAATCTGTCAATGAATTTTTCCGTAGAGCGGGTCAGAAGCAGCTCCGGATCATAGCCGTACTTGCGGACCACATTCACCGCAGAAAACAGCATATCACCCAACTCCTCCGCCAGATGCTCCTCATCTGCGGACTTCACCTCGGCTATCTCGCTTTCAAGAGACACAAGCGCCGATGCCGCATCGGGAAAGTCCATCCCTGCCCGTGCCGCACGCTTGCCCACCTTTGCCGCCCGCATGAGCGCCGGGAATGCAGTGCTTACGCCTTTAAGGGTGTCGGTATAGGTCTTCTGCCCGTGCATCTGCTGCTTTACATTGTTCCAGCTTGAAAGAGCCTCGCCCACCGTATCAGCCTTTACCTCGCCGAATACATGGGGATGACGCTCGATGAGCTTGTGCGTAAGCTCGTTGACTGCATCATAAAAGCCGAAATGCCCCTGCTCCTCTTCAATACGGCAGTGGAACACCACCTGGAGAAGAACATCCCCCAGCTCCTCACGGAGCAGGTCTGTATCACCCTTGTCGATGGCATCGCAGGCCTCATATGTCTCCTCTATGAAGTCCATCCTGATGGACTCGTGGGTCTGCACCTTGTCCCAGGGGCAGCCCTCAGGAGAACGCAGTATCTTCATGACCTCAAGAAGATCGTCAACACCGTACCATTCTTTGAACTGAAAATCCGTCACTTCGGCCTCCGATTTTCAAACAGGCTTTGCTTCCGCTTTCCTTATAGTATATTACCCCATAATGCCGATAAATTCAAGCCCTTTTTTGCATTTTACTGATAAATCGTCATTTTAACAATAAAGCGCCCGATTTATCGGCATAAAATCGTGATAATTACGAAAATCTTTACACTTTGAAGAGTTTTGTATCCGTTTTGTAACAATTAGAAGTCTATCTTTTCTGAAATGTAATCGATGAGATCGTCGATATTCACTCTCTCCTGAGCCATGGAATCCCTGTCACGGACGGTGACACAGTTGTCCTCAAGGGTGTCAAAGTCGTAGGTGATGCAGAAAGGTGTGCCTATCTCATCCTGACGGCGGTAGCGCTTGCCTATCTGGCCTGCCTCGTCATATTCCACATTGAACTTCTTGGCAAGTTTGGTGTACAGCTCTGTTGCAGGCTCTCTCAGCTTCTTTGTGAGCGGGAGGACTGCCGCCTTTATGGGAGCAAGCGCCGGATGCAGATGCATAACCGTTCTTACATCCTTCTTGTCCCCCTCGCCTATCTCCTCCTCGTCATATGCCTCGCAGATGATGGTGAGGAACAGTCTCTCAACACCGAGAGAGGGCTCTATTACGTAGGGCACATACTTTTCGTTGGTCTCAGGGTCAAAGTATTCAAGGTTCTTGCCGCTCTGCTTGATATGCTGATTAAGGTCGTAGTCCGTTCTGTCGGCGATGCCCCACAGCTCACCCCACCCAAAGGGGAAGAGATACTCTATGTCCGTTGTGCCCTTTGAGTAGAACACCAGTTCCTCGGGGCTGTGGTCACGCAGTCTCATGTGATCCTCCTTTATCCCCAGGGACAGCAGGAAGTCACGGCAGTATGCACGCCAGTACTCGAACCATTCAAGGTCGGTGCCGGGCTTGCAGAAGAATTCAAGCTCCATCTGCTCAAATTCCCTTACACGGAAGATGAAGTTTCCGGGAGTTATCTCGTTTCTGAAGGACTTGCCCACCTGACCTACGCCGAAGGGTATCTTCTTGCGGGTGGTGCGCTGGATGTTGTTGAAGTTTACGAATATGCCCTGTGCAGTCTCGGGGCGCAGGTATATCTCCGCCTTGGAGTCCTCAGTGACACCCTGGAAGGTCTTGAACATCAGGTTGAACTGTCTGATGGAGGTGAAGTCCTTCTTGCCGCAGTTGGGGCACACGATATCGTGGGAGGCTATGTACTCCTCCATCTGGGCATTTGTCCAGCCCGCAGGGTTCTCATCGGAATTGTCCTCGATGAGCTTGTCCGCACGGTGCCTTGTCTTGCAGCTGCGGCAGTCCATGAGAGGATCGGAGAAGCCGCCTATATGCCCTGATGCCACCCAGGTCTGGGTGTTCATAAGGATAGCGGAATCAAGCCCTACATTGTAGGGAGACTCCTGCACGAACTTTTTCAGCCATGCCTTCTTTATATTGTTCTTGAGCTCTACGCCCAGAGGACCGTAGTCCCATGTATTTGCAAGGCCGCCGTATATCTCACTGCCGGGATATACGAACCCTCTGCCCTTGCACAGTGCAACGATCTTATCCATAGTCTTTTCAAAAGCCATTGTAAAGATTCCCCTTTCGGTACATATAAAACAAAGATTATTATATTACGGTTTATCCTTTTTGTCAAGCCCTTTTTCACAGGACGGTCTACTCACTTACGGACTCTGTCCAGAACTGATTGTTGTATATATCCGTAAATCTGTATGTCACAAGGAGCTTCTTGTCCGCTATCTCAATATTGGCAAGGGAAGGCTCCCCGGACACGGTTAGCTGCTCGCCCAGATAGTAGGTGTCCAGATAGCTGCCGTCATAGGCGTAGTAATCGCAGATAAAGTCTATTGCATCCCCGTCCTTTATCTCCGTAAGGCTCTTTGCGGCAACGCCGATGCTCTCATCGTTGTAATCCGTTGCCGCACCTGCGATGTAGCCGTAGGGATGTGCTTCGTCCTCATCGTCAAATACAACTATGAGTTTTACCCGCTCCCCGTTGAGGAATGCGGGGATATAGCCGCTGTACACCTCATGGCCGTTTACGATGCTGGTATCGGTGTAATAGTAAGCCACAAGATGACCGTCCACTGTGAGCCATGTCCTGTCGCTCTCGCACACAAGTTCGTCATCCTCATCGTAGGTAAGGGTGTTGTCAAGGCCTAAGTCCATATAGCCGGTGCCGTCGTCCACAAACATATTCAGGGCTACATCCTCCACCAGCTCCCACTGGGTCCCGGTAAGGGATATGGTCTTGGAGCCGTTCTTGTCCCTCCAGTTGAGAGCGGAGGTATCAAGGCTGTTGACGGTTATGTATTCCGTAAGCTCCTCATCGGGCATCGCCCTGTCGGAGAGGAATGCCCCCGCAAGGCTGCCAAGGCCGCCGAAGCCGCCGGAAAGGGCACTGCTGTCGCCTCCCATGAATGCACTGAGCAGATCTGAGGAGAAGCCTGATGTGGAGCCGCCCCCGATAAGGGAGGAGAAGGGTGAGGTGCTGCCCCCCACAGCTGCCTGGCCTGCCCCCTGGGTGCTGGCAAAGTAGCGTATGCAGCGGGAATACTCGTCGGAAAGGCCTATCTCCTTGTAGGTCTCGCAGGCAGTATCCACATAGGATTTGCGCTGATAGGGGAAGTAGATGGATATGCCGTTTGCATCGGACATGTTGTTGTATCTGTTGTACTTTACAGCCCCCTGTATAGCGGAGATAAGCTCTCTCCCCTCGGAGGTGTTCACCTTCCCGGCAAAATCAGCCAGGTCTATCTGGTCTATCTTTGAGGACTGGGCAAACTCCCTTGTGCTGTAGCGGGCATCGGATACGGTCTTGTAGTCCCGATCCTTGATGAGCCCCGTTATGGAATCAGCAAAGTCAGACAGCTTGGAGGGGACGGTATTTGCAAACTCCGCCAGATCCGTGACGGAAAGGGTGGTCTTCTGCCCCCTGCACTGGGAATTGCAGGCGCTTATAAAGTCATCGGCTATGCTCTTCCCTATCTCAACGGTGGGCATGGAGGTGTTCCTGCTGAGTGAAGTGAGCCAGTTGGTGTAGTACCAGCCGATACCCGGCTCCGTCTCCTCGGAGGCTATCATGTAGTCCGCATAGCTGTCCAGCATGAGGGCAGTTTCCGCAGTTGCCATAAGGCAGGCATCAAAGCCTATAAAGTCAAACTTGACACCGCCCTCGTTCAGGGCACGGGATATCTCCCCCAGATCCATGGCACCTGCGCTCTTGAACTTTTCATCGTAGCCGTAGCCGGATACGGAGCCGCCGCCGTGATCCCACAGGATAAGCTCATACCTGTCCGCAGGGTAATTGGAGGAGCAGTATTTTATGAAGGAGGAAAGGGTGGCAGGGTCGGTCATTGACTTTTCCCCGTCGCTTTCCACCAGATTGGCCATGCTGCCGGAGCCTATTTTGTATATCTGGTTGGTGCTGCTGCTGATGCCATTGGTCTTCCACTGTCGGCAGCCCCCTGTGTATACTATGATATTCACCTTGTCGGAAAGATCCGCATTCGCCATTTCCCGCAGGTCGTTGGTAGCCATGCCGTAGGAGGATTCCAGATCCGTTCCGCACATATACACCATAAGGGTAACGGTGTCGGTGCCGTCCCCACGGATGTTGGTGTACTTGTTGCGGGAGCCGCTTGCCACTGTATTGTCCACCGCCGCAGCCGCAGTGGTCTGCACGCTGTCGGAATAGCCGCCGTTGTCATAATAGCTGTTCTCATCATAGGTATAGCTGCTGTCCGTCCCTGATGAACCCCTGTTCAGAAGCAGGAGCACAATGACTATGATGACGGTGAGTATACCGCCGCCCCCTGCCGCACGGGTGATCCCCCTGCCGGCGGGTCTGTTTGAATGAGGCATCCCGCCTCCAACAGGCCCTGTGCCCAGACCTGAACCTCTCCTGCTGGCATCAACCTTGCCGCTGACTACGTGTTTCTGTCTGCCTGTGGGTCTTTTTCCCGGCATATCCATTCCTCCATCATGTGTACAGTCGGCAGTGCCGACAGAACATCCCTGTGTCTTTCTTCAGCGGATGCAGATCCTTGATGCATCCGAAACTGATTATACCACCCTTTTCCCTGTTTGTCAAAGGAAAAAGGAGGCAAATCCCCTTTTTGAGTGTAAATTTTTTCAGTTCCCCGAAATTATATAAATAATGCACAAAAAGTAAGCTTCGTTTTTGCACAAATTTCTGCATTTGCCATTGAATAATTAGCAATTTATTAAAAAAACCATAAACAAATAAAAATGTGCTTGTGTTATCATAAATAATGCATTTTTGTAAGTCGGAGAATATTATGAACAGATATAAACTGGCAATATTTGATCTGGACGGGACTCTTGTAGATTCCCTTGCAGATCTTGGGAACGCCTGTAACAAAGTCCTTTCGGACAACAGATTCCCCATACACGGCATAGATGACTACCGCTTTATGGTGGGAAACGGTATGCGGACACTTATCGAGCGTGCCCTCCCCGAGGGGGAGAAGACCGCCGAGAACATCGACAGACTCCTTACCCAGATGAATGACACCTACCGGGGGGCATACAATATACACACCCGCCCCTACGAGGGCATTACCGAGCTGCTTGACAGGCTGGCTCAGAGCGGGATAAAGACGGCTGTGGCTTCAAACAAGCCCGATGAGTTCACAAAGACCATAGTACACGAGATGCTGGGCGACCGCTTTACATACATTTCCGGGCAGAAGGACACCTATGAGAAAAAGCCTGCACCCGGCATTATCCTGCACATTATGGATACGCTGGGCGTATCCGGGGAGGAGACCGTCATGATAGGCGACTCCTGCGTGGATATGCAGTGCGCCTCAAATGCGGGGATAGACAGCATCGGCTGCACCTGGGGCTTCCGCCCTGTGAGCGAGCTCAAGGAGAACAATGCGACATACCTGGCAGACACCCCATCGGATATATATGACATTTTGACCGATCCCGGAAAGGAAGATCGTATGAAAGCTAAGGACGTACATCTGCAGTACATTGAAGAGGGTTTTGACGAAAACAGCGTTGTAAACAAGTTTGAGCTGCATCTCCCCGACAACTTCAACTATGCCTATGACATTGTTGATGCCATTGCCGATCTGGAACCTGACAGAAGGGCTCTCATATGGTGTGACGACGAGGGTCACGAGAGGATATTCACCTACGGCGAGTTGAAAAGGCTCTCGAACCGTGCGGCTAACCTGTTCACCGACAGAGGCATTAAGTTCGGCGATCACGTTATGTGTGTGCTCAAGCGCCACTGGCAGATGTGGATAATCGTCCTCGCCCTTGAAAAGATTGGGGCAGTGCTGGTGCCTGTCACCAATATGCTGAAGAAGAAGGACTACATCTACCGCTTCAAAGAGGGCAGCATCCGTGCCATAGTTGCAACCGGGGACGGTGATGTATCCGCCAATGTCGAAGCTGCAACTGCTGAGGCTCCCCTTGACTTCATGTTCATGTGCAAGGGCGAAAAGGAGGGGTGGATCCCCTTTGACAGCCTGCTCATGCAGTATCCCGACACCTTTGACAGGGTACCCACCAATGTGGATGACGACTGCCTCATGTTCTTCTCATCAGGCACCACAGGCTATCCCAAGATGGTAATGCATTCCCACAGATACGGTGCCTCCCACATCCCCACCGCAAAGTACTGGCATCACCTGAATGAATACAGCATCCACTTCACCATTGCCGAAAGCGGCTGGGGCAAGTTCTTCTGGGGCAAGTTCTACGGACAGTTCGCCGTTGCCGCAACTGTAATGGCATATGACTTCACCAAGTTCAAGCCCGCCGATGTACTGAAGATAATCGAGAAATACAAGGTCACCTCCCTGTGTGCCCCCGCTACCATATACCGCTTCTTCATCAAGGAGGGCATGGGCGGATATGACATATCCTCCCTCCAGTATGCCTGCACCGCAGGTGAGGCCATAAATGCGGAGGTATTCAACAAATTCCGTGAAGCAACAGGCCTGCATCTCATGGAGGGCTTCGGTCAGACTGAGACTGTGCTCGTAATAGGCAATCCCTACAACACCAAGACACGCTCCGGCTCCATGGGCAAGGCAATGCCCATGTTTGACGTGGTGATAGTGGATCCTGACGGCAAGGAGCTTCCTCCCAACGAGGTAGGCGAGATATGCATACGCCTCAGGAAGGACGGCCCCAACAACGGTCTGTTCAAGGGCTATGTAAACAACCCGGAGGCAAATGCCAAGGCATTCTCCAACGGGCTCTACCACACAGGCGACACTGCCCGCCGTGACGAGGACGGATACTTCTGGTACGTAGGCCGTGTGGACGATGTGATAAAGTCATCGGGCTACCGTATAGGCCCCTTTGAGATAGAATCCGTGCTCATGGAGCATCCGGCTGTCCTTGAATGTGCCATCACCGCCGCCCCCGACCCTGTAAGAGGTCAGGTGGTAAAGGCTACCGTGGTGCTTACACAGAAGTACAGGGCGCAGGTGGGCGAGGCCCTTGCCAAGGAGCTGCAGAACTACGTCAAGTCCAACACAGCTCCCTACAAGTACCCCAGGATAGTGGAATTCGTTGATGAGCTGCCAAAGACCATCAGCGGTAAGATACGCAGAGTCGAGATACGTCAGAAGGACGGTATCAATAAATAATGAGGAAAGGGGCGGCACAGGCTGCCCCTTTTGTGAGGCCACAATGAGCATATTTGACATATTCGACAAGATAAGCCGTGACACCGCCCCCAAGGCCCCTGTGGAGTACATCATCGCAGGTCTGGGGAACCCGGGGCTAAAGTACGAGAACTCCCGCCACAATGCGGGCTTTATGGTGGTGGACAACCTTGCAAAGAGGGAGCATTTTGACATAAAGAAGCTGCAGTTCAAATCCCTTACGGGAGAAGTGACCCTTAACGGCAAAGGCTGCCTTGTAATGAAGCCCTCCACCTTTATGAACAACTCCGGAGAGGCCATAGTACAGGCAATGAACTTCTACAAGGTGCCCATTGAAAAGGTCATCGTCATCTGTGATGACATCAACATGGAGCCGGGGCGGCTGCGCATACGCAAGAAGGGCTCCGACGGCGGCCACAACGGGCTAAAATCCATAATCTACCTGACAGGCTCGGATGAATTCCCCCGCATCAAGGTGGGGGTGGGGCAAAAGCCCTCCAAGGACTATGACCTGGCTGCATGGGTACTGGGGAGCTTCCCCCCGGAGGCACTGCCTGCACTGCACACCGCCGCAGACAACGCCTGTGAAGCCCTCGCCCTCATGGTGGACGGCAAGACCGATGCTGCCATGAACCTTGTGAACGGAAAATAAGCAGTCTCCGTCACATCATCATTTCATTCAACATAAAAAAGCACCGCACATCAAGCCGATGTGCGGTGTTTTGTATCTGTGGGTGTGTTTACTCTGCTGTGGCTATGTCGGACTTTGTGACCTTAGTCAGCTTACCGTTTACGGATGCCCTTACCACATAGCCTGTGTCGGTGGACTTGGCGGCTATCCTTGCAGCGGTCTTAGTCGTGGTGCCTGCCTTTACAAACTTTCCGCTTGCATTTACACGGTAGATCACGTACTTATCCGCATTTGCTACCTTGTTCCACTTTAAGAGGATCTTACCGTCCTTTGTGACAGCGGCTTTTACTGCGGGCTTGTAGTAGACCCTCAGATTTGCCTTGTAGCCCTTTGGAGCGGAATAGGTGCTGCCGTTCCTTGTGTACTTTAAAGTGAACTTGTAGGTCACACCGTTCTTTGCGTTTTTGAGTGTTACCTCGGTGCCCTTTGTCTCGGTCAGCTTTACAGCCTTGCCATTCTTCTCAACGTAGAGGATGTAGCTGTCCGCATTCTTTATCTTCTCCCAGCTAACGGTTACGCTGTTGTCGTCGTTAAGGACTGCCCACATCTTGGGTGTTATCTCATCGGTGCTGCTTACAGTCACTTCCGGCTGTGCTGTGCCGGAGGGTACTCTTGCTGTGCCGGAGGAAATGCGGGGAGCACCAATAGCCGGAGTCTCAACCCACAGCGCCTTCACGGTCATGTCATATGCGGGCATCTCTGCGGGTATCTCAGTATCCCAGCCGATAAAGGCATAGCCCTCCCTCATGGGATTCATGGGTGCGATGACCTTTGTGCCGTAGTCCTGCACAATAGGAGCTATGTAGCTGCCGCCGTTGGAGTCAAAGGTGATGGTGTATGTGTTTGTGTCCCATACGGCTGTGAAGGTCATGTCCTCTGCGGGAACGGTCTCAGGAACTTCCGGATTCCAGCCCATAAAGGTGTGACCCTCCCACTGGATGTCGGGGATGTAATCGGTGAGGTTTGTGCCATAGTCAAGCACATACTCGGAGTGACTGCCGTTGTCGTCAAAGGTCATGGTGTACTGGTTTACCTGCCACTGTGCGGTAAAGGTCATATCTTCGGCAGGAACAGTCTCAGGCACCTCAGGGCTCCAGCCCATGAAGGTGTGACCTGTCCAAGAGATCCGGGGGATGTATTCCGCAAGAGCTTCACCGTATTCAAGCTGGCTTTCGTATTCGTTGCCATTGTCAATGAAGGTGATGGTGTAGGTGTTTAACTGATATACAGCCTTCAGGGTGATATTGGCGGTAAGAGGTGCGGAGAAGTCATACTCTGCTTCGCCGTCTGCTGACCAGTAAAGGAAGGTGTAGCCTGTCTTTTCGGGGTCTGCTGCGGGTGCGCTCACGGTCTGGCTGTAGGAAAGCTGCTGTGAAGCAGGTGCGGGCGAACCGCCGTCAGTGTCGAACCGGACGGTCAGCTTGCTGCCGGTGTTTATCACCACGTCAGCCGCAGGAGATGCGTTGTAGTTTGCATTTTCCTTGTAGCGCACATTGTAGGTGCCGGCCGGAAGATTGGCTATGGTGGTGCCTGTAACGGAGGTGTAAGCATTGGCTGAGGCGGACTTGTACTCCATAGCGTTGGTAACGCCTGTGATAGTGCCGTCTGCCTTGCCGTCGATAGTCTCATTGGTGGAGGAAACCACGGGTGCGGACTGTGAACCCTTTTCGATGGTGAAGGTCTTTTCGCCGCTTACAATATAGTTGCCGCCGGTCTTGTCGGTGATAGTAACTTTTGCTGTTCCGGCATTTGTGTTGTTGGAGTACTCAACATTATATTCACTTGCGGGGATAGTTGTTGTTCCGTCCTTGACTGTCACTGTCGGCTGCTTTGCGGTGCCGTCATAGGTGAAGCTTTCAGGGGAGAGGGTTATTGTGGGGGTGTCCACGGTCTTGGGAGTTATTGTGAAATCCACGGAAGCCGTAGCCGCGCCGTCGCCTGTACCCGCAGTGACCTTTGCGGTGTATGTACCCGCATCAACGGGAGCGGAATCGAGCTTTGTTGTTCCGTTATAATATTCTATTGTGTAAGTGCCGGGGAATGCTGTGGTGTTGTAGCCTGTGGAGAGTGTCGCTGTCTTTGCTGTGCCGTCATAGGTGAGGGCTGTCGGGGCGCTTATCGTAAGGGTAAGACCCTCGGTGATGTCGCAGGTGCCTGTGCCGGTGCAGTTTGCTGTTATAGTCGCGCCGCTTGCGTTATAGCCCCATGTGTGGGTGTGGGTAGCAGCAGTCACCTCCGGATAATATATCATATCATAATAGTTGGTAAAATTATGTTTCAGTTCACCCAAACTAAAATAATTAACCACAAGGCTTACCAAGTCACTATATCCACTTTGGAGAACGTAATATGTATCTTCTGATATAGCATACACAACTACGAATATAGCATCACCATGTGCTTGCATGTGTGCTGCATAAGCAGGTGCCAGCGTTGCTTTATTAGCTTCTACCCAAGCTCTCGCCTGTTCTTCCGTGTATGAAGGTATGTTGGGGAGATTGGTTTCAAGTTCCTCCGCACTTGTGGCTCTTACGAAAGACACGTCGGTGGTTGCGGGGGTAGAGGAGCCCACCGTAAATGTCTTAGACGTAGAATCAAACGTCACCTTGCTCAAATCAAGCTTTAAAGCGGGGCGAACATCTAACCCAGTTTTCACATCCACATCAGTAACGATGCCCTTGTAACTCACGCCCGCTGCATAGGAGATATGATCAGCAGAATCATAATGAGCGTTGCGAAGCCACCAATTTCCCGCACCTTTTCTGACATCGACTGGCAGGGCTTTCGCCTCATCTGTACTTAGCAGCCAAAGCTTTGCCCCAGTAACGTTCACATCCGACAAACTAACAGCCACAATTGCATCTGCAACACCTGCAAAGTTGTTGCCTGTGGTTATCAAATTATCCAAATACCCTTTAACATCAGAGCTGCTGTAATCAGTCGAGCTTTCAGCAAACTTACTTGAGCCAATATTTCCTTTTGCCAGCAAGGTAACTGAACCGGCGCTCGCGGCTGTGGAGTCATCCGCTATGATATACCAGTCAATGTTATTAAATTTGACTACTTTGTTCGTCAAAGTTTCGGCAGTATCAGTATCGGTAACCAAATAACTGCCATACGTGGTATCCGCATACGCCGTCAGGCTCATTCCCACCATGCACGAAATAATCATGCACACCGACAGGAACATACTCATAAATCGGCTTGAACCGGTTTTCGTCATATCCATTCCTTCTTTCTTATTTGTTATGCAAAAACGCCCGTGAACCCCTGTGCAAGTCACACAGCGGTCACGGGCGCATAAGCCGTTAGAATACCCCAAAAGGGCGCAGTTAGCCTGTTCTGTTCTGTTCTGTTCTGTTCTGTTCTGTTCTGTTAGGATCGTAGCTCAGTCTGAACATATTGTCAAGCCCTTTCCGTAAATTTACAACATTCACTGCTGTTTGTTTCATTATATCACATTAAATACGGTTTGTAAAGTGTTTTTTTGGCTTTTTTGCCAAAATGAAAATGGCTGCATGACCTGAGCAAGGCATTGACACCGCTGCGCTTTGGATGCAAAAACCCGCTGCCATTTCTGACAGCGGGTCATGCTTATGTCTTTGACCTGTAGCTTAGTCCTTGTGCTCGGCGCGCTTTCTCAGTGCGATAGCCGCTGCTGCAAATGCTGCGCATACTGCAAGAACGATGGTCACTATGCCTCTGTTGTCCTTCTCCTCTGCTACGACCTTTTCTCTCTCGTCCAGACCTGCTGCAGCAGATACATCCTCAGGCTCTACGAAGGGAACGCTGGAGGTGCCGCTGGGGATCCTGGGTCCGTTGCCGGGTATTACAGGATACTCGGGATGATCCGGTACGTCGGGAGTATCAGGTGTGGTCTCCTCGGGAGGTGTGTCATAGTTCTCATCATATGTGATCTCGATGCGGTTGAATACCTCATCGTTAGCCTTATCGGTGATCTGGTTGTCCTTGGTGTCGAGCTTGGTCTTTACCTTGCTGGTGGTATCCTGCTCGGAAACACCGGTGATCTCGCCGTTTTCAGCTATCTCAAATGTGATGACTCTCTCTATGTACTTGCCGCCTACGGGGATCTTTACCCTAAGTGTGTATCTGCCTGCGGGGATGCCCTTGATGTCCATGGTGTTGGGGTTGAAGGTGATGGATGTAGGAGTCTTTGTTACACCCTCAGTTACCTCTTCATCAGGCCATGTCTCGGTGCCGCTCTTACCGCCGGTCTTGGAGGAAGTACCGCCGTCCTCAGTGGTGGTGTTGCCGTTTTCGTCGATCTGCCACTGATCTTCACGGTATGTGCCGTCATCGTTTGTCTTCCTGATGACCTTTACGTTCTCAAGTGTAGTGCCGTCGGTGTTGTCTCCGTCAACGGTCTTCACCTGATTGCCTATCTCGGAAGTATCGTCATCATCTACGGGATTTTCGGCTATGTCGTCGGTATAGTGACGGATGGAGCTCTCATCGACCTCAAGTATTGCTATTGTACCATCGGGGAAGAGATCTGTATTGCCGTCATCTGTAGTATCCTTGCGTCTGAACTCGAATACTATGGGCTTGTTTTCCAGTCTGATGGTCTTGCCGTCAACCTTAACACTGCCGTTGTTCTCGGTAATGGTTATGACGCCTTCTTCGGAAAGTGTGAACTTGACAACCTTCTGTCTGATAGCGTAACCAAAGGGTGCTACTTCCTCAGTCAGTGTGTAGCTGCCCGGAGTGATTACCACGCCCTCGGGAGTTGCCTTGGAGATCCAGTTCCATACAGTGCCGTTGTCGTTATTCACGAGTTTAAACTGTGCGGAGGGGATATCCTTGTAGTTCTGGGAAACGTCGCTCTTGCTGAACAGAGCCTCAAATACTATGGGGTCATTGGTGAGGACTATTGTCTGCTCTTCACTGTCAAATTCTGCCTCGCCGCCGCTGCGGAAGTTTGTGATCTTAGCCTCATCATTTTCCTCAATTACATCGAATGTTATGGGGTTGATGAGCTTCTTGTACTTTTCGGGAGCTTCGATCTCAACGATCTTGTAGGACTTGCCGACCTTGACTGCAATGGTCTCAGTCTGATTGTGGAGTGAAGTCCAGGTATGAACTGCCTTTGCTGCATCTGCTGCCTCGTCGCCGGTGATGTCGCCGTCTGTGATGTCATAGATAACGAGCCTTGCACCTGTGATAGGAGCTGCGCCGGAGAACATCTTGGTGACATTGATCTCAGTCTCAGGTGTAGTGTACTTGTTTACTACAAGAGCGGTGGCTGTTGTCATTTCTGCGATGGTGCCTGCTGCATTGTCGATCCTGTCAAAGCTGAAGCAATCGTCCTCAAAGGATCTGTCCTCGGTTACGGTGTATGCCGCACCAGCGGGAATGTTCTCAATAAGGACTGCCTCGCCGTGCTTGATGGCAAACTGTACTGTTGCAGTGAACTTGTCGCCGTTCTGTACAAATGCATACTCAGTGCTGCCGATCTTTACAGCGTCGGGAGCAACAGGAACTATGCCCTCAATGCCTGCGGGTACTGCTGCATCAGCGGAGATAACAACGGTGATGTCAAATGACTTGTCGGGAACGTTCACATTTGCTACATCGGGTACTACCTGCTTCTGTACTTCCAGGCTGCCCTTTCCTGTTACGGGGGCACTGTAGGTGTTGGTTATGGTCACCTCAGTATCGTTAAAGAGCGTGCCGTTCTTGGATGTCACGTCACGGGTGTAGCCCAGTGCTATGGTGCTTGCCCAGAGTTCATTCTCAGTTACATTGTACTTGGTACCATAGGGTACGGTGATTGTAACGGGAGAACCTACTGCAAGCTGAACCTCAAATGCTGCCTTTCCGTCTGTGAAGTCAACTGCGGTTCCTGCGGGTACGCCCTGTACATTGGCTGCGGTAAGAGGGATCTCGCTGTTTGAAAGCTCGATCTTCACCTTGTAGGTGTAGGACTCGTTGTAGCCGGGCTGCCTGATCTCCTTGATGAGCTTGAGGTCAGCGGTCTTGATGCTGTACTCATCCTTGATCTCAGCCGTTGCAGGTCCGTTCTTGGAAACCGTCGCACTTGCGGTGGTCACTGTGCTTGTAAGCTCATACGCATCGCCGAGAGTCGAATTGGTCTCGGTGACGGTGTACTCACCTGCAGGAAGGTTTGTGAATGTCTTTGTGAATTCGCCGTTCTCGTTTGCTGTGCCGTTGTTGTCGAAATCACGTCCGATGGTGAGAGTTGCCTCGTCATCTACCAGCTCACCGGCTGCATTGACGTACTTGATAGCACCGTCAACTGTTGTTGTAACAGTGAATGTCAGGCCGCCTGCCTTCTCCTCGTCGGTTACCTTGTCGCCGTCAACCATAATGGTCTTCTTGATAACGAGGGAACCGGTCTCGGGAACGTAGGTGTTGGTTATCTTAACGTCATTCTTGATGCTTGTGTCGTAGGATGTTGTGTAATCCTCAACGCTGATCTCTTCCCAGTGGTAGTCGATCTCGCTGCCGCTGGCATCGAACTTCTCAAGGTCGGGTACGGTAACTTTCCAGCCATTGCCGTCATTCAGAACGTAGCTGTTAAGCTCCGAAGTACCCTTCATCAGCTTGACAGTGACACTTGTGGGTCTCTTCCCTGCTTCGTTATTGTTGTCGTTCCATACCTTTGCAACGGTGTAGGAGATCTTTTCGATGACCTTGGTGTATTCGTTCTCGTATGCTACTGTTGTTGTTGCATCCTTTGCTACGGTTGCTGCAGCTGCTACACTGTCAGTACCTGTGGAATTTTCCTTTGTATCACTGGATGCGGGATTTGAAACTGTGTACTCTACCTTTACGGTCTTACCTTCGGG
>OCTW011585343.1_pt1 | contig 47243 bp, 42 predicted proteins | sample 1539671 | NCBI WGS metagenome assembly OCTW01 (sample SAMN02144230, study PRJEB22623) | gut metagenome | biome: sheep rumen | host: Ovis aries | place: New Zealand
TCTCTTCCGGCCAGCCTTTTACCAGCCACTTTCGCTCGATCTCCATCTGCTCCTTATTCCTCCCAGCCCTCGAGAATCCGGTAGATCACCAGCACATTCCGGATAAACTGTCCCTCCTTCAGCGGGATGTCCTCCGGGTCGCTGGCCGAGGGAAGATCCGGTTCCTCCTCGTGCATTTCCAGATCGATCCATTCCCACGCCGCCTGATTGGCATTCCGTAGAACGTCGTCCACAGACGTGCCGTCCGCCTCGCAGGAAGCAAGATCCGGAAGGGACGCATGCCATGTCCCGTCCTCCTTCGGCGTCACAACCGCCGGATAGATAAATCTCATCGAAAAACTCCTCTCATCTCATCCATGTCCGAATCGCGGCGAGCGCCTCGTCCGGCGTAAGTCCGGCGCGGAACAGACGCTGTTCCCCGTCGCTTGCCTCGACTGTATATTCGCTGCCGTCGTCTGTCGTCATCGTCAGTCTTCTCGGAAAGGCAAGCCGCCGTCCGGCCGTCTCCTGTCTTTCCGCTGCCTTTTCCGGACGCGCCGCGTCCGTCATGCTTCCGGCCGGCATCATCCGGCTGCAATAAGTCAGAACCGTGCTCATCACCCGGATCAGATTCTCACGGATCCGGAGGCGCGTCACAGCCGTCAGATAGTCATCGGCTCCCTCGAGAAAGTCAAGCGTCAGTGACTCACGGCTCCCGCCGAGACGGGGAGCCGTCCGCGCCTTATCGGTCAGAATGGACAGTCGGAGTGACTGGTCCGATACCTCCTCCCGGCACCCCGACGCGTCGCTGATCCACTCCTCCTGCGTCTTTTTAACAAGAGGGACATAAAAATCCGTCAGAAAATGGCGGAGAAAATCATAACCGTATTCGCGTTTCCGGCTGAAGGCCCCGACAAGCGACGCAAGGGACCGCACCGCCTCTCCGGCAAGGCGCCGTCCCTCCTTCTCAGCCAGATCCGCCGCCGTATCCGCGCGCGCATCAAGCTCCGTCTGCGGATCCATCTCAGCGTGTTTCGAGAACAGCTGATCCCAGGAATAGTCATCGTCAAAGAAGCGCTCGAAGACGACCGCTTTCTCCATCTCCTCCTGCATCCCGCGTGGATCGAGATGGAACCGATCGACCGCGGCTTCATATTCCTTCCGGTTGCACTTTACTGATATCATGACGGGATGTGCTTTCCTTCCTCAAGCGCATGACGGCAAAGGTCACGCAGGCAGCAGCGTCCGCACTCCGGTCTCCGCGCGATGCAGACCTCCCGCCCGTGCTGGACAAACCGGTGGCAGAGATCGCTGCCTTCCTCCGGAGGCACGATCTTCCAGAGCGCCCGTTCCACCTTCGCCGGTTCCTTCATATGATCAACCAGCCCCAGCAGATTGCAGATCCGGATGCAGTGTGTATCGGTGACAATCGCCGGCTTTCCGAACACATCGCCCATGATCAGGTTGGCGCTCTTTCTCCCGACACCGGGAAGCGACAAAAGCTCGTCAAAATCCGAAGGAACCTGATCATGATATGTTTCGTGCAGAACACGCATGCATTTCGAAATATCCCGCGCCTTGCTGTGTCCGAGCCCGCAGGGCCGGATGATTTCCTCTATCTCGGAGGGATCGGCGGCGGCCAGATCAGCCACCGTCGGAAACCGCCGGTAAAGGAGCGGCGTGATCTGATCCACCCGTTCGTCCCTGCACTGCGCGGCAAGACGGACGCTGACCAGCAGCTGCCACGCGTCCTCATAGGCCAGGGTACAGTGCGCGTCGGGATAAGCTTTCTTCAGCCGTTCGATGACGGCCAGCGCCAGTTCTTTTTTCGTCATAGTCTCACGCGGATTCCGGGTGCTTTTCATAGAGTGCCTTCAGAACGATCGGCGTCATGATCGAGCTGACGATGATCAGGAGAATCACGGCTGTAAAATAGGTGCTGCTCATCAGTCCCGCCTTGAGACCGCGCTGCGCGACGATCAGGGCGACCTCGCCCCGGGTCATCATGCCGACGCCGATCTTCATGCTGTCATGCCCGCTGAAGCCGCAGGCCCGGCCCATCAGTCCGCATCCGACGATTTTACCCAGCATGCCGACGACAACAAAGGCGACCGAGAACAGCAGGATCGTGGTGTCCAGCTGGCGGAGATTCGTCTGAAGGCCGATACTGGCGAAGAAGACCGGCCCGAAGATCATGTAAGAGTTGATGTCCATCTTCCGCTCGATGTACTCGGAATTGTCCAGTGAGCTCAGGATCACGCCCGCACAGTATGCGCCCGTGATGTCAGCGACACCGAAATACTTATCCGCGATATAGGAAAGCGCGAAGGCCAGCGCCATGCCCAGGATCGGAATCCGCCGTGTATGAGGTGCGCGCTTCTCCAGCTTTTTCATCAGCTGATAGATGAAATAGCCGCCTCCGAGCGCGATCGCAAAGAAAATCGCCGTTTTCAGCGCAACAAGTCCGATGTTGTTGGACGGATCCTTCATGCTCATGACGGCGGTCAGCACAAGAATACCGATGACGTCGTCGATGATCGCCGCGCTCATGATCGTCGTGCCGACGGTTGTATTCAGCTTGCCGAGCTCCTTCAATGCCTGCACGGTGATGGAAACGGATGTCGCAGCCAGAATCGTTCCGATGAAAAGCGCCTTCATAAACTGCTCGGTGCCCGGTCCGGCGAATCCGTAAAAGCACATATAGAGAACCGCGCCCAGCGCCATCGGAACGGCCACACCGCTGCAGGCGATCAGCGTCGCCTTGACCCCCGACTCCTTCAGCTTTCCGATATCGGTCTCAAGTCCCGCCGAGAACATCAGGAGAATGACGCCGATCTCCGCCATGCCGGAGAGGAAATCGCTCTCCTTCACGAAATTGAAAACGCTCGGCCCGATCAGAATGCCGGAAATGATGAGCCCCGCGACTTCCGGCATATGAATCCTGCGGGCTGCCAGACTAAACAGCTTGCCGCAGACAATGATGATGCAAAGATCTTTCAGTATACTCAGTGTGTCCATGCTTATACCCCCCGACTCACTTCATTTTATTATAGCATGGACATCGCGGTGCGCGTGTTTTTTTTCCTAATAGACCGGCAAGACCGGCCTCGGAGACAAAAAAGTACCCTTCTCCGCTCTTTATTGCGATGCGGAGAAGGGTATTGCCGCTTATCTGTGAAGAATCAGACCGCTGATCCTGTTCCTCTGTTCCGCGAGAAACGGATGATACAGTCCCAGGAAAAATGCTGCCGCCATCAGAATGATTCTCATTGAATCCGCCTCCTTTTACGGGGTTCCGGCACATTCGCAGGAAATGTACCGCGCTCTACAGTGAGTCTCTATCTTCAAACAGAACGGGGACCTGTCTCTGACTGCCCGGCTGTTCTGTGTTGAATAAGAAGATACCGTGAAAGTGTGACGCGGATGTGTTGCAAATCTGTAAAAACGATAAACGTTTATGGGGAATACTTCGATCATGGGCCATGCCCCTTTTCAGTATCCGAGCGCCTCGCCGATCAGGAACACTTTGATTCTCCCCTTCACGCCGCTTCTCCTGGTAATCACGAACTGATTGCAGATGCTCTCCGGGCTGAGGCAGTCCGCGCACCGCCCGTTCTTAAGGCAGGGCGTCTCCGTTCTTCCGACTCTGAGGACGTTCGCGGGAGCGGCGGTGTTTCTCGCTCGCTTGACCGCGCTGTCGAGGTCGGTGACGATCTTGTTCATCCCGCAGATGACGAAGACATGCGCCGGTCCGGTGATGAGACAGGCGACGCGGTTCCCGTTGCCGTCGATATTGACCAGCTCGCCGTCCATCGTGACCGCATTGGCGCTCATCAGGAAGTAGTCACAGAGCGTCTGACGCGCGTAGAGTTCTCTCCGCTCCTCCGGCGTCTTCGCGGCGGTGCGGTCCAGCGCCTGAAGACGGCTGCTCGACAGACATGCCTCGAAAAGACCCATCTGTTCGCAGGTCATGCTCCCGCCCCACGTCACGGAGCTTCCGTCCGGCATCTCCGCAAGAATCGCCCGCTTCGCTTCCTCCGCGGACGCGAAATACACGCCGTCCATGTTTCTGGCCTCCAGCTTTCTGATCACGGATGCCGCCAGCTTCGGATAAGTCTCTTTCATGTAATCCATCTTCTCACCTCCGGAAATCATTTCGGTTTACCTGCTGCCATTATAGCAGAAGGATGCGGAATCCGGCATTGAAGAAACCGAACACACACCGAAAAAAGCCGTGCCGGCGGGATGGCGGCACGGTCTGGTGCAAAAATGGAAAAAACAAAAAGGGTCAGACGATTCTGCCTGACCCACACAGCAATGCACTGGATTTTTCAGAACTTCCCGGCCTTGGCCGCTTCCTCGACCGCAACGGCGACGGAAACGGTCGCGCCGACCATCGGGTTGTTGCCCATGCCGATGAGACCCATCATTTCCACATGCGCCGGAACGGAGGAAGAACCTGCGAACTGAGCGTCGGAATGCATACGGCCCATCGTATCGGTCATGCCGTAGGAGGCAGGGCCGGCAGCCATATTGTCCGGATGAAGGGTACGGCCCGTGCCGCCGCCGGAAGCCACGGAGAAGTATTTCTTTCCGGCCTCAAGGCGTTCCTTCTTGTATGTACCCGCAACCGGATGCTGGAAACGGGTCGGGTTCGTGGAGTTGCCGGTGATGGAAACGTCCACGTTCTCCTTCCACATGATCGCGACGCCTTCCGTGACGTCATTGGCTCCGTAGCACTTGACCTTCGCGCGCGGGCCGTTGGAATAAGCGATCTGGCCGTCCTCAATCACTTCGCCCTTCTTGTAGTCCATGTGCGTTTCAACGAAGGTGAAGCCGTTGATACGGGAGATAATTCTCGCCGCGTCCTTGCCGAGACCGTTCAGGATCACGCGAAGCGGTTTCTTGCGGACCTTATTGGCGTTGTTGGCGATGCCGATCGCGCCTTCCGCCGCCGCGAAGGACTCATGTCCCGCAAGGAAAGCGAAGCATTCGGTATCCTCTTCCAGCAGCATCTTGCCCAGATTGCCGTGGCCGAGTCCGACCTTTCTGTGGTCTGCGACAGATCCCGGAATGCAGAAGGACTGAAGGCCCTCGCCGATGGCCGCCGCCGCGTCCGCCGCTCTGCGGCAGTTCTTCTTGATGGCGATTGCCGCGCCGACCGTATACGCCCACTTCGCGTTCTCGAAGCAGATCGGCTGAATGTTCTCAACCATATGATAGACGTCCAGCCCCGCATCCTCGCAGACCTTCCGGGCATCCTCAAGGGAGGCAATGCCATAGCTGTTCAGAACTTTGTTGATCTGGTCGATTCTTCTTTCGTAAGATTCAAATAATGCCATGTCCGTTTCCTCCTTTCTTTATTCCTGTCTCGGATCGATCCACTTGACGACGTCGTCCTTGCGGCCGTAGACGCCGGACGCCTTCTCCAGTGCCTCGTTGGCATCCATGCCGCCCTTGATGAAGTCCATCATCTTTCCGAAATTGACATATTTATAGGAAATGATCTCACCCTCATCCGAAAGGCCGATCTGTCTGACGTAGCCTTCGGTCATCTCGAGGTAACGCGGGCCCTTCTTCAGCGTGCCGTACATCGTGCCGACCATCGAGCGGTCGCCCTTGCCGAGATCCTCGAAGCCGGCGCCGATTGCCAGACCGTCATCGGAGAACGCGCTCTGCGTACGGCCGTAGGCGATCTGCAGGAACAGCTCACGCATCGCGGTATTGATCGCATCGCAGACAAGGTCAGTGTTCAGGGCCTCCAGAACCGTAAGGCCCGGCAGGATTTCAGCCGCCATCGCCGCGGAATGGGTCATACCGGAGCAGCCGATCGTCTCGATCAGAGCCTCCTGAATGATGCCCTGCTTCACGTTGAGGGAAAGCTTACATGCACCCTGCTGCGGAGCGCACCAGCCGACGCCATGGGTGTAGCCGGAGATGTCCTCCACTCTTTTCGACTGAACCCACTGTCCTTCCTCCGGGATCGGAGCGGCGCCATGATGCACGCCCTGAGTAACCGGGCACTGCGATTCGATTTTTTTGGTGTAAATCATTGCAAATCTCCTTTCTGGATGGATTTACTCACTCCGGTAAGTATAGCATAAAGCCATAGACGCGGAAAGAAAAATTGTCCGACGGTAGGATTTTTCAGCCGTCTGTTGTAGAATGGCTTTATACGGCCTCCGGGACCGTCCCGCGCCATCTTCGAAGGAGAATCACCGGACATGCAGTTTTCCGTCAGCGAAACCTATCGGATCTTCAACAGCGCGCGCCTCAAGCGGATCGCGATCGTCACGATGGCGATCGACCACGGCGCCGCCTGCCTGATCTTCAACAGCCTGATCCGCCCTCATATCCCGATCAGCCGGACCGGCAGTCTCTGGAATCTCTACCAGTTTTACCTCTTTCTCCGGGCTGTTGGCCGCACCGCCTTCCCGATCTTCTGCTTTCTTCTGGTCGAGGGCTTCGTTCATACGCACAGCCGTCTCCGCTATATCATCCGGCTGCTTCTGTTCGGACTGATCTCGGAGGTGCCGTTCGATCTCTGCCTGTACCAGACGTTCTGGTACCCCGGCCATCAGAACGTGATGTTCGAGCTGGCGATGGGCGTCGGCATGCTCTGGGCCTTCGACGCGGTCGGAAAGGTCCGGCGCATCCATCCTCCGGAGGTGCGGCTCGCCCTTCAGTTTCTGGCCGCCGTGCCCTTTATCCTGCTCGCGCAGACCTTTCATCTCGATTACGATTTCCGGGGTATGCTGCTGATCCTGCTTCTCTTCCTGCTTCGGGACGACCGGGTTCTTCAGTGCGCGGCGGGCGCGATTCTCGTCGGGCTCTGGGAGTGGCCCGCAGTCTTCGCCTTCCTGCCGCTGCTGCTGTACAACGGACAGCGCGGCCGTCAGAACAAATATTTCTTCTATGTCTTCTATCCGGCCCAGTTCATGGTCTTCTTCCTGATCGGCCGGTTCTGCCTCGGGATGGCGATGAAATAAAAGGGACATGCAGCCGCCTGCCGGACCGTCATAAGGCCCGGACAGTCGGCTGCATGTCCTTTACCGTCTTTCGGAAAATCCCTGTTTTCTCCCGTTATCTTTTTGCGATCCGGCTGCCGTCCGGCTTCACGATTGTCTCCGACAGGATGACGCCGCGGACACAGCTCGTCGGATAGATCATGGAGTGCCGGCCGACGACGGTCCCCGGATTCAGCACCGCATTGCAGCCGACCTCCACCCAGTCGCCCAGCATTGCGCCGATCTTTCTGCGTCCTGTCTCGATCGGACGGCTTCCCTTCACCACGATATTCGTGCGGTCCGCCTTGATGTTGGACGTGATCGATCCGGCGCCCATATGCGCGTGGAATCCGAGAATGGAATCCCCTACATAGTTGTAATGCGGCACCTCACAGTAATTGAAGATAATCACATTCTTGAGCTCCGCGGAGTTCCCGATCACGCAGCCGTTTCCCACGAGCGCGTCGCCCCGTATGAAGGCGCAGTGCCGGACCTGCGTATCCTCGCCGATGATGCAGGCGCCGCCAAAATACGCCGAATCAAAAACAGAAGCCGAGTTGGCGATCCAGACATCTTCCCGCACCTGATGGAACCGGTCCGCAGGCAGCTTCGGCCCCAGCTCGAGAATCAGATCGTGAATGCCGCCAAGCGCCTCCCACGGATAGGTAAACGAGGAAAGATATTCCTCCGCCGCCGTCTCCGTTAGTGTAAAAAGCTCTCTGATCGTCAGTTGTTCTTCCTGTGCCATAACTCCACCTCCATCATGCGCCGGACCGCTTTCCCGCCGTCCGGGCCGGTTTTCTGTAGCATGCAGCCGCCCTGTCATAGCAGGTGCGCAGCTCCTGCTGGTTCCGGAGCTGTTTCACCGCGTTGGTGCGCCGCGTGACGAAGCCTTCCAGCTTCTCCATATACTCGTCCGTGGAGATTCGCCCTTCCGCAACGCCTGTGAGGCCCTTCTCCCAGCTCGCCGTCAGCTCCGCGCTCAGCAGCGGGCGGATGGAGTGATCGACCACATCGTAAACCATCTCCCCAAGCAGCTCGGGCGTGATCACCTGCGTCTTCTTATTCAAATTCAGATACCGGATCTTCACCAGTTTGGCAAGAATATCCGCCCGGGTCGCGCTCGTTCCGATACCCGAACCGCGGATCTGTTCCCGGAGAGAGTCGTCCTCAATCAGCTGCCCTGCATTTTCCATCGCGAGGATCATCGATCCGGATGTATAGCGCTTCGGCGGCGAGGTCTCGCCCTCCCTGACCTCCAGACGGTCCGTCACAAGAGACGCACCCTTTTTCAGCTTTTTCAGCAGGGCGGCCGTCAGCCGCGTCTCCTCCGCTCCGTCGTCCCCGTCCTTCGGCGTGCTGCGTTTCCCGAGCACCCGGAGATAGCCTTCCTCCGTGAGGCGGCGCGCGCTGACATAAAAGCGTTCCCCGTCGAGAAGCAGCACGGCGGACGTCTTCTCATAGACCGCCGGCGGATAAAAGATCGAGAGAAAGCGGCGGCAGACCGCCTCATACACCCGTCTGCTCAGATCGCTGAGCGAGCGCAGCGCGCCCAGACCTGATCCTGTCGGGATGATGGCGTAATGGTCCGTGATCGCCTTGTCGTTGGTGTAGCGCGTGCGTCCGATCAATTTCCACGCCGTCCCGTCGAGCACTTCCTTCGCGAATCCGGCAACCGCCTCCACGCGGGTCAGCCCCTTCAGGTTCGACGCGATTTCCTTCGCCACTGCAGTGGACAGCACTCTGGCATCGGTTCTCGGATAGGTCGTCAGTTTCTTCTCGTAAAGCTCCTGCGCGATCTTCAGCGTCTGGTCGGGCGAGATATGAAAGAGCCGGGAGCAGTCGTTCTGAAGCTCCGCCAGATTATAAAGAAGCGGCGCGTTCTTCTTCTCCTGTCTCCGGGATACGGATTCGACAAGCGCCCGGATCGGCTCCGTTTCCGCACTCTTCTCCGAAGCCGGAGCTATGCCGGCACCGTCCGGTCCCGGAGCGGGAACCGGCGCGTTCGCTTCGGACGGCCCGGATTCCTCCCTCTCCGACGGGCTCCGCCCGCCTCTCTTCCCGGAAGTTTCCTCCGGAATACCGGACGCCCGGAACTTCCCCCCGGCCGAGCGTCCCCGGCTCAGTACAGAGATCAGCGCCTCCGCATCCGCCCGTTCCCGGAATCCGTTCTCGCGGTACAGCTTCGGCGATCCCTCGTAACGGCTGCCTGGCGAGACGCGCCACTCTCCTCCGATGCCTTCGAAGGATCCGGTCACCCGGTAAAACGGCTGCTTCACAAAGGCACGGATTTCACGCTCCCGCCGGACCACCATACCGAGCACGCAGGTCATCACACGGCCGACCGCGATGGCCGACCACTTCGCGTTGCGATAGGACGCGATGGAGTTTCCGTACTTGAGCGTCAGGACTCTGGAGAAATTGATCCCCATCAGATAGTCCTCCTTCGCTCTTAGGAAGGCCGCGTCTGCCAGATGGTCATACTCCGACTCGGGTTTCGCCTCCCGGATCCCCCGTCGGATTTCCTCGTCGGTGAAGGAGTCGATCCAGACGCGGCGCCTCTCCTTCTCCCGTACCTTCGGGCCGGTCATCATCTCCACCAGACGGTAGATGTATTCCCCTTCGCGTCCGGAGTCCGTACAGACATAGATGCAGTCCACATCCTCCCGCGAAAGAAGGCCGCTGACCGTATGGAACTGGTCAGCGGCTTCCCTGATGATCTCGTATCGAAAGGTTTCCGGGAGAAACGGCAGCGTATCAAGGGACCACTTCTTCAGCTTCGGGTCATAGGCTTCCGGATAGCTCATCGTCACCAGATGACCGAAGCACCATGTGACGATACAGCGCTCCGTTTCAAGGTACCCGTTCCGCTTTCCCCCCGTGACGCCCAGCGTTTTCGCGAACTCCTGCGCCACGCTGGGCTTCTCCGCGATAAATAATGCTTTCCCCACGGATCCTCCTCAGGTCACTTTCTCGTGATGTAGCCGAGCGCCTTCAGCATCTCGGCGCACTCGACCGCGCCGCCCGCCGCGCCGCGCAGCGTGTTATGCGAAAGGCCGACAAACTTCCAGTCGAAAATGCTGTCCCGGCGGAGGCGTCCGATGGAAATTCCCATCCCGCCGCCGAAGTTGACGTCCAGCGCCACCTGCGGACGGTCGTCTTCCTCGAGATACTGGATAAAATGCTCCGGCGCGTGAGGAAGCCCCAGCTCCTGCGGACGGCCGCTGAAGCTGCGCAGCGCCTCCACCAGCTCATCCTTCGTCGGATTCTCCCTGAAGTTCAGGAACACCGTCGCCGTATGGCCGTTGAGCACCGGCACACGAATGCACTGGGATGTGATACGGAGATCGCTCTCAAGCTTCACGATTCGGTCGTTCTCAATATGGCCGAACACCTTGAGCGGCTCCTGCTCGGACTTTTCCTCCTCGCCGCTGATGAACGGAATGATGTTGCCCTCCATCTCAGGCCAGTCCCGGAAGGTCTTGCCCGCACCTGAAATCGCCTGGTAGGTGCTGACGACCACGTCCGTCGGTCCGAATTTCATCCACGCGGCCAGAGCCGGCGTGTAGGACTGAATCGAGCAGTTCGGCTTCACGGCGATAAAGCCTCTCTTCGTCCCCAGTCTTTTTTTCTGCGCCTCGATGATCTCGAAGTGCTGCGGGTTGATTTCGGGAATGACCATCGGCACATCCGGCGTCCAGCGGTGCGCGCTGTTATTCGAGACGACCGGTGTCTCCGTCCGGGCGTACTGCTCCTCGATGGCGCGGATCTCGTCCTTCGACATATTGACGGCTGAGAAAAGGAAATCCACATCCTTCGCCACATCCTCGATGTCGGACACGTTTTTGATGACCATCTTCTTCACCGATTCCGGCATCGGGGTATCCATCTTCCAACGCCCGCCGACAGACTCCTCATAGGTTTTGCCCGCGCTTGACGCGGACGCCGCCAGCGTATGGATCTCGAACCATGGGTGATTCTCAAGCAGCGTGATGAAACGCTGGCCGACCATTCCCGTTGCGCCAAGGATACCGACTCTCAGTTTCTCAGACATTCGTTTTTCCTCCTCACAGAAAGGCGCCGCCGCAGGCGGCGCCGGGTTTACCGCTCCTCAGACTTGTCCAGATCCTCGATCATACGGAGATATGCCTTCGCTCCGGCGATCTCTTCTGCCATGGCGCCGGGCGCTCCCTTCGTGAGACGCCGGCTGACGCAGGCGGACAGGGAGATGGCCTCGTAGACATCCTCGTCGAAGGCCGGACATACCGCGCGGTACTCACTGAGCGGCAGTTCGTCAAGGCTCGTATTCTTCTCGATGCACCGGAGCACCAGCTGCCCGATCATCCCGTGCGCGTCCCGGAACGGAACGCCCTTCCTCACAAGATAATCGGCCGCGTCGGTGGCGTTGGCGAAGCCCTGCTGCGCGCTCTTTTTCATTCTCTCCTCGTTGAAGCGGGATGTGGACAGCATGCCTTTCATCAGCGTCAGACAGTTCTTCACCGTATCGACGGCATCGAAGGTCATCTCCTTGTCCTCCTGCATGTCCTTGTCGTAGGCAAGCGGAAGGCCCTTCATCGTCGTCAGCATCTGGACGAGCGCGCCGTAGACGCGTCCGGTCTTTCCTCTGATCAGCTCGGCGATATCCGGATTCTTCTTCTGGGGCATGATGCTGGAGCCCGTCGCGTACGCGTCGTCCAGCTCGATGAACTGGTACTCGTTCGAGTTCCAGATGCAGATCTCCTCGGAGAGCCGTGAGAGATGCATCATGGCAATCGCCAGCGCGTCCAGCGTCTCGATGACATAATCCCGGTCCGAGACGCCGTCCATCGAATTCTCACACGGCCCGTCGAATTCAAGGATCTGCGCGGTCATCTGCCGGTCAAGCGGATAGGTTGTCCCGGCGAGCGCGCCGCTTCCGAGGGGACAGACGTTCATCCGGCCGCGGATCGAGATCATCCGCTCATAGTCCCGGCGGAACATCTCGAAGTAGGCGCCGAAATGATGGGACAGCGTCACCGGCTGCGCTTTCTGAAGATGTGTGAAACCGGGCATATAAGTATGCTGATGCTCTTCCATCAGGGAAAGGACGGTATGCAGAAGCTGCAGCAGAAGGTCAGAGATCTCGTCGAGCTCATTCCGCACATAGAGGCGCATATCCACCGCCACCTGATCGTTTCTTGACCGGCCGGTGTGAAGTTTCTTCCCCGTTTCGCCGATCCGTTCGATCAGATTGGACTCCACAAAGCTGTGGATATCCTCATAATCCCCGGCGACCTTGAGTGTACCGTCGGAGATGTCCTTATGGATGGACTCCAGTCCCTCCATGATCTGTTCGCCCTCTTCCTTCGTCAGGATCCCCTGCTGCGTCAGCATCGCCGCATGGGCGAGGCTGCCGACGATATCCTGCTCGGCCAGCCGCCGGTCGAAGGTCAGAGACTCATTGAACGCGTTCACCAGTTCATTTTCCTGCTTTGTGAAACGTCCGCCCCAAAGCTGAGCCATATGATCCCCTTTCTTAATCTGAATTTCCGCCCATTATACTGCAAGCCCCGCCGATGCGCAACATCAGCGGTCTCACGGATTCCCACCCGTTTCCGGATCGTTCCGCCGGCCGATCAGCAGATCCCGCCGCTTCGAGAATACGCAGCCGCAGTAATTCTGCCGGTAAAGTCCGTAGGCACGGGACAGCTCGATGCTCCGCGCATAGCCTCCGTGTTTCCGGAAATCCGACGGGAGCCACCGCGGCGCCTCCGGGCCGAACCGCGCCCGGCATTCTCCGGCGATCTCCTCTCCGATCCGGTTGATCGCATCCACATCCTTCAGCGGACTGATCGTCAGTGTGGTCGTAAAGAAGTCGTACATCCTGTGCCTTCCGTCGGCTGGATCCGTATATCCCCCGCAGGCCGCGCGGGCAGCCTCCTCCAGACGAAGGCGGAAGCAGAGAAGGCAGCGCGCCCCGCCTTCCCGTTCCTTCTCATACCCCTTCACGGTTTCGAAAAAGCGGTCCGGCTCGTAGACACCTTCGACAAAGCAGACAGGATGAAGATGGGGCTGCGCCCCGATCAGCCGCCTCATCTCATCCGCACGCCGGCGGTATTCCTCCTTCTCCGTAATATTCGGGTTGTAGTAGAGATCCGTGATGGAAAAATCCTCTGACAGATACTCCAGTACATAGGAGCTGCACGGCGCGCAGCAGCTGTGCAGAAGGAGGCTCGGCACAATGCCGGCCTCCCTGTTCTTTGCGATCAGCCGGTCGAGTTCCCGCTGATACGCCCGATGATTCGGCTTTTCCGTCTTCATCCGCCTTCCTTTCCGGGTTTCTCCTGGTTCATCAGCCCGAATCCGGGCATGTACTGCCGCATCTGTCATACGTTCAGGCATGCGCCCGGAACCCTTGCCGCCGCACACGCCGCACGTTCTGAAACGTTTTGGATCGGAATCGGACAGCTGCGGCTGCATTTACCTCAGATGAAGGAGACGCAGCAGATGCAGAAGGCGCGTTCCCAGCGGAACACGGCGCAGCTCATCATCCGTCAGGTGCGCGAAGCGGTCATACATCAGCACGTATACCACGATACCGGTCAGAACGGATACGACGAGAAGCAGCGCACTCGCAAGATACCGGCTGAAGATAAAGCCGAGCAGAAGCTTCGGGGTCCAGTAGACAGCCCCCACCGCCGCGCCCATCACGACGGACGCCTTCACCGGTGCGGCGAACTGCCGGACCGAGTGGCTGTAGGCGACATACTTGCGTACCGACAGCGCGTTGAGGATCATCACGGTCATCGAGTACGCAAGGATCGAGACGACGATGCCGTAGACATGCCAGTTAAGAAGCGCAGTCGTCACATAGAGAACCGCGACATTGACGCCCAGCGCAGCGGCCGCGTTGCGGACCGGGACGGACGGCCGGCCGAGTCCCTGCAGCACCCCGTTTGTCACAGTCGAGAGGCTGTAGAACACCACGGAGACTGCCCCGAGGCTCAGCAGCTGCGCCGCGGCCTCTACCGTGACCGCCCTTCCCGGATAAAGAGCGAACATGACCGGATAGGACAGGACCGCCACGCCGACCGCGGAGGGAATCGAGATGAAAAGCGTCATCTTGATGCACTCGTCAATTTTGGATACCGCTTCCTTTTTCGATCCGCGCGAGATCGAAGTCGCCACCGCGGGAATCAGCGCGGTGGAGGTGGCGGACGCCAGCGCGATCGGGATATTGATGATCGGCTTCACGCGGTAGCCGAAGATGCCGTAGAGAATACTGACCTGCGCCGATGTATATCCCTTGCCGGTGATCACGTTCGTGAAGATCACCTGATCCACGACGGAAGTCAGATTGTACACGCAGGTCGCCAGAACGATCGGCGTGCACATCAGAAGAATCACGCGGATGACTTCCTGATAGGATTCCTCCTTCTCATGACGGTCGCGGGCGATGCGGCGCGAAACCATCTTCCGGTTCACGAACCAGGCCAGCAGCATCACGACAAGCCCGGTCACCACACCGGCGCCCGTGCCGATGGTGCCGCCGGCGGCGCCGAACTTTCCTCTGAGTCCCGGGTTGCCCGCATACGGACGGGTCAGCAGATACGCCATCAGGATCGAGAAGACAGCGTTCATGATCTGCTCGGCGACCTGGGAAACCGCTGTGGGCTTCATCGTGTTATGCGCCTGGAAGAAGCCGCGGAACACTCCGAGGAAGCCGGACAGCATGATCGTCGGCGCAAGCACGCGAAGAGCCAGCACCGCGTCCGGCTGCTTCGCGAGGATGAACGGCGCGCCGAAAAAGGCCACCGCCGCGCCCACTCCGCCGACAACCAGCACATAAAGAAGAGCTGCCTTGAAAACCTTGAAGGCGTTCCGGTACTCGTGCACCGCCAGCCGCTCCGCCATCACCTTCGACACCGCGCTCGGAATGCTGTACGACGAGATCAGCAGTATGATGGTGTACCATTCATAGGCATACTGATAATATCCGTCGCCCTCGGACCCCATCAGCAGATGGAGCGGGCTCCGGTAAAGCAGTCCGATGACAGACGAGATCATCTGGGCGGCCATCAGAAACGCGGCCTGTCTGGTCACCTGACCTTTCGCTGACTGTGACATATGCAGTGTACTTCCTTCCCTCATGATTCAACCGCGCCGGCCGGCCCTGCGTCCGTCTTCCGCTTTTCGCCCGTATCCGGAACCTGCCAGTCGATCGGTGGAAGGCCGTTCTGCTCAAGGTACTTGTTGCAGCGGGAAAACGGGCGGCTTCCGAAAAATCCGTTATAGGCCGATAACGGCGACGGATGAGCCGATTCAATCACCAGATGCTTCGGATTGGTGATCATACTCTTCTTTCGGCGTGCCGCTCCTCCCCAGAGAATGAAAACGATCGGCCGGTCTTCCGCCGCGATCACGCGGATCGCGGCATCCGTGAAGGTTTCCCATCCTATATTCCGGTGAGAATTGGCCTGATGGGCACGGACCGTCAGCACGGTATTGAGCAGCATCACGCCCTGTTCGGCCCAGTGCGTCAGATCCCCGTTGTCCGGGATCCGGCATCCCAGATCCTCGTGCAGTTCCTTGTAGATATTGACCAGCGACGGAGGAACCGGCACGCCCGGATGGACGGAGAAACACAAGCCGTTGGCCTGACCCGGCTCATGATAAGGATCCTGTCCCACAATCAGGACACGCACCTTCTCAAGCGGTGTGAAGGCGAACGCGTTGAAAATATCCTTCGCCGGCGGATAGATCACCCGCGTCCGGTATTCCTCCCGGACCGTCCGATAAAGCTCCGCGTAATACGGCTTCGCGAATTCAGGCCGCAGCGCCTTCTCCCATTCTCCCGTGATCGCCATATGTCTGCCGCTCCTCCTTACCAGCGGACCGGAACCTTCCGTTCATCCAGATACTGTTTCACCTCTCCGATGGAAAGCTCGTTGAAATGAAAAAGCGAAGCCGCCAGAGCGGCATCCGCGCCGCCTTCCGTCAGAGCCTGATAGAAATCCTCCGACTTCCCGGCGCCCCCCGAAGCGATCACCGGCACGTCCACCGCAGAGGAAACCGCCTTTGTGAGTCCGATGTCATAGCCTTTCTTCGTTCCGTCCGCATCCATGGAGGTCAGAAGCACTTCGCCGGCGCCGAGAGAAACGGCTCTCTTCGCCCATTCAACCGCATCGAGGCCGGTATCCTCCCGGCCTCCCTTCACAAAGACATTCCATCCGGATCCGTCCGGTCGCCGCTTCGCGTCAATGGCGATCACGATGCACTGGCGTCCGAATTTCTCCGCGCCCTCGCGGATCAGCTCCGGGTGTTCGACCGCCGCCGTGTTTACCGACACCTTGTCGGCGCCCTCACGGAGGATCCGTCTCATGTCGTCTACGCTGCGGATGCCTCCGCCCACCGTAAACGGGATGAACACCTGCTCCGCCACACGGCGGACCATATCCACCACTGTGTCGCGCCGGTCTGATGAAGCCGTGATATCGAGAAAGACCAGTTCATCCGCGCCTTCCTCATTATACGCCTTCGCGACCTCCACGGGATCGCCCGCATCGACGAGATCGACGAAGCGGACGCCCTTTACCACTCTGCCTCCGTCCACATCAAGGCAGGGAATGATTCGTTTCGTCAGCATAATCCGCCCTCCTCACTTGACATGTACGAAATTGTCAAGGATTCTGAGACCCACGTTCCCGGATTTTTCCGGATGGAACTGTGTGGCGAACACGCGTCCCTTCTGAATCGACGCATCAAAGATCGGCCCGTAGCCGCAGACCGCGCGTACGCAGTTCGTGTTCTCCGCCTTGCCGTAATAGGAATGGACAAAATAGACGAAGGCTCCGTTCGGAACACCGTCAAGCAGCTCGTCTCCGTTCATCATGAAGATCGAGTTCCACCCGATCTGGGGAACCTTCCGTCCCTCCCCGCCCGGAAAGCGGCGGACCTGACCGCGGATCAGCCCGAGGCCCGGTACATCCGGACTCTCCTCGCTTCCCTCATAGAGCAGCTGCATCCCGACACAGATGCCGAGGAAGGGGATCTCCTTTCTGACGACGTCCCGTATGACCTCATCCATACCGTATTTTCTGAGATTGCCGGCTGCGTCGCCGAAATTGCCCACGCCCGGCAGAACCACATGATCCGCCTTCAGAATCACGGCCGGATCACGGGTAATCTCCGCCTTACGCCCGAGTTTCCGGAACGCTTTTTCCACGCTCGCGACGTTCCCGGCGTCATAATCGATGATCGCTATCATGTCTTCCGCTCCCTGTCATTTCCGTTCATCCGGTTCATCATACCATATTCCGTTCCGGAAATGAACGGCAAGTTCAGGAAGGCGTCTGGACCTGTTCCTCCGACTTGCTCTCCAGTGTGAACCAGAAAGCCACGCCGTTCTCATAATTCTTCACGCCGCAGCGCTGTTGATGGCCGTCCATGATCGCCTGAACGATGGAAAGGCCGATGCCGGATCCGCCGTAAGCGCGGGTTCTTGCCTTATCCACCTTATAAAACTTCTCGAAGACGCGTCCGATATCCTCCTCCGGAATCGGACGTCCGGTGTTGAAGACGGTCGTCGTCACGATTCCGTCCTCTTCTTTCATCGTGATCTCGATTCTTTTTTCGTTCTCGCAGTGATGGACCGCATTGCTGAGATAGTTGGTGACGACTTCCTCAATCTTGAACTCGTCGCCCCAGACATAGACCGGCTCCTTCTGCGCGAACGAAACCGCATCTCCCGCCTCGTCAATCATAATCTTCATCCCCTGAATGACGCCGGAGATCAGTCCGGTCAGATCGAACCGTTCCATCACCACCGGATCGTTGCCGAACTCGAGCTGGTTGAGCGTCAGGAGCTTTTTCACCATATGATTCATCTTCGATGACTCGTCGATGATGACGTCGCAGTAAAAGTCGCGGCTCTCCGCGTCCTCGGCGATATTTTCCTTCAGTCCCTCCGCATACCCCTGAATCAGCGCGATCGGCGTCTTCAGCTCATGGGAGACATTGTTCAGAAACTCCTTGCGGACCTCGTCGATCTTCGTCTTCTTCTCGTTGTCCCTCTGCAGTTCCGCGTTGGCGGACTTCAGCTCCGAAATCGTCCGCTCCAGTTCCGAGGACATCTTGTTGAAGCTCCGTCCGAGTTCGCCGATCTCGTTCGTTTCCGATCCCTCATAGCGCGCCTCGAAATCAAGATTTGCCATCCGCCGGGCCTGCGCGGTCAGCTGCACGATCGGGCGCGTGTAGCGCCTCACGAGGAAGCAGACAACAACGACCGAGATCAGAATCACGCCGGCACCCAGCAGAAGATAAAACATCAGCGTCAGCTTCGCGACGGACCGGATGCTGTCCAGCGGCGTCTGAAGAAGGAAGTAATCCCCACATTCCAGCTGCCCCCACATTTCCAGATAATCGAGTGCCGGATGGGCCTCCTTTGTGATCTGCAGGGTATAGGCGTCCGTCTTCTCGAGTACATCCGTGTTCTCCCTTGCAAAGCCCGTGACATACTCATAGAGACGCACCAGATTCCGGTTCGGTTCGTGACTCGTTGTGTAGACCGAATCCATTGTGCTTGACACGATCGTCACCTGAATATTGTTGTTCAGCAGCATCATCTTGATCGATTCCGATGAGTCGATCTCGCTCTTCGTGAGCGAAACCAGCTGCTGATAGGTATCCTTCATCCTCCTGATCCTGTCACTCCGGTAGAAAGGCTCCAGAAAGAGCCAGGTCATGACGCCGATCACCACCAGCGCCAGCACGATGATCGAGGCGATCAGGAGTGACAGTTCCCGTGTCATGGAATGCATCCGCGCCTTCATCCTCTCCTGTCTTCGTCTCAGCCAGTTCATATCCCTCACCCGCTTCCTGTCGATTCGACGCGTCCGCTCCCGTCTTTGTCCCTGGAGACCGCATCTTCTGATACCTTACCGCAGGAATGTGATAAAAATAAGAAAACGGCGGAGACTCTTCCCTCTCCGCCGATCTCAGCGTTTTTTGCGGAACATGTATCCGTCTCCGCTGCCGCACCGGATATATCCGCTCACCGCGCGCTCTTGTCGTAGGGGATCCCCTCCGCCTTCGGCGCCCTTGAATTTTTCGATGTAAACGCGAGCACAAGGAGCGAGATGATGTACGGCATCATGTTGTAGACCGATCCGGGAATTTTGAGAGACGCAAGCCGGTCAAAGCCGGAGTAAACGTTTGACAGCGCGCGGAAAAAACCGAAGAGAAGCGCCGCCAGTCCGATATTCAGCGGACGCCACGCGCCAAAGATCATCACGGCAAGAGCGAGAAAACCGAACCCCGCGACGCCGGTCTCAAACTTCCATTCGCTGACACCGGCCGTGATGTAGACGATCCCCCCGATCCCTCCCAGCGCGCCTGAGATCAGAACGCCGGCCCAGCGCATCCGGAGGACATGGATTCCGACGCTGTCCGCCGCCTGCGGATTTTCCCCGCAGGCCATCAGTCTGAGTCCGAAACGGGTTCTGTACAGAATCAGGTACGTGGCGATCAGCGCCGCCAGCGCCGCCAGCATGAACCAGTTGAACTGAAACCGTCCGAGCTTCAGGATAAAGGCCCGCTTCGCGGCGCCGTACTGAACGGTGGAGGACACATTGTCGGGGTTTTCCGCCATATTGACCGCCTTGACGACAACGGTGGCCGCCGCGGTCGCCAGAATGTTGAGCGCCGTGCCGACCAGAGTCTGATCCGCGCGGAAGCCGATGCAGGCGAGCCCCAGCAGTGATGAATAAAGGATGCCGGACACGGCGGAGATCAGGAGCACGAGCAGTACAACAGCCGCCCCCGGCAGGTCTCCCATCCGTTTCATCGCCAGTGCTCCGCCGAGCGCCCCGATCACCATAATGCCCTCGAGACCCAGATTGATCACGCCGGAGTGCTCGCTGAAGCAGCCTCCGAGCGCCACAAGCGTCAGAACCGACGCGAAAATCAGCGTATACTGAAGCAGAAGGATCATGAAGAGCCACCTCCTTCCCTGCCGTTTTCACACGCCGGACGGCTTCTCCTGCGTTCGAGGCGAAGGTTCATCGAGGTCCGGAAGAACATCACGAAGCCGCAGAGATAGATGATGATCGCCGTGACGAGGTCCGCGATCTGGGACGGATACATGCTCTTGTTGATGAGACTTCCCCCGCTTGTGATATGCTGGATAAAATACGAGGCGAAGATCGTTCCGATGGGACTCAGACCGCCGAGGAAGGTCGCCGCGATTCCGTTGAACCCCATCGCCGGCACCGAGGACTGGGTGACCGACCACTGCTCGTAGTCGCTGAGATAGAGAAAGGCTGCGCCGATCCCGGCCAGCGCGCCGCCGATCACCAGCGTCAGGATGATGTTCTTTTTCTCGTTCATGCCCGCGTAGCGCGCCGCGTCCCGGTTGTATCCGGTCGCGCGGATTTCATAGCCGAACTTCGTCCTGCCGAGCACGATCCAGATGACGGCCGCGAAGACGGCAGCCAGCGGAATGGCGATGGTGACATAACGGTTATTCGTAAAAAGAGCGTTCAGTCCGGCGGAGGGAAGAAGCGAGTTCCGGCCCGCCTTGCTGACATGAAGCGTATAGGGGCTTGTGGATTCCTTCACGTTCTGCAGCAGCATGTTAGCCAGATACAGTCCGATCCAGTTGAGCATGATGCCCGAAATGACCTCGTTGACATTGGCGTACGCCTTCAGAAGACCCACAGCGCACCCCCAGAGCGCGCCGGCCGCGCCGGCCATCGCCAGACAGACATACCAGGGAAGATGCAGTCCCAGCGCCCCGTACAGACAGGCTGCTGCGCCGGCCACATACTGCCCCGCCGCCCCGATGTTGAAGAGCCCCGTCTTGTAGCAGAAGTTAATGGAGAGAGCGCACATCAGAAGAGGGGCAGTCTTGACGAGTGTATTTCCCAGCGCTTTCATCCGGGGCGGCCGCGTGGGATATTCCATGAAATTCTTCACCATCGTGATAATCGCGTCGCCCGCCCCTTTCGGATTGATGATGAGGAGAACGATATAGCCGATCAGGAGCCCCGACAGAATGCACAGAACGGCCGCGAGGACGGACTGCACGGCACTGTTTCCCAGAACGGACCGCTTCCGGTTCATCTTCATCCCTCCTTCCTCTTCGCGCCCGACATATAGAGACCAAGCTCTCCGGCGCTGGTCCGTTTCGGATCCAGCTCACCGACAATGCGGCCCTCGTACATCACGAGAATGCGGTCCGACACGTTCATCACTTCCTCCAGTTCAAGTGATACCATCAGAACAGCGCGCCCCGCGTCCCGCTCCGCGATGATTTTTTTATGGATGTATTCGATCGCGCCCACGTCAAGACCGCGGGTCGGCTGAACCGCGACCAGCAGGCAGTGATCCTTGTCCATCTCGCGGGCGATGATCGCCTTCTGCTGGTTGCCGCCGGACATGCTGCGGACGATCGTAGCCGCTCCCTGGCCGCAGCGGACGTCATACTGACGGATCAGGCGATCCGCGTAATTCCGGATCTGCTTCCGGCGAAGGAAACCGGCCCTGTTCACAAACGGCTTCCTGTCATACCGCTCCAGCACGAGATTGTAATCAAGAGGATAATCCAGCACCAGTCCGTGCCGCTGCCGGTCTTCCGGAATGTGGCTCAGATATCGGGAGCGCTCGCGCACCCTGGCTCCCGATACATCCTCTCCGCACAGAAGGATCCGTCCGCTTCGGACCGGCATCAGGCCGGTGAGCCCGTAAATCAGCTCCGTCTGGCCGTTCCCGTCGATGCCCGCGATACAGACGATCTCGCCGCCGCGCACCTGAAAGGAAACGTCCCTCACGGCATCCGTTCCGTGTAGTCTCGACGGGACGGTGAGATGCTGTACGTCGAGTATGACGTCTGCCGGCTTTGCCGGCTGCTTTTCCGCCACCAGCTGCACATCCCGGCCGACCATCATCCGGCTCAGCTCCTGCTCGGTTGTATCGGCGATCTTCACTGTTCCGACGCACCGGCCGCGCCGGAGCACCGTACAGCGGTCCGCCGCCTCCATGATCTCGTTCAGCTTATGGGAAATGAAGAGGATGGACTTGCCCTCCCGGGCAAGATTCCGCATGATCTGCATCAGCTCCTCAATTTCCTGCGGCGTAAGCACCGCCGTCGGCTCGTCGAAGATCAGGATCTCATTTTCCCGGTAAAGCATCTTCAAAATTTCGGTCCGCTGCTGCATGCCGACCGTGATGTCCTCGATCTTCGCGTCGGGATCGACACGAAGCCCGTATTTTTCCGAGAGTGCCATCACCCTCCGGCGGGCCTCGCCGGTCTCAAGAAAGCCGTGCTTCGTTGTCTCCACACCGAGGATGATGTTGTCGAGTACCGTAAAACACTGCACCAGCTTGAAATGCTGGTGCACCATGCCGATACCCAGCGCGTTGGCGTCGTTCGGATCGGTGATCTTCACCGTTTTCCCGTCCTTCCGGATCTCCCCCTCCTCCGCCTGATAAAGTCCGAAGAGTACGCTCATCAGCGTCGATTTCCCCGCTCCGTTCTCTCCGAGCAGCGCGTGGATCTCTCCCCTTTTCAGCTGCAGTGTGACATCGTCGTTCGCGACGACGCCGGGGAAACGCTTCGTGATATGAAGCATCTCGATGGCGTAGGGCGTTTCCTCCAATCCGATCATCCCCTTTCCCGTCCTGCTGCGCGTCGCAAGGCCCGTCGTTCAAACGGGAAATCCTCCGGTCCGGCAGATGTCCAGGAACGCGTCAGCGGTTCAAAGAAGGCCGACAGATGCTGAATCTGCCGGCCCCGGATTCGTTTCGTACGCACTTACTTCAGGTTGCCCTGGAAATTCACCGTGATGTTTTCCGCCGCGGGTTCCTCCGCCGTCGTGTCGCTCTCGACCTTGATTTTTCCGTCGTATAGATCCTTCACCAGTGCCTTGTAGTCGTCATCCGTGAAGGTATCGGTGAACACCGTGGAGTCCTCCGGCAGCCCGACGTAATTGAGGGACATATCATCGCCGCTCACGAGGCCGAGGTTTTCCACTTTCCCCTTGTAGTCCCCCCATTTCCCGTCGCGGACCGCGCCGAGAAGCGTATTAACCGTCGCAGCCAGTCCCTTCACAGCCGATGTGATGCACATTCCGCTGCCGTACTGGCTGTCTATCGTCTCTTTCTGATCCACATCGACGCCGATCACCCTGCCGCCGGCCTTCTCAGCCGCCTCGCAGGCGGAAGTGTAGATTCCGCCGCCGCAGGCGAAGACGACCTGCGTGCCGCCGCTGTACCATGTGTCCATCGCCGCCGTGATGTCCGCGTCGCCGAAAAACTGGTTGCCATAGGCATAATTGACCTCAACGCCGCTTTCGCCCAGTTCCTTCGCCGCGTCATCGGCGCCCTGCACATATCCGTACCCGTAGCGGATCACGGCCGGGACCGCCATGCCTCCGAGGAAGCCGAGCTTCTGGTATCCCATCTTCACAGCCGCGTATCCCGCCATATAGCCCGGCAGCTCCTCCTGATAGACGGCGCTGTAGACATTATCCCTCGAGTAGCCGTCCTCCCCCGAAGCGTCATCCAGATCGCCCTGCGATACGTCGAGTGCGATGAATTTCACATCCGGGTACATATCCGCCTCGTCGACAATCGCCTCTGCGAAGGCGTAGCCCGGCATCAGAATGACGTTGTACCCGTCCGCCGCTGCCTTGTCGATCATGGCGCTGCGGTCCGCCGTCGAATCTCCCTCCGGCTTGTAGTAGGTGAAGTCGAGGCCGTTCTGTTCGCAGAACGACTTGCCCGCCTCATAGGTCGTCTGGTTGAAGGACATGTCGGTGATATCGCCGTAATCGGTGATCATGGCCACCTTCATGTCCGATGCGGCCGTCTCTGCGGATGACGCGGCGAAAACCGGCGCCGCTGATACGGCCTGACATGTCATGACTGCCGCAAGCACGATGGCAAATCCTCTTCTCATAGCCCTTTCCTCCCTGTGTTCTTTTCGTAACCGATTCCGTCCGAATCCGGTCTGTTTACCTTATTATATCCCGCATTTCCGGCAGCAACAACCATATTATCTATACATTTTTATGTTGATGTTTTATTTATCATATTTATCGCTTTTAATTTTCTTTTTTATTATGCATTTTTCAGGCCGCCGACTTCAATCTTCGTTCACATTTGGAGAATATAATGACAGGCAGTTGCCGCAGAAAACAGTAAGATGCGTGAAAAGACAGCAAAGCGGGAGCCGGACCGCATAAGCGGAGTTTCCCGGAGGCAGCAAAGGGAGGAAACCGAATGGATCAGCTGAAGGTAATGGTCGTGGATGACGAAGCTCGGATGCGGAAGCTCGTCCGTGACTTTCTGGAAAAGAAGAATTACACCGTCATCGAGGCGGCGGACGGCGAGGAGGCTGTGGAACGGTTCTTCAGGGAAAAGGATATCGCCCTGATCCTGCTGGACGTCATGATGCCGAAAATGGACGGCTGGCAGGTCGTGAGAGAAATTCGTCAGTACTCGAAGGTACCGATCATCATGCTGACGGCGCGGGGCGATGAGCGCGATGAGCTGCTCGGTTTCAACCTCGGCGTGGACGAATACATCTCGAAACCGTTTTCGCCGAAGATCCTGGTCGCCAGGGTGGACGCGGTACTCCGGCGCTCCGGAGCCGTGGGTACGGGCGATGTGCTGGAATCAGCCGGGATCCGGATTGACAAGACAGCGCATCAGGTAACCATCGACGGCCGCGAAGTGGAGCTCTCCTTCAAGGAGTTCGAGCTGCTCTCCTACTTCGTGGAGAACAAAGGAATCGCGCTCTCGCGCGAGAAGATCCTGAACGCCGTGTGGAATTATGATTACTTCGGAGACGCCCGGACCATCGATACGCATGTGAAAAAGCTCCGCAGCAAGATGGGCGCAAAAGGCAACCTGATCAAGACGATCTGGGGGATGGGATACAAATTCGATCCGGACAGCCCGGAGACGAAATAAGATCATTCAGTAATCCATCTTTTTCATCGAGGCGAGACGGAAGACGTCGTCTTCGATGATCATCGCCGTAAGCCGGCGTCCGAAGACACAGCCTGTATCGAGACAGATGAATCCTCTCTCCGGAAGCGTCATCCGGACATCCTCCCCGAGAACCAGCGCGTGTCCGTCTTCCGTAAAAAGGCAGGGGGCGTTCATCGGCGTATGTCCTCCGATTCCGAGCTTTCCGCGATAGCTTCCCCCTGTCACCGACCGGTCCCAGAGCAGGATATCCGGGTCATTCTCCGAAGGGATCTCTGACACAAGGCCCGCGTGAACCGCGATAAACCGGTCCGTCTCAAACCAGAGCGGCGTCCGCGAAAGAAACCGGCCCACCTCCTCCAGCGGCTGATGGTGCAGTTCAAAGGAGGCGAGGGTCCGGAGTCCGCCGTTGACGCGCCAGAGCTCAAGAGCTGCGGGATTGTTCAGATAATCCAGCAGGAACTGGTCATGATTTCCCCGTACAAGAATGAACCGTTCTCCCATATCAGCCGCCAGCTTCCGAACCGTCCGGTAGACCGCATAGGAGTGGCGCCCCCGGTCGAAAAGATCGCCCAGAATCACCAGGCGGTCCTTCGTCCGGTCGAGCTCCGCCTTTCGAAGCAGCGCCGTCAGCTCCAGCGCGCAGCCGTGAATGTCGGTGGTGATGATCGTCTTCATGAGATCTCATCAACCATGCGTCCGACGGCGGCGGACAGCGCGTCCACCCTGCGCGCCGCACCGGTCCCGTCTTCCGCCTTCGCATAATAGTAGAACTTGATCTTCGGTTCCGTACCCGACGGGCGCATCGCGAACCAGCTTCCGTCCGCGAGCGTGAACTTCAGCACATTCGAAGCCGGAATGTCCTCATACCCGTGCAGATAATCCGTCGTCTCCGCGACCGGAACGCCTCCGAACCGATCCGGCCTGCCGGCACGGAAAGCGTCCATGATCCGGCTGATTCTCTCCTGCCCCTCCCGGCCTTTCAGCACAACGGAGACCTGACTCTCGGCAAAGTAACCGTATGTCCGGTAAAGATTCTCCAGGTAATCTCGCAGAGAGACGCCCTGTCTCCTGCAGTATGCGGCAAGCTCCATCATCAGCATGCCCGCGCAGACGCCGTCCTTGTCCCGCACCTTTTCGCCCGGCGCGCAGCCGATGCTTTCCTCATAGCCGAAGAAGTAGGCGTATCCCTTCGATTCCAGCTCCGGAATCCGTCCGCAGATGTTCTTGAACCCCGTCAGTGCCTCGAAGACATGAATCCCGTACGCATCGCAGATCGTCCGCCCGAAATCGCCGGTCACGATGGACTTGATCATCGCCGCCTTCTCCGGAAGCCTTCCCGCCGCCTTCTGACTCTCCGCCAGATAGGCAATCAGCATCGCTCCTGTCTGGTTTCCGTTGAGAAAGCGGAAGCCGCCGCGGCCGTCGGCGATCTCAACCGCCATCCGGTCACTGTCCGGATCAGTGGCGATCAGCAGCTCGGCCCCTGTCTCACGCCCGAGTTTCTCCGCCAGTTCAAAGGCCTGCGGGTTTTCCGGATTCGGAAACGGGACGGTCGTGAAGTCCGGATCTGGGTCCCGCTGTTCCTTTACCACATGCAGATTCGTGAATCCGCGGCGCGCCGCCATCTCCCGCATCGGAAGGCTGCCCGCCCCGTTGAGCGGCGTATACACCACCGGCACGCTCCGGTCAAGTTCCGCATCCGGCCGCTGCTGCATCGACAGCACATACGCAAGGTAAGCGTTGTCCATATTCTCGCCGAGCATATGAACATATCCCTGGCGAACCGCTTCCGAAAGCGGCATCCTCCGGAATGAATCAAAGAAGCCAAGCCGGCAGATCTCCGCGAGCATGCCGTCGGAAACGGCGCCCGAGATCTGAGCTCCGTCCTCCCAGTACACCTTGTAGCCGTTGTACTCCTTAGGATTATGGCTCGCCGTCATGTTGATCCCCGATACCGCCCCCAGCGTACGGATCGCGAAGGAAAGCTCCGGAGTCGGCCGGAGCGACGGGAAAAGGTAGACATCGATACCGCTGCCCGCAAGAATTTCCGCGGCCAGTTCGGAAAATTCCTTTGAATGATGACGGCAGTCATAGGCGATCACCACTCCGCGCTTCCGATCTCTGCCGGAATGCAGAATATAATTTGCGATTCCCTGAGTGGCCCTGCCGACCGTCAGGCGGTTCATCCGGTTCGTTCCCGCGCCGCAGATACCCCGAAGCCCCGCGGTCCCGAACACGATATCCTGATAGAAACGTTCCGTGATCTCCGCGTCGTTTCCGCTGATCGTTTCCAGTTCTCTGCGAAGCGGGTCCTCCGCCTCAAGATGCTCCATCCATTCGCCATATCGTTCTTCCGCGTTCATGACGCACCTCCTTCTCCGTTCCGTTCGTTCTGATGATCCTATTCTAACACAGCGTCCGTCCTGCCGGAACCGGCTTCCGCACCGAATCCGGGATGACGCATGCTGATCAAAGAAAACGGCCCGCGGAATCCGCGGGCCTTCCCTCCTGGCGCCGGTCCATTCTCAGATCACGAGACTTCCGAGCACCGGTTTTCCGTATGTTGTGACGATATTCATCAGATCATCGGTCTGCGCATAAGAAGACTCTTCGACGGAGGCCGCCATCACCACCGCGTCGCAGCTCTCCAGCTTCTCCCACGCTCCCGGGTCGCCGCTGAAGCGGCTGATCGGAAGAATCGCAGATGCGCCTTCCTTCGCGGCTCCGGATAGAGACGAGGCGGCGTCCGCAAGAAGATTTTCCCGCACATCGCCGATCAGAGCGATCCGCTTTGCGCCGCCGGAGAAATGATTGAGGTTCTCCGCGGCGATCCGGTAAGCCGTCGCCGGATCCTGCGCGCTCAGATACCGCCGGTCGATGCCGGCCGCCCAGCGTCCCAGTCCGCGGAGCGTTCCGATATCTTTCTTCGGCACGACGCCCAATTTCCGGATCTGGTAGAGCTCATTGAACTCCCGTGCGGAAAGTACCCGCCCCCGCGCCATCTGAACGAGAACGCAGCAGATGAAGAACAGAACCGCGCCGGCGGCAAAGCCCGCTGCTGCATGCTTTACAGACGAGACCAGCACGTGCCGGCGGCTCATCACCGGTGCGGACGTCTTCGATGTCGCCGCGGTCACGGCCGCGCTGCTCCGGTTCCGGTCGATATTCGTCTTGAACGTATCCTTGGCCGTCATCAGCGAATTGATCTCACCCACGCGCGCCGAGTGCCACCCGAAGCTGCCATTCTCCGTCGAATGATAGGACGCTTTTCCCGTGACGACTATGCTGAAGAGTTCCGGATCCGCGACAGACGAGAAGTCCGCCTTCTGAACCTGACGGAGCACCTCGTCCCGGATCGCCGCCGCCTCCTCATCGGTCCGTCCCCGCGTCTGGAATGTCAGGGCGTGGGCATTGGTGTCATAGTTCACCGTGCTGAAAAGCTCCTTCACATAGACCGGTTTCGTGTCAAGCTTCTTCGCGAGATCCGTCAGATCAAGACGTGAGGAAATAAAAATGTTCATCCAGCGCAGAAGCGCATTGGCCTCGTCGCTGCTCCAGCTGTAGTCAGCCTCCGACGTTCCGCCGGAAGCGGCCGCAGCCTTCTCCGCCTGCTCTCTTGCCTTCGATTCATCGACATAAATGTCAAAGGAAGCGTATGAAACATTCGCAAAATCAAGCTGCGCAAGCAGAGAATTGGCCAGGTAGTCCTGTCTGGACGCAATCTCACGGTTGATCCGTTCCAGTTCCTTCTGATACGTCGACGTACTCTCTTCTGAGGCATCGGATCCGGCCGTCTGTCCGGTCTGCTGCTCCGTCTTTTCTCCATTCGCGTCCGTATAGGGCCAGAGCTTCTTCACCTGACGAGCGCCGAAAACAGCCGCCAGCAGCAGCGCCACGGCCAGCATTCCCTTCCAGCGCTCAAGGACCATTCTGAGCATCGTACTCATTCTGACTCTTCTCACGCGGTTCATTTCTCCTGCGAACCTCCTTCCGATCCTGCCTTCCCCTCTGCGGGCATGACGCCGTCGAGAAGAAGTCTCTCATACTCGCTGACGATAAACGGCCAGCTGAATGCCTCTCTGATTCTTTTTCTTGCACGCTGCCCGAAAGGGATGATCTCCGTCTCCGTCATCCGATCCGCCCGGTCAATGAGAGAACTGAGGCTGCCCTCATCAAGTGTCCAGTAAAGCGCCGCGTCTTTCGCGACCTCCCGGTTGAACCCTACATCATAGAGCAGATTAAGGTCCGTTGCGCCCAGTGCTTCCAGAAGAGACGGGTTCGTCCCCCCGACCGAGTGCCCGTGAAGATAGGCATGGGCTCCCCGTCTGATTTCTTCCAGCAGATCCTGATCATAGACGGTTCCCGCGAAGCAGACTCTGCTGTCCTCTGTAAAATGCAGCCGCCGGTCCAGCTCTTCATAAAGAATCTGATTCGGCGTGGTGATGATCACCAGCTTCCTTTTCGTACCGGACCGGAGAAATTCGCGAATCATCGTTTCATAATTGTTTTCCGGCACAAAGCGGCCGACCATCAGATAATAGCCGTCCGCGCTCAGCCCGTGCGCATCGAAGAATGCCTGACAGACCGGGCTCCGGTCTGCCCTGCCCGTCGGACGCATCTCCGATCCGTACGCGATGTAAGTGGTCACCGGATGCAGGCGGCTGTATTCGTTCCGGATATAACTCTCAATGGTTCGGCTGTCACAGATCAGAAGATCGGCATGCTTCACCATCAATCGCTCCGAGAGCTTCCAGTAGCGCCGGACGGGCGGACTCCACTTCGCTCTCATCCACTCGTGCCCGTCCGGATTGACGAAAAGTTTCCCCCCCAGGCGATGAATCTGACGGGCGTACTTCCAAATGAAGGGCCCGACGCGGCAGGCAAGCACATAGACGACCGGCTCACGAATCTCCGGGTGCGCCTTGATATAGCGGATTACGCGGCGGAGCGCGGCCAGGTCATAGTACACGGACATCTGCGGCTTCGTACCCGGCGCGCGGATCGTGAAGCAATCCGCGCCATTGTATCGAAAGACACGGTTGTCCTCTCCCTTGCATGCGACATGATACCGGATCCGGTCCGACCGGCGGTACTCCGTCAGCTTGTCCACAAAGGTCTCAAAACCGCCGTAGGCGGCCGGGATTCCCTTGCAGCCGATGATGAAGACATGACGTACCTCGGCTGTTCGGTTTGTGTCAGTTGATTGCATTTTTCACTCCATATTTCAGACAGATTTCAGCGTTTTCCGGATGAGCCGGTGCAATGCGGCGCTCCCTTTTTCAGAACCCTCTGGGCAAGGAACACCGTAAGGAACGAATCCCTCAGCAGGGCCAGAACCAGCACATAGACCAGAAAGCCCGCCGCAAACGCCGCCAGTATCGACAGCACCGGATGACGGATCAGCTTCATCAGCGCCAGAATCGTCCCCAGCGTGGCTCCGCCCGCCGCCAGCTTCTTCCACGAGAGCTCCCAGAGTTTCCCGGCCGTCATATACCCCCGGGAGTGCCGGACGTAAAGGACTGTGATCGTCGTCTCCGCCGCCAGCGTTCCCGGAATGGCGCCGATCGCCTGAAAGCGCGGAATCAGGATGAGGTTCATGACAAGATTGACGACCGATCCCATGATGATATACCTCGAACTTTCCTTCCTGTATCCGGCCGGCGTGTAAAACTGGGAGCCGAGACAGTTGCTGATGCCGATGATCACCACCACCGGGCTGAGAAGGCAGAGGATCGGCGCAACAGGTTCGTACCCCGGTCCGAAGAAGACCGGGACAAAGCGTTCCGCGATACCGATCATGCCGAAGGTGTAGCCGATGCCGATGAAGAGGATGTAGTTGGCGGAATCCTCGATCCGTCTCCGAATCTCATCATACCGCTTCTCCTTGAAAAGATACGCGATTCGTGAGCCCATCACCGAGTTGATGGCGGAAAACGTCACCATCTTCACCATATTGACCACCTTCGTGGCCTGCTCATAGTATCCGTTCTCGTACGGGTCATGAGTGATCCACTGAATGAGCGACTTATCCAGCACCGTGTAGACGGACGTGGCGATCGTCGGGATGAAATAGACGATCGTCTCCCGGAGATGCCGGAACACGTGCAGCTCCTTCCGGTCCACATGAACGAGAAAACGCGGAAGATAGATCCACATGCTCAGCGTCCCGAGAAAGCTGGTGACGGTCATCAGCGCCACATACAGCAGCAGATCGCTCTCCTTCTTCACCAGAAGAAACAGCAACACGACGCCGAGGATCTTGAAGATGGCGTTCTGCCGGATCGTGTACTCGAACTGTTCCAGTCCCGAGAAGAACCATGAAATATTCATCATCGTCTCAAGGAGTGAAACCGTCAGAATGATGTAAAAGACCCGGTACTCGCGCGAAAAAAAGATCAGCGCGCCCCACGCCAGCAGAACCAGCGCTCCGGTGAAGACGGTGAGCAGCTCGATCTCCCAGAACAGCACGCTTCGCTTATGCGGGTCATGCCTCTCCCGCGCGATGGCGCGGTTGCCGTAGGAGACGGTTCCGAGCGCCGCGAAGAGCGCAAAGTAGGTTTCCATCGAGTTGGCATAGCTGTACATGCCGATCTGCCGGTCACCGAGCACGCGTGACGCGTAGGGTGCCGTTATGACAGGCGTGAGCATGCTCAGGATCTGATAGAACGTGCTGAGCGTCACGTTTTTCCGGAGGCTGACCGGTTTTACGGTATCGCCGTCCGGATTTTTTAGTTCTGTTTCGTTATTCAAGCCGCCGATCTCTCCGTTCTCCCGTATGTCTTCTTCCCGTCCGTCATCCGCCGCACCCTGTCGAAATCTCTGTTCCGCCGGATTGCTCTTATTCTTTTTCTGAAGGGTTCATGATCGCGTCGATGGACGCGATGCAGGCATGGCGGAACCCGTTCTCCTCCAGTGCCGCGACGCCTCTGATCGTCGTACCGGCCGGAGATGTCACCTGATCCTTGAGCACGCCCGGGTGGGCGCCTGTTTCGAGCTGCAGCCGTGCCGATCCGAGAATCATCCTGGAGACCAGCTCGTAGGCGGTATTCCTCGGCAGACCGTAGCGGACGGCCGCGTCGCCGTATGCCTCTGTCATCAGATCGACGAAGGCAGGCCCGCAGCCGGTCACTGCGCCGCCGATTCCCATCAGACGGGAAGGCAGTTCCACGACTCCGCCCGCTGCGCCGAACAGTTCCATGATTTCCTTCCGCTCATCCGGCCGGAGCGAATTCGTCTCCTCGAAAAGAAAGACGCCCTCTCCCACCATCGCCGGGGTATTCGGCATCACGAACTGCAGCCGGACGCCCTCCGGAAGGCTGGCTTCGTAAGCTGCGAAATCCCATCCGGCCGCGATGGAGATCAGGGCTTTCCCGGGCAGCAGCGGTCCTATGTTCATCAGCACATCCCGGATCTGGTACGGCTTGCAGGCCATCACGACCATGTCGGATATGCGCACCAGTTCCTCCGGTGATGAAACCGGTCTGAAACCGATGCGTTCCGCGTTCTGCCTCAGTTTGTCCTGGTGAGGCGCATAGGCGGCCATTTCATTCCGGCCGATCCGCCCGGATGCAAGAAACCCGCGTGCAAGAGCCTGTGCCATCTGACCCATTCCGATAAAGCCCAGTGTATTCACTGTCCATCATCTCCTTATACTTCGATACCGAAACCGTTCCAAACCGGTTTTCCCGGATAACGCTTCGCCTCTTCCTCGCCTCTCAGCACACGCAGCGCGCCGAGCGCCATCGCCTCCGGCTCCAGCTCGCCCGGATATGCGGTGACCGGCGCGATCCAGCCGCAGCTTTCCCGTATTGTCGCTTCCACCTCGGGGAAGCGGAGAAGACCGCCGGTCAGCACGATCCCGTCTACATGGCCGTGAAGAACCGCGGCCATCGAGCCGATATACTTGCAGATCTGGTAAATCATCGCATTCCAGACCAGCACCGCGCGTCGGTCTCCCGTCTCCGCCAGACGGTGAACGGCGTTGGAATCAGACGTGCCGAAATGGCTCGTCAGTCCGCCGGCCTGGCTGCATAGATCGCGTATCTCTTCCTCTGTTTTCCCTCTCAGATACCGGTTCACATCGGTGACCGCCATCGTGCCCATCCGGGTCGGCGTGAAAGGCCCCTCCCCGCCGCCGGCATCATTTCCGTCAATCATCCGGCCGTGATGGTGGGCCGTGACGGAGATTCCCCCGTCGATATGGCATACGATCAGATCCAGCTTCTCATAGGGCCGTCCGAGCTTCTCCGCGTGTCTGCGCGCAGTGGCCTTCAGGTTCAGCGCATGGGAGATCGCGCGCCGGTACACACCGCGGACGCCTGTAATCCTCGCCAGATCCTGCAGCTCATCCACGACTGGCGGATCCACCATGAAGACCCGTCCTCCGAACAGTTTCTGCACCCGGGCCGCCATCTGAACGCCAAGCATGGAGGAATGATAAAGGCCTCCCTTCGCCTCCCTCGTATCCCGGATCAGACGGTCATCCACCTCATAGGTGCCGCCCGGCACCGAATAGCATCCGCCTCCTCGGCCCACGATCGCGTCGATTCCGCGAAGGTCGATCGAATGATCCTCTATAAACCCGCGGACCACTTCCATCCGGTAATCGAGCTGATCGTTGATGGTCGGGAAGGTAAGGAGAACCTTCGAATCATGAAAGACATCCTCCGTGAACAGACAGGTCTCATCGCGGAAAAGTGATACCTTGGTCGACGTGGATCCCGGATTGATGATAAAGATACGAAATGACTTCATTCCGCTCTGCTGTCCTTTCTTTTGCTGTCCTTCCATCATACCACAGCTGTGAAGACTTATGGTATGATTCTTCCGGGAGGTCAGACTGTATGAATTATTCCGTCAGCGCCGGCGATTCCGCCCCGGCCTATCTTCAGCTGTACCGCCAGATACGGCGCGACATCACCGGCGGCGCCTACCGATACGGTGAGCATCTGCCGTCGAAGCGGATGCTTGCGGAGGAAACCGGCACCAGTGTCGTCACCACAGAGCACGCCTACGCGCTTCTGGAGGAAGAAGGCTATGTGGAGACGCGCCCCCGCAGCGGCTATTATGTCTGCTACCGTCTCGATGACGCGTTTCCGGCCGGGTCTCCGGAACCGGAGGCGCCCGCACGCGCCGTGTCCTCCGGGACAGTTCCCGCACCGGACTCCTCCGCGGAGACGGATCGGACGGCGGATGCATTCCCCTTCACGCTGTTTGCGAAGACAATCCGCAAGGTGCTGAACCGCTACGACGAACGGATCCTGATCCGTTCCCCCTATAACGGCTGTATTGAGCTCCGCTCCGCGCTGGCCCGGTATCTCCGGCGCGGCCGAGGCATCGAGGTGTCGCCGGATCAGATTCTGATCGGATCCGGCGCCGAATATCTCTACAGTCTCATCGTCCAGATGCTGGGACGCGGCCGTCTCTTCGCCCTGGAGGATCCGTCCTACGGCATCATCCGGCGTGTTTACGAAGCAAGCGGTGTTCGGACCGAGCGGCTCGCGATGGGGCCGGAAGGCATCCGCACGGACGAGCTGGCGAAAAGCCGCGCTTCCGTGCTTCATGTCACGCCATTCCACAGCTTTCCCAGCGGAATCACCGCCACCGCCTCAAAGCGGAGGGAATATATCCGCTGGGCCGCCGCGAGAAACGGTTTCCTCATCGAAGATGATTACGACTCGGAATTCACCATCTCGACAAAGACCGAGGATACGCTCTTTTCCCTCGAACCGGATCATACGGTAATCTATCTCAACACCTTCTCGAAGACTCTTTCCCCCTCGATCCGGATCGGATATATGGTTCTGCCTGCCTCCCGGTCCGACCTGTCTGAGAAGGTTTCCTTCTATTCCTGCACGGTCCCCGTCTTCGACCAGCTCGTACTCGCGGAATTCATCGACAGCGGCGATTTCGAGCGGCACATCAGCCGCGTCCGGCGCGCCCTGCGAAAGCGTTTGGCGAAAGGAGTAGAGCCGTAAGAGCCGGCCGGCGCATGCCTCCGTGATCCGCCTCAAGGTTTTACAGATTTATTACAAAGAATATCATATTCTGTTACGTTTTGCATCACGGTTTTTGTCTTCGCGTCTTTTGTCCGCGGAAAGCCGGGGGTATAATAGCAGAAGCAGTTCAGTCAGAGCAGGGAGGGCTCGCATGCGGACTCATCGCCTTACTCCTCCGGATCCTGCACGCATCCGGACTTATTTTCTAAACGAGCGGCAGACGCTGGCTGTCGTGACACTCGCAGGCCTGATCTACAATATCGGTCTGGCAGCCGGGCCCTGGTTCGAAGGCCAGATGGTCCAGCTTCTCTATGAAATACTGAAGGGGCGCAGGACAGGCTCCGACATGCTGCGTCTGGCCCTTCTTTATGTGATGGTGATCCTCTCAGTCCAGGCCGCCCGGTTCTCAAAGCGCCTTTTCGTGCGCAGATTCGCCAACAGCACGCTTCGATCCATGAAGCATACGCTCTATCATAATCTGCTGGCACGTCCGGCCTCCGCCCTCCGCGGCGAAACCGGGATCGGAGGCTATCTGAACCGTGCCGTCTCCGACGCGGAGGCCTGCGCCGAGGGAATGCGCAAGGCGACCACCGAGGTTTTCGACACCGGCGTGGTCATGATCGTCTATCTCGTGATGCTCCTTGCGCTCGATGTCCGGCTGACTCTGATCACGATTCTCTTTCCGCCGGCCGCATACATTCTGGCAGGGAAGCTGAAGAGGCGCGTCACAGATCTTTCGGCGGAGGCACGCTCCGCAGCCGACCGCCTCGGAGAAGCAACCTGCGACCGTGCGGAAAACGCACTGACGTACCGGGTCTACGGTCAGGAGGCAAACAGAAACGCCCGCTACGAAGCCGTACTGGAGGACTGCGAGCGCCGCAGCATCCTCGCCGGTTTCTGGCAGAACGCGATGCAGCCGGTCTATTTCGTGATCTCAATGGCAGGCACGGTTCCGATCCTTTCACTTGGGCTCAGAAATGTCACCGGCAGCGGCTGGACGCATTGGAACATCGCCGCCCTCACCACCTATCTCGCCTGCTTTACCCGGCTGGCGGCCAAATCTTCCCACGCAGCGAAGCTGTTCAATGCGGTGCAGAAGGCTGATGTGAGCTGGATACGGATCCGGCCCTTTCTCTCCGCAGTGCCGGGAGATCCGGTTTCTCTGCCGCTTTCCGTCGCCGCTCCGGCTCCGCTCACCGTGAGCCACCTCTTCTTCCGGAGTCCCGATGGGAAAGAGCTGCTCCGCGACATCAGCTTCGAAGCCAGGCCCGGCCAGATCATCGGCGTCACAGGAAGCGTCGCATCGGGCAAGTCTGCACTGGGACGCGTCTTTCTCTGCGAGACGCCTTATGACGGCTCGATCCGCTTCGGCTCCGCGGAGCTCTGGCATTCCGTCCATCCCGATGATGAAGCGTGTCTTCCCCTTCAGGTGATCGGTTACCTGGGGCATGACCCGGAGCTGATCAGCGCGTCCGTTGAAGAGAACATCACGCTTGGCGACGCGGACCCGGGCGGCGGACATGACCTGCTGACAGATGTGCTCACCGCCGTCTGCATGGACCAGGAGGTTCTCGATTTCCGGGACGGCATCCGCACCCGTATCGGGGAAGGAGGTCTCCGTCTTTCCGGAGGCCAGAAGGCCCGGCTCGCGCTTGCCCGAACCCTCTACCACCGGCGTCCGGTCATGATTCTCGACGATCCGTTCGCCTCCGTTGATTCCGCCACCGAACGGCGTATCCAGTCGAATCTCCGACGGCTTGCGGGAGATTGCATCATCATCCTCATCTCCCACCGGCTCGCCTGTTTCCCCGATCTGGACGGTGTCCTCTGGATGAAGGATGGAACCGGCCGCTTCGCCGATCACACCACTCTGATGCTGAGCGAGCCGGAGTACGCGGCGCTCTACAGCATGCAGACAGCCGGAGAGGAGGCAGCTGGCCATGAAAAGACAGAATAACGGGCAGACCGGAAGCGACGGGCCGATCCGGAGAATCATGTTCGCCACGATCCGTTCGAACCGGAAGATTTCGGCCGGACTTGCCGCATCGGTCGCGGGCGCCATCATCCTCAATCTTCTCCCGCCTCTTGTGCTGGGATCCGTCATCGACCGCCTGACACGCTCACGGAACGTCCCCGTCCGGTACGCCTTCCTCTACTTCGCTCTGCTTGCAGCCGGCGGATTGATGACCTCCGTCCGCGAAGCGCTGATCACGGTATTCGGTCAGAAGATGACCCATGCGCTCCGAAGCCGCATGTCGGAAAAGATGCTCCGCCTTCCCTCCCGCTACTTTACATCGCACGAAAGCGGCGAGGTGACCTCTCTTTTCGTCAATGACGTGGACACCGTGGAGGACCTCTTCTCTTCCGGCGTCATCAGCATGTGCTCGGATCTGGCCGGCGTGATCAGTGTGATGGCCGTGATCTTCACAAAGAGCCGCGGCCTCGGTCTCCTGATGACAGCCGCGGCCGTCATTCTCTTTGTGATGACACGCCTCTTCCAGATCCGGACACTTCGCGCGCAGATCGAGAACCGGCGCGCCATCGGACGCGCCAGCGCGCAGATACCGGAGACCATTCGGAATATCCGGATGATTCATGTTTTTCACGCGGAGAAGTATATGGAGAACGTCTACGATGATGCGGTGGACGACAGCTTTCAGGCGATGGAGCGGGCCAATTTCTTCGACGCGGTCTACTCGCCCATCGTTCTCACGGTGAGCTCTGTCATCATCGCCGTGATGATGGCTGCCTCCGGTCAGGGCGACGCTTTCCGCTCCTTCTTTGGCGTCACCGTCGGAACCGCCGTCACCCTGATCGCCTATGTAGGAAAGGTATTCGGTCCGCTTGAGAGCATCGGCATGGAAATCCAGAATATCCAGTCCGCTTCCGCCGGCCTCACGAGAATCAGAGAGTTTCTGGCCCTTCCCGACATGCAGCCGAACGGATCCGCAAGTCCGACTGAGACGGAGAAGGAGGCTGTGAGCGCTTCTTCCAGTTCCGGAACGGATACGGAGGAAGCGGAAGCCGGACGGGAATCGTACCCGAAACGCCGCGGGAATGAAATCCCGGAAGAGGACGACGCGGTTCGAATCGACCGCCTCTGCTTCGGCTACGACGAAGATCATACGATCTTCTCGGAATACTCGCTCATCGTCCGGACCGGGGAGACCGTTGTTCTGACCGGACGGACCGGCATCGGAAAAAGCACGCTGTTCCGGCTGATTCTGGGACTCCTCCGGCCGGATCGGGGAACGGTCCGGGTCTTCGGGGAAGACCCATCCCGGATCAGCCCTTCTCTCCGCCGCCGTCTCTTCGGATATGTTGAACAGACGTTCCGGCCGGTACCGGGGACCGTTCTCGATCAGATCACGCTGGGCGACCCGGCCGTCAGCACCGATGATGCGCAGCGCGCGCTTTCCCTCGTCGGGCTCCCGGACATCCCCCTCGATCTTCCGTTCAGCGAGAGCCGTCTCTCCCGCGGTCAGGAGCAGCTGCTTGGCATCGCGCGCGCCGTGGTGCTCAATCCGCGCCTTCTCCTTCTTGACGAAGTCACAGCCAGTCTGGACGCCGGAACTGAAAAAACGGTCCTCGGCGCGCTGAGGGCAGCGTCCGAGGGCCGTACGGTCATCTCAAGCTCGCACCGTCTCTACGAGACAATGGGCGGCAGAACCGAGGAGCTGGTCTGAACAGAGACACGGAGCAGACCGTTATTCGTCCGCCTGAAGGCTCGCCTCCAGATTCGCGCTGTTATCCTCGTCCGTATTGTCCTCGTCCGTCTCGCCTCCGGTGTAGGTCTCGTTATGAATCACAGGCACCGTATTGTCACGGTCATAGATGATCACCGGCGTCCCGGTATCGATGTTCTCGAAAATCCTCTTCACCGCGTCATACGGCGTATTGATGCAGCCGTGGCTGCCGTCCGTCAGCCAGATATCGCCGCCGTAGTCGTCCCTCCAGGAGCTGTCATGGATGCATATACCATTGTAGGCAACAGGCATCACATAGTTCGCGAACGACGAACCGTAGCTTCCCTTCATCGTGTGGTCCTTCAGCTTATCCAGAATACAGAACACGCCCGGCGGCGTCGCCCGGGTCTCTGTCGCGAGACCGGAGACGATATCCGTGTCGACAAAAAGCTCACCGTCCACATAGTACCACATATGCTGCTGGTCGAGACTGATCTCCACATAGGTATCGCCAAAGTCCCCTCCGAGATCATCCCGTTCCCGGCCGTAGGAATTCCAGTCAAGCGCCACAGTCTGGGAGGTGCCTGACATCAGCGCGTCCCGGATCGCGGCGGCGCTGGTCTCCTGGTTCATCTGATACCCGAAATCATCATAGGAGCTGCCGCCGACCGTGAGGGTATCGCCCTCATACGTTTTGAACTGACGCTCCTTACCGAAGGTGTCGTATGCATCCGCCAGCTTTTTCGTGTAGGCGATCACGGCGTCTGAGCTGATGTTGACCGATGAGCCGTTATACTGAATCCAGTCAACGAACTCGCTCTTGTCCAGCGTCACATAGACGCCGCCCTCCATGTACAGCTTCAGGACGACGCTCTCCATCGGCTTGATCGCCGAAATCGCCGCGGCAAGCGACGGATCGTCCGAACGGACAGACGCCGTGAGGTAACAGCCCGTCTTCTCCAGATCAAGCGTATCCGCACCCTTCTCAAGCGCTTCCCTGACGGCCTCAAGCGTCTTCGCCTCATCCAGCCTTGTACCGTCATCCTCCGGATGAATGAAATAACCGTCCGTCGCGTTCCTGTCGAGGTAGGCGTCCTTCGGATCCCGGACACCGCTTCCGGAAATACAGTCGAGCGCCTTCACCGCAGCATCCAGCTTTTCTTCGTCGTACCGGACGCCGGATTCCGTTTCGATGATGGTGCTTCGAATGAACGACAGCGGCCAGAGCCAGTAATCCTGATCATCGATCAGCTGCTGAAACGTCATATTGGAGGTCAGCTCGAATCCGATGGCGTCCAGATCAAGGCTTTCCTCCCCGCCTTCCTTTTCCAGAATCGTAAGTGTCCGTCCCGCGTAGGTTTTCTCAAACTTCTTCTGCGCTTCGGAGGCGTCCAGACGGCTGTAATCCACCCCGTTGACCGTCGTCATCGGAAGAAAACGGCCTCTCAGAAGGATCCAGCCGGCGCCGTAGCCGGCTAAAAGGGCCGCGACGCAGATCAGAAGCATAATCCTGGCAGCACGGGCCGCGCCGGTTTTCTTTCTCTTTCCGCCGGATGCTCCCGCCCGGCCTTTTTTCAAAGGCACCGCGTTTCCGCTCTGTTCCGCTTCTGCTTTATGCTTTCTCATCTCCCAGGAACTCCCTTACCGCCTCCAGCTGCCCTTCGGCTGCTTTCCGCCCTTCTTCATAGACACGCTGCATCACTGACTCGTCGTGTTCCACGCTGTGAATCTCAAGCGGCGCGTCAGGCTGAATCACAAGCGCCCTGCCCGCCGCCACATCGTCCCAGATCTGACGCACCTGCTTCCTGTATCGCAGATGACGGTTTGCCAGCGCCCTGACGGTGGCCGGATATTGCCGCAGCGCGACTCGGATCAGCGGCATCAGCCGGTTCGGCTGCTTCACATAGTTCTTCGGCTGAGTGAGGACCACAACGTTCCGGTCGTAGCCGACCGACTCGAAGAAGCGGAGCGGAATCGAATCGGAAATGCCGCCGTCCAGCAGCTCATAGCCGCCGATCCTGACGATCTTCGAAGCGACAGGCATCGACGCGGAGGCGCGCATCCATTCCAGATCCTCGTATGTCAGCTCCTCCGACCGGTGGTATACCGGGCGTCCAGTCCGCACATCCGTGCAGACATACCAGAACTCCATCGGGTTCGTGCGGTATGTCTCAAAATCCATGATATCGATTTCAGTCGGCAGGATATGATAGTCAAATTCCGCTGCGTAGAGATTGCCGGTACGCAGAAAGCTCCCGAGCCCGGCGAACCGCCGGTCATGCGCCATACGGCGATTGTAGCGGATCACCCGCCCCGGCTGTCTCGACTTGTAATTGCAGCCGAACGCCGCGCCGGCCGAGACGCCGACCGCACCGTCGAATTCAATGCCATTCTCCATGAAAACGTCCATCACCCCGGCCGTGAACAATCCGCGCATGGCACCGCCCTCCAGCACCAGACCCTTCTTCATCTCCTGTCCTCCTTCCGGTTCACCCTTGCTCCGCCGCTCTGCCCCTCCCCGAAGGGAAACGCCGACGTTGTCTTCCTCAATCTTCGTTCAGAATCCGGCTCACGTCAGCCGCCGTCAGGGCCGCCTGCCCGTCCTGCATCCTGCCGGATGAGTCAGATCCGCCGTCTGTCCCGGCGGAGCCGTCCGCGTCTTCTCCTCCGGAGGTCTTTGATTCGCTTCCGGCACCGGCGTTCTCCGAAGTCGCGGCCGCCGTCAGATACGGGTTGGAGGGATCCGGATCCGTCGGATCCCAGCCCTTCTTCGACGTATCACTGAGATCGATCTGAATTCCTTCCGGTCTTCCCATCGGTCCCGGCGAATTGGCGTCGTCATAAATCACGCAGGGGAATCCGTCCGGACAGTTGTCATAGATCCACTTCGCGTCCGCGACGCAGAGACGGACGCAGCCGAGACTGGCGGTCGTCCCCAGCTTGTTGAACTCCTCGGACTCCAGATCTGCCGGGTTCTCAGTGAAGTAAGGCACCGAATGAAAGAGGATATGTCCGTTGATCCGCGTCGCGTACTGGCCGAAGGAATCGTCATAAAGCGTCTGCCATCGGTAGCGCTCCTCCGTGGTGAACCTCCCCACCGGCGTATCCGTTCCCGTGCTGCAGAGAAAAACCTGAACCGGAACCGTGTAACGCCCGTCCGAATCCTGCTGATAGACCGTCACCACGTTCTGCTGCCGGTTGACCGCGACCAGATACGGCTGGTTCGTCACACCGGACGCATCCCAGAGGATCGCGAAATTCTTCCCCTGATACTGCGCCACATCGCTTGAAACCGTCACCACACGCTGCACGGTCGAGGTATTGCCGAGCGCATCCGTCGCCGTATAGGTGAGCGTCGTGTCCCCCGGCTGTGAGGTATCTACGCTCTGCGGCTCAACCGCAAGCTGCGGAGCGTCGTCGCTGTTGTCGGTGACGGAGACGCCGCTCATCACATCGAAAGCATCTCCTGTCCTCACGACCGTATACTCCGCACCAAGAATCACCGGTGCAGCAAGATCCGCGTCTTTGACGATAACCGTCACCATGGAGGACGTCTGGTTTCCGCCCGTATCGGTCGCCAGCACCTTCACGTTCTCGGTGCCCGGTGCGTCAAACTTCATCTCGGTCTTCCCGTCTTCGAAGGTTGTCGTAACCTCCGTCGAATCCGACGCGGACTTCACGAGATCCTCCACCTTCAGCGTGGAACCGACGCCGACCACGACAGTGTCCTTCTTCAGTGTGATGGACGGCGCGTCCGTATCGACCACATGAACCGTGAGATCCGCCTCAACGGACGGATTCGGAGAAAAGTGCTCAACCAGCTTCTCGAGCGCCGATTTGCGGAGCTGATATCGGACCGTGTAATCACCGGCCCGTTTCAGGTCAACCCGGGAATCATCGATCGTGAGATCTCCGGTCCTCGCGTGCAGGATTGTGTAGCCGACCTGATCTTTGCTGAATGTCTCGCCGGCTTTCACGGTGACCTCACTCTGGTCGAGCGTCACCGAAGGTCTCGATGTGGCGCTCCACACCGCGATGAAGCAGACGGACAGAAGCAGCAGCGAAGCCGTGACGGCCAGCAGCGCGAGAAAAAACATCCGCAGCCCCCGTCTGAATCGATTAACGTTAGCCATGTATTTCCTCAAGTGAACGGGTTGTCGGTTGCATTTCCATCCGATTCCCATCGGACAGTCTGAAACGGCGTGATGCGGAAGGCACCACGTCGCTCTATCTTAGCGCATACAAAGACCTGGATGCAACCGGAATCATTTGATCCGATGCATCGCCGGCGCTTGATTTTTGCTATTTTATCGCAGAAATATGTACGGAATGTGTCGAAAAAACGACGCTTGCAAACCGGCTTGTGCTAAAATAGAAGCAATCTGATAAGCCTGCGGGCCAGATGAAAGGAGGCAGAAGTATGGAAAACTACCGGAAAATCGCATCGAAGGAATTTCCCGGCGTCATCCTGCGGGTTGTGCCGGGGCATTTCGTCACACCGAATTCCCATGTCAACTACTATCTCGACATGACGGCGATCAAGTCTCGTATGACCGAAGCCCGGGCGGCTGCGAAAGCCCTCAGCTCGATCCATTATTACACGACGCCTGTGGACACGATCGTCTGTCTCGACGGCACGGAGATCATCGGCGCCTATCTCGCGGAGGAGCTCTCAAAGGCCGGCGTCATCTCCATGAACGCTCACAAGTCGATCTACGTTCTGACGCCCGAATACAGCGCGGCAGGACAGATGATCTTCCGTGAAAATCTGCAGCCCTGGATCCGAGGAAAGAACGTGCTTCTGCTGCTTGCTTCCGCGACCACCGGCACCACCATTGTCCGGGCTGTCGAATCGCTCAGGTACTACGGTGCGGCCATCAGCGGCCTCTCCGCGATCTTCTCGATCGCGACGAAAATCGGAGGGCTTCCGGTTTACTCGATCTTCTCCAAAGCCGATCTTCCCGACTACGCGTCTTATTCTCACGAGGAGTGCGTCCTCTGCCGGAACGGTCAGAAGGTGGACGGCATCTGCAACGGCTTCGGTCTCTCGCCGCTCTGACTTCATCCTGAAAAAGCCAGGGGCGCCGGCTTTTCCTTCCCGGCCGGCGCCCCGGCTTTTTCCTTCCTCTGTGTTCAGACCGCTTTCATTCGTTCTCCGCTTCCCAGAGCGCGAAATCTTCCATAAACTTTCTGGTATTATTCCGGATATCGCCGCGGTACACGGCGGATCCGGCGACGATCACGTTCGCGCCGGCATCAAGCACCACGCGGACGTTGTCCGTCTTGATGCCGCCGTCCACCTCGATATCCGTTTTCCTTCCGAGCCTGTCAAACATCCGGCGCGCCGCGGCGATCCGCCCTGTGGACGCGGGAATATAGGACTGCCCGCCAAACCCCGGCTCTACTGTCATCACCAGAAGCATATCGATCGCCTCCGCCAGCGGCTCCGCCGCCTCGACCGGCGTCGCCGGCTTGATGGCGAGTCCCGCCTTCTTTCCCTGCGCATGAATCGCATCGATCACAGCCCGGGGATCCTCCGCTGCCTCGAGATGGAAGGTGATCAGATCGGCACCGCAGTCCGCCATCCGTTTCACATAGCGTTCCGGATGCCAGACCATCAGATGCACATCAAAGAGCTGGTCCGTGACCGGCCGGATCGACCGGATCACCGGGTCTCCGAAAGTCAGCTGCGGCACAAAGCTTCCGTCCATCACATCGATATGGACGATCTGGGCTCCGCCCTCCCGTGTCTTCAGAATGTCGTCGCCCAGATGGCTGAAATCTGCCGACAGAATCGAAGGCGCAAACCGGATCATTTCGCCTCCATGAATGCCCTGACCTGCTTATAGATCCCCTCGGCATCCAGCTCGTATTTATGAATCAGCTCAGCCGCCGGACCGGATTCGCCGAAGCGGTCGCGGACGCCGATACGGTACATCCGGGTCGGGCAGCTTTCCGCGAGACACTCGGCCACCGCGCCGCCGAGGCCGCCGATGATGCTGTGCTCTTCCGCCGTGACGACGCGTCCGGTCTTCTTCGCTGAGGCTGTAATCAGTTCCTTGTCAAGCGGCTTGATGGTGCAGATGTTGATCACCTCCGCATCGATGCCGTCCGCCTTCAGGCGGTCCGCCGCTTCGAGAGCGGCGTGGACGCAGATACCGGTCGCAACGACCGTGACGTCGCTTCCCTCGCGCAGCACCTTGCCCTTTCCGATCTCGAATTTCTCGTCGGGATCGTTGATGACCGGAACCGCCGCGCGGCCGAACCTGAGGTACACCGGTCCCTCGAAATCAAGTGCCGCCTTCACGGCCTTTCTCGCTTCCACATCGTCAGCGGGGCACATCACCGTCATGCCGGGGATCACCCGCATCAGAGCAAGATCCTCGAGGCACTGATGGGACGCGCCGTCCTCTCCGACGGAAATGCCGGCGTGCGTCGCCCCGATCTTGACGTTCAGATGCGGATAGCCGATTGAATTTCTCACCTGCTCGTACGCACGTCCCGCCGCGAACATCGCGAAGGTGCTGCAGAACGGGATCAGTCCGGTCGTGGAAAGCCCGGCCGCGATCCCCATCATGTTGCCTTCCGCGATACCGCAGTCGAAGAAACGGTCCGGATAGGCTTTCTTGAACATGCCGGTCTTCGTCGCACCGGCCAGATCGGCGTCGAGCACGACCAGATTCGGGTACTCGGCGCCCAGATCCCGGAGTGCCTCGCCGTAGCTCTGTCTTGTTGCGATTGCCTTCACATCACTCATATCGTCTCACCAATCCTTTCCAGATCCTTCATCGCCTGCGCGTACTGCTCATCGTTGGGGGCGGTGCCGTGCCAGCTCACCTGATTTTCCATAAAGCTGACTCCCTTGCCCTTCACCGTCTTCGCGATGATGGCCGTCGGCATTCCCTTTGTCTCCCGTGCCTCGCGGAAGGCCGCGCGGATCTGGTCAAAATCATGGCCGTCGATATTGATGACATGGAAATTGAAGGCCTCGAACTTTTTGTCGATCGGATACGGGTTGTTGACCTCCGTCACCGTCCCGTCGATCTGAAGGTTGTTGTTGTCCACGATGACGCAGAGATTGTCGAGCTTCTTCGCTCCGGCGAACATCGCCGCCTCCCAGACTTCGCCCTCCTCGATCTCGCCGTCGCCCAGCAGCGTATAAACGCGGAAGTCCTTGTTCTGAATCTTTCCGCCCAGCGCCATGCCGCAGGCCGCGGAAATGCCCTGGCCCAGCGAGCCGCTGCTCATATCGATACCCGGAAGATAACGCATCGACGGATGTCCCTGCAGTCTCGAGCCGGTATGCCGGAGTGTTTTCAGCTCCTCCACCGGGAAATAACCCTTCTGCGCCATCGCCGCGTAATAGCCCGGCGCCGTATGGCCCTTGGAAAGCACGAAGCGGTCGCGGTCCGGATCCGTCGGCTTCTTAGGATCCACGCGAAGCTCTTCCATATAAAGGAAGGTGAAGATGTCGGCCGCGGACAGAGATCCGCCCGGATGACCCGATTTCGCGGCATGGGTTCCTTCAATGATGCCCTTGCGGACTTCATTGGCCACTCTTTTCAATTCCCGATTATCCAATGTGATTCCTCCTTCTTTGCAGCGTGTCTTTCTGCTTACTGCCGGACCTGGCCGTAGTAGGCATGGGCACCGTGTTTGCGGTAATAATGCTTGTCCTGCAGATCCTGCGGCGCCGGAACAACCCGCGGGTTGATCAGTTCCGTGCGGTACGCCATCTTCGCGACTTCCTCAAGAACGACCGCACTGTGTACCGCTTCCACCTCGTCCTTCCCCCATGCGAAGGGTCCGTGATTGCGGCAGAGAACCGCCGGTACCGCCGCCGGGTCCTTTTTAAGCCGTGCAAATTCGTTCACGATCAGACGGCCCGTATTGGTCTCGTACGCCTCGTCGATCTCCTCCTTCGTCAGGCACCGCAGGCAGGGAATCGGTCCGTAGTAATAATCCGCGTGGGTGGTACCGTAGCAGGGGATGTCGCGCCCCGCCTGAGCCCAGCTTGTCGCATAAGACGAATGCGTGTGAACGACGCCGCCGATCTCCGGCCACGCCCTGTAGATCTCCACATGCGTCGGCGTATCGGAGGACGGGCGCAGAGCCCCTTCCACCACCTTGCCGTCCAGATCCACCACGACCATATCGTCCGGCGTCATTTTGTCATAATCCACGCCGCTGGGCTTGATGACGACCAGCCCCGAGGCGCGGTCGATCGCGCTGACATTGCCCCAGGTGAACGTGACCAGTCCGTACTTCGGCAAAAGCATGTTCGCCTCGTACACTCTCTGTTTTAAATCTTCAAGCATGTCCAACCTCTTCCCGTGCTTCATACTGCACAATGCTCTTTTTATGCGGAAGCGTTATATCCGCATACATGTTTGATTATACAACAGATTAGCGCGGGTGTATGTGCATTTTTCATGGGTTCAGATGCTGTTTTTTTGCGCGGCTCATTACGAAAAACACATAACAAAAAACGGAGGATGAACTTTCATCCTCCGCCTGTCGAGCGCGAGACGGGGATCGAACCCGCGACCCCCACCTTGGCAAGGTGGTGCTCCACCGCTGAGCCACTCGCGCCTGCGCCG
>OCTW011590055.1_pt1 | contig 47092 bp, 65 predicted proteins | sample 1539671 | NCBI WGS metagenome assembly OCTW01 (sample SAMN02144230, study PRJEB22623) | gut metagenome | biome: sheep rumen | host: Ovis aries | place: New Zealand
CACCGCAAACCTTGGCATTGCCCCAAACCTTGGCATCACCGCAAACCTCGGCATTGCCCCAAACCTCGGCATCACCGCAAACCTTGGCATTGCCCCAAACCTTGGCATCACCGCAAACCTCGGCATTGCCCCAAACCCAAGCCTTTCCTTCATGGGAAAGGTTGGATTCCTTTTCAAGCCAACCGCCAAGATCACCGGGGTTAATCACCGTCCACCCAAGTTCAATTCTCACAAGGGCGCAGATTCGCTTCAGGGTCATACCAAACAGGGTTTTAGTTTCCCCTGTGAACTCAAACTTCTTCATGGTGTTTACCTCTCATTCTGAATATTGTTCTAAGGGGCATCTTCCGAAAATGCCCCTTGGCCTTCCATCGTGCTTTTGCAATCCCCATTTGCGGGGAATGATCTATGATCCACAATTCAATCCCAATCCGCTTCATTGGGTTCTTCCATCCCTTCAAGGATCATCGGTTCAGCTTCCACTGGATCAGCCTTCTTTTTCTTGCGCTTGGGTTCCTGAATAACCGTTGTCCGCTGAATCACTTTCTTCAGCGCGGAATTGTTACCAAAGATTTTCTTTGCAAGCGCAGCGGTAAAGGCTTCATAATCGTTGGGGGCGATTCCATCAGCGGGTTTCACAACGGTCTTGGTTCCATCCACCCAAAACACAACGGTTGCTTCACCATTCTTCAGAATCCGAACCGGGGTATAGAACATTTTGAAAACCCCAAGATCATTCATAAAAAGAAGTTCATGTAAAAGCTGATCCAACCGCCTTGCTTCACAAGTTTCAGGGGTTTCAGCAGCAACCTTGGAAGCGTTCTTTTCCGCTTCAATCTGTTCACGGGATTTCCTAACCTTGCGGATTTTGAAGTTGTTTTCCATGTTCAACCTTCCTTTCTTAGTTCAATGCGCCAATGTATTCAGTCAGCTTCCGGGGGCTAATGTGATAACTCCACTTTTCCCCCGATCCCATCACGGCAAAGCCGAACGGGGCAACCCCCCGCTGAAGGGCAACCCGAACAAACTGTTTCGACTTGCCCAGCAACCGCGCAGCCTGTTCAACGGGAACATTCTTCAGCGCTGTTCCCTTGGAATCAACATCCATTGAAACATTCCCCTTGCCCATCAGGTAATCAACGGAAGTTTCAAGGGCATCCGCAATCCGCTTAGCAACCGTGTTAATCGGTTCATGCTTCCCGGATAGGTATTGACTGATAGAGGATTTGGAAATGCCAACCATCCCGGCAAGCTGTGTTTGGGTTACTTGCCGTTCTTCCATAGCAGCTTTCAGGTTATCGGAAAAACTCATTGATTGCACCTTCCTTTCAAATGTTCAGCATGGGGTTGGAATTGTAAGGCTTGCGAATCCGCAAGGTTGCGCGTTCGCCATCATAGCCAAGGGAAACCACATGAACCGGGGCTTGCTTCTTCCGTTCGGAAAGCGCCTTTTGCTTTTCGATGTATTCAGCCCTTTCCACTTCCGAATCAAAGGAAAGCACCTGTTCAATCCAAGCGTAATGCAGCTTTTTCATTTTGAATCTACCTCGCATTTATTCATTGTAGATTGTCAATCTACATCATGGACAAAAAAAATCCCATCAACCTGTTCGGAAGGAATTTCAAGAATCTTAATCAACATCTGAATTTCACTTGCCTTAAATTCCCGCCGATTGTTGATCTTATAGTTCATGGTTTGTTCACTAATGTTCAATAGCTTGGCAAGATCAGCTTGGGTATAGCCTTTCTCAACCATGATTGCTTTTAGCTTTGGGGTATTGGTCATATATTCACCTTCTTTCTATCCTTCATCCAGTTCAAAGAGTACATCACAATCACCACAAACAACATTGACTTCCTTTGTTGCCCGGATAATGCACCCGCAAAGGGGGCAAACATATTTTCGGGAAGAAGAACCTTTCCCGCTGCCTTTCTTCATAAAGGCGGGAATCTTGCTTCTTTGGAAATCAAAGGTGTTCTGATTCAGGCTTGCAATATATATAGCCGCTTCATCATTCAGGCTTGTCAACGTCCATCCATACTTTGAATCCTTGTCAACCTTCAGCCCATGTTCTTCAGCAGCGGCCTTATATAGCTTGTTATGATAGGTTCCGCCCCTGCTTGTATCTTTCATACCCTCATAAAGATTATGAAGATGTACCATTTCATGCAGCAGGGTTTCACAGATTTCAGGGAAGGGGCGCTTCAGGTATTCAGCACAGATGTTGATTTCATAGTATCCTTCATCCTCGGATTCAGAATCGGATTTCCATGCCTTCCACCCGGTACACCATCCGTAAGCCCCGGAAGTGGTATCAGGGGAAACGGTTATAACAGGTTGATCCAGCTTCCCGGAATAGAAGCGGTTATTGAACAGTTGGAACAGTTCTTCTAACTTCGCTATCACCGTTCCAAGGCTTTTCACGTTGGGCATACAGCAGCCCCCTTTCTATTGTTTTCGTTTTCTTGAATGTCAACCTTCAAATTCTCACATATCCGCACCCTTCCGGGTTCAGGCTTTGGCGCTCTATTCTCTGATACATACCCAATGCAAATTCATTAACTAACGCGATTCCCGCGCCCTGCGTATTCGCGTATGCTTTCAGTTTTACCCTTGCCATAGCTTTGAAGATTGGTGTTCAGTTTTCAAGGTTCGCGCCGCTTTTAGATTCCCTTCCGGGAAAGCCCCCGCGCCAGCGTCAAGGCAAGCGGTTCAAGCGGGGGTTGGGGCTTGCGCCCCATTGATCAGAATAGCTTATCTTCCATGATCCCGATGTTCCAAATCATCACATCATTCCATCCGTAACCTTCAAACACCCGAATCAACAGGGCTTGGGCGGTTTCCAAGGCTTCATTGATGGAAAGGGCAACGATGATGAAGGAATCTTCTTCCTGAACCCCATCCTTCAGGGTTGCATAATCAATCTTCCAATGCTTCTTATCGTGATAGGTGAACTCTTTGATTCTCCGTTCATTGGCCTGTTCAACCTGTTTCATCAGGTTCAGCTTATCTTTGGTGTTCATCAACCGCGCCCCCTTTCATATGCTGTGAACCAATGTTCTAACGTGCAACCGCTGGATGTTGTAACCACCCGCTTCAATGGTTTCCACCTTTACCCTTCCAGCTTCACCAATAATGATTCCGTTTAGGGCAACCCCGTTGAATCTCACATCATGCCAATCAGTAACCTTCCCGGTTATATCCCTGATCCTGAAGTAAAGCCCAATCACATATCCCTTGGAATCCTTCACATTGGCTTCATGGATTTCCTTATCAGTTTTCCGGGAAAATGCGATTGCGTTATATCCATACTTCGTATAGAAATCCCGATAAACCATCCTGTGATATTCCTTATGCAGCAAATCCCGATATTCCATATCGTAAGCATCCCAACGGGAAATCAGTTCTTCCTGAATCCGCTTGAAATCTTCAGGAACTTCAGAAAGGAAAATCCGTTCTCTATCCTCAATCCCTGCAAGCTGATCTTTATACTTAGAAATCATCTTTTCGGTTTCGGAAATCTCTTTCTCCAACCTCTGAATATCATCTTCATAATATTCAATATCTGATTTCGTCCATTCGGCTTCCTGCCCGGTCAGCTTCCCGGTTTCAATGGCTTTGCGCTTTTTCTCAATCCAACCGCGCTTCTTCTCAATCGTGTTCCGCTTCTTGGTAATCCGATCTTCCGCCCGTTCAATTCGATCCTGCAAAGTCTTGATTGTCATGCTATCAACCGTCCTTTCAATGTTTGGGGGCTGATCCCCGGCGTTGGTAGATTCACCGGGTTCAAGATGGTTTCATGTGGTAGATTCACCATCTACAAGCATTATAACAGAATGTGGATGGTAAGTCAACACTTTTTTGAAAATTTCTTTGTTTTTGTTGATTGTGAATCAATTTAATGGTATACTGTTACTAACAGCCAAGAAAGGGGGCGAAAACTAATGATAGGTCAGAAGATCAGACAACTAAGGGAAGAACGCAGATGGTCACAAGAACAGCTTGCAATGAAGATGGGTTATAAGTCCCGATCCAGCATTAACAAGATTGAAATGGGGATCAATGAACTTCCACAATCCAAGATTTATGCCTTTGCACAAATCTTCGGGGTAAACCCTTCAGAATTGTTGGATGATGAACCCTTGGATCAGGGAACTTTATTCAGCATCCCGGAAATCACCCTTCAGATTCAAAGGGTATTCGGGGATAATGCCGGGAACATGATTCAGGTGTTCCACGGGTTGAATGAAGCGGGACAAAGGGAAGTATTGAACTTGATTGAACAGCTTGCGGAAGTTCCCCGGTTTCAAAAGAACCCGGTTGTTCCAATGCGTTCAATCCCCGTGTTTGATTCTCCCGCCGCCGCTGGATTACCGCTTTACGCTGAATCAGAATTTGAATACCTTGATTTCCCGGTTTCGGAAATTCCTGAAGGAACAGATTTCGGGGTTAGGATTTCAGGTGAATCCATGCAACCAACTATTGAAGATGGTTCTATTGTGTGGGTTGAAAAGACTGTTGAACTTCATAACGGGGAAGTTGGCGTTTTCATGCTCAATGATTCAGCGGTTTGCAAGCGTCTAAGGCTGGATGATTTAGGGCGCGTTGTGGCCTTGGAATCAGACAATCCCGAATATGGTTCAATCCGTGGATCAGACTTGGAAGGCTTCAAGCCAGTTGGGAAGGTGATTCTATGAAGAAGCTGTTGTTTATTGCTCTGATTCTTGCGCTTATCCTATCCCTTGCGGGATGTAAGCAGCAAACCGCCGCTGAAAAGGCTTGGGAACAGATGAAGGATATTCAAATCACAGCGGATCAGAAAACAGTTCAGGAAGTTGAACAGGGAAAGGGCAAATAAAAAAAAGCCCCGCGCCAAGCTACCACCCCCGGCGCGGGAAAGACAATCCAGCCCCCAAACATTGAAAGGAACAGGCGTTGTCCATTGCTATTCTACCACATTTTTAGCCATTTAGCAACGGCCTGTTTCGGTTGTTACGCTGTTACGGTTATTCCTTATTCTTTATTTTATAGGGCATAACACCCATGTTGAAATCTAATCTTCTAAGAAATTGATTTCAACCGTAACACCGTAACACACAGCAGCAAAGCCCCGATTTTTCAAGGGGTTTCAGCGTTACGGTTGAAGCGTAACACCAACCGTAACAAACCGTAACAGGAAGGAAGTTGCAACCATGAAGAACCCTAATGGTTATGGAACAGTTGCCAAGTTGTCAGGAAATCGCCGCAAGCCCTTTGTTGTTCGCAAAACAAAGGGTTGGGATGATAGGGGTTATCCGATCTATGAAACCATTGGTTATTTCTCCACAAGGGAAGAAGGAATGTTGGCCTTGGCGGAATACAACCGTAACCCCTTTGATATTCAGGCTTCCAAGATCACCCTGAAGGAACTATATGAAAAATGGGCGGAAAAGAAATTGCCCAAGTTGGGCGCATCCTCGCAAGGTTCTTTGAAGTCAGCTTTCAAGCATTGTTCAGCAATTCAGGAAATGAGATATAAGGAACTCCGATCCTTCCATATGCAAGATTGTATTGACCAATGCGGTTGCGGGTATTCCACCCAATGGGCAATCAAGAATCTGTTTGGGCATCTTGATAAGTTCGCAATGGAATTGGATGTAATACAGAAAATGTATTCTCCATTAATAACCGCTGAACCAATCCCGGAAACTTCCAAGCAGCCTTTCACAGATGATGAAATCAAGGCCATTTGGAAGATTCAGGATCAGGAATGGGTTGATACTGTTCTAATCCTCTTATACAGCGGTTGGCGGATCACCGAACTTCTAACCCTGAAGGCGGAAGATGTTGATTTGCAGCAAGGCACAATGAAGGGCGGAATCAAAACCCGCAACGGCAAAGGGCGGATTGTTCCAATTCATCACCTGATTCAACCCTTTGTTGAACGATGGATGAAGCGGGGAACCGAATACCTGATAACCAATGAACAGGGTAAGAAAATGTCAGATGGGCAATATAGGCCACACTTCAACAGCATTATGGAACAGCTTGGATTCGACCATTGCCCCCATGAGTGCCGCCACACCTTGCGCACCCGCCTTGATTCTGCCGGGGCAAATAAGAAGTGTATTGATATGATCTTGGGGCATAAAAGCAAGGATGTTGGGGAAAGGGTCTATACTCATAAAAGCATTGCCGAATTGAAACAGGCGATTGAACTAATAACAGGTTAGTAACAAAAAAGCGCGGGAAGCCCATAAAAACAGGGCTTCCCGCTTGTCAGTGGTTCATTATACCATGATTTTGTTCAATCTACAACTATTCAAAATGCCGTATTTTCAAGGGATGTTGAACTCATAGACCATCAGAAAACACGGTTAGAACCCATAGGTTAGTAACTTGTTAGTATCAGCCTTCCCGCCCGGTAAACCATGAAAGGGGTTTCACCCCGGTCAGGCGGTTAAGGTCAATCCTATGGTTGATCCCCGGCGCACCGGGAACCTTGGTATAACCATAGGAAGTGTATTGGTGAAGGGCAATCTTATTGGTGTATGCAGCGGAACCCAGCTTTTGACCATTATAGTTTCCGTCATTCTGCCCCCAATGGGCAATCCAAATGGTATCAAAGATGGATTCAATATCCTTGTATTGAGATTTCCAAGTTGAATCATTGGCATATTGCCCGATCACCTGAACACCCCAATCACGCAAGCGCTGAACATAAATCTTCAGATATTCCTTTTCCGTGGAATAGTTCACACCCGGCGCAAGTTCTTCCGTGTCAAGGTAATAAATGCGCGGGTTGAACGGGTGACAAAGCGCAAACATAGCATCCGCCTGTTTAATCGCATCTTCCTTAGATTTCAAGGTAACATAATCGTAAACGGCAAAGGGAAAATCCCGCGCAACCAATTCATTTGCCCAAGCCTTGAATTTTACATCATCCCTGCCATTCACCCTTGCCCGGAAGATAGCAAAATCACACCCGGCGACAAACTTATCAAAATCAACCTTTTCCTGATTCTCTGAAACATCAGGAATGAACCCGGAAACGGTTGCCGTTACGGTTGCGCTGCCGCCTTCCATCTTCACAAGGGCTTTCAGGGATTCGGTATAAAATTCTCCGTCAACCTCAATCTTTGCCACTTTCTGAAATGCCTTAACGCCCTTTTCGGTATTCTTGCCAAATTCGCCATCAGCGGTTCCGCAAGAATAGCCCAGCTTATTCAGGCGGGTTTGCATTTCCTTCACATCTGCCCCCGTCATCATCGGGGATTTACGCTTCAGGATTCGCTTGCCCAACAGGGTTGAAGTTGTGGTTGTAGGCTGTTCGGGTTCAGGATCAGTGGTAACGGTTGCCGCGCTGCCATCATACTTCAGCAGCGATTCAGGCATATAAGCCCATTCTGTCCAACTCCGATCTTTCACCTTGGTTTTCACCACACCATAGGCAAAACCACGCGCTTCCACGGCATAGCCACCGCCAATGTAAACGCCAACATGCCCGGAACTAAACAGCAGGATTCCGGGAACATCGGGAAGCGTTGCAATTTTCCCATGCTTGCAACCCTGCTTTTTGCACCATTCCAACATCCCGTTTGCGCTCTTATCAGGGCAACCGTTGGAAGCATATTTGTTGGTGAACTTAGCGCCGCCCTTGATATAATCAAGCACACCTTCACCGCCGTTAGTCCAAAAGAAGCCCTTAATCATGCCAACGCAATCCATGCAAACCCTTTTGTTCTCAATATCCTTCTTATATCGCGCCATTCGGGATTCAACATAATGGGAATATTTCGGGGTTCCGTATTGCTTGGATTTGCTATTCAACAGGGAAGTTGAACAGATGTAAACGCAAGTTCCATACCAATAGGGCATCCCAAGCATGGAAATCACGAAAGCAACCAACTGTGAAGCCGTGAACATGGTTCAAGCCCCCTTTTTCTTGGGTTCAGTATAAGAAAGGGCAAGGTTAGAATCAGATAGGGATTCGGTTGTGGGATCGTTGACAATGCCCAGCAGCGCAAGCAGGGCAAACACAACATCAACCACCGCAAGCAGCTTGTTTCCAAGATCACCAAAATTCAGCGTAAAGCCGAACACAGCCGCCACGGTCTGAATCAGCAGCAGAATCAGCGGGATAAAGGTAATCCAAAAAGCCTTATTCTTGATCCTAACAATCCAGTTGATATTCATTTTCAATCCCCCTTCGGTTTATCGGGCAATGCCATAAAATCTTTGTGGATTCCAGACATTACCCCGTTTTTTCCAAGTGCTTCATATTGCATCCAGCAGTTTTCAAAGTTTTCCTTGGCGTAAATTGGCGCATAGCCCTTTTCTGAATATCTGTTCCAATCACTTATCATTTGGGCGCGTAACAGGGCTTGAATCCCCCGTTCAAGCGCTTTCATGCGCTTCCAAAGGTAAGTGAACACCGGGATCAGGATTCCAAGAAAAGAAGCTATCCAACCCCAATTCAGCCGCATAAATTCAACAAAGTCCATTGGTTGGTTCCCCCTTTGCAAAATAAAGCCTTATAGGGGCGCATATATCGCCCATATAAGGCTTTTTAGGTATCAGTCAAGGAAATACCCGCCCATTGTGCGGGGCGCTTATTCAGCCAGTTCAGGCAGTTCCAGCGCAATCAGGATTTCCTTAACCTTTTCCTTCAGGGAAGCGGGAACCTCGGAAAACTTCTTCAGCCCCTTCACAATCAGGGTTGCATAAATCACAGCCACATCTTTCACCCCCTTTCTGAAGATCAGGCAAAGCACCCAATCAAGAATCTTCGTCCAAAATCCGTTGCACTTCATCACGCAGCGCCGGAGGAACATCGTCAATGGTTTTCAAGCCCTTCCTAATCAGGTTCGCATAAATCTTAGCCATCATCATTCACCACCCATAATCATTTCATACACATCACAAAGGGCAAGCTGTGTATTGTTCAATTCGGTTTCCAAGTTGGCATTTGAATCAATCATCAGATGGATATATTCATCCTTGGTGTATTGGGTCAGGTCAAATTCATATTCCGTTCGGGTTCCCTGTTCATCAGCAATTTCCACTTCCTGAACATTCGCCGCAACCCAAACGCTGTATTCATCCACCACAACCGCTTCAGGCGCTTCCATGCTCCGAACCTTGCCGTGATTCATCATGGTTAATCAGTCCTTTCTTTGATTGGATATGGGTTATATAGTAAGCATGAACCGCCATTTCAAGCGGTTTGCCGTACTTGTGATAAAGTCGGTAATGATTGCAGGGCTTTAGCCAACCCGCATAGGAATTGAAAGCACAATAATCAGAATAGGAAAGTTCAATCCCGTTATCCAATTTCTTCTTCATGGCTCTCATTTTCCGTTTATATGAAAGGCAAGTGGATTTCCTTAAAAGGGTAAAGTTCAGGAATGATCTATACCCCAAATAATCAACGCCCCTAACATAAGTTGGGAAGATTTGATAATTATTTTTCAAGGTTATCCGCATCTTTGTTTGGAAGTATGTATCAATTTCCCCGCAAAGCCAATGTAAGTATTCCTTGGATTCCCCGAAAATGACAATATCATCCATGTATCTGAAGTAATGCTTTACACGCAAAACCTCTTTCATGTAATGGTCAAATTCGCTGAAGTAATAGTTCCCGCCGTATTGACTGAAATAGTTGCCGATGGGAAGCCCTATTCCTGATTGTTCATAGCGGATTTTTCTTTCTTCAGGGGTTTCCGTTCGCCCTCTGATATATCGGGTTAAGGTTTCTTCATCCAAGGGTTTCAGGTTCTTCAGCCTTTCCCGATCTTCAGGGGTTGCGGTTTCAATCGAATCAATCACTTCATCAATGAACCAAAGCAAATCAGGGTCTTTGAACAATCGCCTGAACTTATCCTTCAAGATTTCATGGTTGATGGATTGATAGAAGTGCTTTGCATCCAGCTTCAAACAGTATTGGCAACCGGGTATATCTTCCCGCATTGCCCTTTGAACCTTTCCAAGCCCAAGGTGAATCCCTCTGTTCGGAATCGCTGAATAGGTATCAGAAATCAGGTGATGGATTATGATGGGTTCTATCACCTGAATCACCGCCCATTGTGCGATTCTGTCAGGGTAATAAGGCAACTTGTATAAATCCCGGATTTTGTTGCCCTCTTTCCTTTGGGTCATGGTGTATTTGGAAGTATGAAAGGTATGTTGGATCAGGGATTGCCGTAATTCTTCAAGCATATCCCCGCCGCTTTCAATATCCTGTTCAACTGTTTTAACCTGAATATACCACCCTTTGCCTTTCTTGGCGTGTTGGTGTGCCGTCAAGATGTTATCTTTGGTAACGATTTTCTGAAACAAGTTTCCGTGTAATTTCATAAACCGTACCTTCGTATGCACGAAAAACCGAACTTTCATCAACCCCGATCCGGGGCAATTACTAATCCGATGTTTCTGAATTTTTATGTTTTGCCAAGAGGCATGGCAATCAATTTCACAAGGTATATGAAACGGGAACCCCGTGTTTGGGGTTCCCTGAATCATCGTGCATTTGCTAAGCGCCTGCTGATATTCCGATTGCGATTAGAAGGGGTATTGTTCACATTCCAATAGAAACTACCTGCATTAAGGTCATTATTCCAATTCGTGCCCAATTTCGTAACCCGAATTTATAATAATGGTTTTTGCAAGATTCATTTTAGGTTTGTGAACCCCTCTATTAGCGGGGAATTGATTGCCCTATGGGTTAGAAGTTATGCAGCGGAAACCCCCGGTACATACGCCAAGCGCCCGCCGACAGTCCGACCGCGAGTAGAAGGGGCAGCGCTCACAAGCCAACAGAAACCACCCGCACTAAGGCCATAATCCCAACGCGCGCCCAACGACGCAACCCGCCAACCAGCGGAAGCGGTAGACTGATAGTAATAATCACCGACAGGAACCGCCGTGGAAGCGCCGTTGTTTACCTCGGAAGGCAGGAACAGCCAATCAAATTCTTCAGAATATCCAAAGGCATTGACATAGCCGTTAGCAGCGGGAAGCACAAAGCCAACATCCTTGTAATGCTCATTATTCTTGGATTCGATAAAGGCATGATCCGCAACATAAACGCTGTTATTGGTGTTATCGCCGTTGGAATAAACGTTGATACCATCAACCCATTTCCAAATGTTGCCATAGAAATTTTCTTCACCGCGATAACTGATAAACTGAATATCATTATCATTCGCAGCGTTGCCCGAAACATTCCCAAGATTGGAAGTTGCGCCCGTGGGTTCAGCCATATTGGTTGCGCCATCATCGGTTTTGTGGGTTGCACCGTCCCCCAATTTGCTTTGCATATTGAAAGAAGCGTATTCGATCAGGAACAGCATTTCAGTTGCAGCAGCGGAAGCCGCAAAACTCTGAAGCCAACCCGAACCGCGATTTTCCGCCAGCTTCCCGGTATTGCGCCGGGTAAGATTCTGCGTAAGCCCGGAAATAGGCTTGGCATTGGCAATGGAACACAGCAAATCGGCATTGAAATCCGCCACCTGTGCATCATTCAGGATGTAAGAACTTGCGGAAGTATCATAAAGGGAACCTTCAAACGCCGCAAGATAAACATAATCCTTCAGAACACCGTTATGATTGAACAGGGGATGAATCTTGAATCCCGCCTTGGGGGTCATGGAAACATAATAACGCGCCTTGCGCATATGATACCCCGCACCGCCTTCAATCTTATCCAGCTTCAGCGGAACCACCTTATAGAAGAACCGGGGCTGTTTAACCATAACCTGAACCTTGGTTCCAACCGGGTAAGTAACCGCGCTTTCATCCTCGCCAATGGTGATTGCGGAAGTCAAAGCGCCCGTTTCGGAATAACCCGCATCCCCATACTTGGCAATTTCAACACCCGCATCAGTCAGGTTGCAGCGGTAACGCCCACCAAACGCGCCGATTCCATCAAAGGAAGCACCGGGGGTCTTTCCAACAGCACCCGCAAGGCGGGTAAAGGTTCGGTTGGCAAAGTCAACTTCAACGCCGAAAATATCATCATCCGTATAGCCAACAAAGCCCTTCACATCGGAAATCTGTTCCTGAAGATCAGTAACAGCAACAATGGAAGCATATCCAGCAGGATCAACCACAAGTGTAACCTGTGAAGCGCTCCCAACGGTCAGGGTAAACTTGAATACGCCGCCCGAAACGCTGATACCATTGTAAGGGGGCATATAACCCGCCGTGGTTGCCCTTGCCGCCGCATAAAGGATTTCCCCATCATCAGGATCAACGGCATAAACACCAATAGTCTGAATGTTATATCCCGTTGTAAGCGTCATGTTGTCAATCGCACCTTCAATCTGAATAGAAGTGCTGTTCACAACAGTTTTCTTGGAAATGGGGGCACTCTGTTTCACATCAGCAAGGGTAACAAGTTCCTGAAGCTGTGCTTCCGTGTAAGTATGACTTGACAGCTTGATTGCCGTGAAGTCAGCCATTCCACGCCCCTGAAGCAGCTTTGCCATTAGCGCTTGGCCTTTGTTCGTGATAACGAAAGAAGAAAATTCCATACATCCATTCATCCTTTCTTGATTAGATTTCTATGAAATTGGTGTAACCGCTGCCAATGGCAGGATGGGCAGTTATCCCAAGTTCAACGGTTTCATTCAGGTCATTGGTAAGGATCAAGGTGTTAGTGAATCCCGCCCCAATACCCGCTTCATGGGGAACATCCAAATTCATATTGGTGTCAAGGTCATTGGTCAGGAACAGGGTTCCCGTCATGCTTCCACCAAATCCATAAACCGGGGAAATGGTTGAACTAATTTCAATGGCGTTGAAGCAATCAATCACCAAATTAGCGGGAAGCATGGTTTGCAAAATATAATCCAAATCGTCAACCTGTCCGGGGTTTTCCAGATGGGTAACGATTTGGATTTTATAGGGATCATCTTCAGCAAAGCTAATCTGAACATTGTTGTTTCCCTGAAGCGCCGTGATTCTGTTCTTCAAGGTTCGCAGCGTATAGGGGGTAACATCCCACCATTCTGTAAGAACCTTTGAACGCCGGGTTTCAAGGCTTGCCCCGGCGCTTGGATAGATTTTCAGCATTTGTTCAAACCTTGAAATCCCTTTAACAGTTGCTTCCGTGATGAAGCTATCCTTGGAAAGATCATCAAGGTTGTTTGCAAAGGTCTGAAATTCACTTTGTTCAGCCTTCAGAATTTCTTTCATTTCAAGAAAATCTTTCAGAAATGGGGGAAGATAATACCACAAATCAACTGTTCGCATGAGTAACCACCCCCATAACAGGAACATCATTCCCGGTAATGGTAAGGTTTGCAGCGCTGCCGTTGATCTTTGTTTCCCCCACATCCAACACCCCCGTAAGGGTCAACAGGCGCGTTTCAATTTGAGAAAGGCGCACAATGGTTGAAGTGTTGGTTTTATAGGTTTTCCACGCTTGCCGCAACTCCAACAGATAATTGGAAATCGTGTTGGAAATGATGGTTTGCATATTGCTCCAAGAATACCCGGTATCAAATTCAATTTGAACATTGACGTTCACGGTTACGCCGTTTGGGGTATCAATGGTAACAACATGATCTATGGGGGCGATTCCAACGCCGCTTCCGTCCTGCGTTGGGTCTATTACCTGTTGAACGGCATTGATTAGGGTGGATGTTGCCCGGTTGTATTCCGCATCAAGAATAGTGCATTTAACGGTTCTACCACCCGCCCAAACAGGGGTAACGCGCACACCGCCAACGCCATCAAGGGAAGAAACCTTATCAATGTAATCCTGAACATTTCCACCATACCCCTTATCACCGAATGAATCAAAGTATCTTGCGCGGAAATCCTCTGTATCTTCTTCATCTTCGCCGGGAATCAAAACCATTGTTGCGGTTGCGGTTTCAAGGCCATCAATATAACCAATCGGAATCATAGCCCCAAGGGTTTTGTTTCCATCCGCACCAGCGGTTTCACATATCATCTGATATGCACCCGCTTCCCCTTCAACGGGATCACCAACGGCAAAGTTTAGTTCCCCAAGGCTAAAGCGCTGCCCGGTTACGTTCACGGTTGCGGGGGTAAATACTCCCTTCAAAACCGCAAAGGTTGCATCTTCAGGAACCAAGCCCCTTTCACGCGCCCGCAAAATCAGGGAATCCCGTTCCGCTGTATCTGCGAACATTTGCGCCCACATCCAATCAAAACTTATATAAGCCAATTCAAGTTCAAGCGCAGCCGGGGCAAGGGCATCATAAATAATGGAACCTTCCCGTTTATCCACATCATCCCGAACATTATTCAACAGGCGTTCCATGATGTTATCAAAGGTAAAATCTTCAAACATCAGATTTCAACCTCGCTTTCTGCGTCAATATCGCCAAATTCTGTGTGAACCGTAAAAGTGATATGAACATCATGCCCATTGACAAGAAATTCAAATTCATCAACGGATTCAATACGGGAATCCCATGTTAGGGCTTCAGTTATTCGCCTTTCTGCTTCAGCCATAACAAATGAAATGGGCATACCAACCAAATCAGCCAATTCCACCCCATAATTATCAGAAAAAGCCAAATAGGTTGATCTTTCTGTGTTCAACACAAGGAAAATAACTTGGCGTATTGATTCCAAGCCATCTGCAAATCCCCTGATCCGCGCTTCTTCCAAATTCATGTAATAGGTCTTGGTTGGATAGGTTGTTAATTCATATTCTTCTTCCAACACGTTATCTTCAACTTCAGGTGTCAAAGGCATTATGAATACACCACCCTATCTATAACAATGAATTTTTGTCCACCCTGTTGCCGGATCAAAAGCACCAAATCACCTTCCTGAAGGGAATTGTGAATTGATATTGGGTATTTCCCGGTTATTGAGTGTTTGTGTCCATCCGCGCTTTTCGTTTCCATGTTGAAACTTGCAAAGGTCATATAATCCGTAACATTGCGGGTTAGGATCAGATTATCTTCATCAAGGGTTAAGCGCTGTTCAACCTGAATTTCCAAGGGATCATCATTGACAACTTCCCCAAGCATCCACGTTGAAGGATCAGAATTTTCAAAGGCTTGCAAAGCCGCCTTCTTTATCGCTCCGACTAAATCACCCAACAAATTCACCCCCTCTTAATTTCAGGGTCATTGTGTGCCTATTGTTTTCAAATGTATGGGTACACGTTTCAACCAACATCCAATTTGAAAGGCTTATATCATGCAATTTCAGCTTCACCATTAGCATACATCCCGCCCGAACTCTAAGATCACCAACAACCCCGGAAACGGTTAGGGATTTATTCTTGGTGTTATATAGGTTCAAAAGTGTGCTTGCCTTATTATTCGCGTTGGAATCATCGGTTATCTTTTCAAAGTATTGCAATGTACCCCATTTTTTCAGATTTGCGGAATCCTTCTTCACATAGATTTTTTTGATTTCATCATCCTTTTCATAGGCCAATTTGATAACGTTATAAACACCGCTATCAATGGTTGAACTATAATTGAAATTTTCAGCGGATTCCGCATCAATCATAAGCCCAACCTTCAGCCTTGACACATTGGAAAGGCATAATTCCCCGGCATCATCATAAAGGCAAAACAGCTTTTTATTATTGGTCAGGGTAATTTCCAAGGAATCTTGTATCATATCCAGCAGGGTTTTATTATCCAGCACCCGCGCCGGGATGATATATTCTGTTTCTTCAAGTTCCCCGGTTCTGATCCCATAATCTTCCGCTATTTGCTTCACGATTCCCCGCGCAGTTGATCTTTTGAAGCTATAGGTGTCTTTGTTCAGCAAATATCTAATTTGATCGTAAGCGGTTATTTGAACCACCGTGGATTTGGTATGAGAAAAGGTAAAAATGAACCCGTAAAACACAACCGTTCCCTTCACGGTCAGCTTTACGGGGTTGCCTTCCTCAATATCCAATTTGCTATCCCATAGCACCGAAAAAATCAATTTGCCGGGGGTATCTTTCCGTTCAGTTGCCCAAGTGACGGAATCCACAATTTCAGGGAAGAAACCTTTTTTCCCGTTTTGAATCTCAATTTTCACATTCAATTTCAAATCGGAAGCAAGCACATTTTCAGAAACGTGAACAGTTGCCAACGGAAAGCACCCCCCTTTCATTACTTGGTTAATCGCATTGTTCTGCCTAAACTCTTTTGCGCGGGTTTGACAACAGTTGTTGGCTTTCTAACAGCAGATGTTATTTTTTTCACAACGCTTGTGATTGCGGAAGTTACTTTTTTGATCCCGGAAGAAACGGTTGAAGCAACCTTTTGAACAGCTTTTTTCACAGTTGATGGAACACTTGTTTTCTTTGCGGGTTTTTGAGTGATAACACCCTTGGAAACATAATAGGTTTTCCCATCAACCTGAATTTCACCCGTCCAAGTTCCAGCGGCCTTCTTAATGGCATCCTGAACAGATGAAGCCTTGATTGAAAGCATGGACATTCCCGGAATACAAACCTTATAGGTTTTAGTTCCACCGCCGCCTTTGCCCCCGGAACTTCCACCACTTTTCTTATTCTTTCCTGAAGAAGTGGAAGCGCCCCTTTCAGGCTTAACCACAATGGGGGCAGTTGGGGCGGGTTTGGTAACTTTGAATGTTTTTGTTGAATAAGGCTTATACTGTTTCAATACAATTTGAACTTCAGTATCAAATCCGTTTTTCGCATCATCAATGATCGAATAGTTTTCCAAGGAACAGGTTATATTCGTGCTGAATATTTTGATTCCCCTGTTTTTTGTTTTCTTTGGAAATGCCCGAACAATAATGAATTGAAAGGCAACCTTATTCTTTTTGAGTTTTTCCAGCTTATTCAGAAAATAATCGGCCTTGTGAAAGGTTTTTTCTGTGCTGTTAGGCTTGGTTTCCGTATATTTGGCAAAAGGATAAAGCTGATTTGGGAACAATGCCGTGAAGGTTATATCCGTCAATCCAGCGGATTTCAAAATGCTAACTTCCCCGTCATTGATAAGCGTTGCCGTTTCGTTTTTACCATTGATCTTTATGGTAATCTTTTCAGGGTTGACAGGAAGAAGTATATCATCAATATAAATATCATACATCAGGAATACACCCCTTCCGCAACCGCTTCAAGCCTTTCAGAAACAGCGTCCCCAAGGTAAGAAACAATCCCATCCAAATCCATTTCACGGTTTATGGTGTTGTTATTGTTCATTTCAACCCTAACTTCCGCCGTTGTGAAGTGATTGATAACTTCACGCTCCGCCAAATCCCGGATATTGCGAATATCAGAATCAGAAATCTTGATAGCATCATCCGCATCATCCAAGAGTTTATCATGTTCAAGCCCAGCAAACAAAGCAATATCAGACCATGCAGCGGTATTCCATGCCTTATTTGCGGAAGAAACAACTGATTCAATGGCCTTTCCTGCCGTTTTCCGCCTATCCATAATGCCATCAACAAAACCCTGAACCGTGTATTCACCCATGCTATAGGTAACACGGGAAGGGGAATGAATCTGCATGGAAGAACGCAAAGCCGACATTGCCGATTGTGCCAAAGCCCTTGCCGCTGCCGCAACCGCGCCTTGCCCTGATCTAATGCCATTGGCAATGCCCATAGCAACATTCCGACCAATGGAAGAACCCGCTGAAGCGGAAAGGATTAATCTTGCAATAGATATGGTTTGGTTGGAAACCGCTGAAATCGCAGCAATCGCAACCGATCCCCCGGAAGTGATACCTTGCGCCAAACCGTTTGCAACATCCATACCACTTTGAATCATAAAGATGGAAGGCGAATTAACACCCAATCCAGCGTTTGCAGCATCTATGGTATCAGTTCCCATAGTGGTTGCCGCCGATGTTGCAGCGCTTTCATTCCCGGTAATGCCTTCACCAACGCCAGCGGGAACATTCTGCCCCGCATCCGTCATGGATTGCAACAGGTCTTGGGATAGGTAATCCCCAAAGGAATTGACATCCCCAGCCGCTGCCGCCTGTTCAAATGCCGATTTGAAATCAAGCGCTTGGACAATCCCGGCAAATGCCCCCTGAAGATCAGACAAATCAAGGTTTTGCATAACCGAATCATCCGAAAAAATAGATTGCATGAACCCCGCCAAGATAGGATTATCAGAAACCGTTTGAACGCTATCTGTCAACCCCTGCATGGTTCGGTTATACAATTCATCAATCCAACTTGCGTTGTTTACCATCCCGGCATCCAACTGTTGCATAAACTGATCCTGTGTAAAACCGCTATCTTCCATGAATCCAAGATCAAAAGCCTTGGAATACATGGTTTTCATTAAGTTGTTCCAATCAGCTTGCGCAACCGCATCATCTGCGTAAGAACTCCAATCAAAGTTCCCAACTTGCATCAATGTACCCAGCAAATCATATTCCTGATTTGCCCTTTCCAAAGCCGCTGCCGCTTCAGGATATTGGGAAGCCATACCATTGAACAGTTCTGAAACCTTTTCAGAATACAGCGCTTGCCTTTCTGCAACTGCCTGATTCATAGCCGCTTCAGTCTGTTCGTATTCTCCGAACCACTTTGTTCTTTCTTTATCCGTTGTGGCGTTGGCAATGTTGGATTCATATTCACGCAGTTTCCCGGAATATTCAGCAATCATGGCATCAATTTCAGTATTGGCCTTGGTTGCTTCATATCCAAGGGCGGAACCAAACATGGTTGATGTACCATAGCCCAAGGAAACCGCTGCCGATGTATTTTCATATTCGGCAACCAATTCAGGATTTTTCAACCCTTCAGCAGCATCCTTTACTTTTTGAATCGCATCAAGGGTTTCTTGCACCGATTCTTCATCAACGGTAATCGGGATATTTTGCAAACTCTCCCAAATCTTTTCCGCATCCGTTGGGATGGATTCAAGTGCTGCCGCAATCCCGGCAACTGCCCCGGAAATCAGCAGGAAATTTCCAACCGGGGTATTCAGGGCAAAATTGGAAACAGCGCCCAACACCTTTGAAATGGTTTCGGGCTTAATGTTCTTCAGCTTTTGAATACCCTTGGCAATGCCCGTAACCGCTTCAACGGTTTTCCCAACAGCAGTTAGAACAGGGCCAGTAATTGCCAAGGCTCCCAACAGTTCAATGATATGGGTTTGATCCACTTCGGAAAGGCTGTTGAACTTATCAAGCAAATCATTCACCAAATCAAGCGCGGGTTGAAGCGCCTGAACAAGATTATCACCAAAGTTCGCCATTGTGTTATCCATCTTGTTACCCAACATGGCGTTTTGGGATTCTTGGGTTTCCATCTGCTTATTAAATTCTTCCATCATGGCGGTATTGGAACCATATGCTTCAACCGCTGCCTGAATTGCGGAAATGAATAGTTCAGGGCGGGAAGCCATAGCCGCAATCAGGTTGGATTCCCTGATTTCGGTTAAGCCCATCCTGTCAAGCGTTGAAAGAATACTATCCGCGCCATCATCCCCAAGGTTGCTTAACCCTGTGAAGAAATCACCCATTGCCCTTGCGGGGTCTTTGCTCCAATCATCAACAAACTGTTGCGCAGTTTTCCCGGAAACTTGGGCAAACTGATCCATCAGCAACCAAGAATCAGCCATTGATTGCACCGCTTCAGTTGTCATGTTCAGCTGATCCGCGATTCCAACCAATTCATCCTTTTTCAATCCCGCAAGGTAATTACTGAACTCTAAGCCGCTATCAAAGTGTTGTCCAATAGCGTCAAGGGTTCTTTGTGCCTGTCCACCAACTTCAGCAGAAAGTTGAAACTGTTTAATCAACTTTGAAGCCGCTGAACCGCCAGCTTCAGCGCGGATTCCAACAGCGGTAAAGGCGGTTGCCATACCCAAGATTTCAGGGGTTGCAAATCCTGCCAAATGCCCAGCGGAAGCCATACGATTACCCATTGAAATGATTTGATCCTCTGTTGCGTTGAAATTATTGCCCAAATGGACAATGGAAGAACCAAAGCGGTCAATGTTTTGAACGCCGCCTTCCGTGATGTTCAGGAAACTTGCCACATCTTGCGCACCGCTTTCACCGCTAATGTGCTGATCCGTGGCATACTGTAATTGTGCGTAACTCCGCATAAAGGTTTCCATATCATCAATAGCAACGCCCAAGTTACCACCTGTTTGGGCAATGCCCATCAATTCAGTATAGCCCATTGGGGTTGTTTCGGAAAGTTCCTTTGCGGTTTCAACCAAAGCCGCATATTGTTCTTCAGTACCTTCAACGGTTTTTGTCATGCCGACATAGGCGGATTCATAATCAACCGCATTGCCGTACATCTTTTTTCCAAGCAAAACAAGGGGGGTTGTGATTGCAACCGTCATTGTTTTACCAATCTTTTCCATCTGCTTTCCCGCTTTTTCAGCATTGTCAAGAAAAGTTTTCCAACTGAACTTATCAAGATTAGATTGCGAACCGTTTATATCATCCAAAGCGCCTTGCACTTCATCAACAGCGCCCTTAATGTTATTCAGTTGGGTTGTAATCTTATCCACAAGTTCAATCGTGGTTGAAACTGTTGCCATTGGTTGAACCCCCCTTCACTATTTTTTAGAGCGCTTTTTATCGCTTTCAACCTTTATATCAATGCAAGCGATAATAAACGCTTTTTCCTGATCGTCCATAGCAATAAACTGTGAAGGCAAGATGTGAAATCTATGCAAACAATAGTAAGCATAATTAGCTTCCGCATCTTTGCCGTTTATTAGTTTTTTGCTTCTTTAATTTCCTCGGTCAAATCAATATCGAAACCCGAATTTTCACGGATAAAATTGGCAAATTCCATGTATTCGGAAGGATTATCAATCATTTCCTTCAAAAGATCTTCAGGTGTCATAACACCATAGGAATCCTGAAGTTCGGCATTGTTCAGGTCAGGGAACACAATAGCCGCCACCATCTGTTTAGCCATATAAGCATTAACATCAATCTTGGCGCGATATTGCCCCTTCTTTCCGGGAATCGGAACATCAACGGTACATTCATCCCGGATCACTTCATCTTCCGCCGTGGTCAGGGGGCGAACTTCCCATTTTACGGGATTGCCGTTTTCATCAACAAAAGAAGCGCTTGCCGGGTAAAAGGCATTAGAACGAACCTTCTTATTCTTCTTCAGGAACATGGAAAGATTAGACATAAAACATACCTTCTTTCTTTATATAATGGTCATATAACCGCCCCGGCGCATAACCGGGGCGGTTGTTAAGCCTTAGACCATTCCGGGCAGGGGCTTAAACTTAGTGGGCATCTTCCAATCCTCAAAGGTGCCTTCAATTTCTTCATCCAGATATTCACCGTCAGCGTCAAACTTGGTCAGCACACCGCCGTCAAGGTTGCAGCCCGTCAGAATGATGGTCTGTCTACCAGCAGCGGAAATGGGATCGTTGTTTGTCACCTGAATATCAAAGTAAACATCTTCACCCGTCTTTTTGTAGCGCAGCAGCAATTCACGCATCACAGACTGATTATAATGGGCGGTTCCCTTAAAGGTTCCCTTCCAACCGCTGGATTTGTTGCCCGTCCCGGTCTGTCCAAGGATGGGAACTTCCTGCTTGTTCTTTTCCATGTTGGCTTCAAAATCAATCATCTGCATGAAGTTGTAACGCTTTCCCTCAATCGTGACAAAGCACGTTGCCAATCTTGCGGAAATAGCATCCTGCCCACGCATCAGCGTAGTCTTAGCCATTTTTCATCATCCTTTCTTGATTATTCAAAGCGGTTTACTGAATGACACAAGTCATATACAGCTTTGCCATTGCGTTAATGATGTTCACCGCATCATTCACAACAACCGCCGCCTTTTCATCCCCAGCGGTAACAACCACTTCTTCTTCATCAAAATCCTGAATAGCGCGGATTCTCTCAAGTTCACGATGATGGGAAACAATATCATTCCAAAGGGAAGTTCTGCCTTCTTCATCATTGGGAACCTGTCCGATGTAACGGGTATTGAAGATGGTTGCAATATCGTTGGCAATGGTATCAATAACCCTAATGGTCTGATTCTGTTGGAACAGTTCATTCTTATCCACAGACAGGGTGACAAGGCTGTTCTGATCGTTCAGAATCCGAACATCATCCCCAACCTTATGCAGCGTAAATTCACCCGCATCAATGCAACCTTCAAGCTGAACCTGTGTATAGTTGGTATCAATGGTAAATTCACCATCATAAACCATGTTCAGGGCGGAAGCGTTCACAGCGGTTCCACCGATCACGCCCGTAACCCAATACACCAGCGCAGCGCCAGACCAACCCGAATCAGTAACAGCATTTTTAACGTTGACAACGCCTTCATAATCCGCCGCATTGTGATAAAGCACAACCTGAAACTTCACGCCCATTTCATCACGCATCCGCTTCACAAACGCAGCGTAAAGGGCATTAACGGCAATCGCGCCTTCCACCGTTTCATCATTGACAACGCCAAGGGCATTGAAGGTGAAGGATTCAATCTTATCAATGAAGGTTTGATGGTTGGCAACCGTAACCGCCGCATCCGTGCCGCCAGTCAAGGCAAGGCCAGCATTAGCCGCAAGGGTTTCAGATTTCCAAGTAACAAAATCATTGGCAACCAAACCCGCCGCATTGGTAACGGTCTGCACATCCACAAGGGTTCCAGCAAGGTAAGTCATAACATCCCATTTGGTTTCATCATCGGCATTAACCGCAATCCGAATGGAAAGGGAATTACCACGGGTTCCTGCATATTTTGCGGTTGCAAACTTGTTAGTCGCCTTGCCGCCATTCAGGTTACTATTCAGCTTATAGATATAAGCAATACGGCAATGCAGCATCAAATCACGGATTCCCTTCAGCTTTTCATTGGTATACTCATAACCAAACAGCTTCATGGAATTTTTCTGTACATCTTCCGGGGTAACGGTCATAATATCACCGTCAACGCCCCAATCCAGCGCCATAGGCATTGCCACAATGCCGCGCTCCGACAGTTCAACGGAAGCGGAACCGATAGAAATAAAGTTGATATAACTGCCGGGAAGTTTCTTGTTCTGCGTAAACCACAGACCACCGCCAAGCGCCATATTACTTCACCTGTCCTTTCATGTAATCGTTCAGGATGGTTTCAACATCCTTATGGGAATATTCAGCATCATCCTTCAGCAGAAAAGAAAGCGCATCACGCCGATTAGACCAACGTTTGCTTTTCAGGATGGATTCTTTACTGAATACGGGGGTTGCGGGGGTTTCCACCACAACCGGGGAATCAATTTCCTTTTTCATCGTACTTCCACACCTTCCAATTTCAAATTTCCCGTTGTTTCTATCCCGGTTTCCGTTCGCCACACAAAGAAATCAAAATTGATAAGGAAGATTCCAACCCCATCTTCAATCCTCGGATCAGGGTTGCTTCCACGGGTTAAAACCCCATCAACCTTGATGTATTCAAGGATTGAAAATAAGGTTTCAAACACATTGTTGATTTCTGCATAATCGCCATACTTCCGGGGAAAATAGTGAACCGCCACAAGGTTTTTTCTTAGAAAGCGATCCCCTATGATGGGTTGAATTGTTGGCTTGATGATCCGAACAGAAAAACAGGGTTCGGTTAAACCCTGTTCAACTTCTTCCCGGTAAATTGGGTAATCATCACCGTATTGGGCTTCAATCGCCGCAACAATGCCATCAACCAAAGCGTTCAGCATATCAAAACACCCGCCTTATAAATGAATCCAACATGGTATTCAGGATTGTGGGCGCTTGCCCTTCAAGGGCTTCTTCCGTATTCTTCACAAAGAATTGTCCGGGAACCCAAGATTTCACAAGCCTTTTTCCGATTGCGGGAACATATCTTCCGGGGGTTTGTCTATGCCCATTTTCAACATAGGAAGCATATTCAACGGAATTGGTTATGGTGATGGAATAGCCGCCCCCCGTTGCGGAAGCTGATAAACGATCCGCATAAGAAGCGCCCCCATCAACACCACCCGTCCAACCCCGGCGCAAAGTTCCGCCTTCATGGTTGGTTCCGTCTGCCCCCCGTGTTGATTTGCCAACAGGGGTTGCGGGTATGACTAAGGCTAAATATCGCCCTACCATACCCTTGCAAGCCTGATCGAAAAACTGTTCTTTTTGCGTTGTTGATAAGGCTTGGATTCTGTCAGAAAAAGCCTTCAGTTGCGTTGTGTCCACTTTTATACCCATTTATCCAACGCATCCAACAGAATTTCTTGATGATTAGTGAAAATGGAAGGTTTGGAACTATGGGTATAGTATTCCGTTGCGCCTTTATGGGTTATCGCTATCTTGCTTCCGGGGGGTATATCCAAATCCGGGGAACAAAATAGTTTGGTTATCTTCTTCAGGGGGCTTGCAACCCCATCAGGTTCATTCAGCAGATTGAAGGCCATGTTGTCAACGAAAGATATTTTGCATGGTTCATCTGTGATAGTAACCACATCCTGAAAACCTGTGCTTTTGTCAGCCCGTTTATATGACTGTTTCACGGTTACTTCCATGCGGTCTTTCCATAGCCTAACAAGGGGGCTGTTTACCATCGAATCCGCCTATATGTGACAAATTGGGCTTCAGCCGTGGATTTCAATAGATTCAGCAATCCCAGCATTTGCGCGGAATCGGAACTATTTGCATCCACGGCATAAACAATGTTTGTGTCCCCTTCCTGAAGCTGTTTAACGATGGGTTCAAAGTTCAAATTCTCAAAACCCGCCGTTGCTCCTGCTCCGATTTGGAAGGTTAGAAATTCCACAACCACCAATTCAATAGTGGTATAATGCAGCCCTTCAGGAACTTCAGACACATTGCAAGCATTTTTGATCCGTTCGATAACCCTTTCACCGCAAAAGTTAATCAAGAAATCATCCGATTCCTGTTTTACATAACCCATAGCGGAAAGCAACTGTTCAACTTCAGGCAAAAAGACAGCGCTGAAAGTGGAACTTTCTTCAGCCATATTTCAGCGCCCCCTTTTCGATTAACCCCAAGAGATAATCCGCGCAATCGGAATAGCCCTGTGATTGATATAGGTTCGGTTGGCTTCAACGGATTCACCGCTATTAACCAGCGCCCAGTTCGCACCATTCGCCAGTTCCGCATCAGTCGGGGAAAGCGAAACCTGAGAAGTCTTTTCATAGCTGATACCAAAGGGGCTAAACACCTTGCGCTGTCGGGTATACAGCGTATCAATACCACCCTTGGTTTTGGGATCACGCGCCATTTCATAAGGAACCTTCGCGCCGATGTTCTCAAAGCTGATAGCGCCATCACCAAGAACATAGGTGGTATATTCGGTATGCGCCGCAACAGCGGAAGAACCAGAACCGGAAGCCGCAACATCATTGGTGGGCATATCATCATCAACGATAACAAGGCGACCATTCCAAGTTGCAAGGCCAATTTCACGGGTCAGCCCGTCCTTATCGGTCTGCGTCAGGAAGGTAAGCAGCTTCAGATTTTCAAGGTTGGTTGCAACCGCGCTGTGCATGAACACAAGGCTAAACTTCTTCTTGTTATCACCACAAGCCTTCTGAATCGCACTATTCAGGGTGGTTGCGGTCATGGCGGTATTGATGATAGTGGTATGATTATTGACAAATTCAAGGTTCTTAGTTCCCGTCATGGCAAAAATGCCCGTCAGAATCTTCAGAATAGTTCCCTGATCTATGCCTTCCCAATACCCGGCAACCTGTTCCGCGATATTCTGCATGAAGTCCACGCCGCCCGTAATATCAAAGGAAAAATCCTTTTCCGTCCAAGCCTTGGCGCGACCAACCACAACCACACCTTGTTCAAAGGTCTTAGTGGAAGTTGCGTCAATATCGGTATTGCCATCATAGTTCACGGCATCCCCATCCAGCAGCCCACGCATAGCAATCCGAGCATAGGCGGTTCCATTCTGCGAATTGAAAACTTCCCGAATATCGGGATTCCCCGCAAGGGCGCGGGATTTGCGCAGTTCATTCAGCTTCAGGTTCGGAACCCTGCCAACCATATACTTAAAGGCTTCAGGGTTGAAACTCTTTGCATCAAACTTAGTGTTCGGCATTGTAATTCATCCTTTCTTGATTATTCCAATTTGGCATCCGGGTTTTCAGCAAGGTAAGCGCACAGTTCATCATAACTCATTTTAGAGGTATCAACTTTCTGTTCACCATCTTCCACGCCGTTTTCCCCGGTCTTAGCACCCTTCATCTTGGGTTTGGTGGAATCAAACATGAATTTGGAATCTTCCGCTTCAGTAAGCGCCTTAATCTGATCCGCCAATCCTTTAACCGTCCCATCATCGGAAAGTTCAGCGTTTTCAAGATTCAGCAGCGCCTTCACCGCTTTCAGGTTCTTAGCCTTTGCAGCGGTCAGGGCGGAATTAACAGCGTTGTCAACCTGAAGGGCTTTCAGTTCCTTGGCGTGCTGTTCATCCTTGGCTTTGTTGTCAGCCTGAAGGGTTGCAATCTGATTTTTCAGTTCATCAACGGTTCCCGCCGATGTTCGCAGGGTTTCAATCTGCTGATCCCGCGCCTTAACAGTATCTTCAGCGGTTTTCTTTGCCGTGTTCACTTCATCAAAGCGCGATTTCGGAACATAGTTCTTCAGTTCTTCCCCGGAAGCAGCCGCAACCTTTTCAGCGGTTTCTTCATCCAATCCCAGCTTCAACAGTTCTTCCTTCTTCATGTTCATCATCCTTTCTCAAACACATTTGTTCACCCTGTTCAGTCAGGTTTTGTTTGCCCGTTGAACGCCAACGGGAAGCGAATTTATATAATCCCATATAGGGGGATTATCAAAGCAAAACCGCCCAATTCCCTGTTGAATCAGGCGGTTTCATGTATGAAAAGCGGGACATTAGTTCATCTTTGCACCCCAAATCAGGAAACGGGGCAATCGCCAACCCCGTCCCCCAAGATAGAGCGAGTAGAACAGCCGGGTGGAGGTAATTTGACGCCCCGGCCTGTGCTTATAGCACGTCCCTGTCAATGGGTAAAAATAAGAACAACGGGATTTTCCGTTGTTCTTAGTCCGCATCCACACCGGGGTTATCCAACCCCATAAATTCAGCAAATTCCTTTTGCACCTGTTCAGGCGCACCCGGTTTCAAATGCCAATTATCGGTTTCGGTAACAACCCATTCTTCAAACCATTCAGGTATCATGGTTGGTTCACCCCTTTCACAACTTCCTTCAGTTGCTTCATAAATTCAGTTGCAACTTTGCGCGGGTTCGCTGATCTCATTGATTCCGCAAAACATTCCGCAAACCATTCCCGCGCATTTTTTGTGGCGTATTCGGAAACTTCCGTTCTTGCATCCGCAACCTTCAATCCGCAAGTTCTCATTACCTTTGGGCGCATCATGGCGGAAACATCCTTAATACCATAGTTGCCGCCCAAACCAAGGTTGGACAAATACCCATCCAAAGCATGGCCTATTTCATGGGTAACGATGGAAACCCAATCCGTTCCTTGCGGGTGAAAGCCCTGCTTCACGCAATCCAAATAGGATTTTTTCAACGCAGCGGAATCCTTATAGTATTTGATATTGACTTCAACCCTTCCGCCGCCACGGGTATAGCATTGCGCATAAGTCCATGAACCAATCCCGGTTGAAATTGCGGAAACACCATCAATGTTCCCGGAAAGAAATGGAAATTCATCAAATACTTGTTCATAGGCTTCAGCAATGGCCTTGGCGGATTCAAGATCACACCCGGAAAGCGAAACCTTCCCATCTTTGAACCATTGATGATCCTTCATCCACGTTTCAACTTCACCGATGGAAGAACAACCCGCCAATGTAAGTGTAACCCCCGGCGTTGTAGGTGTCAACCCTGTTTTCCCTGCTCCGTTCACAAATGAAGCGTTCCATTCAGGATATTTCATTGAACGGGGAATCCAATAGGTTTTCCCGGTATCAGGATCACGCGCAGCCCGTTCCCCGATCCCTTCAAGGTCTTTGTAATAGGGGGCGGTTGTGCTTCTACACCAAGGATGAAGCGGGGGAACCGTTACCCCCGGTTGGTAATCCTTCATGGGGATCACCGTTCCATCCATTTGTTGGCAAATATCGGAAGTCCGTTCATCCAGCGTTGCAATGAAGATCACATTATCAACGCCCAATGCCCGGAAGCTGTTGCCCTGCGATATTTCCCGAAAATAGGCGGATTCCGTATAAAGCAACCGCGCCGCATTGGATTCAGAAACCCCCAACTTATGGGAAAATTCCTGAATCAGATGATCCGGGGAATAACCAAGGATCACATTTTGTTGAAGGGTCTTTTGCAATTCTCCAATCAGGGCGGTTTTGTTACTCCAAATCTTATCTGAAAAATTGCGCCCGTCAACTGTCCAAGGTCTTTGAAGCAGGGATTGAAGCTGATCCCCGTTCACCTTGGCAATATCCCAACCGATCCCGATTCCCCTTTGAACCTCAAAGGCGGTTCTATAGTAAGAATCAAGATAGGTTTGCTTCATCAGCCTATCAAAAGCGTCACTTTGCCCCCCATACAGCACTTCAACCGTTTGTTGAAGGTCAAGCTGAAGCGCCTGAAGGCGGGTTATGTGATACCTTGCGGAAGCATTTTCAAGCTGTTTAGACCAATCAGCGGAAATCCCGTTTTCCTTCCCATGCTTGATATAATCTTCAAGCGTCCACTTCAGTTCCTTCAGTTCACGGGAATCAAGCAACCGCCGCGCTTCCGCCATTGTAACCCCGTTATTGGTTGCAAACCGCTGATACCATGTGGAAATCTTTTGTTCCAATTCCCTATCAGCGGCCTTATACATATCCTCAATATCGGAATAAACCTTCACCGCTTCCCTGTGTTCAGACTGTTCAAGCTGTTTGAAGCGTTCATTCCAATAGACGGTATCAATGGGCATTACTTATCACCGCCCGGATCATTGCCCCCCTTGGGGAAATTGTTTAAGTAACCATCTTCAGCTTCTTCCGCCCTCTGTTTCTTCAGGCGCTCCAATTCAGCTTGCGGATCATCAACCCAAGGATGTTGCGCAACCAAGGTTTCATCAGAAAGAATCCCAATGGAATTGCGAACATTATTGATTGCTTCCGTTTCGTTAATCAGAATATCCCGGTTGAAGATCACTGTTACTTCTTCAGATTCAAAATTCCCGATCCCGGTATTTGAGAAATGGCAATTCAGGAACCAAAGCAATTCTTCAAACCCGGCCTGAAATTCAGTTTCCATGTTGTTTGCATCCAAATCAATATCTGAATACATGGATTGAATGTTCATTTGGTTGGGTTCGCCCTGCATCCTATCATCCTTGGCATCAAAGCCTTTGGCATTTTCAATGATTGCCTTTTTGAAGATTTCAAGGATTGTTTTGTAATTCTCCGAATTGACTTCCACCTGAAGGGTTCGCAAGTCACCCGCCGCACCGTCAACAGTTTTCACCTTAACCGCGCCATATTGGGCAAGATTGCGCCTGAACTCCCCAAGGTTTTCACCATCATAGTTCACAAGAATCAAAATGGTGTTTCGGGCATCTTCTTCCATGCTGTTCAGGAAATTGGAAAGAATCAGGTTCACCCCATCTTGCAAGGATTTCACATTGCAAATCAGGGGCTTTTCCGCTGAATTGCGCTTAAAGGGAATCAGCGGAATCTTAGACCAATTAAAGGGGTAAACGCCATCGACCACAAAATAAGGCTGTTCAAAGGGTTCTTCAGGTGTCAGGGTATTGTTATCCAGTTGGAAATAATGAACCCCGGCATCATCGTACACTTCAACCTTTTCAATGATCCTTTCCGTTTCCCCCTCATAGGAAATCATTGCGTAAATACGAATAGCATATTCAAGGATAGTGTGTTCGGCATCCTTCCAACCCGCTATGATTTCATGGCCTTTGAACTTGCGGATCACAAATTCACCGTTTTCATCATAGCAGGGGTAAAGCCAACAGATTCCTTCATTCAGGGCATCTTCCCCAACGGTTTTCATCAGGCGCATAAAGCGCATATTGAAGAAATCAGAAAGCGCCTTCAGATAATCCTTGTTTTCCCCCTGAAAAGTGATTGGTTGGCCTAACAGATAGTTGGTTTTCTGATCCACCATCTTTTCATATTGGTTATCAACAATCCGATGATTCGGAAGGTTCTTAACCTCGGTCAGTTCGCCGCCTTCCCCGATCACGGTTCTTTTCCTGAAAAGAATATCATGCTTCCCGGAATAATAGCGTTCCCCGGTCAACATATCCTTGCGCCGCTTGGAAGCCTTAAAGCGGGAAATTTCCCTTTCAATGAATTGCTTATCCGTCATAACCGCTTTTTCCCCATGCGGAAGGCGGTTTTCAAGATCATCCCCAAAGTGAAACACAGCGTTCACCCCCTTTCCTTTAATCGCTCAAAATCAGAATAAACGTGAAGCCGGGAATAAACATGATTTCCCGCACTAAATCAGGAAGCACGATAATAGCAGGGAAATCTTCATTGTTCCTGTTTTCGGTTCGGTGAATCATCCAAGCACCAGCAGCTTTAGCCCCGCGCATATCGTCACCCCCTTTGAATTTATTGTTTAATGATTTCAAAGCCCTGTGAACAGGGATTTTTCAGCGGGTTTTGTTACTAACCCGTTCCTAATTACTCAAAACTGAAGGTTTCACCCTTGATAAAATCTTCACAGCCATAGCGCATAGCATCCATAAGATGGTTGAAATCATCAATGGGTTTGTTCAGGCGCTTCCCCGTCTTTGTGTCCGTGTCCCATGAATAGTTTGAAATCTCCATTTCAAATTTCACACAGCGGGGATGGACAATGATGAAGAAATCCTGAAGATAATCTATCCCGTTGTTTATGCTATCCTTGCCCTTCCGCGCTGCCGTGATATGGGAAAGCCCCAATTCCCGCAAGCGGTCAATGCTTTTCGGTTCAGCGGAATCAGCGCGGATTTTCTCTTTCATATAACCCATATCCCGAACCTTGCGGAATATGGCTTCATTGGAAAGCCCCTGTTCATACAGTTCATCAAACACCCAAAGCGTTTTTGCCGTGGGATCAATCAAACCGCAAAACAGGGCGGAAGGATCGTTGGTATATCCAAAGTCAAGCCCGAAAACGGATTTAACCGACTTCAGCCCCCGGATTGAATCAATGTCAAAGGCTTCTTCCCGCCAATTTTCAAAGATCAATCCTTCAGCAATGCCCCAATCCCCAAGGCCAGCAACCTTATAGCGCCGGGGATTCTGCGTTTTCATGCGTTCAAACAAAGCCAAATCATTATCATCCAGCCATTCATTACACATATAGTTGGTTGTCATGGCAAGGATTTCAGGATCAGAAACATCAAAGAAGCGCTTTTTCATCCAATGATGTTGATTCCAAGGGTTGAACGTCAGGGTTATTTGTTTGAACAAATCGCCTTCCGTTTGTCCTCGGATAGATTCATCAAGCATATCAAAATCAGCTTCATTGGCGATTTCATAGGCTTCTTCAATCCACATCCAACACAAGGAACCCACTTCAACGGTTATGGAAGTCACCTTTAATGGATCATCCAAGCCCCTGAAATAGATTTTCTGATTGGTTGGAAGATAGGTCATTTCAAGGGGCGATTCCTTCACATCCCAATAGGCATCAACGCCCAGCCTGTGAATAGCCCATTTCAATTCTGTGAAACATGAATCATGCAGGGTTCTATAAACCTTGCGAACCACCAACAGATTTGAACCAGGATATTCCATGATCCGAGTTATGAAGTTCAGCGCCGTGGTTTTGCTTTTCTTGGAAGCGCGGGAACCTTTGCACACCCGGTAACGGCCTTTGAACCGCCAAAATGAACCATAACCCTTGCCCACAACATCAGGCAGGAAAATCTTTTGCACGTTCACAGCGCATCAGCCGCCTTGAAAGCCTGAAGCATCTTAGGGAATTGCAGCGCAATCCAATCAACCGTCGTTTCTTCATGCCCGTGGTGTTTATGCTCCCAAGAGTTAGCAAGCCCGGATTCATTTAAGAAAGCATGGATGATTTCATGCCGTTTCACTTCCTTGATGTATTCGGGGATGTTTGCAAAGTCAACATCCGAACAATCAGAAACAAAGATGGTTTTATTGCTCCAATCACAAACCCCATCCAATCCATTGGGCTTCAAAGCTGGATGTTCGGGGGAAACAACCTGAAGATTGTACTTGGTTCCAAGAATATCAATCTTCAAGATCATCACCCCCGGAAATCACGATGGGAACCGCGCCATTCAGGTTGATCTTATCATTGAACATGGCGTAACGCTTGCCCAGCAATTCAGCAGCCTTCAAGCGTTCGCGTTCATCCGGGGGTTTGGAAATCACTTCCTGAAACCCGTCCCCGCACAAGGAAAGAACATGGGCGCTGGATTCACCCCGCATAACTGAAGTAAGGTATTCCATTACTTCTTGTGCATCAGCAACCTTGGCGCTTCTTATCTGTTCAAGCTGTTGTTCAACGGCCTGTTTGATTTCAAGTTTTTTCAAGAGTTGTTCACCGATTGAACCCGCTGTTTTTTGACTGTACCCCGCCCGGATTGCCGCTTGGGTTGCGTTCATATCAATCAGGTATTCGGCAACAAACTGTTTCTGTCGCGCATTAAGCATGGAATCACCTTCTTTCAGCCATAGAAAAAGCGCCCAAGATTTTATCTTGGGCGCTTCATAATTTGCGCAGGATAATCATATCATAAGATCATACTGCATTTCAATGTCATTCAACTGCATTTTTCTGCATTTTCCTGAACATCACTTTGGGGAATTTGAATGTTTTTTAGGGCTTTCCCGTGAATGATGTATGTTTGCCGTTCATCAAGCCCCATGCGCTGTTGAATCTCCGACCATGAAAGAAGTTCAATGTACCTATATCGCAAGATCAGTTTTTCATTCTGATTCTGAACATTGTTGATTGCATCCCGGATCACCTTTTTCAAATCAAGGTATTTGGTAATATCCCCTTGGATTTCCTTTTCAAGATCAACGATCTTCAAAACAATGGTTTCAATTCTGCTTCCGGGAAGATTGCCCCCTTGCACCCTTTCAGCGCCGTAATTCGCCCCGGAAACGGAAGTTGCAAGCGCCTTCAGGTTTTCAAGTTCGGCAACATTGGAATTTACAAGTTCATTCAGGCGGTAAGCCTGTTTCAAAAAATCCTTTGCGTTCAATCGGATCATCCTTTCTTCAGGTGTTACGGTTTGTTACGCTTTAACCCGCTAAAGCGTAACATTTAGGAATTTCGGAATATAATAGAAGGAAAATTTGTGTGTTACGGTTGTTACGCATGTTACGGTTGATTTTAATTTCTTTATAGTGTCGATCATAGCAGACTATAATATATAATATAATCTCTTGATTTCTCATACATTATAAAAGTAAATAAATAAGAAAACGAAAACAAGCGTAACAACCGTAACATCCGTAACAATGCCCTATTTCCAAGGGGTTTGCGTGTTACGGTTAAACAGTCCAAACCGTAACACTAACCGTAACACGCAAGCGCAACCGTATCAATCAAGGGGATTCCAATACAGATTCAGGGCGATTGTAAGCAGGAACAAAGCCGCAAGGATTATCAGGGGATAGTATTTAATCATCCAGCAGATGATTAAATCCGCATACGCCACCATGCACATTATAGTAAGCGCCATTCAACAGCATCCCCCTTCCAATATTCCTTCAGCTTCTTCAGCGCTGCCTTTGCCGTTTTATAGAACCTCTGAAACTCCAAATAGCGACTATTCCCGGTAACGATGAAAACACAAACGTTCCATTCATCATAAACGCTTCGTGTCACTTCAGCGGTATAGGAATAACCCCCGTGTTCGGTTTTCAGGATGTTCACATCAAACGGTTTCAACTGTTCGGGTTTAATCCGTTCAAGTTGTTTACTCATTTCAAATCATCATCCATCCTTTCAATCAGGGCAATGCAATCCAAATAGAGAAACCCCAAGCACCTTAGATCAATGGCATCATAGGGGCAATGTGCGCAATCGGGATCAGGCTTCAAATGGCAAGATAAGCCCAACTTCAGCTTTTCAATATCTTCAGGCATTAAGCACCCACCTTTCACCATTCCAACGGTATTTCCGTTTATATGGGTTGTGTTCGCAGGAAATACAAGGTTCCTTATGCCAAGTCACCCCGGAAGAAGCCAATTCACATTTCTTATTGCAATACTCCACGCAGCGGGGGCAGGAATCAAACCCGACTATAACAACCCGGTTGATTTCTGCCCCGCAAAATTTGCAATTCTTCCAAATCGGAAGTTCCTTATACATCCGATCCAGCTTCTTCCAAGATGGATTCAGTTGAAACAAGAATAGGTTGAATCCCGGTTCCCACAACAGAAACATAAATCAGCCCGGTTTCCTGAACCCGCTTCAGTTCTTCCAAGGAAAGTTCCCAAACCGTCTGAATGTAATTGATTCCCGTGTTAGGATCATGACATTTTGTAGCGGGAAGATCAAAACAGCCTTCCGCCGTGAAAACCGCATTGGTATCAGGGGTTTCAATCGCCTTCATGCACTTCACCCCTTCCAATCCTTCAGTTGGGGAATCTCCAATTCCATATATAAACGGAAACCGTTGCGCTTGATAGGGGAATCCCCCTTCCGCTTTTCAAAAATGGCAACCAAGGCGTTCCATTTTTCATTCAGTTCCCGGATCACCGCCACGGTTCCCCGGTTGGATTGCACCTTCCGGGAAGCAATGATTTCCTTCATTTCCCGAACGAAAGCCCCAAGCAAATTTGAAAGCGCATCATTACAACTGGATTTAAGCGCTTCCTGATACACCTGTTCACCATACTGTTCAAAATAATCAATCGCCTTCATGGTTGTTCATCCCCCTTCCAAGCATGGAAATAATCATAACCACCCCGCCAATCAGGGCTTTATTGGATTCAAGCACATTTGAATTAGTCTGATTCAAGCGCTTCACGGTTTCTTCAAGTTCCCGGCGCACAGCGTTCAAGGCGCGGTTCTCATTGGTCAGTTCTTCAATGGTTCGCTTCAGGTTCATGGTTTGTTTCAGGTGTTCTTCCCTCAAACCCTTGATAAGTTCATCCTTCTTATCAACTTCAATCTGCAACTGATAGATAGTTGCATCCATGTTTTTGATTTTCTCATTCATCTTTTCTTCCGTCATTTTCTGCCCCTCCGATCCAGCTTAGAATCTATATCAATCAGTTCAATCAGGATAAACAACAGCAGGATTCCGCATATAACCATCAATCATCATCCCTTCTATTGCCGTTGGCGTGAAGCAGGGCAATCAGGAAAACCCCAACGAAAGCGGAAGCGGGAACAATCAGGAACAGCCACCACGCAGAAATCATGTTCACACCCCCCGAATCTTGGAAGCAATCATATCAGCGGTATGGGCAAACAGCACATTGGGGAACAGTTCAACCGCCTTGGAATAGGCTTCCTTTTCTTCAGCGTAAAAAGCGCCCATGTGGAACCTGATACACATGATTTCTTCTTCCGTCAGGGTCAGGAACCGGGAAATGTAGATAATGGATTTTGCCCCGTGTCCGTTGATAAGCGTTTCCTGATACTCATAATGGCTTTTATATCCAACGGGTTCAGTTGTTCCAAACATCACTTCACCGGGTTCATCCACAACTTCTTTGTATTGGTCAATCTTGCAAAGATCATGGAACATCCCAATGATGAAAGGGGATTCTTCCCGCTGCCACTTTAGCTTCAAATCTTCCGTAAGGTGTAAAAGATCATCCGCAACAGCCTTGGAATGGGTATATAACCCGCCAGCTTCAGCCCCGTGGTATTTCGTGCTTGCCGGGGCGCTGAAGAACCCGTTATTGGTCAGCCATTCAGTAAAGGGCTTGTTTTCCACGATCAGGGCAGGGGCAACGCTCATAAATTCATTCAAGCGCTGAACTTCATTCTTCATATTCATCTTCTTCAACATCTCCTTTGATTTTCTGTTCATAGGTGAAAATATCAATTTCCACCGTTGTCCAGCGATAACCGCATTTGGTACATTTCCGCCGCCGTTGTAACACCTCATTTCTGTTCCGAACATCAATCACCGTGGATGTTTCTTCCCAACAGCGGGGACAAATCTTCACATATGTTCCGTTATAAAACGCTATGGCAATCATCCCCAAACACAACGATCATAGAAGGGAAGGGGGCGGTTATCTGAAACACCGCCCCGATTTTGAATCCTTAATTTCAATCCGCGCCAGCAATTCAAACCCGGATTCCCGGATTATGAATTTCAACACCTTGATTAAGAAGTTCACTTTCTTTTCAAGTTCAGCTTCTTCCTTGGCAATCGGTTCAAGGGCATCATGCGCGGTTGGATCAGGCAACCCGGAAGGGTTGCGCAATGGGATTTGATTGCTCATACTCTCACCCGCCTTTCATCCGCCTGTTGCTTTGCAGCTTCCTTTTTGCCCTCATAATACTTGCGCCAAGCATAACGATCAAACGCCCACACAATAGCCCCACCCAGCGCCATAAAGAACAGCGCCCACCAAATAGAAATCACGATGTTCACCCCTTCATAAACTGTTCAAGCATTGACAGATTCATCTTGATATTCTCACAGTATTTAGACCAACGGTCTTTCCTGCTCTTTGCCGCTCTCCAATACCACGCAGCATTTTCCCGCGCAATGCTCTTTGGTTGGGTTGCAAGCATCTTTTTATGCAAATCCTCAATTTCCCCATCAATCTTTTCAAGTTCCTTGGGCAAACCGGGAATCTTCACTTCCTTCAGGTAAGCAATCAACTGTTCAATGATTTCTTCCTGATCCGGGGAATAGCGCAACACATTCTTGAAAAACTTGTTCAACCATTCCTTGGTTCGGGGGAACAGCTTATCCAACTTCAAAACCATCTTGGATTTCTCCCCGTAACGGATCACCAAATCATTTCCCATATGAAGCCCCGCCTTTCATAGTAATTAGTTCGTGATAGGGTAAAGAATCAATCCATGAACAAAATTCCCGCCATTCATCCAGCTTGTGCGCCTTCCGCGCATGGTAGATATTGCGCAATACCTCATAATTCAGTTGAACCGTTCGCCGCTGATTGTAGGAAGAAGGCAAAAGCTGAATCATGTTCCACCAATATTCCTTATCCTTCCATTTCAGGAAAAGGGCGCGTTGGCAATTCAACATATCAATCACCTGAAGCAGCATGGTTTCAGGTGTTCCCGTCAAATGTTCATGGGAAAAATCATCCAGTTCAAACAACTTGGCGTGAATCTTGTGCATGGTGGAACAGGAATCCGCAACGGTTCCAATCTTATAGGTATCATATTCCTTCCACCAATACAGCGGGGCGGTTATATCCAATGAAACGTTTATCATTCGCATGAACTTCCGATGATCCGAACCCGCTGAAACAAGGCGCATCATCAAATCATAATCCCTTTCCCCGATGAAAACCCCGTCAATGGGGCAGGAATCACCATTGCAGCCAAATTGGGAATCAGACTGTTCCCAACTGTTCATTGGATTCCGCATCCCTCGGATTGCAGCTTCCCAACCGAAAACTTCAACGTGTTCAATCTTAATCATTGGTTATATACCCCTTTTCAAAGTTGTCCATGAACATCCGTGAACCTGTTGCTTCAATCTGTCCGTTATACTTGCCGTTATATGGGTTCTGAACTTCGCTTGTTTCAAAGAAAACCAACTGCCCAACGGGATAACCGGGAATCAGGAAGATGGGGTTGGGGGAATCGTTAATCAATTCAAGGGTTATATGCCCATGAAACCCCGGATCAACAAACCCGGCATTTTGAATGGTTAAGCCAATCCGCCCAATGGAAGAACGCCCCTGAACAAAGGCGGAAAGATTATTGGGCAATTCCAACCGTTCAAGGGTTGTTCCAAGAATAAACTGCCCCGGCATGATTGCCCTTGCCTTGTTCGGGTTCCTGTCTGTTCGGAATCGTTCATACTCCACCGATTCCCCCAACATGATTGTTTGGTTTGATTTGGGAATCAAGAAAGTATCACCTAACCGAATGTTCAGGCTTGCGGGGTTAATCAACTGTTCAAGGTTTTCACCCTGAACATAACCCTTTTTGATAATGCTGGATATGGCAACATCACCCAAGATCACATCAATCACCCTTTCTTTTGAAATACTCTAACGGTCTTTTTGCCAACGCGCTTGATAGCAACTTCAAGGTTCAGCAGCTTGTTAATCGCCTTTGAAAACTCAATCCTTGACATAGGCTTCAGGTTGTTTGCAATGCAAAATTCCGTATATCGCCCATATACTTCAGCGGTTGGCGCGTTTTCAATGAAATATTCTTCTTCAGCACATTCCCGAACAAAAGCAAGAATGGGATTGTTGGATTCCTCATAATCATCCAATTCCTTTTGCACCTTTTCAGATGGGGTAAAATCCCGGTTTTCAAGCACCCGCCGCAAGCCTTCAACCCCAATCTTAATCAGGTATTCAATGGCTTCCTGTGTGCGCAACTGATCCCCGATGAAGGGAACAAAATCGGGATCACTCTTTGAAAACTTGGCGTTGAATGGAATGATTATCAATCTGCGCTTGATTGCTTCCCAATCGCGCCCCTTGCCCATTCGGGGGATGTTATTGGCGCTGAAGAACAGTTTAACAAAGGGTTCAAACTCAAACTTTGGTTGGCCTTTCTGCTCCGCATCAATGCTTTCACCCGTGACAATCTTCTTAAAAATGCTTGTGTCAACCACAAATTCATCGGAAATATCATCACCGATGTTCGCCAGCTTCCCGAACAGCATCACGGTCGAAAACCTGTCCGCCAGCTTTTTCAGGTCAAGGCTTGAAACGTTGTCCCTTCCAAGCATGAACTTCAGCATATTCAGGAAGGTTGATTTGCCGTTGCTCCCGCTGCCCGTAAGGATGAAGGCTTTGCCCAATTCATTCCGCCTGAACAGGCAATAACCCGTTGCTTCTTCCAACAGCGCCCGGATTGCAGGATCACCACAAGCAATCTTGTTTAAGGTTTTATCCGTCAATTCATCATAGGCATTTGGGTTGTAATCCCATTCAATGCGGTTGGTGATGATATGATCCGGGGAACAGGGGAAGAAGCTGTTATCCAGCACATTCAAAAGCCCGTTCCTGAAAGCCAGCAAATGCGCCGGGGCGGGGGTTGTGTTGTCCTGAATCAGAATTTCAAGGTATTTCAACACTTCCGTTCGGTTGGCTTGGCGTAAATTGGGGATCAGTTCAATCATTGCCCCTTCAATAACCTGATAACCGGGTTTATATAGCCCGTCATGGTACAAGTGAAGCTGATTGTTGATCCTCAATATATGTGAATTGTTCTTCAGGTATAGGGCGAATTTATCAAAAAGAAAGGTTTGCCCCTTATAGAAGATGGGCTTTTTGAAAGCATCATCCCGCAAGATCACTTCCAATTCATCATCCGTAAGCGGATCAGGAAGGATAAAGCGGTTGATTAGCCTGATACATTCCCGGCTTTCTTCCACGGAAAAATCATTTGCCCCAAGGGTCAGGATGTAATTGAAAAGCGCCTGATTGCGCCCATCCCCGGCCTTCATGGTCAGAAATTCCGCACTTGATTTAATTGGAAACAGCCACTTGGGAAGTTCCTGATATTCCTGCCCTTCTTCAATATCCCATTCAATGAACCTTTCTTCACCATTGAATTTCAGGATTTCATATGAGTTTTTGAAGCCTGATTTTATATCAGCGGTAAGGCCACAAGCTAACGTTGCATGGGTATAGCACTTATCAATTTTGGAATTGAGAAAAAGAAAATGCTTGCCCCGTGTCGTTTGGTAAACCCTGCAATTCAGTTGTAAGGCTTCAACCATGTTCATCAGCTTTTCAGCCTGTTCCGAATCATCCAAATCAATCAAAATGGCATTTCGTGCCAAGATTCCCGCAAATTCGGATAAATGCTTCACTTCATCATAGGTTTTGAAGTCGTTTCGATCTTTGTATTTCTCAATACAGCGCTTGTTTTTGGTTGCCACATAACCCCGAAAAAACACATTCACACCCCCTTTCTTTTTCGATATTCCATGTATTGTTCAAGGGTCAAGGCCATACAATCAGCAGCGTGTTTCAATGCCCTTTTTTTTGTCTTTTCAAAGGTTCCGAAAACCGGGATATTCGGGAACCCTTGCTTATGGGCATACCAATAACCGCTTTTTTCATCCTTGGAAACTGTGTATGGGTACATCAAATCACCCCAAAATCTTTCAGGCGCTTATAAGCAAAGTCAACATACCATTGCTTATCAAGGTAATCAGGAACCTGAACCCCGTTCACAGCATCATTCCAAATGAAGCAATGTTCCGGGGAATTGGAAATCTTTTCAGGCTTCCCGGTTCGCAAGCTGATTTTCACAACCCCACCATCATTGGCCTTGGTGGAAGCAAAGATTCTGATACACTTTTCCTTGATTCGCTTGCCTTGCCGATCCCACACAAGCACCACATTCCCGGAAGCATCCTTTTCCTTATGGTATTTGCAGCCATAACGGATTTCCAAGTATTTGTTGGAAATCTTAGTTACCAACTGAAATTCCTTCAGGTCATTGCATCCAAAAATTGTATCTTCCACGGGAACCCCGGAAACCATATAGGCAACCAAGGCATGATTCAGGATGGGCAAATCATAATCAAGGGGATTCAGCTTCTTCACATAAGCGCCCTTGCATTTGTAGTTTCCAGCAGCATCCACAATGATGTAATTGTTCACATCCTTTTGGAACACCTTGCGGAACTCGTCAAATTCCAGCTTCAACCCCGTTCGGCTTTCCCATTCATAGCAAATATCATCTATTTCATCGAAAGCCGCCTGTGAACCATCCCGCAATTTGACCAACACACCATCCGTATTGCTTTGGATGATCTCACAATGCCCTTCAAGGCGCTCCATTAGGTCAACAAGCAACAGTTGCCCGTAAACACACACCTTATTAGCTTGCAAGGGGTCATATAACGGGTTATTTGCGTCTTTCATTACGCCATATGTAGAATTAAGCACTAACTTCAAGGGAAGCTGAAGCGGGTTCTTTTCCCGCTTATATTTCAAGCGGGTTTGATAAACTTCTTCATACTTTTTCGGATCAGGAATGTTCCGGGAATGAAGATTGTAACGGATCATCAAGGAAGGATAAAGGGAAGCAACATCCATGTTCAGGAAATACCCTTCACCCGAATAGCGTTCAAGCGCTCCATGAACACCGCCCCAACCGAATTGATGGGGAACCCCGGCAATCATGGTTTCAAGCTGAACCTTATTCCCTTTTTCATCCGTATAGCGCCGATTGGCGGGATTGGAATACCATTCCACAACCTGTTTATATTTTTCAATGCGCATGGTTGGGGGGAAGTCTATATCAAATTCATCATCATGGGGTTTCTTCACAGCGCCCAACAGGGTTGCGGATAACTGCGCCTTTGTTTTGCCAATCAAGGCCATGTTCAGGGGCTTCCCCTCGCAGCACAGTTTTACCAAACCCAAATGCGCTTCAAAATCTTCCTTGCGCCGCAAGAAAACTTCAATGGTTTGTTCCACATCATGCCGACAGTATTTGACGGTTTCGGCAATTTCCGCTTCCGTCAATGCCCTGTCAATATCAAAGGGAACCGATGATTCACGAATATCATTACCCATGAACCCTTCAAAGGATTTCAAGCCCCTGTCAGTATTCGCCATCACATCATAATTGTTCAGGGGAATTTGTCTGAACATTGAACTAAACTTCCAACCGGGTTCACCCTTCACAATGATGAAATCATTGATTTTCTTGGGATCAAAGCCGCAAAGAATACCCTTCAAAATGTATTGATCGTAATGCCGGGAATTGAAACCAACCCAAATATCATGCACATGGGCTTCATGGAAGGCTTCAAGGGCATCAGGATCATTGATAATCACAGATTCCTTCCGCGCTGTCATATCCATAATGACAACCAACCAATCCTTTTTGAAAACCTCAAAATCATAGAACAGCAACCCCTTCACCGCCTTTCTTCAGAATTGGGGGATCACCCGTTCAGGATGATCCCCGCGCCCGGAACCTTGGGTTAGTCCTCAATTTCAAAGATTTCCGTGATTTCAAAGCGGTTGTAACCCTTGCTATTCTTGGAATACTTCAGGGCATATTCCAGCTTCCCGGAAATAGCTTCGTGAATGTCCATAATCAGGTTTCCATACTGTTTATAGGTCTTAAACTCCACATCCAGCCCGGATTCCAGCGACTTCAGGAAATCATTGGCAATGTGAACCTGAAAAGACTGTTCAACTACCTGATTCATAAAGATCAGACTGCCCTTGTATTCCCCTTCGGAAAGCACCTTAAACCACACAGACAACATGGGCTTGTGGGTTTCCTTGGTTGCAACCAGTTCCATCTTTTCAATGGAAACTTCATATTCCCCGTGGGGAACTTCCTTGAAACTTCCGCTTGCCGCTGCCCCGGAAGCAATATCATTCTGAATCGCCTTGGTATCAATCGCCTTATCAAATTCATCCCAAATGTTAGCCATGATTATATCCACCTTTCATATTGTTGGTTATATGGGTTACTCGCCGCGCTTTTTGCGGGTTCGGGTCTTGGGGGCTTCCTGCTTGGGCGCTTCTTCCGCCTTGGGTTCTTCCGTGGGCGCTTCAACAGGGGCTTCAGGGGGTTCAGGGGCGGGTTCTTCCGCCTGTTCGGATTCTTCCTTGGGGGCTTCCATTGCCGGGTTCACATCGGGCTTTTCGGCCTTCTGTGCTGCCTTCTTCAATGCCGCGCTTGCGTTCTTATTGGCTTCATCATACACAGCCAAGAAAGCATCATAATCCAGCGGGATTTCCTTGGTTCGCACCCGCAAGCGCCCACCGCCAAAGATAACTTCGTTGGATTTGAACGACAGGGTTCGGGTATCTCCATCGGCAACGATCCGCGCCACAATATCAACCATCCCGGCAACCTTATTGGCAACCTTATCCTGAATGTTGGGCTTAATGGAAGTCAGCTTATCCCCGCCCTTTTTGGTAATATCCTTAGTGGAATCTTCATGGGAAATCAGGATGATGTTTTCATAATCAAGGTTCATCAGGCGCTTGATGGTTGAAAGGAACTCTGTTCTAACCTTATCCCATGCCCTGAAGGAATCATCCGATTCATGGGAAATCCCCATTTCCTGATACATATACAAACGGCAATGTTCATACAAATCTTCCAACAGGTCAACCACAATGGTTTTGAAGGTGTTTTGCTTCTTCTCCAATTCGGCAACCACATCCTTGAAAACCACCCAAGCAAGGGTTTTCTTGGTCATACGGCCTTCAACCTTGACATCATCCCGAATGGCGATATAAGGCGCATCCACAAACTTGATATTCCCATCCGTGTTCAACATCAGTGGATCAGGGAAAGCGTTGGCAAACGTGGTTTTGCCACTGAAGGGAACACCATACAGCCAAATAACCCGCTTCTTAACTGCGTTCAGTTCGCGCCGTTCATTGTTAGGAAGCAACATGAAATCAACTCCTTTTTTGCAATAGTCCTGAAATTCACAATAGTTACAAAGAAAACCGGGATTCTTGGGGAACTCCGATTCTTCCAACGCTTTCTTCACGCCCCGGAAGAAATCAACCACAAAATCCGAATCATATTCCACTTCCATGATTTCTATTTGCTTTTTTGAAAGTTCACTTTCAAGCCGCTTTCTGTAATCACGGATTGATTCATCACGAATGGGTTTCGGGTTCACCTTGGGGATAATCACATATCCCATCTTCCTGATTTTCTTTCCGGGGTTCAGGCGTTCAAAGAAATACTTATAAAGGTGAAGTTGTTTGGAATCCCGATAATGCCGCCCGTTGGAAGTGTATTTGAAATCATACAGTTCATACACACCGGGAACCGGGGAATCATGGAAACCCTTGGCAGGGATCACCAAATCAAGGAAACCAATGAAATCAGGATCAGAAAGCATGATTTCATGCTCCCCATCCGGGAACAGCGCCCGAACACGGGGAATCCAGTATTCCAACTTGATTTGTTCGTTTATATGGGCATCCGTGATAACCGGGTAAGCCATCAGGTATTCATTCACCCCCGCTTCAACCCCCTGTTCAATGCCTGTGTGCATTGCGTGTCCAAGGATCAAAGCATCATCGGGTTTATCTGAAGGCAAGGTTTTTACCCTGTCCAAATATTGCATTTTGTACTTGAATGGGCATTTTTCAAAACATTCAAGACGGGAATGGCTAAATTGCATTGTTTCACCCCTTTCACAATCTCTTTGAAGTCATTGAACCCCGCTGGATAAAGGATGATTCCAACACCGTTTCCCTGATTTATCATGCCAATATTCTTTTTCTGAAGATCAGATGGGCTTCCATGCTCCGCTTTCAGTTCAACCCCCATGAAAAACCCGTTCACATTGACAATCAAATCAGGAATCCCGGATTTCTGAAATCCGCCGCCCCAAACCTTGAAATACCACCCGCAAAGGGGGGCGGTCATTTCTTGAATGGGGCATCCAGCGGGGTAAATGCCTTCAGATTGAAGCCATCTTTTCACCCTGTTTTCAAACAGTTTTTCCCCCGCCATTAGGGATTCTTTTTCTGAAAAAGCCCCTTGCGCTTCTTCTTTTCTTTGGGATCAGGCATATAGAAGGCGTAATCCTTCCAATGCTCCGCAAAAACGGATTTGCCCTTAGGGTTCAGTTCCGTTTTTGCCCTCTTTTTGTTCAGGTGGACAAAGCCAACCTTCTTCATGGTTTCCCGCGCAATCGAACGCTTCAGCTTGCGCATAATTCATTCACCTTCCTTTACCTCAATTTTGATATAAGCGGATTTGGGGGTTGCCTTTGTACATTCCGCCGCAACAGTCGGATATTTCCGTTTGATCTTGGCGGTATCAAGGGTATTGGAAACCGTTTCGGGAACATAGGTAATCTTCAGGATTTCATTATCAATGGCCTTGATCCCGTGGGCTTCCATTGCCTGTTTCAGTTGATCCTTCAGCGCCTTTTCCTGTGCTTCAGCGGCCTTTTTCTGAATCACTACATCCCGAACAGCCTTGAAAACCGCCATGTGCTGTTGCACAAATTCAGAAATAGCGGTTTCTTCTTCCTGATCCGGGTATACAGCCATATCACAAATATCCGGGTTGTAATCACAAGCATCCTTGCAACTACCCTTCAAATCACATCCCCAACAGCACTTGTTTTCTAAAGTTACGGGGCAACTGTCACTTTTACAAATCACCATTGTTCATACCTCGCTTTCCTTGAAAAGTTCATCCGTAAAATCCCGGCGCTGTTCAAGGGCTTTCAGGATTGCTTCTTCAACGCTGTTTTTGCAAATCAACAGGTAATAGAAGCAAAGCTGTTTTTGCCCGATCCTGTGAATACGTTTCTTGGATTGTTCAAACAGTTCGGATTTATCGGTTAAGGTGAAATAGATGATCCTGTGTGCTTTCTGAAGGTTCAACCCCATAGCCCCCGCCTGATATTGAATCAGGGTAACAGAATCATCCTCGGTTTCATAGGCGCTTAAATCCTTGATTAAACCGTTCACTTGGGAAATGGGGCGGTTCAATTCAAGGGCAATCTGTTTCAAGGCTTCCAATTCAGCGTTGAAATTGTAGAACACAATCAAGCGTTCTTTTGTGCTTTCCAACAGGTCAGCAAATGCCTTCAGCTTTTGCGGGTTGTAGTGTCCGCACAGCATACGGCAATACAACCGTTCAGAAAGCACCGAATCACCAACCAATTCAACATCCCCGATCCGAACCAACTTGTTTTTCCTGAAGCGCCTATATTCGGGAATAGTTGGAACAGAAACCGGGATCATGTTTTGTTCGGGCAAGGTGAAACATTCTTCAGTTTTCAGGAAATAAGCCCCATTTTCACGCAGCTTCATTTTCAGCCTGTCAACGTGTTTATATGGGGTTTCTTTATCCACCGTTCTAACGGGAAACCCATCTATATCCAGCGTTACCCAGTTCACATATTGGCGGTTATATAACGCTTTGGAAATAGGCCAACCCAACAGGTGGATTTGTGACCAAAGATTTTCATACTTCCCGGAAGTCGGGGTTCCTGAAAGAAGGATCACATTGGCGGGATTCATCTGAAGAATGAACTTGGTTCTTTTCGCCGTGTCGTTTTGAATCAGGCTGGATTCATCCAACAGCAAAGTAAAGCGCTTCAACTTCAATAATTGCGTTCTTCGCCATAGCAAATCATAATTGATGATGTAAATGATATGCCCCGCAACCAAATCAGTAATCAGCTTTTCTTCATCGTTGAAATCCTTGGTTTTCCATTTGGTCAAATCAATTACTTGGTATGGATAACACCCGGTTTCAAGATTTCCCGGATAACCATAATGTTTGTTCAAATGGTTGAACCAATCCTGAACCTTTGATTTTTGACAAACAACCAAATTTATCAAGGCTCCCAACTCAATCAGCTTTTGAGAACCAACAAAGGTTTTTCCCAAGCCCATATCCATGTAATAGGCAACCCGGTTTTGATTCCGGGTTGCCTTCAAAGCATCAGCCTGAAAGGGATATAGATTTATTGCTTTCACCCCCTGCTTGTGCATCCAGCTTTTCCAACACCGCTTTCCCGTCAAGGTCTGTCAGGTTGAAAAAGTATTCCGAAAGGAAGAAGCGCCGGGATTGTTCATAGTGCTTCTTAGCATCCTTATCAAACGGGTTTTTTTTGTACTCCCGCCTTGCGCAGATGTATTCTTGCGCCGCATCCTTGATAATGGCTTCCACCAACGCAATGCAGCCATCAAGGTTCAAATCATCAGCGCTTGCAATGCGCGGGGGATTTTCAGGTAACATCTTTATCACCTTCAAAGTGGGTTGTGTCAATCTGTGCAAGCGCAACCGTAACCGCTGCCCGGTAAACAATGGCGTGTTTGCTATCCCCGTGGGTTTGGGCAACCTTGGAAAGAAACTGATCCACGGTTCCAAAGAAGCAACCGCATTTCACCTTGATTTCACCCTTCTTATTCCTGAAGAAAGAAGTGAAAGCGTTTCGACTTCCCATAGCACCCATAACCAACAGATGTTCCGCCCGAAAGATAAAAGCATCACCGCAAACCTCGGCATCACCGCAAACCTTGGCATTGCCCCAAACCTTGGCATCACCGCAAACCTTGGCATTGCCCCAAACCTTGGCATCACCGCAAACCTCGGCATTGCCCCAAACCTCGGCATCACCG